>WBZX01002602.1_pt1 | contig 12154 bp, 15 predicted proteins | sample 5204211 | NCBI WGS metagenome assembly WBZX01 (sample SAMN12344362, study PRJNA552823) | activated sludge metagenome | biome: Activated sludge suspended growth; feature: Nitrification reactor; material: Wastewater; isolation source: activated sludge from nitrification reactor of wastewater...
CCGTAGGAGAAACTCGCTCCTCGAGGAGGCCCCCCATGTCGCTCGATCTCGACCTCTCGAAGTACTCGCTCGGTTGGAGCGACAAGGAGGACTACGTCTTCAAGCCGAAGCGTGGCCTCGACACCGACATCATCCGTGAGATGTCGTGGATGAAGGGCGAGCCCGACTGGATGCTCGACTTCCGCCTGAAGGCGCACCGTGCGTTCGAGAAGCGCCCGATGCCGCGGTGGGGCGGCGACATGTCGGAGATCTACTTCGACGACATCTTCTACTACATCAAGCCCACCGACCATCAGGTCGACCAGTGGGACGAGCTGCCCGACGCCATCAAGAACACCTACGAGAAGCTGGGCATCCCCGAGGCGGAGCGCAAGTACCTCGCCGGCGTCACCGCGCAGTACGAATCCGAGGTCGTCTTCCACCGCAACCGCGAGGACCTGGAGCGCCAGGGTGTCATCTTCTGCGACATGGACACCGCGCTGCGGGAGTACCCCGAGATCGTCAAGCAGTACTTCGGCACCGTCATCCCCCGCAACGACAACAAGTTCTCGGCGCTCAACTCGTCGGTGTGGTCGGGTGGCTCGTTCATCTACGTGCCACCGGGTGTCGAGGTGGAGATGCCGCTGCAGGCCTACTTCCGCATCAACGCGGAGAACATGGGTCAGTTCGAGCGGACGCTGATCATCGCGGACAAGGGCTCGAAGGTGCACTACATCGAGGGCTGCTCCGCGCCGACCTACACCTCGGACTCGCTGCACTCCGCCGTGGTGGAGATCGTCGTGAAGGAGGCCGCCCGCGTCACCTACACGACCATCCAGAACTGGTCGAACAACGTGTTCAACCTGGTCACCAAGCGAGCGCTGGTCGAGGCCGAGGGCCACATGGAGTGGATCGACGGCAACATCGGCTCGCGTCTGACCATGAAGTACCCGGGCGTGGTCATGGTCGGACCGAAGGCCTCGGGCGAGGTGCTCTCGGTCGCCTACGCCGGCGCCGGCCAGCACCAGGACACCGGCGCCAAGATGGTCCACGCCGCGCCCGAGACCACCTCGAAGATCGTCTCCAAGTCGATCTCCAAGGACGGCGGCAAGACCTCGTACCGCGGCCTGGTCCGTGTCGAGGACGGCGCCTACGGCTGCAAGTCGCACGTCCAGTGCGACGCGCTCATCCTGGACGAGGACTCGATCAGCGACACCTACCCCTACATGGAGGTCGGCTCGCAGGACGCCGTGATCGGTCACGAGGCGACGGTGTCCAAGGTCGCCGACGAGCAGCTCTTCTATCTGATGAGCCGTGGGCTCTCCGAGGAGCAGGCGATGTCCATGGTGGTCAACGGCTTCATCGAGCCGGTCACCCGCACGCTGCCCATGGAGTACGCGGTCGAGTGGTCCCGCCTGATCGAGCTGCAGATGGAAGGCAGCGTGGGCTGAGTCCCGCCGGGGGTCAGGCCGCGAGGCCGGAACGCACGTCGATGATGCGGAACCCGCCGACGCCGTCCTGACGTGCCTCGCTGAGCGCAGCATCGGCGGTCCGTGCCAGGTCGTCGGTCGCGCCGTTGCCGTCGGCGACGACGATCCCGATGGTCATCGGGAGGTGGATCTCGCGCTCGCCGATCGTGATCGGCTCGACGACCGTCGACAGGAGCCGATAGGCCACACCGGCCGCGTCCTGCACGTCGCCGAGGTCCTCGGCGAGCACCATGAAGCTGTCGCCCTCGGTGCGGCACACGTCGTCGCTGGGGCGCAGCCGCTGGGCCAGGCGCGAGGTGTAGACCTCGACCAGCGCAGCGGCGTCGGCCGGCTCGAGCTCGCCGAGCAGGGCGTCGAGCCCGTCCACGTCGACCCGCATGAGCGAGAACGGGTAGCCGGTGCGAGCCGAACGGCGCACCGCCGAGCCGAGCATGGCGTCGAACGCCCGACGGTTGGGCAGGCCGGTGACCGGGTCGTGGGTCGCCTGGCGGGTCATCTCCACGACGCGTCGGCGTCGGCGGCGCTCGGCGCGGTGCGGGGCGGTGACGTCGTGGAGCACGGCGAGCACCTCGACGACGGTGCCGGACTCGTCGGTGACGGGTCCGAAGGTCAGTCGCACGACGCGTGGCTCGTCGCCCGCCGGGTCCAGTCGCAGGTCGTGGCGTTCGAACTCCACCACACCCTCGAGCATGCGGACCAGGGCCGCGAGGACCTCGGGCTGCTCGTGCTCGGGGCACAGGCCCACCAGGTGGGCGCCGCACAGCTCGTCGGCCGAGCGGTTCCACGCCCGGGCGAACGACGGTGACGCCGACAGCACGCGTCCTTCGGCATCGAGGGTCGCCGTGGCGACGCCGGCGGCGTCGAGCACCCGAAGCAGTGCGATGTCGGTCATGGATCGAGTGTCGGCATGCCGGCGCACCACGTTGAGAACAGCGCGCCGATCCGGGCAGATCTGCCCAGTGGGTCGACCGCCGGCTCGCCCGAGCCGTCGCTCAGGACGTGCGGACACGGCGCTGCCGGGCTGGCAGAATCCCCGGATGCCGATGCGTGAGGGGTGCAAGTTCTTCGAGAGCCGGACCTACCCGAACGGGGAGACCGTCCGGAAGTGCGACCTGGACCTGGCGCCCGAGGCGCCGTGGCGCTGCCCGGACGACTGTCCCGCGTTCCAGCCGCGCATGGCCGACGTCAACTGGGCCCACGGGACCCTGATCACCCCGCCGACGCCCCCCGAGCCCGAGAGCCTCGGCTCCGACCCCACCATCGCGGCGCTGTTGGACGAGGCCGAGGACATCGTCAACGCGGTCGTCGACCAGACCCGGGCCGAGGTCGACGCGGAGCAGCGCCGCACGTCGGGTGGCGGTGGCGGGTGGAAGAAGTTCTTCCGCCGCAGGTCCTGAGCACGTCCGGTCGGCGCGCCCGTGTCGGAGGTGATCGCCCGGCTCCGTGACGGCACCGAGGTGGGCGCCTGGCTGCTGAAGGCGCGGCCCTCCATCTGGGACATCGGCACGGCACTCGGCCAGGGCGTGGAGCTGGACTGGTGGCGCCTCGCACCGAGCTACCGCGTCGAGCTGGTCCACGCCGGCCAGCCGTGCGCGATGTGGGTGACCCGCGGTGATGCCCGGGTGCCCTCGGGTGTGTGGGCGGTCGGGCGGGTCGTCGGGGAGCCCTCCGAGGACACCGGCGACCCGGACGATCCGCTGTGGGTCGACGAGGGTGCCCGGCGGCAGGTCCGGCCGCGGGTCCCGGTGGAGCTGGACGTGCTCGAGGTCCCGGTGCGCCGGGAGGAGCTGGTCGCCGACCCACGCCTGCGCGGCGCCGAGATCCTGCGGGTGCCGCGGATCGGCAACCCTGCCGCCCTCACCCCGGCGGAGTGGTCGGCCCTGGTGGACCTGGTCGAGGGGCCGGCGCCGGAGCGGTGGCCGTGACCGCTGTCTCGCCCACCGGCGGGGCTCGACTACCAATACTCCTATCTGCGTAGTGTAAATTCGGCCCGTGGCCGTCGACCTCTTCTCCCCGCAGACCTCCTCGGACCTGGACGGTCCGACATGGCTCCACGCACGCCGCGGCGCCGCGGTGCGCTCGTTGGACTCCGCCGAGCTGCCGACGACCGACCTGGAGGAGTGGCGCTACTCGCGCATCGGCGACCTGCGTCCGGAGCGCTTCGCCCTGCTCGACCCGGCCGACGCCACCGCAGCGACGCCCGGAGAGGTGCCCGTGCCGGTCGCAGCGCTCGTCGCCCAGCTCGGTGAGCTGGCCGGCGTGGTCGTGGTCCACAACGGTGTGGTGGTCGACGTCGAGCTGTCCTCCGACCTGGCCGGCACGGGGGTCGTGTTCGGCCCCGCCGGTGAGGGTGATGCCGACGCGCTGGGTGCGGCCATCGACCAGCCGCTGGACGCGTTCACCTCGCTCAACGACGCCTTCGCAGCGACGCCCGTGGTGTTGACGGTCCCGCGCAGCACCACCGTGGAGCTGCCCTTCGCCCTGGTGAGCTTCACCGACCGCGACGGCGTCGCGACCTTCCCGCGGCTGTCGGTCGTCGCCGGTGAGAACAGCTCGGTGTCGGTGCTGGAGGTCTCGCTGTCGACCGATGTCGAGGCGCTGGTCGTGCCCGTCACCGAGCTCGCCGTCGGCAACGCCGCACGCGTGCAGCACAGCTCGCTGCAGGACGTCGGACCTCGGGTCTGGCAGATCGGCTCGCTCGTCGCGACCGTCGGCCAGGACGCCACACTGCGCTCGTCGAGCGCGGCGCTCGGCGGCGACTACGCCCGTCTGCGCACCGACTGCCGACTGGTCGGTCGCGGCGCCCACGGCGCGCTGTCGAGCGTGTACTTCGGTGACGGCGACCAGATGCTCGACCTGCGCACCTTCCAGGAGCACCGCGCACCGGACACCACGTCGAACCTGCTGTTCAAGGGGGCGGTCGCGGACCGCTCACACTCGGTGTACACGGGGCTGATCCGCATCAAGCCCGAGGCGCGCGGCACCAATGCGTTCCAGACGAACCGCAACCTCAAGCTCTCCGACGAGGCCTGGGCCGAGTCGGTGCCGAACCTGGAGATCGAGAACAACGACGTGCACTGCTCGCACGCCTCGACGGTGGGTCCGGTGGACGAGGAGCAGCGCTTCTACCTGGAGAGCCGTGGCGTGCCGACCTCGGTCGCCGACCGACTGATCGTCGGGGGCTTCTTCGACGAGGTGCTCGACGACCTTCCGGTGCCGACCCTCGCCGAGCCGATCCGGCAACGACTGGACGGCCTGCTCGACCAGCAGATGGGCGCGGTGCACGCAAGCGCCGGGGTGCGGTCATGAGCACCGCGACCCGGGTGTGCGCCCTGGCCGACCTGGTCGACGGCGCGTCCGCGAGGTTCGACGTCGAGGGCCGAGCGCTCGCGGTGATCCGACTGGGCGACGACGTCTACGTCATCGGCGACACCTGCAGCCACGCCGACGTGTCGCTCTCCGAGGGCGAGGTCGATGCGGGCGCCTGCACGATCGAGTGCCCCCAGCACGGCAGCGAGTTCGACCTCACCACCGGCGTGCCCAGGTCGCTGCCGGCGGTCCGACCGGTACCCAAGTACGAAGCCTCCGTCGTCGACGGGGACGTGGTGGTGGAGCTGACATGAGCGAACTTCGCATCGAGGACCTGCGGGCGAACGTCGGCAGCAAGGAGATCCTGCGGGGCGTCACCCTGACCGTGCGGTCGGGTGAGGTGCACGCGGTCATGGGGCCCAACGGCTCCGGCAAGTCGACCCTGTCGAACGTGCTGATGGGCAAGCCGGGCTACGAGGTGACCGGCGGGTCGGTGACGCTCGACGGCGTCGACCTGTTGGAGCTGTCCACCTGGGAGCGGGCGCAGGCCGGGCTGTACCTGGCGATGCAGTACCCGACCGAGGTGCCCGGTGTACGTCTGTCCGAGGTGCTCGAAGAGGCCGCCCGGGCGGCCGACCGCGACCCTCAGGCGGTGCTGGCGTCGATGGACGTCGAGGCGGACCGGATCGGGTTCGACCGCACGTTCCTGGACCGACCGATGAACGTCGATCTGTCCGGCGGCGAGAAGAAGCGCAACGAGACCGTGCAGCTGGCCGTGCTGCGTCCGGCGATCGCCATCCTCGACGAGCTCGACTCGGGCCTGGACGTCGATGCGCTGCGGGCGGTGTCGCGCCGGATCGAGGCGGCGACGACCGACGGGTTCGAGGGCGGGGAGCCCCTGGGCGTGCTCGCGATCACCCACTACAACCGGCTGCTCGAGGAGCTGCGCCCCGATGTGGTGCACGTCTTCGCCAAGGGCAGGATCCTGGAGTCCGGTGGTCCCGAGATCGCGACCCGCCTCGAGGAGGAGGGCTATGCCGCCTGGGTCGGCGAGGAGGAGGCCGCCATGGAGGCCGCCGAGGCCCGCCCGGTGATCGACGACCCGTTCTTCATGGACAACCTCTGACCGAACGGTGGGCGGGGTCGCTCAGAACAGCGACCGGAATGCCGCGAGCTCGCGCCGCAGATCGGAGCCCATCGGTGCGTACATGAACTCGCTGACGCCGCTCACCGCAGCGTCGTCCAGCCGCGTGCGCAGCTCGGCCGCGGTGCCGGTCCACGTCGTCGAACCGATCAGGTCCGGCGTGACCGACGCCAGGTCGCGGTCGGTCATGCCCACGAAGTGCTCGCGGTGGGTGTGCAGGTGGCGTTCGGCCTCGGGGAAGCGCTCGATCGCCTCGCGCCACTCGGGGCCGCCCTCGAAGGCGTCCAGCAGTGCGGGGTCGGCCTCGTACATCCCGTGGAACACCACTGCCGCGCCCGGGCCGGCGGCGTCCAGGACGCGTTCGTCGGACAGGGTCTCGCCCTCGTCGAGCACGGTCCCGTAGGCGAAGAGCGAGCACCAGCTCCACCCTGGCTGGCCGCCGAAGATCGACACCACGCCGTCGGCGCCCACACGCTCCGCGACCGCCAGGCCCTTGGGGCCGTTGGCGCCGACCAGGACGGGGGTGAACAACGGCCGGTCCGCGACGTAGCCGTCGGGGTGGATCATCTCGGTCGGCGCACCGTCGATCTCGACGACCTCGCCGCGCAGCAGGCCGATCAGCTGGGTCAGGTACCGCTCGGTGGCCGCCCAGGTCATGGGCTGCTGGCCGAGCACGAACCGCCCGGTGAAGCCGGTGCCGAGCGCGACAGCGGTGCGTCCCGGGGCGAGCTGCTCGAGCGTCGCGATCGCCGCGGCGTTCACCATCGGGTGGCGCAGCGAGGGCACCAGCACCGCGGGGCCCAGACCGATCGTCGAGGTCGCGTCCGCGCAGCGTGCGAGGGACATCCACACGTCCCCGAAGAGCGCGGGGGAGTCGTACACCCACGCGCGCGTGTAGCCGAGCTGTTCGGCGTGGGCCACGAGCTCGGGCAGGTCGGGACGGGGAGCGAAGGCGCAGCTGAGTTCCATCGGCGACGACGCTACCCGGCTGCCGCGAGGGCCCGCTGCTGCTGGAAGACTGCGTGGATGACCCGACCCGAGCGTCATCTGCTGCGGTCGCGCGACCTGGCCGATCGCCGCTACGCCGAGGCGTTGACCGTCGCCGATCTGGCCGCGGCCGCCGGGTTGTCACCGTCGTACTTCAGCAGGGAGTTCCGCAGGGTGTTCGGGGAGTCGCCCCACCAGTACCTGCTGACCCGCCGCCTCGAACGCGCCGCGGCACTCCTGCGGACCACCGATCGGCCCGTCACCGAGATCTGCCACCAGGTCGGCCTGGCCAGCCTGGGGTCGTTCACCTCGTCGTTCCGCAGGGTCCACGGCGTGACACCCACGGCGTACCGCTCGTCCTTCCCTCCCGCCCGACAGTGGGTCCGCATCCCGGAGTGCGTGGCCCGCGAGTACGGCCGACCCCGGAACCGCACGTTTCGAGAAGCCAGCGCCTGCGGCGATCCGTAAGGTCGACCGCATCGACGCTGAGCACCGGAGGATCGACATGATGACCATCGCGAACGCCCAGTTCTGGGTGCACGACCAGGACGAGTCGCTCGAGTTCTACGTCGGCACGTTGGGGTGGGAGGTGCGCTCCGACGTCACCATGCCCGGTTGGGGCTTCCGATGGCTCGTCGTCGGGCCCGTCGGCCAGCCGTCGGTGGGACTGGTCCTGATGCCGGTGCCGCCGCCGCCGATGCTCGACGCCACGTCGTCGGACCAGCTCGCGGCGCTGGTCGCGAAGGGCGCCGGCGGCACGTTGTTCCTCGAGACGGACGACTGCCATGCCACCTACGAGGAGCTGTCGGCGCGCGGGGTGCAGTTCAACGACCCGCCGACGCCGCAGCCGTACGGCGTCGACACGTCGTTCCGTGACCCGTCGGGGAACAACATCCGACTGACCCAGGTGATGGAGTTCGACCCGAACCGGACATGAGCGGTCGGTCGCTCACATCAGGTGCGTCCGATGATGGTGGGGGCGAGATCCTCAGTCGGTGCGCTCGGTCAGATGGGCGAGCACCACCGGCTCGGTGCGGTCCTCCCAGGTCGCGGTGAGCGCGATGGCAGGACGAGGCCCGGCCGCTGGTCGCCGGAACACCGTGAGCTCGAAGCGGTCGTTGCGGAGCACGACGGTCGTCGCGTCGATGCCGTCGCCCTCGAACCCGTCGACCGCAACCCGTTCCTGGGTCCAGCCCCCGCCCTGGATGCGGACGTTGCTCGGGGCGACGTACCAGCGGCCGTCGACCTCCGCCATGCCCAGCGCCTCGCCCTGACCCGTCATCGTCACCGCCGCGAGCATGGTGACGAATCGGGGGTCCCGCAGGCCGTCGTACACCCACCGGGTCCCCAGCACCGAGTGGTTCATCCGGCAGATGAGCGCGTCGCCCGCACCCTCGAGCGGAGCATCCCGGTAGGTGAGGGGCACCTGCACGACCGCGTGGCCGTCAGCGACGAGGTGCGTCTCCATGCCGACGCGACCTTCGGGATCGTCGAAGCGGAAGGCGCCGATCACCTCGACCGGAGCCCCGTCGGTCGGGCCCCACGGTTGGGTCGGTGCCCAGTCGCGGATGAGCTCGGCCTTCGTCGGTGAGATCGTTGCCAGGTGGAACAGCGCCATGGATGCTCAGCGTAGGAGGTGGAGCGACGGCGGCGACGTGTGGCGCGCTGCTGGCGTGCACCGAGCACGGTGCGCTCCTGCATGACGGCGACCTTGGTGGCGTCCTCTCACGCCCGCGCCGTGGTCGACGCCGCCGCCTCAGACGCGCTCGATGATGATCGCCGGCGCCATACCGCCGCCGGCGCACATGGTGATCAGCCCGATCTGACCGTCGGTGCGCTCCAGCTCGTCGAGCACGGTGCCGATCAGCATCGACCCGGTGGCGCCGATCGGGTGCCCCAGCGCCATCGCGCCACCGTTCACGTTGACCTTGTCGCGGTCCAGGTCCAGGTCGCGCATGAACTTCTCCGCCACGACGGCGAACGCCTCGTTGATCTCGAACAGGTCGATGTCGTCGATGGTGAGCCCGGCCCGGTCCAGCGCCTTGCGGGCGGCGGGCACAGGTGCGTTCAGCATCAACGTGGGGTCGTCACCCATGTTGACCGTGGCGAGGATGCGGGCCCGTGGCGTCAGCCCGTGCGCGGCCGCGTAGCGCTCGCTGGCCAGCAGCACCGCGGCGGCGCCGTCGACCACACCCGAGGAGTTGCCGGCGTGGTGGACGTGGGTGATCTCCAGGTCGGGGTACTTCTGGTTGATGAGCTCGCGGAACGTGGGGTTGTCGCCGTGGCGGTAGTCGGCCACCGCGGGGAAGCTCGGTGCCAGCGCTGCCAGCGACTCGGCGGTGGTGCCGGGACGCGGGAACTGCTCGTGGTCGAGGGCGACCGTGCCATCCAGGTTCAGCACCGGGATCAGGCTGGGGGCGAAGCGGCCCTCCTCGATGGCCCGGGCCGCCCGTGCCTGGGACTCCGCCGCGAGTGCGTCGAGGGTCTCGCGCGAGATGCCCTCCATCGTGGCGATCGCATCCGCGCAGACACCCTGGTGGGACTGCGGGTGGATCTCCTGGAGGTGCGCGTTGCCGGCACCCATCGGCAGGAGGCCCTTCTTGGGCAGCGACATCATCTCCGTGCCACCGCCGACGACCAGGTCCTCCATGCCGGCCATGATCGCGTTGGCGGCGATGTTGGTCGCGGTGATGCCCGAGCCGCAGAAGCGGTCGAGCGTGACGCCGCTGGCGCGCACGTCGTAGCCGGCGTCGAGCGCCGCCATGCGCCCCAGGTCGCCGCTCTGCTCGCACACCTGCGAGCTGGTGCCCCACACGACGTCGTCGACGTCCGAGGTGTCGAGGTCGTTGCGCTCGGCGAGCGCCTCGAGCACGGTGCGGGCCAGGTGCTGGGGGTGCAGGTGGGCCAGGGCCCCCTTGCCCTGCTTGCCGATGCCACGGGGTGTCCGGCAGGCGTCGATGATGAGTGCGTCGGGCATGGCCGTCTCCTTCGCCGCGGTCCGCACGGTGTCGGACCGGGGGCACATCATGGCCGACGCGCACCCGCACGGGGCGGCCCGGTACGGTGCGTCGGCCGGGTTCGGCACAGGAGTGGGGGGCACCATGGCGCACGGGGGCGGAGCAGTGCACAGCCGGCACACGGCGGGCGGGCGATGACCGCCGGGGAGCGTCCGCTCCGGGTCGTGCAGTGGACCACGGGCAACGTCGCCCGCCAGGCGGTGCGCGCGGTCCTGGCCCGTGACGACCTGGAGCTGGTCGGCGCGTTCGCCCGTTCGGCCGAGAAGGCCGGTGTCGACGTCGGTGTGCTGTGCGGACTCGAACCGGTCGGGGTGACGGCCACCGCCGACCTGGACGAGCTGTTGTCCTGGAAACCGGACTGCATCGTCTACTCGCCACTGCACCTGGACCCCGTCGAGCTCGCCGGTCTGCTGCGCGCCGGGGTCAACGTGGTCACCACCGCGGAGATGATGACCGGCTCGGCGCTCGGTGCCCCCCTGCGCGACGAGTTGCACGGCGCGGCGCTCGACGGGGGAGCGACGCTGTTCGGCAGCGGCATGAACCCGGGATACGCCCAGCTGCTCGCCGCGGTCACCGCTGGCATCAGCAGCGGGGTGCAGAAGGTGACCGTGTCGGAGTCGGTCGATGTCGCCGAGTTCGTCGCCGACGCGAACTTCGAGGCGATGGGATGGGGTCGGCCCGCGGACGACCCCGGCCACGCCGACGACGTGCGGGCGGGTACGGCGGTCTTCGCCGATGCGGTCGAGGTGCTCGGGCGGTTGCTGGGGGTCGAGCTCGACGACCTGCGCTGCGACGTCCGGTTCGCCCATGCGACCGAGGAGCTCCGGCTGACCGACATGGTCATCCCCCCGGGCCACGTCGCGGGCATGGACGTCGACTGGGCCGGTGTGGTCGACGGCCGCGAGGTGGTCGGCGTGCGGCAGCGTTGGGTGGCCAGCAGCCGCATCGATCCGCCGTGGACCGTCGAGCAGGGCTACCTGGTGGAGGTCGAGGGAGACCCGAACCTACGCCTGCGACTGGACATCTGGCCGACCGATGCCGACCTGGCGAACCTGGACAAGGCCACGATGCACAGCATCGGGATGCGCATCACCGCGGTGCCCGTGGTGAACGCGATCCCCGCGGTGTGCGCCGCGCCCGCCGGGCTGCTCACCTACGCCGACCTGCCCGTGGTCACCTCGCGGTTGCAGCGCTGAGCCAGGAGGGTCCGGATGCCTGGTTGACTGTCGGCGTGTCGTCGCGGCCCGTGCCCATCGAGCTCCTGCCGCACCTTCGTCGCGCACGCGACCACGTCGACCGCCACTTCTCGGAGCCGATCGACGTCGAACAGCTCGCCTCGATCGCCGGGATCTCGCGCCATCACTTCGTGCGGTCCTTCGGCTCGGTCTACGGCGAGCCGCCGATGCGCTACGCCACTCGCCGGCGCATCGAGCGGGCACAGGACCTGTTGCGCTCGGCGAACCTGACGGTCACCGAGGTCTGCATGATGGTCGGCTACTCGAGCCTGGGGTCCTTCTCGTCCCGGTTCCGGGAGCTCACCGGCGAGAGCCCCGTGCAGTACCGGGAACGGTTCGCCCGCGACGGGGCGCCGCGCATCCCGGGCTGCGTGCTGTTCATGCGCGGCGCATCGGTGCTCGACCACCGGGCACCGGGGTCCGACCGATCGAGCACCCCAGGAGAAGCCTCGGCCGATCCGGCTCCGTAAGGTCGGTCACATGATCACCAACGTCGCCATCGTCAGCATCTTCTGTTCCGACCTGGACGAGACCCGGGACTTCTACGTCGACGTCCTCGGCTTCGACGCCGCCGAGGACGTCAGCTTCGGTGACTACCGGTGGGTGACGGTCACCCACCCCAGCCAGCCGGAGCTGTTCCTGCACATCACCACACCCGGCCCTCCGCTCGACGACCAGCTGGTCGAGGCGATCCGTCGGTCGCTCGGGGCGGGGATGATGACGGGCATCGGCCTCCGGGTCGACGACTGCCGTGCCACCTACGCCGAGCTCAGCGCGAAGGGGGTCACGTTCCTCCAGGAGCCGGCCGAGCGCCCGTACGGGGTCGAGGCGGTCATGCGCGACAACGCGGGCAACTGGCTCGTGCTCGTCGAACAGCACGACTACACACCCGAGGACTTCGAGGGGTTCAGCTTCGGCGACGACGCTCCCGCCGCCGGCTGACCGGCGGCCGCGGCGGCCCCGGTCCGCTCGGTGGCTAGGGTCGCCGCCATG
>WBZX01002603.1_pt1 | contig 12153 bp, 6 predicted proteins | sample 5204211 | NCBI WGS metagenome assembly WBZX01 (sample SAMN12344362, study PRJNA552823) | activated sludge metagenome | biome: Activated sludge suspended growth; feature: Nitrification reactor; material: Wastewater; isolation source: activated sludge from nitrification reactor of wastewater treatment...
ACGCTGACCAGCAGGGTCGGCGGGATCGAGATCTTCACGCCGCCGATCGAGGCGTCGTTCTTCATCGAGTCCTTGCCGCTCACCAGCGGCACACCGAACGCGACGCAGGCCTCGCGCAAGCCCTCGCAGCACGCGACCAGCTGCGCCAGCTTGTGGGCGCCGTCGGGCGTGCGGTCGCTCTGCACCGGATCGGGCCAGCAGAAGTTGTCGAGTGCGGCGATGCGATCGACCCGCGCGCCGGCGGCGACGACCCGGCGCACGGCCTCGTCGACGCAGGCGTGGGCCATCGCGCGGGCGTCGAGGTCGGCGTAGAACGGGTGCACGCCCTCGCCCAACACCACGCCCTCGCGGCGACCATGCCGTGCGCGCATGACGGTCGCGCCGGCGGGCACGTCGCGATGGACCCCGACGTGGGGCTTGATCACCGACAGCCCCTTGACCTCGTGGTCGTAGCGTCGCGTCAGCGCGTCGTTGCACGCGTGCTCGGGCATCGCCAGCAGCGCGAGCACGAGCTCGGGCAGCTGCGCGTCGGCGGTGCGCGACGGATCGGGCGCGGCGGCCACCTTCGCCGCCGCCAGCTCGGCGCGCAGCGGCGGCAGCGGCACGCCGTCGTGGAGGAACGACAGCGGCAGGTCGACCACCTCGAGCTCGCCGTGACGCACCACCAGGCGGCCGCTGTCGGTGAAGCGACCGAGCACGGTGGCCTCGACCTCGTAGCGCCGGGCGAGCTCGAGGAACGCGGGCAGCTGCGCCGGCGGCACGGCCACCGTCATGCGCTCCTGCGCCTCCGACACCAGGATCTCCCACGGCTGCAGCCCGGGGTACTTGAGCGGCGCGCACGCGAGGTCGAGCTCGGCGCCGCCGCTGCTGGTCGCCATCTCGCCGACCGACGACGACAGCCCGCCCGCGCCGTTGTCGGTCATCGAGCTGAACAGCCCGCGATCGCGCGCGACCGTGAGCATGTCGAACATCATCTTCTGCGTGATGGGGTCGCCGATCTGGACCGCCTGCACCGGCGCGTGCTCGTCGAGCCGCTCGCTCGAGAACGTGGCCCCGTGGATGCCGTCCTTGCCGATGCGTCCGCCGACCATGACGATCGCGTCGCCGACCTCGGCGCGCTTCTCGTGGGTCGGTCGACCGGCGCTGGTGACCGGCATCACGGCCACGGTGCCGCAGAAGACCAACGGCTTGCCGGCGTAGCGTGCGTCGAACAGCTCGAACCCGCGACTGTACGGGATACCCGACTGGTTGCCGCCGTCGATGACGCCACGATGCACGCCCTCGCGGATGCGCTTGGGATGCATGAGCCCGGCCGGCAGCGCATCGGCGTGGTCGGGCGCGCCGAAGCAGTAGCCCCACACGTTGGTCAGCAGGTCGGCGCCGCGCCCGGTGCCGAAGCTGTCCCGGTTGACGCCGACGATGCCGGTCATCGCCCCACCGTATGGGTCGAGCGCGGACGGCGAGTTGTGGGTCTCGACCTTGTAGACGAGGTGGTCGTCGTCGGTGAAGCGCACGACCCCGGCGTTGTCGTGGAACACCGACACCAGAAACGGCGCGTCGCCGTCGTCGCGCGCGGCCGCGACCGCCTCGGTGGCGCCGCGGATGAAGCTGCGGAACAGCCCTTGCGACAGCATCGTGGTGGTGCCCCCCGCGACCCGCTCGATCGGCGACGCGAAGATCTTGTGCTTGCAGTGCTCGCTCCACGTCTGCGCCAGGCACTCGAGCTCGGCGTCGGTGGGGTCGCGTCCGCGGTCGCGGAAGTGGGCCGCGATCGCGCGCATCTCCGGTAGCGACAGCGCCAGCACGCCCTGCTGCGAGATGCGCTGGAGGGTTGCGTCGTCGGCTCCGCGCAGCGGCACCGTCGCGACCCGCGGCGGATCGGCGGCGCCGGCCTTGGGCAGCTCGAGGTCGAGCACCCGTGGCAGCCGGTCGACCCGGGCGCGCTGGATCAGCGGATTGCACAGCAGCCGCCGCGCGGCCTCGAGCATCTCGTCGCGACGCGGGCCCGCGAAGGCGTAGGCGAGCGCGCTGTAGGCCGCACCCGCGAGGGTGCGACCGAGGCAATCCTGCGCGGCGCGCTTGAGCGTGGTGCCGACCGCGTCGGTGACCCCGGGACGGAAGCCGATCGTGAGCACCGCGGTGTCGGCCGGCCAGGCCGCGTCGGACAACATGCCGCTCGCGCCGCGCTCCGCGACCGGATCGACGACTGCCGCGAGTACGCGCGCCGCCTCATCGTCGGTCAGCTCGAGATCCAGCAGGTAGACCCGACGAGTGTGGATGTGGGGGCGTAGCGTGGACGCCAGCGACGTGATCGCGTCGGCCTTCGCACCCGCGCCCGCGAGCTGTGCCGCAACTCGATGCGCGCATTCGGCGGCCAGTGCGTCACGGCCATGCCCGCGTGGCTCGACCTCGAAACGATGGATCGCCACCAATGCCTCGGCCGCCCTTGTCCCCGATGGGCGTGCCGCGGTCAAGCCGCCCGCGGGCATGCGGCGAAGGGGGTCGCGGTCGCACCGCTCGCGCATCGCGGGCCTTGACAATGACGGCCGTCGCTCTGCAACATCGTCGTCGTTCGAACGAGATGGTGCGCTTGGGTCGGTGCTCGTGCAGCCACCCATGGCGCGACCTGGACCTGGTGACCGGCCCCTGGTGAAAGGGGGCGGCATGTCGCACCCAACCGACGGCCCTTCGAGATCGAGCCCTGCCCGCCCGTGGCCGGGTCGCTTCGAGAAAGGCCCCGAAGGCACCGCGAAGCCCAGCTTGGGGTCGCGGGCCGGTCGAGGCTCCACCTCGGCCGAACCTCCCTCCTTCCTCGAGGCAAAGAGATCCGCATGGGGCATCCCGAGCAGCAGCCGGAGGCTGCGCAAGCCACCGATCGAGCCGATGATGCGTGGGCCGAGTCGCTGCGCACCGTGATGCGCGACGTCATCGCCTCACTCCCCGATCACGCGACGTTGGGCGAGCTGGTCGCGGCGACCCGCGCGAGCGCCAACATGTCCGCGGTCCTGGGCCTGTTCACGGTGCAAGAGCTGATCGACGCCGTGCGCAAGCGGCCGCCGCCGGCACCGCGCGCGGCCCCGAAGAACGGCAGCCCCCGTGCACCCGAGGTCCAGCTCGACGCCGACGGCAACCCGGTGATGGACCTGGGCGATCCCAGCGCGCTCGTGATCCGAAGACGCGCGGATGTCCCCGACGGCGACATCCGGGTGCTGCGCTGCCTCGCCGAGCGCGGTGGCTTGCGCGAGGGCGAGCTGGGCTCGCTGGTGAAGCTCACCGGTGAGCAGCTCCGCATCATCCTGCGTAGCCTCCGGGCCAAGGGCTTCGTGCATCTCGAGGGCAGCGGCGTGAAGCGTCGCCTCAAGATCACCCGGCACGGCAACGCGTTCCTGCGCAAGCAGTGACGCCCAACGATCGACGGGCGTGGACCCTGGGCGGACCAGGTCCCACGCCCGTACGCGTGCGGCCGGGGCGACGGCACCCGCGGCGCCGCGCCCGACCCCAGGGCCGTCAGCCGGCCGGCGGAATCGCCGACGAGATCGCACCCGTCAGGCAGTTGATGGCGGCGCTGAAGTCGTCGTCGCAGATCGACTCGATGCAGCAGCGCGCCGACGACTCGTCGATGCTCGGCGTGGCCGGATCGTCGGGCTGGTTGAGGCCCTCGCAGACCTCCTGCACGCGGGTCGGGAAGATCGCGCTGCCGTTCTCGTTGTTGCAGCCCGGCGCGATGTTGCCGAACTCCCACACCTTGTCCTCGACCTCCACGCCGTCGTCGAGGTCGGCCTGGGTGAGGTCGGTGTCCTCCCAGACGCGGAACTCGAGCGCAGCGACACCGCCGGCGGTCGGCTCGTACGGTGGGTCGGGGTTGTGCGCGGTGACCTCGGGCACGCCGAGGATGCCCAGCATCACCACCGGCTTCTTGCGGTCCTTCACGAGGTAGTCGAGGTACGCGGTGTAGCGCTCGGTCGGGTGCAGCACGCCGTTGTCGGTCGAGACGCAGTCCGTGTACGCACCGGTCGCGTCGGGACCACTGCACTGCACGCCCGCGTTCCAGCAGATCGCCGACGACGGCGCCGGGCTGCCGGTGTGCGGGTTGACCTCCCAGAACTCGTTCTGCGCCTCGTTGGTGAAGTACGAGAAGCCCTCGGGTGCCGCGACCGAGCAGTCGACCTCGTCGGTCACGATCGCGATCGCCAGCACCGCGCCGTCACGCAGGAACGGCTTGCTGAACTGCCCCCACTCCTCCGAAGCGTTGCACTCGTCGGTGTTGGGGTTGTTCCAGCAGGCGGTGGGGTTGATGGCCTGCAGCATGGTCTCGAGCGGAGCCTCGTAGCCGCAGCCGTCGATGCCCTGGGGGCCGATGCACGACAGCGCCTTGGCGGGGTCGTCGGTCGGGACGTTGGTGCCGAGCGCATCGAAGTGCAGGAACTGGTCGGCCGGGGCGATGTCCATCGGACAGCTCGCGGTGCAGGCCTCTTCGATGACGAAGGGGTTGTGGTTGCCCAGGCCGGTGAAGCGGTTGATGCGGGCATTGCAGCCCTGATAGACCGGTGCGCCGCGGCGTGGCTCGTAGTCGGGCTTCTCGAACGGCGTGCACAACGGGTGACCGAAGTCGGTCGTGGTCACCATGATGTTGACGCTCGGGTAGAGCATGTTCCCCGCGGCGTCGGTCAGGTTGCGCAGCTGGTTGACGAGCAGCGGGAAGTTGGCCGCGAGGTTGAGCTGCTCCTCACCCATGGTGCCGCTGTTGTCGATGACGAACACGAGGTCGATCATCGTGCAGTTGCCGTCGCCCACGCAGTCGCCGGGGCCGCCGGTCGTGTCGACCAGCGAGTCGAGCTTGGGCCCGGTGGTGCCGCTCTCCTCGGCGGTGGTCGAGTCGGCACCGACCGTGGTGGTGATGGTCACCGACGACATCGTGGTGTCGTCCGCCGAGGTCAGCATGGGCTCGTCCCGGCCGTCCTGGCAGCTGGTGAGCCCGAACAGGGTGGCGGTCGCCGCCAGCAGTGCAACCTTGCGCGTCTTCATCGAAGGAATCTCCACGTTGTTCGGCCTCGGGCGGCCGCGAAGCCAGGATCTCGTGCGTGCACCGCGGGGGTCGCCGCGGTCGCGCCAAAAGTGTGTCAGAGCGATCGCGTGGTCACAAGATTCGCCGACCCCGCCGCATGGATGGTCGCGTCGCCGTGGGCCCTTCGGCCGGAGCCACCGCGCGCCGCGACCGGTGCGGCGTGCGTCCACCCACACCCGCAACGACGAACGCGCGTGAACGCCCCCGTCGAGGAGCTTGCACGCGCGCTCGCGTCGATGGGCCGCGCCGAGGCGGCCGCCCCGATCAGCCGGGCTGCTGGATCGACTCGCCGATGATGCCGGTGAGGCAGTCGATCGCCGGCGAGTAGTCGACGTCGCAGATCGACGTGATGCAGCAGCGGATCTTGTCGCCGGTCGCGTCCGAGTAGTCGAGCGCGTGGCAGACCTCCATCACACGGGTGTTCGGCGTGGCCTGCCCGGTGAAGTTACCCATCGCATCCTGGCCGGTGCAGCCGGGCCCGATGCCGAAGTCGAACTGCTTGTCCGCCGCCTCGACGCCGCTCATGAACTCCGCCGGGAGGATGTCACCCGCCGGGTACTGGCCGTCGCGCCAGTCGCGGTACTCGAGCGCGAGCTCGCCGCCGGCGATCGGATTGTAGGGCGGCATTTCGTTGTAGGCGGTCACCAGCGGCACACCGAGGATGCCGAGCATGATGACCTCCTTGTTCTGGTTCTCGCGCAGGTCGTTGACGAGGTACTGCGTGTAGCGCTCGATCGGCTGCAGCTTGCCGTCGTCGAGCGAGGTGCAGTCGCTGTAGACGCCGGAGGCGTCGGGACCGTTGCAGCTGACGCCGGCGTTCCAGCAGATCGCCGACGACGCCTGCTTGTTGCCGTTGTTGGGGTTGATCTCCTGATAGGCCTGGTCCTCCATGATGGAGTAGTCCTTCACGGAGCACTCGACCTCGTCGGTGACGATGGCGATCGCCAGCAGTGCGCCCTGGCGCAGGAACGGCTTGGCACCCTTGTTCCACTCGGCGCCGGGGTTGAGCGCCTGCAGCATCGTCTCGAGCGGGGCCTCGTAGCCGCAGCCGTTGATGCCCTGCGGGCCGATGCAGCCCAGCGCCTGCGCGACCGCCGAGTCGAGCTGGCCGTCGGCGTTGATGTCCTTGGGCGCCACGTCCGGCACGTTCTTGGTGTCGGTCGAGGCGTTGAAGGCGATGAAGGGATCGCTCGGCACGATGTCCGAGGCGCACACGTTGGTGCAGGCCTCCGGCACCATCGTCGGGTTGCTGCCCAGGCCGGTGAAGTCGTCGATGCGCGAGTTGCAGCCGGTGACCGTGGGCGCGCCCTTGGCCGGCTGGTAGCCCGCGGGCTGGAACGGCGTGCACAACGGATTGCCGAAGTCCGTCGTGGTCACCATGATTTGCACGTCGGGCTGGATCGAGTTGCCCGCCGAGTCCATCAGGTTCTCGAGGCGGTCGACCAGCAGCGGGAAGTTGCGCGCGAGGTTCTGCTGCTCCTCGGCCATCGTGCCCGAGTTGTCGATGACGAACAGCAGGTCGATCTGGTCGGTGCAGCCGAGATCGACGCTACCGCAGCCACCACCGGTACCGGCACCGACGTCGAGCTTGTCGCCACTGTCGGCCTCGCCGATGGTGTCATCGGTGGTCGACGGATCGGTGCCCGCGCCGGTCAGCGTGGTGATGCTGGTCATCGTCATCGAGTCCGATGCGGTCTCCTGCTCGCGATCCTTGTCGCCACACGAGGCCAGACCGAGCGCCAACACCCCGAGAAGCCCGCCGTACGAAACCAGCTGTCGATTGCGTGTCATGTCTAGATGTCTCCCCTTGCACGAGGCCGTCGCAGCGTGGCCCCTCTTCGGCGCGCCGCCCGTCCGGCGGGTCGCGCTGCGATGTTTCCGCGACGACGAAGGTATCAGAGTCGACGACGCGACGGCCGGGAATCGGCGCATCGCGATCGTCACTTCGTGCGGGGTCATCGAACCTCGCAGGCGCCCGTGAGCTTGCCACCGACGCGGCCGTCGCGATCGCGTGAGCCGAACCGAAGCGCTCGCGTCGTCGGGCTCTTTGCGCGCCGCCGCGGACGGATTCCTGCCGAATCCACCGCGGGGTCGCGCCCACCATCGGCCGCCGCGGGCGCCCACGCCCACGGTCGTCGTCACAGCACGAAGTTCACCAGGCGCCCGGGCACCACCACCACGCGCTTGGGCTCGGCGCCGCCGAGGTGCCGTGCGACGTCGTCGACGGCGCGGGCAAGCGCCGCGAGCTCGTCCTTGCTCGCCGACTTCGGCGCGGGGATCTCCGCGCGCCACTTGCCGTTGATCTGCACGACCAGCGTGAAGCTGTCGTCGACGAGCCACGCGTCGTCGGCCGCCGGCCACGCCTCATGGGCGAGCGATCGCGGCTGGCCGATCCGCGACCACAGCTCCTCGGCGAGGTGGGGCGCAAAGGGCGCGAGCAGCAGGCAGAACTGCGCCGCGGCGTCGCGTGGCAGCGCCGACTCGTCGCCGTCGCCCGGGCCGATCACGTCGCGCACGAACACCATCAGCGAGCTGATGGCGGTGTTGAACGCCATGCGATCGATGCGATCGGTGACCTCGGCGATCGTGCGGTGCAGCAGGCGACGCTGTCGCGGCGTGCCCTCGCCCGCCACCAACGCCCGCGCGGCCTCGTCGGTCGCGCCCTCGGGCGCCGGCAGGTGGAACAGCTTCCACACCCGCTGCAGGAAGCGGTGGACGCCGGCGAGCCCCTCGGTCTGCCATGGCGCGCTGTGCTCGAGCGGACCCATGAACATCTCGTAGAGCCGCACCGAGTCGGCGCCGTAGGTCGCCACCACCTCGTCGGGGTTGACGACGTTGCCGCGGCTCTTCGACATCTTGTCCCACTGGATCTCGACCACCTCGCCGGTGGCCTTGACGACCCACTGCTTGGCGCCGGGCCGCTCGGGATCGTCACGCTCCTCGACCTCGGGCGGCAAGAACACCAGCTTCTTGCCGCTGTCGTCCTTGCGTCGATCGAGCGGCAAGAAGGTCGCACCGAGGATCATGCCCTGGTTGACCAGGCGCTTGAACGGCTCGGGCTCGTGCACGTGGCCGAGATCGAACAGCACCTTGTGCCAGAAGCGCGAGTACAACAGATGCGTGGCGGCGTGCTCGACCCCGCCGACGTACAGATCGACCGGCATCCAGTACGACTCGGCGTCCTTCGACCACGGCAGGTCGCCGTTGCCGGGATCGCAGAAGCGCAGGTAGTACCAGCAGCTGCCGGCCCACTGCGGCATGGTGTTGGTCTCGCGCACGGCCCCGTCGGGCAGCTGCTTCCACGCGGTCGCTCGCGCCAGCGGGGGCTCGCCGTCCTCGCTGGGATCGTAGTCGGCGACCTCCGGCAGCTCCACCGGCAACGGGTCGATCGCGTAGATGCTGCCGTCGCTGCGATGCGCCAGCGGGAACGGCTCGCCCCAGTAGCGCTGCCGCGAGAACAACCAGTCGCGCAGCTTGTAGGTCACACGGGCGCGCCCGCAGCCCTGCGCCGCGAGATGCTCGGTCATCGCCCGCTTGGCGGCGGCGGTGGCCTGCCCTTCGATGTGCGGCGAGTTGACGGCGATGCCCTCGCCGACGAACGCGGCGACCGCGACGTCGACCGGCGCGCCGCCCTCGGGTGCCACCACCTGCACGATCGGCAGTCCCATCGCGCGCGCGAAGGCGTGGTCGCGATCGTCGTGGCCGGGCACCGCCATGATCGCGCCGGTGCCGTAGCCGAGCAGCACGTAGTCGGCGATCCAGATCGGAACCGCCGCGCCGGTCAGCGGATGGGTCGCGAACGCGCCGGTGTCGACGCCGGACTTCTTGCCCTCGATCGACTCGGCCTGGCGCTCGCGCTCGCTGCGACGCGCGGTGCGATCGACATACGCGGTCACGGCCGCTCGCTGCGCGTCGGTGGTGATCTTCGCGACCAGCGGATGCTCCGGCGCGAGCACCATGTAGGTCGCGCCGTAGAGGGTGTCGGGCCGCGTCGTGAACACCGACAGGCTGGCGTCGTGGCCGGCGATCGCAAACGTGATCTCGGCGCCCTCGGAGCGCCCGACCCAGTTGCGCTGGATCTCGAGCACGTGGGGCGGCCACTCGAGCCCGTCGAGGTCGGCCAGCAGCCGCTCGGCGTACTCGGTGATGCGCAGCACCCACTGCTTCATGGGTCGGCGCACGACTTCGTAGCCGTCCTCGACCTTCTCCGCGACCTCTTCGTTGGCCAGCACCACGCGCAGGGCCGGGCACCAGTTGACCGGCGCCTCGTCGAGGTAGGCCAGCCGACGCGCGTCGCGGTAGGCCGCGACCGCGGCGTCACCGACGGCGGCGACCTCGGTGGGGATCGGCAGCTCGGCGATCGGCCGTGCGCGCCGCGCCTCGCGGTCGTACCACGCGCCCCACAGCTGCAAGAAGATCCACTGCGTCCACTTGTAGTACTTCGGATCGGTGGTGCTGAACTCGCGGCTCCAGTCGTACGAGAAGCCCAGGCGCTGCAGCTGACGACGGAAGTTGGCGCTCGCGTTGGCGATGACGGTCGCCGGGTGCACCCCGGTCTTCATCGCGTGTCGCTCGGCCGGCAGGCCGAACGCGTCCCACCCCATCGGGTGCAGCACGTTGAAGCCGCGCATCCGCTTGTAGCGCGCAATGATGTCGGTCGCCGTGTAGCCCTCGACGTGTCCGACATGGAGGCCGTCGCCCGAGGGGTACGGGAACATGTCGAGCACGTAGAACTTCGGGCGCTCGTGATCGACCTGGGCGCGGAAGCTCTCGTGCTTCGCCCAGTACTCCTGCCAACGGCGCTCGATCGCTTGGTGGTCGTAGACCATGTGCAGGCGACGCTAGCAGCCCGCCGCGGCCGAGGGCAACGCGGCCGCGCCGGGGTCGGTCGCGTACGCGACCCCACGCGCGGGCGCGGGCAGCCCGCGCGTGGGCACGGGCACCGGCACGGGCACCGGCACCGGCACGGAGGAGCGAGACCCCTCGCGGGGCCACGCTCCTAGCCCTCGGGACAGGGCTGGCCGACCGCGACGAGTTCCTTGGTCGCGCGCACGTCGAGATCGATGCCGGTCACGAGCACGCTGCGCGCCATCACCGAGGCCGCGTAGCACTCGGCGGTTGCAGCCTCGGGTGAGCGATCGGCGACCACCTCGACCTCGAACTCCGCCGCGAAGTCGACCTCGACACCGAGCGCCCGGGTGGGATCGCTGATCGGACAGGTCGCGCTGTCGCCGGTCAGCAGCGGCGGATCGGCGGGCTTGGTGCACGGCGCGGGGGCCGGGCGCTCACAGCCGATCTGGCGCGCGGTGACCTGCACCGACACCACCTTCGGATCGTCGCAGACGGTGTTCGGCACCTGCGCCAGCAAGGTCGCGTGGGGCTCGCTCGGACCGGTGGAGCTCGATTCGCCGTCGGCGGCGGGCTCGTTGCATCCGGCTGGCCCCGCGAGCATCGCGAGCGCCAGCAGGGGCGCCGCGCCGAGGACCGACGAGATGCGGGGAATCGACCGTGGGGACATCGTCATGGGCGGCGAACCAGGGCCGCCAGCCTACCACGCCCGCGCGCGCCGCCGTCCGATGCGCTACGCTGATGCGCAGATGCATTGCGGTTCGTTGGTGTCGGTATGCTTGGCGGGCGCGCTCTCGGTCGCGTCGGTGCGCGCGGCCGCAGCCCCTGCGTCCGAGGCCCCGGCCCCCGTCGAGGACGGCGCCGATGCGGCGATCGACCGCGCCCGCGCGCTCTACGAGGAGGGCAAGGCGTTGTTCGCCACCGCCGACTACGAGGGCGCCATCGCGAAGTGGACCACCGCGTTCCAGCTGGTGTCGAACCAACCCGACGCCGGCCGCATCAACGCGCTGCTCATCTACAACATCGCGACCGCGCGTGAGAGCGCCTACGACGTGACCGGCGACCTCACGCAGCTGCGCCAGGCCAAGAAGCTGCTCGAGAGCTTCGCGGCCAGCATCCCCACGCTGTACGGCGACGGCGAGCAGGCCGAGGCCGAGCGCGCGACGATCACCGCGCGACTCAACACCATCACCGCACAGATCGAGCGCGCCGAGCAGGCCCGCGCCCGCGATCGTCGGCGTGAGCGCGGCCCCGCCGACGATCGACCGACCGACGACGACGACCACCGGGGCGACGGGCGCGTCGCGATCGCCATCGGCGCGGCCTCGCTCGCACTCGGCGTCGGCGGCCTCGCGATGATGGGCGCCGGCCTCGGCATGGGCCGCGCGGCCAACGATCTCGACGGCATCTCCGCCGACGACATCGCGGCCCGTCGTGCGCAGTTCGACCGTGGGCGCACCGGCAACACGCTCGCCGTCGCCGGCGGCGTGATCGGAGGCGCGCTGCTCACGACCGGTGCGGTGCTGCTCGGCGTGGGCCTGTCGCGGCGCGCGGCCGGCCGCAGCGCTGCGCTGGTGCCCGCGGTCGGCCGGGGCTACGCCGGCCTGTCGTGGCGCGGCCGCTTCTGAGTCGGGGTCGGACCCGCAGCGGTCACCGGCCACGAAGGCCGCGACGCGGCGCGACGCGGGCTCACGGCATCGGGAACGGCGCGACCACGACGTCGTCGATCCACCATCCACGGGCCTGGGTGTCGTCGACGCACTGCACGCAGTCGACGCCGAACACGAACTCGAGCTGCACCTGCATGCCCGAGAGGCCGCTGAGATCGAACGCGACCGCGCCGCTGCGCATGCCCGAGAACGCCGCACCGCCCCCGCTGGTGAGCGGGTTGGGCGGGTGGTCCGTGCCCGGGGGGTCGCAGTAGTCGGCGAGCGTGTTGGGGTAGGCCCCGACCGGACTCAGTAGCTCGGACTGGCCATCGACCAGCACCCGCACGACGCCGCCGTCGCCCTGCGCGAAGTTCCCACAGGCGTCGACGTAGAGCTCGTGCGCGAAGTGGAGCTCCATCCGAAAGCCCGACGGCAACGCGCCGGCCTCCGGGATCGCGAGCGGGGGCGTTCGGAGGATCGTGATGCCGGGGTAGGCGTACTGATCGCCGGGGTTGGTGATCTGCGGCACCGCACCGCTGTGCACGCGGCCGTTCGCGGTCGCCCAGCCCGGCAAGTCCGCGACGCCGAACT
>WBZX01002604.1_pt1 | contig 12151 bp, 9 predicted proteins | sample 5204211 | NCBI WGS metagenome assembly WBZX01 (sample SAMN12344362, study PRJNA552823) | activated sludge metagenome | biome: Activated sludge suspended growth; feature: Nitrification reactor; material: Wastewater; isolation source: activated sludge from nitrification reactor of wastewater treatment...
ATCGCGGATGTCGACATAGATGTAGGCCGAGAGCAGCGCGTTTTCCGTGCGGATGGATGGGGCGCCCTTGGCGACGACCACCTTGGCCAGTTGCCCGAGCGGAATCATTGCCCCGTCCATGGTCGGGATCAGTACCTCACGGGCGATCTGCTGCGGATCGGCGCGCAGTTCGCGTGGGTAGCGGACAGTGACGCCGAAGCGTTCGCGTCCCTCGACCGTCGTGGTCACCAACTCGCCGCCGAGGGCGGTGCCGATCACGTCTTGCAGGTCGCCGATGGCCAAGCCGTAGCGCGCCAGTTGCTCGCGATCCGGTTCGATATTGAGATAGAAACCGCCGGTGATGCGCTCGGCAAAGGCACTGGTGGTGCCGGGAACGGCTTTGACCACGGCCTCGATTTCCTTGGCGACCTTTTCCATCTCGCCGAGATCCTTGCCGAAGACCTTGATGCCGATTGGCGTGCGAATGCCGGTGGACAGCATGTCGATGCGCGCTTTGATCGGCATCGTCCAGGCATTGGCGACGCCGGGGAACTGCAGGGCCTTGTCCAATTCGGCGATCAGCTTGTCGGTGGTCATGCCGGGGCGCCATTCGGACTCCGGCTTCAGGTTGATTACCGTCTCGAACATCTCGGTCGGCGCCGGATCGGTCGCCGTGTTGGCGCGCCCAGCCTTGCCGTAGACTGAGGCGACCTCGGGAAAACTCTTGATGATCTTGTTCTGTGTCTGCATCAATTCCGCCGCCTTGGTAATCGACATGCCAGGCAGTGAAGCCGGCATGTAAAGCAGCGTTCCCTCGTTGAGGGTTGGCATGAACTCCGAACCCAGTTGGGAGGCTGGATAGATCGAGGCCACCAAGACGAGGACGGCCGCAACGATGGTCAGTTTTTTCCAGCGCATGACGCCGGCGATGATCGGACGATAGGCCCAGATCAGAAAACGATTCACCGGATTCTTCGCTTCCGGCATGACCTCGCCACGGATGAACAGCATCATCAGGACCGGCACCAGCGTCACCGAAAGCAGCGCCGCGCCAGCCATCGAGAAGGTCTTGGTATAGGCGAGCGGGGCGAAAAGCCGCCCCTCCTGGCCTTCCAAGGCGAACACCGGCAGAAAGGAGACTGTGATGATCAGCAGCGAGAAAAACAGCGCCGGCCCTACCTCCTTGCAGGCAGCGAGCATAGCATCGGCGCGCTGGGCTTTTGTGTGTTCCTCGGGCAGACGCTCAAGGTGTTTGTGGGCGTTTTCGATCATCACGATGGCCGCATCGATCATGGCGCCGATGGCGATGGCAATGCCGCCCAGGCTCATCAGATTGGAGTTCATGCCCAGCGAGCGCATGGCGATGAAGGCAATCAGCACGCCGACCGGCAGCATCAGGATGGCGACCAGGGCGCTACGCACATGCATCAGGAATACGATGCAGACCAGCGCGACGATGACCGCCTCTTCCAGCAAGGTGCGCTTAAGCGTGTCAATGGCCCGGTGAATCAACTCGGACCGATCGTACACTGTTTGCACCGTGACGCCCTCGGGCAAACCGCCACCAATTTCATCGATCTTTGCCTTCAGGTTATGAATCACTTCCAGGGCATTCGCGCCGTAACGTGCCATGGCAATACCCGACACCACTTCGCCTTCCCCGTTCAATTCGGTGAGGCCGCGCCGCTCGTCCGGCGCGAGTTCGACCCGGGCAATGTCGCGGATCAGGACTGGGGTGCCCTTATCGGTTTTCACAACCAGCGTTTCCAAGTCATCCTTGCCGCGCAAATAGCCTTTGCCACGCACCATGTACTCTGTTTCGGCCATCTCGACGACCCGGCCGCCGACATCGCGGTTCGAATCGCGAATCACCTGCGCCACCTTCATTAGCGGGATGCCATAGGAACGTAGTTTCACCGGGTCGACCGTAACCTGATACGTCTGCACGAAGCCGCCGATCGAAGCGACTTCGGCAACGCCGTGCGCCTTGGTCAGCTGATAGCGCAGATACCAGTCCTGGATGGTTCGCAGTTCGGCCAGCGTCTTGTCCTTGGCGAGCAGCGCGTACTGGTAGACCCAGCCGACGCCGGTGGCGTCCGGCCCGAGCGACGGCGTGACGCCCTTCGGCATGCGGCTGGAAGCGAAATTAAGATATTCGAGGACGCGGGAACGCGCCCAGTAGATGTCCGTGCCGTCCTCGAAAATGATGTATATGAAGGAAGCGCCAAAAAAGGAAAAGCCGCGCACCACTTTCGATTTCGGCACCGACAGCATGGCCGTGGTTAGCGGGTAGGTCACCTGATCCTCGACCACCTGGGGCGCCTGGCCCGGATATTCCGTATAGACGATGACCTGTACGTCCGAAAGGTCGGGCAAGGCATCAATCGGCGTGCGCAGCACGGCATAGATGCCACCAACGGTGATGAACAGGGTGGCGAGCAGGACCAGAAAGCGGTTTCTGCCCGACCATTCAATCAGTTTGGCCAGCATGGTGCGAATCTCCGTAGCTACCGGTCAGTGACCGGCGTGAGGATTGGCACCAGAGGCCGGTACGCTGGCCCCAGCGTTGGAAGCCAGCGGGGTGACCGCCGTGATGACCCATTCGCCCGGTTGACGTTCGACAAACTCGAAGGCGATCCTGGCGCCAGGCTTCAGCGCTTGCAGTAGCGACGTGTTGGCCGCCTTGAACTCCATGGTCATGGCTGGCCATTTGAGGCTGTCCACCGGACCGTGGCTGATGCTCACCGCCCCGGTCTTGGCATCGATTTCCTCAATCTTGCCTTCCGCCCGGTGCCCCGCGCCGGTGGCAGCGGGCTTTGCACTTCCCTCGGCCGGCGGTGTTTTGCCGCCATGCGCGGCGTGGCCGAAGCCGCCGACCGCCGCTTTCAGGTTGCTTTCGGCGTCGATCAGGAAGTTGGCGGTGACCACGACGGGTTCGCCATCCTTCACGCCGTCCAGCACCTCGACGTAGTTGTCGCTGCGCGCCCCAAGTTTGACCTCACGCGGTTCATAACGCCCTTCCTTGGCCTGAACGAGGACGATCTGGCGGGTGCCGCTGTCGATCACGGCGGAGACCGGCACGGTGACCACGGAGCCTTTGGTGCCAACCGGCAATTCCACCTGCGCGAACATGCCCGGCTTGAGCAATGCCCCCGGATTGGCCAACTCGATTCGAACCGGCACCGTGCGGGTAGCCGCGGTCAGGGTCGGATAGACGTAAGTGACGGCGCCTTTGAAAGTCTTGTCGGGATAGGCGCCGATTTTGACCTTGGCCTGGGCACCGGACTTCACTAGTCCAATGTCCTGCTCGAAAACGTCGGCCACTACCCAGACGGCGGACAGGTCGGCGACCTGATAGAGCGCTTCGCCTGGCATGAAGCGCATGCCCTGGACAGCTTTTTTCTCGGTCACGATGCCGCTCACCGGCGAGCGGAAAGTCAGCGTGCGTTTGGTCTCGCCGGACTTGGCCAGGGCCTTCACCTGCTCCTCGGAAATATCCCAGTTCTTCAGACGGGCCAAGCTCGAATCGGCCAGTTGCTTCATGCCGGACTCCGCCTCGCCGTCCGCACCGTTGAGCGAGCGCACGCCATCGGTGGCTATGGCATATTCGCGTTGTGCCGAGACCAGTTCCGGGCTGTAGACCTCGAACAGCGGTTGCCCCTTGCCCACCGGCTGGCCGGTAGCGTTCACATGCAGGCGCTCGACATAACCCTCGAACTTGGGTGCAATCGTGAATGTGCGGCGCTCGTCGGGTTCGATACGACCGGCAGCGCGAACGATCTTGTCCAGCGCCCGCAAACCGGCCGCCTCCGTCTTGACGCCCAGTTTCTGCACTTTCTCCGTGCTGATAATGATCTGGTTTGCGGCGCCGGGCTCCTCGCCCTGCTCACCCTCGTAGACGGGAATGTAGTCCATGCCCATCGGGTCTTTCTTCGGCACTGGCGAGGTGTCTGGCAGGCCCATCGGGTTGCGGTAGTAGAGCAGCTTTTTGGCCGGTTTTTGACCGTCGACCGCAGCAGTCGGCAACGCAGCGGTATCGCCTTTCGGCTGGGCGAGCCGGTAGCCGGCAAAGCCACCGGCAGCGAGGGCAACAAACAGAAAAATCAGGGTGGGGCCGGTTTTCACAGGTCTTCTCCGAGCAGGCGTTCGATGTCGGCCAGCCGCAATTGCTGGTTGGCCTGGGCGCGCAGCAGCGCCAGCCGGGCATTGCGAATCTGACGCTGGGCGTCAAGCAGGGTGGCAAAATCCACCTTGCCGTTTTCGTAACCGGCCAGTGCCGACTTGAAGGTCAGCTCGGCCTGCGGCAGCAGGCGGTTGCGGGTAATTTCCTCAGTCGTCCGCGCCGCGGCGAGGTTGGACAAGGCAGCAATCAGGTCGCCGCTCAGTCGGTATCCCAGGGCCTCCTTGCGCGCAGCGGCAGCTTCCAGCATGCGCTCGGTCTCACGTTCCTGGCTGCGCCGGGTACCCTGCTGTAGCGGTATGTTGAGTTCCAGCATCAGGTTCCAGGCATCCACACGGTCTCCCACCTGCATCGGCTGGACGCCGACGATGAAATCCGGGAAACGGTTGCGATAGGCCAGTTCACGGCTTTTCTCAGCGCCGTCGACGCGGGCGGCTTCGATGGCCAGTAGCGGATTTTTTGCCTGTAAACGTTCGTTCAGCAGAGTGGCGTCTAGCTTGGTCGGCAGCGGGCGCAAGGCTGTCGGTTCGGCCAGCGGCGCATTGGCCGGACGGGCCAGTATGGCATTGAGAAAGGTCATCAGGTGGTGGAGTTCGCTTTCCATGCCTACCAGTTCGCTATCCATGGTGCTGCGTTCGACTTGGGCGCGAATCGCGTCCTGCTGTGCCGCCAGGCCGCTGGCGTAACGCACTTGGGCGATCTGCTCCAGGCGTCGGGTCAACTCGATGTTTTCGCGGGTCAGGTGCAGGCTCTTGCTGGTTAGCCAGTATTGGGCATAGAGGGTCTTGATGCGCCCGGCGACATCGGCCCAGGCATCGGCCGCGCGCCCACCGGCCTGCTCGGCCTCGGCAGCGGCGATGTCGCGTTTCAGGTCACGCTTGCCCCAGAACGGCAGCGGCTGTGCCAGAAGATATTTGGTATCGCCGACCTGTGACGGCGACAGCGTCGCACCCTGGGTGCCATTGCGCGTGATGTTTTCCAGCTCGACGCGCAGGAAGGGATCGGGCAAAGCACCAGCCGGGCCGATGCGCTCGCGCGCCGCTTCGGCCTCCAGCCGCACCATGCGCACGTCGGGGCTGCCTTCGCGGGCTATCGCCAATAGACCCTCCACGTCCGCGCCGGGCGATGCCGTCTGCGCCTGCGCGGCAAAGCACCACGCTCCCGAAATTGCGGCGAACAGGAGTGCTTTGTAACTTACGGTGGGCTTCATGGCGGATTCCTGGGCAGATTTCCGGAGACGTTTGGCGAGGTCGTGGAATGAATTATTTTGCTGCTTCCAGGCGGACGATGGTCATCTTGTCGTCGATGGCGAAGCGGATTTTCTGGCCTTCCTTAACCGTGTCCAACCATACAGCATCCTTGACGCGGAACGCCATGGTCATGCCTGGCATGCCGCTAGGCAACGGGCCGTGGGTGACGGTCAGTTTGCCACCGCTCTTATCCACTTTCTTGACCAGACCATCGGTCAGCGCTGCATCGGTCGCAGCGGTGGCTTGCATGGCACCGTGGTCCATATGCTCCATCTTGCCGGCGGCCAGAACTGGGGCGGTAAGTCCGGCAGTAACGATGGCGACGGCAATGAGGTTGAGCGGATAATTCATGATGCGTCTCCTGTAAGGTCAGTGTTTGGCGAAAACGGTGGTACTCCCGTCGGCTTGGACGAGCAACGTTTCATAAGGAACAGGCGTGGCGGTTTCCATGCCCGGGGAACCTTGCGGCATGCCCGGGGCCGCGAGGCCGACGGCTTTAGGTTTTTCTTTCAAAAGACGCTGGATGTCGGCGGCCGGGACATGGCCTTCGATCAGGTAACCGCCCACTTTGGCAGTGTGGCAGGAACCGACGCGGTCAGGCATACCCAGGCTCTTGCGTGCTGCCGGGACGTCGTTCACGTTGTGGGCGTTCACCTTGAATCCGTTTTTTTGCATGTGTTCAATCCACTTTTCGCAGCAGCCACAGTAGGGGCTTTTGAACACCTCCACCTGCGTTGCGGATTGCGCCCAGGCTGAACCGGCACCGACCAGCAGGGCCAGCAGCAAAGGAAGGGTGCGAAGTGTCGATAGTGGTTTCATGACGGCTTCCAGTTTGATTTGAATGCGGCCAGTTTGAAGGGGCGATCCCTACAGGAGGCTGACCTGCGGATTACATTTCAGTAATCTTGCGAAGTCGGTCAATGCGCATGCTTGTCGTGCTTGTGGGCATGCGGTTTCACATCGTGACGGTGCTCACGGTCATGATCGTGAGCCTGCGCCGTTTTCTGCTCGCTCACGTGCCCGTCCATGCCAGCGTGGGAATGTCCATCGCTCGCCTCAACCCCTTGGCGGTATTCCTCCGGGGAAAGGCTGGGCAGGACTTTGAGGAAGGCCGTCAGATCCCAGATTGCATCGTCCTCCATCCCCCCTTTCGACCAGGCCGGCATGCCCGAGGCCTTGACGCCGTGTTTGACGATCCAGAAGCGTCGGGCGTCCGCCAGGCTGGAATCGGCGTTGGGTTTGGCAAGGTTCGGCGGCGGCGGATAGAGGCCCTTGCGGATTTCGGAATCCTCAACGCCAGACGCAAGGTGGCACTGCGCGCACATGGCATCATAATTGCCGGCACCGCGGCGAATCCGGGTGGTATCGGACAGGTCAGCCGGCACTGCAATGTCAGCGGCCCGGCGTGCGATGGACTGTTCCCGTGCCCAGTCGATAAGACGATGGACGACCGGGCTATGAGGAGTGTCAGCCCCGAAGTCGAGAACACCGATCTGCATCAGCGTGGCTGCCGCTGCGGCGCCGAGGCCTAGCGTGCCCACCGCACCCAACAGAATTTTTTTCATGGAAAGCTTCCCGAATTGTGAATTGTGTAATTTTCCGGCATGCCGGGTAACGGGAAACTGACCCAAAGATTACATTTCCGTAATCTAGGAGTCCTGCCCTCCGTGCCAGCGCAGAATGATGTCGATATGTAGTGGGCAAGGGAAAATGAAAATGAAAATCTTGGTCGTGGAAGATGAACAGAAAACCGGCGATTACCTGAGGCAGGGCCTCATGGAAGCGGCCTTTATTGTCGATCTCGCGCGAGACGGACTCGACGGGTTGCACTTGGCTCTGACCGAAGCCTACGATCTGGCAGTGCTCGACGTGATGCTGCCCGGTATCGACGGCTGGCAGGTGCTGCAAGGCATCCGTAGGGCCGGCAAGGACATGCCGGTGCTCTTCCTGACGGCTCGCGATGATGTTGAGGACCGGGTCAAGGGGCTGGAACTCGGGGCAGACGATTACCTGGTGAAACCTTTCGCCTTTTCCGAATTGCTGGCCCGCGTTCGGACGCTCCTCCGACGCGGTGGCAAAGCGAAGGAATCCGATCTTCTGAACGCCGCCGACCTCGAACTTGACCTGATGCGTCGTCGGGTCACCCGCGCCGGCAAAAAAATCGACCTGACCTCGAAAGAGTTCGCGCTGCTGGAACTCCTATTGCGGCGCCAGGGCGAGGTACTGCCGCGCTCGCTGATCGCCTCCCAGGTGTGGGACATGAACTTCGACAGCGACACCAATGTCATCGAGGTTGCCATCCGGCGCCTGCGGGCCAAGGTGGATGACAGCTTTGAGCCGAAGCTGATCCGGACGGTACGCGGCATGGGCTATGTGCTGGAGACAACCAAGTGAATCCATTTGGGAGAAAATCCGTCACTTACCGGCTAACCCTGCTTTTCGCATCGGTCTCGACCACGGTGCTTCTTCTGCTGGGACTACTGATCGGCTCGCTCGTCGAGGGACATTTCGAAGAACTGGACATGGAACTGCTCGGCGGAAAAATGGAACTGCTCCGCCACGCTTTGGAGAAAGTGCGTTCCCCCCAAGAGCTGGCGGCGTTGCCGGGGCAACTGGAAGATTCGCTAGTCGGACACCACGGATTAGCGGTGCGCGTTCTGACACCGGATGGTCTGCGCCTGTATTCGACCGAAGGCTCGACATTTCCCTCGGAGTTGCTTGCTGGTGCAGCGAAGCAACCTCTGTGGCCGACGCTCTGGGTCGATTCGGAAAGCCATTCCTATCGCGGCATCGCTGCCTTGGCAATCACCGGCATCCAAGGTATGGCGCCAGCGGTGGTAGCGGTGTCGACCGACATGACCCACCACGAGCATTTCATGCACTCGTTCAAGACAGCGCTTTGGTCAGTCGTGGGATTTGCGGCGCTCCTCACCGGATTTCTTGGCTGGGTGGTGGCTCACCGTGGTCTGGCTCCCCTTCGGGAGATTAGCCGCTCTGCCGCCAGCATTACCGCGAACCGGCTCGACCAACGACTGGCTGTGGAATCCATTCCCGTCGAACTGGCTGAAGTAGCCCAGACCCTCAATGAGATGCTGGCCCGGCTGGAGGAATCCTTCCGTCGGCTGTCAGATTTTTCCTCCGATCTCGCGCACGAACTGCGCACGCCAGTGAGCAATTTGCTGACGCAGACCCAGGTGACGCTATCCAAGACACGAACGCTTGATGAATATCAGGACGTACTTGCTTCCAACGCCGAAGAGTTTGAGCGCCTGTCGCGAACCATTGCCGACATGCTGTTCTTAGCCAAGTCAGACAATGACCTCATTGTTCCCAATCGAGAAAAAGTTGATCTGGCCGCCGAGATTTCCAGCATTTCAGAGTTTTACGAAGCCTTGGTCGAGGAGAAGGGAATTTGCCTGACCTGTACGGGCAGCGGCGTCGTGCTCGGGGATCGATTGATGCTGCGCAGGGCCGTCGGTAATTTGCTTTCCAATGCGGTACGTCACACGCCGGAAGAAGGACGGGTCACGGTCCGCGTAGACGATACCGACAACACGTGCGTCATTGTGTCAGTCGAAAATACCGGCGAAACCATTGCACCAGAACATTTGCCGCGGCTATTTGACCGTTTTTATCGGGTTGATCCTTCGCGTCAACGTTTCGGCGAAGAGGCGGGTTTGGGGCTGGCCATCACCCGTTCCATTGCCCATGCCCATGGTGGCGAGGTTCGTGTCCATTCGAAGAATGGCATCACGGTCTTCGAAATCCGGCTTCCGGCCTAAATTCATCGTCGAAATGGTCAAGAATCGAAGATGCCGACGCTTATTCCTACAGTCTTTCGTCGATCGACGTCAAGCAAGTAGACACCGAACTTTGCCTAGTCTGCGCCACCAACTCGAATGAGACCAAGATCGAGGTAGGCCCGCTGGCACAACATACAGAACATGACTTCAAAGCCATCCTCAGTCACAGATCTAACTCGTTCCGTATTTTCGAGCATGTCTTCAACCATATCGGAACAGCGTAATAATGACGAACCCTGCCAGTTAGCGAAATTCGAGCTAATTCGTAAAGTTGGCGTTTAGTTGGAAGGAGCTCCGAACGGCTGGTAATTGCGCTATTACCGACCCACGGAGGCTAGAGGCTCAAGGTCAGCAAAGGCCGATGTCCGGTCAAACCACATGAACGTTGCGAAAGATTTGGATTCAGTCATCGTCGTTTTCACTGTCCAATTCCAGGCTACCAATTCACCTAGGTGGTTGGGAACTAAAGCTCATCTACCACGCCCCCTTGAAGGGCTGCTCTATATGAACAGAAGTGAAGGCACCAAGTATTCAATAACTTAACAAGGCCCCATGACCGTGATGCATCTCACATACAGAGCACAATCTGAGTGGGAGAATATTCTTATGAAAGCCCTCCGCATAGCTTCCTTCTGGATTGCAGCTGTCATTCTGCCGGGAGGGATTCTCTTGCTGACGCCAATGGCAGTTCGGGCGGTAAAGCGGGCTCGGGCAAGATTCGTCTGAGGGCTTTTCAAAAGGAAACGCCACCCCGAAGGATGGCTTAATGCTTGCGACTCAAAGAGGCTACGCTAATTTAATCGGCTGGCCCCTTGTGTAAGCCAATAAAACAGTCTTTTTAGCGATGACGGTTGTAGGCACTTTCAGCCGAGCCGTTTACATATCTCAGTCGTCAAAGCGGACTGGTTCATCGAATAAAAGTGCAGGCCGGGAGCGCCGCCCTTGAGCAGGCGTTCGCACAGCTCGGTGACGATGTCGAGGCCGAAGGCGCGGATCGAGTCGGCATCGTCGCCGTAGCTCTCGAATTTCTTGCGCATCCAGCGCGGGATTTCGGCGCCGCAGGCATCGGAGAAGCGGGCCAGCTTGGTGAAGCCGACGATGGGCATGATGCCGGGAATGATCGGCACGTCGACGCCGAGGGCCTGCGCTTCGTCGACGAAGCTGAAGTAGGCATCGGCGTTGTAGAAATACTGGGTGATGGCCGAATTGGCGCCGGCCTTGACCTTGCGCGCGAAGGCGTCGAGGTCGTCTTTCGGGCTGCGTGCCTGCGGATGCCATTCCGGGTAGGCGGCGACTTCGATGCTGAACCAGTTGCCGGTTTCGGCACGGATGAATTCGACCAGCTCGTTGGCGTAGCGGAATTCTCCGGTCTCGGCCATGCCCGAGGGCAGGTCGCCGCGCAGGGCGACGATGCGGCGGATGCCGGCCGCCTTGTAATCGGCCAGGATGTCGCGGATGCTGGCCCGGGTCGAGCCGATGCAGGAGAGATGCGGCGCGGCATCGAAGCCTTCGGCGGCGATTTCCTTGACAACGGAAAAGGTGCGCTCGCGGGTCGAACCGCCGGCGCCGAAGGTGACCGAGAAAAACGCCGGCTTCAGTTCGGCCAGCCTGGCGCGCACGGTACGCAGCTTGTCGACGCCTTCCGGCGTTTGCGGCGGGAAAAATTCGATGGAGATTTCGGGTTTCATTTTTTCAACCAGATAAAGAATTCGCGGTTGCCGTCGCCGCCGGTGATCGGGCTATCGAGCCAGCCGCGGACGGTCAGGCCGAGGTCTTTGGCACATTGGCACAGCTTCGATTCGACGTCGCGATACAGCGCGGGGTCGCGGACGATGCCGCCCTTGCCGATGTTGCCGGGGCCGACTTCGAATTGTGGCTTGACCAGCAGCAGGAGGTCGCCGTCGTCAGCCAGGAGCGCAGGCAGTTGTGGCAGGACGAGGGTCAGCGAAATGAACGACAGGTCGCCGACGATCAGGTCGAAGCCACCGGTCGGAAAGGCTTTGCCCAGGTCGGCGCTGCTCAGGGCGCGGCAGTTGACGCCCTCGATGGCAGTGACGGCAGGATCGCAGCGCAGTTGCGGGTGCAACTGGCCGTGTCCGACATCGACGCCGACCACGTGCCGGGCGCCGGCCTGCAGCAGGCAGTCGGTGAAGCCGCCGGTCGATTGGCCGACATCGAGACAGACCTTGCCGCCAGCCGCCAATCCTGTTTTCGCCAGGGCGCCGGCAAGCTTGAGGCCGCCCCGCGAAACGAAATGTGCCTCCAGGTCGGCGGCTACGGTCAACGGCGTTGTTTCGGGCAATTCCAGCGCCGGCTTGCTGATTACGCCGCCGGTCCAGCTGACCCGCCCTTCCTTGATCAGCCATTGCGCTGCCGTGCGCGACGGCGCGAGCTTCTGGGCGACGAGAAGGGCGTCCGCCCGCAGCATGCCGGCCGGCCGTTCGTGGGCCGGCTGGGCTGCGGGGCGCGGCTTTTTCTGCCGCGCGTGGAAGGAGTTCATGCTCATCGCCGGTCGGCTTGCTTAGTAGCGGTAGTGCTCGGCCTTGTACGGGCCTTCGATCGGCACGCCGATGTAGGCGGCCTGGTCGGGGCGCAGCGTCGTCAGCTGGGCGTTGAGCTTCTTCAACTGCAGGCGGGCGACCTTTTCGTCGAGGTGCTTGGGCAGCGTGTAGACGCCGACCGGGTACTCGGCGGTGCGCGTGAACAACTCGATCTGGGCGATGGTCTGGTTGGCGAAGGAGGAGGACATCACGTAGGACGGATGGCCGGTGCCGCAGCCGAGGTTTACCAGGCGGCCCTTGGCCAACAGGATGATGCGCTTGCCGTCGGGGAAGATCACGTGGTCGACCTGCGGCTTGATTTCTTCCCACTGGTACTTCTCGATGGAAGCGACGTCGATTTCGTTGTCGAAGTGGCCGATGTTGCAGACGATGGCCTGG
>WBZX01002605.1_pt1 | contig 12149 bp, 6 predicted proteins | sample 5204211 | NCBI WGS metagenome assembly WBZX01 (sample SAMN12344362, study PRJNA552823) | activated sludge metagenome | biome: Activated sludge suspended growth; feature: Nitrification reactor; material: Wastewater; isolation source: activated sludge from nitrification reactor of wastewater treatment...
CACGATCGCGAGCCCCATCGGCGTCGCGACGATGACGAGGCCGCGCTCCTCGGCGCGCTGCTTGAGCTGGTTCAGCCGCTTCTCGTGGCCCTGCTTCTCCTCGGCCTCGATCGCCTGCCTTTTGTGCCGGAACTCGTCGCTCTCGAACGCCTGTGGCAGCACCGTCTTGAGCTCGGTGATGAGCTGCGCGAGGTCCTTGCGGAGGGCGCGGCCGCGGCCCGGCGAGATGAGGAGGGGCCGCGGCTCGTGCGGCTTCTCGAAGTCGTTCACGTAGCAGACGTCGCAGGGCACGGGCTCCGCGGCGGCGCGCTCCTCGAGGAACGAGCGCAGGAGCGTGCGGCGCCCCACGCCGGGCGCGCCGATCACGATGAGGTTGTAGCCGTCGCTCCCCATCGCGAGCCCGAACCGCGCCGCCTCGAGAGCGCGGTCCTGCCCGACGGCGCGCTCGAGCGGCTCCAGGTTTTCCGTGGTCTCGAAGGGGAGGTCCTTGAGGTCGACGCGGGTGCGGAGCTGCGACGCGGGGAGGGGGCTCGGGGTGGCCATCGGGCCGGCATGCTAGCGTGTCGGAGCAGGGTTGTGCGCGCCTCCTGCGAGGGGGTGCGCACGGGGCCGCTCGCCGGGGGCCTAATTGGCATTCTTCTGCGCGAGCTGGAGCACCGTGGAGTAGTCGCCGAAGCCCTCCTCGCGGGCCACGATCTTCATCGTGCGCGGATCGACGATGATCTGGAGCGGGAGGCCGACGCTCCCGTTGCCGCCAAAGGAGAAGTTGGGGTCCGCGCAGACGGAGTACGCGTCGAGCCCGAAGTTGTTGCGCCAGCTCGTGGCCGTGGAGGTCGTCGCGGGGTTGCCGGAGTTGTCCTCGATCATGAGGGTCAGCACGCGGATGCCCTTCTGCTGGAAGCTGGCCTGTTGCGTCGGCAGGTCGGCCGCCTCTTCCTGGCAGACGCCGCACCAGACAGCGGAGCTGTCGATCAGCAGCGCGTTGATCCCCTTGGATCCATCGCAGTCGAAGTAGTCCTGGATCGACACCGACCCGAGCTGGGACGACCCCTCGGAGTAGCCCTGCCAGGCGAGATTGCCATTCACGACATTGCCCGCGTTGATCCCGTATCCCCCGTCCGGATACTGGCAATCGACGGGGCTCTGGGTCGTTGTCGTCGTCGAGCTCGTCGAGGTCGTTGTCGAGGTCGTCGTCTCCGAGGTCGACGTCGTCACGCCCGTGTCGCCGCCCGCGCCGCCTCCGCCCGAGGGAGCCGCGCCGCCCTCGTGCGTCGCCGGGCCCGCGCCCGCGCCGTCCGAGGTCGCCTCTCCGCCCCCCGCCCCGGCGCCGGCCGCGGGATCGGAGTTGTCGAGGGTGAGATCGTTCACGCCCGTGAGGGAGTTGCAGGCGCCGAGCGCCAGCGTCGAGGCGAGGACGAGGGACCCGAGCGAGCGTTGCGAGAGGGGGAGGCGCGCCATGTCGCCGCCGGACATCGCACGCGCCGGGCCAACGTGGGATTCAAGGCACAAGCGCAGGAATTTATTGCTGAATCGTCGTCCCTTGTCGGGCCGGCCGTTGCGCATTCGCGGTGCGCATGTTGTGCAGATTGCGCAAGCCGCCCGCGGCGCGGAGCCGGGGAGGGGGCCGCCGCCCGGCCTCTCCGGGACTCGCCGGTTCGAGAAAGGCGCTTTCGTTCGGAGGCGCGATTGACTATGGGGTGGCCCCAGGAGAGCTCCCATGCGAACGACTGTCTGGCACCGATGGATTGGCGCGCTGCTCTTGGTAGCGGCGCCCGCTTGTTCGAGCGCCACCCCGGGCGAGAACACCACGCCCCCTCCCACAGCGACGGGCACGCCCACCGCCGCCCCCACCGTCCAGCCGGCGGCCCTCACGCCCCCGCGCGCCGACGCGACGCTCATCAAGAGGCAAGTCCTCTTCGGCAATCCGGAGCGGCAGAACGTCCAGCTCAGCCCGGACGGAAAGCACCTGAGCTTCCTCGCGCCCAAGGACGGCGTGATGAACGTCTTCGTCGCCCCCGCCGACAAGCCGGCCGACGCCAAGCCCGTCACCGACGAGAAGACGCGCGGGATCCGCCAGTACTTCTGGGCTCAGAACGGCGAGTTCGTCCTCTACATCCAGGACAAGGGCGGCGACGAGAACTTCCACCTCTTCGCCGTCGACGCGGACAAGGGCGGCGCCGCGAAGGACCTCACGCCCTTCGACGGCATCCAGGCCCGCATGCTGATGCGGAGCCCCAAGCACCCGGACGAGGTGCTCGTCGGCCTCAACAACCGCAGCAAGGAGGACCACGACGTCTGGCGCGTCAACGTCAAGACGGGCAAGAGCGAGCTCGTCCAGCAGAACGACGGCTTCGACAGCATCGTCGTCGACTACGACTTCGTCCCCCGCTTCGCCGTCAAGCCGACCGAGACGGGGGATCAAGAGGTCTACTTCGTCGAGAAGGCGAAGCCCGCGAAGGCCAAGGGCAAGGACGACAAGGCCAAGGACGACAAGGCCAAGGACGCCAAGCCCGCCTGGAAGCTCTTCACGAAGATCCCCTACGAGGACGCGCTCACCACCGAGGTGGTCGGCTTCGACGCGAGCGGCAAGACGCTCTATGTCCTCGACAGCCGCGGTCGCGACACGGTGGCTCTCACCACGGCCGACCTCAAGACCGCCGCCGCCAAGCCCGTCGCCGAGGACGCCAAGGCGGACATCGACGATCTCCTCGTCGACCCCAAGACGAAGCAGGTGCAGGCCGTCGCCTCGACGTACGAGCGCCGCGTCTGGAAGGCCGTCGACAAGAGCATCCAGCCGGACCTGGACGCCCTCGCGAAGGTGACGGACGGGGACTTCAACGTCCTGTCCCGCACCACCGACGACAAGCGCTGGGTGGTCGCCTACGTCGTGTCGGACGGGCCGATCCGCTACTACCTCTACGACCGCGACAAGAAGAAGGCCGACTTCCTCTTCACGAACCTCACCGCCCTGGAGAAGGTCAAGCTCGCGAAGATGCACGCGCGGGTCGTCAAGGCGCGGGACGGGCTCGATCTCGTGAGCTACCTCACGGTGCCCGTCGCCTCGGATCCGGACGGCGACGGGGTGCCGGACAAGCCCCTTCCGATGGTGCTCTATGTCCACGGCGGCCCGTGGGCGCGCGACGCCTGGGGCCTCAACCCGACGCACCAGTGGCTCGCGAACCGCGGCTATGCCGTGCTCAGCGTCAACTACCGCGGCTCGACGGGCTTCGGGAAGAAGTTCATCAACGCCGCCGACAAGGAGTGGGCCGGCAAGATGCACGACGACCTCGTCGACGCCGTCTCCTGGGCCGTCGACAAGAAGGTCGCGGACAAGGCGCAGGTCGCGATCATGGGCGGCAGCTACGGCGGCTTCGCGACGCTCGTCGGACTGACGTTCACGCCGGACACCTTCGCCTGCGGCGTCGACATCGTCGGGCCGTCCAACCTCGTCACGCTGCTCGAGAACTTCCCGCCTTACTGGGCGGCCTTCGTCCCCCAGCTCGCCAGGCGCGTGGGCGATCGCAAGACCGAGGAGGGCCGCGCGTTCCTCCTCTCGCGCTCGCCGCTCAGCCGCGTCGACAAGATCTCGAAGCCGCTGCTCATCGGCCAGGGCGCGAACGACCCCCGCGTCAAGCAGGTCGAGGCCGATCAGATCGTGAAGGCCATGAAGGACAAGGGCATCCCCGTCACCTACGTGCTCTATCCCGACGAGGGGCACGGCTTCAACAGGCCGCAGAACCGCACGTCCTTCTACGCCGTCGCCGAGACGTTCCTCGCGCAGTGCCTCAAGGGGCCGTACGAGCCTGTCGGTGACGACTTCAAGGGATCCAGCATCGCTGTCCCGGCCGGCGCAGACCAGGTGTACGGCCTCGGCGACGCCCTCAAGGCGAACGGCAAGTAGCCCGCTCCGCCGCGTCGGCCCCGAGACAACTCTGCGTCGCCTCCGTGACGACGTGGTGTAGGCTCGGGGGATGCCGCGGCGCCCCTTCTCTTCTCCTCGCCTCTCCCTCTTCTTCACCCACGCCTCCCACCTCGCTCGCCCGCGCTTCGTCGCGCCGCTCGCGCTCGCCCTCGGGCTCGCGGGCGCGTTCGGCGCGGGCGCGGCCGGCTGCGCGGACGAGTCCACCGGGGTCGGCGGCGGCACGCCGGGGACGTCGACGACCACCACCGAGACGCCGCAGGCCTGCAAGATCCCGGACGCCCCCTTCGAGGTCGGCGACCCCAACGGCCACGCGGACCCGCTCGGCGCCAAGAAGGCCGGGCAAGCCCGCGCCGGCCGCATCCAGAGCCAGGACCAGATCGTCCAGCCGGCGCACGGCCGCCAGCAGATCCACGAGGGCGACTTCCTCCTCGCGAACGACAAGATCGCCGTGACCGTCGAGGACAAGGGCCTGTCCGATGGATATGCCCGCTTCGGCGGGGAGATCCTCGCGATCGAGCGGGTGGGCGACGACGGGCGGCCGCTCGGAGAGTCCTATTACAACGAGACGATCCTCGGCCTCTCCATCGAGATGGTCAATCCCACGAGCGTGGCCGTGCTCTCGGACGGCTCGGACGGCGGAGAGGCCGTCGTGCGCGTCCTCGGGGTCACGCAGCCGGTGCCCTTCATGGAGGGGCCGATTGGCACCCTGTTCCCGGACCGTTTCGGCGTCGAGATGGCCCTCGACTACGTGCTCAAGCCCGGCTGGGAGAAGGTGCTCCTCCGGATGAGCGTCGTGAACCGAGGCGAGGAACAGCTCGACTTCGGCGTCAACAAGCCCACGCGGGACGAGTCGTTCGGCTTCTTCCACTACTCGCGATCTCCCATGTTCACCGCGGCGGGCGGCTACGGGAGCCCCAAGGGGCTCGTCCCCTGGGTCGGGTTCGACTCGGGGCCGAGCGGGTTCGCGTTCCGAGTCCCGGACGGCAACCTCGAGTACGGCGTCGCGCAGAGCGGGTTCTCGCTCTTCTGGGGGCCGGGATTCCTAGCGGATCCGTGCACGATCACCACGCACGATCACGCCGAGGTGATCGCGGGCGGCCCCGGCATCGACGGCCTCGCCGAGGCGGTGCGGCGCTCCGCGGGGGACGACGCGTGGCGGGAGATCAAGGGCAGTTTGAAGGACGCCGGCGGCGCGCCCGTGGCCGGCGCGTTCGTCCACGAGCTGGGCACCGACGGCGCCTATCTGAGCCGCGCCACGACGGCGGAGGACGGCTCGTTCGTCCTCCACGCGCCGCCTGGAAAGGCAGTGTCGCTGGTCCCGCAGAAGCGCGGCTACGAGACGCCCGCGGGCGCCGAGGTCGGCGCCTCGGCGGCGACGGCCGAGCTCGCGTTCCCGCCCTCCGCGATCCTGCACGTGAAGGCCCTCGAACAGGGCACGAACGAGCCCCTCCCCGTGCGGATCCAGGTGATCCCCAAGGTGCCTGTCCCGGCCACGCCGGAGGCGTGGGGCGTGCCCGACGAGGCGAACGGGCGCCTCCACCAGGACTTCGCGATCACCGGGGAGGCCACGCTCGTCGTGCCGCCCGGGGAGCACCACGTCATCGTGTCCCGCGGCTACGAGTGGGAGCTCTACGAGGCGGACGTCACGGCGGGGGCCGGCGAGACAGTGGATCTGACGGCCACGCTCCTCCACAGCGTCGACACCACGGGGAGCATGTGCGCCGACTTCCATATCCACTCCTTCCACTCGGCCGACTCGGACGATCCCGTGGAGCACAAGGTGAAGGGCGCGCTCGCGGACGGCCTCGACGTGCCCGTCTCCAGCGAGCACGAGTGGGTCGTCGACTTCCAGCCGATCATCGAGCAGCTAGGGATGGAGAAGTGGGCCCACGGCATCCCCTCCGAGGAGCTGACGACCTTCGCGTGGGGGCATTTCGGGGTCGTCCCACTGAACCCCAAGGACGATCAGGTCAACAGGGGAGCGGTGGAGTGGCTCGGCGCCCAGCCCCCCGAGGTGTTCAAGCGTGTCCGCTCTCAGGTGGAGGACCCGGCGCTGATCGTCAATCACCCGCGCGGGTCCGGGTTCGCCGCTTATTTCAGCGCCGCCCGCTACGACAGGGAGACGGGGAGCGCCGAGGCGACGGAGCTGTGGAGCGACGATTTCGACGCCATCGAGGTGTTCAACGACTCCGACTTCGAGAAGAACAGGGGCGCTTCGGTGGCCGACTGGTTCTCGCTCCTGAACCACGGACACAAGGTCTGGGCCGTCGGCAGCTCGGACAGCCACCACCTGCGGACGTCCCCTGTCGGCTACCCGCGAACGTGCCTGTTCTTCGGGCACGACGACCCCACGAAGATCACCGGCGCCGCCGTGCGGGACGCCATCCGGAGCGGCGACTCGACGATCTCGGGCGGCCTCTTCATGACCGTGGCCGGGCCGGCCGGCGAGCACCCGGGAGCGGAGGCGCCCGTCGACGCCGACGGAGAGGCCCTGTTCACGGTGACAGTGGAGTCGCCGAGCTGGATCCTCCCGGACACGCTGGAGACGATCGTGAACGGAGAGACGGTGTCGACCGAGCCGCTCCTCCCGCTCGGCGCCGGCCCGTCGAACCGCTTCGTGAACCAGGTGAAGGTGAAGATCGCCGCGGGCGCGCCGCGAAACTGGGTCGTCTTCCACGCGAAGGGGGAGGGCGATCTCGCGCCGCTCCACCCGGGCCGGAGGCCGTTCGCCGCGTCGAACCCCGTTTTCTTGAAGTGATCGCGTCACACCGGGCCTCGCGCTCCTCGCGCCGCGCGCGGCGAAGAGGTCCGGCGGCGCTTGACTTCCGCCCCCCTGCGGGGTGTTCTCTGGGGGTTCGGCCGCGCGACGCGACCGCGGTTTTTCTCGCATGGGCGTCCCCAAGGCAAAAGTAGGCACCGTCATCGCCGGTCGATACCGCCTCGTCGCGCCGCTCTCCCGCGGCGGGATGGGGTCGGTGTGGCGCGCGGAGCACCTCGCGCTCGGCTCGCCGATCGCGATCAAGCTCATCGACGGGAGCCTCGTCGAGCACGACGAGCCGCGCGCGCGCTTCGAGCAGGAGGCGCGGGCCGCCGCCGCGCTCCGCAGCCCGCACGTCGTGCAGATCCTGGATCACGGGGTCGATCGCGGGCTGCCCTTCATCGCGATGGAGCTCCTCGACGGCGAGAGCCTGGGCGCCCGCCTGCACCGGATGGGCAAGCTCCCGCCGGCGCAGATCGCCCGCGTTTTCCAGGACGTCGCGCGCGCCATGCGAAAGGCGCACGACCTCGGGATCGTCCACCGCGATCTCAAGCCCGACAACATCTTCCTCGTGAAGAACGACGACCAGGAGATCGCGAAGGTCCTCGATTTCGGCATCGCGAAGGCGCGGGAGCCGTTCGGCGAGTGGAAGGGCGGGACGCGCACCGGCGCGCTCATCGGGACGCCCCAGTACATGAGCCCCGAGCAGGCGCAGGGCATGCCTGTCGACGCGCGGACGGACCTCTGGGCGCTCGGCGTGATCGCCTTCGAGTGCGTGTGCGGGACGCCCCCGTTCCCGAGCGAAAAGCCAGGCGAGCTGATCTTGCAGATCTGCGCGAAGCCGCTGCCCATCCCCTCGCGCCTCACGCGCGTTCCGCCTCGCTTCGACGCGTGGTTCGCGCGGGCCTGCGATCGGGAGGTCGACGCCCGCTTCCAGAGCGCGAAGGAGCTGGCCGACGCGCTCGCGGAGGTGCTCGGCGCGGCCGTGGCCCCCGCGGACGTGAGCGGCGGCTTCGCGGCGCTGCCGGTCGCGGCGCCCCCGCAGGCGGCGCCTCCCCCGCCGCGCGACGTCCCCGCGTCCCCGCCGCGGGTGCAGGTGGTCGTCGCGCAGCCGGCCCCGCTCCCCGCCGAGGCGCCCGCGGCGCAGGCGGGCCGCACCCCGGCCGGCACCGAGCTCCCGCTCGGCGGAGCAGGGCAGTCGCCGGTCCACGCGCCGTACGCCGGAGCAGGGCAGTCACCGGCCCAAGCGCCGTACGCCGGAGCAGGGCAGTCGCCGGTCCACGCGCCGTACGCCGGAGCAGGGCAGTCGCCGGGCCACGCGCCGTACGCCGGAGCAGGGCAGTCGCCGGCGGGGCCGTCTCCGGGGATGTCGCCGACGCTCGCTTCGTCGGGGCCCGTGTTTGCTCCGATGGCCGCCGCCGCGCCCCGGCCGGCCCACGTCGCGCCCGCCGGGACACCCCTCGTCGCCGACGAGACTGGCGAGCTCCGGTCCGGCACCATGAACGGCGGCGCCGTCGTCGACAGCGATCCTTCGACGCTGCTCCGGGTGGCCCCCGCGCGGTCGCGAAAGCGCGTCGTCGCCGCCCTCGCCGTCGCCGTGGCGGCCGCGTCGTTCGGCGTCGTGTGGGTCGCCGCTCGGGGACCGTCCGTCTCCGCCGCGGGGGGAGACGCGGGCTCCGGGCCCTCCCTGGCAGGGACTGGCACCGTCGCGACGGCCACGCTCACCCCGGCGGACCCCGCCCCTCTCGGGGCCGGCGCCCCGGGCGCGTCCTCCTCCGCGTCCTCGGCGACGGCGACGTCCTCGGCGGCCCCCGCGGGCAGCTCGACGAGCAGCGCGAGACCGGGCACCCCCCCCTCTCCCCGGACCTCCGGCACACTGGCAGGGTCGGCCACGCCCAAGTCTTCCACGGGACCGCAGGGGACCGCTCGCCCCGCCGGCTCCACGACCAACAGCAGGATCGGCTTCTGAGCCGACGCGAAGGAAGACGCGCGATGCGGGCTCCGTGGGATCGAAGACGGCTGTTCCAGGTCTTTGCGACGTCGGCGCCCGTGCTCGCCGGCGCCTTCGCGGCGTGCGCGCTGCCGAGCTACGAGGTCACGGCGACCGGCGGGACAGGGGGCACCACCGCCACCACCACCACCACGACGATCTCCGCCGGTGGGGGCGGGACAGGCGGAGTCGGCGGGACAGGTGGAGTCGGTGGGACGGGCGGGACCGGCGGAGTCGGCGGGACCGGCGGCACCACCACTGCTGACTGCCTGTCCTCGGGATGCACCGAGTGGGCGCGCACGTACGGCGGCGCGGTGGCCACCGCCGAGGGCCTCGCGGTGTCCGTCGGCATGGACGATCACATCGTCGCGGGCGGCCTCTTCACCGACACCGTCGGCTGGACCATGGGCGACACGAGCACGTCGACGGGCCTCGGCGACGGGTTCGCGGTCCACCTCGACGCGACTGGCACGTTCGTGAGGGCCGTCACGATCTTCGACAAGGCCGGCCAGATGCTCAACCAGCGCGTCACGGCGGTCGCGCGCCCCATGGACGGCGGCCTCGTCGTCGCCGGCGAGTTCGACACGTGGATGCGCTTCGACGCCCAGACGGAGGCGTTCGGCTTCGGCGGCACGGACTGCTTCGTGGCGCGGTACAACGCGGCGGGGACGCGCGTCTGGAGCATGACCTTCGGCAGCCCGGGCACCGACGTCCTCCGCGGGATGGCGCTCGACGCCGAGGAGAACGTCGTGCTGGGCGGCATGTACGAGGGCCTGTTGACGGTCCCCGATCCCCAGCAGGCGTCCCTCACGAGGAACGGGCACGGCGGCCTCTCCGAGGTGTTCGTGCTCAAGCTCGCGGAGGGCAACGGAGCGCCCCTGTTCCTCGAGACCTGCGGGAGCGCGGGGGCGGACGAGCTCGGCGGCGTCGCCGTCGACGCGACCCAGGGGATCTGGGCCGTCGGGACGATGGCGGACCAGCTCGCCTGCGACAACGTCGACTCGGCGTTTCCCTTCATCCCGGGCAGCCCCGATCTCTTCGTCCTTCGCTACAAGGCGGACGCCACCCACTCGGCCACACGGTACGGCAAGGGGGGCGCGCAGTACGCGCGCGCCGTCGTCGGGGATCCCTCCGGCGGCGTCTACGTGGCGGGGGATTTCGACGGCGCGCTCGAGCTCAACCCGAACGACGCGTCCGTGAACCTCTCGTCGCCCTCGCACGCTTTCTTCTGGGCCCACTTCGACGTCACCGGAAAGCCCACCAAGGCGAAGCAGATCGCCGGGGCGACGGCGTCCGCCAAGCTGGGCCTCGCCGCTGTCCCCGGGGGCGGGTTCGTCCTCGCCGGCGGCTTCTCCGGCGACGTGGATTTCGGCGACGGCGTCCCGGTCTCGTCCGTCGACGCCGATGCCTTCGTGGTCCGGTACGACGGGCTCGACCAGTACCTCTGGCACCGCACCTTCGGCGGTGCAGGCGTGCAGCGCATCACCGACGTCGCCGTCGACTCGGCCCACGCGGTGGTCGTGACGGGCGGGCTCAAGGACGCGACGGACTTCGGCTTCGGCGCCGTGGCGCCCATCGGGCTCGAGGACGCCTTCGTCGCGAAGCTGCGCCCCTGACGCTCAGCGCGCGAAGATGATCCGCTCGCTCTCGAAGAGGCGGGCCGTCGCGAACAGGCACGCTGCCGAGAGGGACACACAGACGGCCGCGGCGAGCGCGAACGAGCCGGCGCCCATCGTCTCCCCCCGCAGGATGTCGGCGAGCAGGAGATCCTGGCCCAGGATGGGGACTGTCATCATCCAGAGTCGGGGCTCCACCGGGGAGAGGGCCAGATACACGGCGGGGAGGAAAGGCAGCATCAAGAAGAGCTGGAGATAGGTCTGCGCCTCCTTGAAGCTCTTCGCCATCGTCGACATCAGCATCTGGAGCGCCGACGCGAAGAGCGCGAGGGGCGCCGTCGCCGCGAGGACTTGCCCCATCTCCACGGGGCCGAACCGCAGCTTCACGCCGAGCGACTCCAGCGGCACCACGCGCACCGTCACCGCGAACGCCGCGAGGCTCACGAGGAGCGCGAGCAGCGCCGCCAGCACCGTCGCGAGCCACTTGCCCGTCACGAGCGCGCCGCGGGAGATCGGGCACAGGAGGAGCGGCTCGAACGACCCGCGCTCGCGCTCGCCGGCCGTCACGTCGATCGCCACGTACATGCCCCCCGCGAACGCCGCGAACACCAGGAACATCGGGATCGACCCGAGGATCGTCGCGGCCATCCGCTCGGGCGTCGCGAGGTCGATCTCGGTCGTCGCGAGCGGCGCCGCGAGCTCCGGCGACACGCCGCGCGCGAGCAGGCGCGCCCCGCCGATCTGCCCCCCGTAAGCGTCGAGCAGCCGCCGCACGCGCATCGCCCGCGCGTGGGCCTTGGTGCGCGACGAGTCGACCACGAGCGACAGCGGCGCCGGCCGCCCCGCCTCGAACGCCTCCGCGAAGTCGTCGCCGATCACCACCACCACGTCGAGCTTGCCGCCCTTCACGCGCTCCTCGTAGTCGGCCGGCGCCTCCGTGACGCGCGCGCCGTGCCGCTCGAAGAACGCCATCATCGCGGGCGCGTTCGCGCGCCCCCGCACGGGCAGCTCCAGCGCCTGATCCTTGGACTCCCAGGACGCGATCACCTGGAACATCAGCGCCAGGGACAGCGGCCCGAGCAGCGGGAACAGGAGCGCCGACAGGACCGATCGCAGATCGCGCGCGTGGTCGCGGATCTCCTTCCGCGCCACGCGGAGCGCCTTGCCCACCTCGCTCACGCGCGGACCTCCTCGTCGCCGAGAGCGAGCGCCACGAACGCCTCCTCCAGGCTTGTTTTCCCGGTCTTTTCGAGCAGCGCCTCGCGCGTCCCGTCGGCGGCGACGCGGCCCTGCGCGACGACGACGATCCTGTCGCAGAGCGCCGCGACCTCCGACATCACGTGGCTCGAGAAGATCACGCACGCGCCCTCGTCGCGCAGGCCCTTCACGAACGATCGCATCGCCCGCGCGCTCATCACGTCGAGCCCGTTCGTCGGCTCGTCGAGCAGCACGTTGCGCGGCGCGTGGACGAGGCTCCGCGCGATCGCCACCTTCATCCGCTCTCCCTGGCTGAAGCCCTGCGTCCGCCGATCGATCACGGCCCCGAGATCCAGCACGCGCGCGAGGTCGTCGATGCGCGCCTCCAGCGCCGCCGCCTCCATGCCGAACAGCTCCCCGTAGTAGCGCACGTTCTCGCGCGCCGTGAGGCGCGGATAGAGGCCCCGCGTGTCCGGGAGCACCCCGATCCGGCGGCGCACACGGACAGGCTCCTTCCCCACGTCGATCCCGTCCACCTTCACCTCGCCGCGATCCGCCTGCACCAGCGTCGACAGCACGCGCAGCGTCGTCGTCTTGCCGGCGCCGTTCGGCCCGAGGAGCCCCGTGATCTGCCCGTCCTCGGCGCGGAACGTCACATCCTCCACG
>WBZX01002607.1_pt1 | contig 12143 bp, 11 predicted proteins | sample 5204211 | NCBI WGS metagenome assembly WBZX01 (sample SAMN12344362, study PRJNA552823) | activated sludge metagenome | biome: Activated sludge suspended growth; feature: Nitrification reactor; material: Wastewater; isolation source: activated sludge from nitrification reactor of wastewater...
TCAATAAGCGGCAGTTGGAGGCCGCGAACCATCGCGGCGGCGCTTATCTCCTCGAGGCAGGGCCCGGGACAGGCAAGACGAAGACACTGGTCGCGCGTGTGGCGGGCCTCGTCCAGGAAGGTGTCGACCCCCGCTCCATTGTGGTGCTGACTTATTCGAACAAGGCCGCGGGCGAGCTGTCGACAAGGCTCGCCACCTTGAATCCCGAAGCCGCCGCGGCGATGTGGATCGGCACGTTCCACGCCTTTGGCCTGAACCTGATCCGTCGCTTTCACAAGGAGATGGGCTACGCGACCGAACCGCGGCTTATTGACCGTCCGGACGCCATCTCACGCCTGCGTGATCAGGTCGCCTCCCTGAAGCTCACGCACTACCGTGACCTGTACGACCCAACGATGCAGCTCCGTGATGTGCTCGGTGCAATCTCGCGTGCGCAGGACGAGGTCGTATCACACGAGCGCTATGCAGAACTCGCCGAGGCCATGGCGAAGTCCACCGACGGCGCCACCGTGGAAGCCTCCGACAAGGCGCTTGAGGTTTCGCGGATCTACCGTTGTTACGAGGACATCAAAGCCAAGCGGGGTCGGGTTGACTTCGGAGACTTAGTGGCCCGCTGCGTGACGTTCCTGGAGGAGCGCCAGGACGTGCGGCTCACTCTGCGCACAGAATTCCGACACATCCTCGTCGACGAGTACCAGGACGTGAATCGAGCGAGCGTCAGGCTGCTGCAGGCGCTCACGGATGACGGACGGAACTTGTGGTGCGTCAGCGACGTGCGCCAGTCGATCTATCGCTTCCGCGGCGCCTCGTCCTTCAACATGGCGCGGTTCAAGTCAAAAGACTTTCCTGGGAGCACGGGGTCGCGCCTCGACGTGAACTACCGGTCGCGCAAGGAGATCGTCGACGCGTATTGCGCCTTTGCTGCCGAAATGCCGGTGTCGGGCTCCACCGCACCCGACCTCGAATCCGATCGCGGCCGATCTGGGCAATCTGTGGAGTTCAGAACCGTGCACGGCGACAATGGCGCCGAGATGGATGCCCTCGTGACTTCGATCGAGGCGCTCAAGGATTCCGGGCACGCCTACCGAGATCAAGCGCTGCTGTGCAGCGGCAACGACCGGCTTGGCAAAATCGGTGCGGGGCTCGAAGCGCGAGGCATTCCCGTGCTTTACCTCGGCAGCCTCTTCGAGCGACCGGAGGTCCGGGACTTGCTCGCATGGCTATTGCGCTCTGGCATCTCCATATATTCAACTTCATTCAGGTCAGACGAATGGGCCTTGTCGGATCTTGCACGTCCCTAGCATCGCTGAGTGCCTCGCGATGCACGTCCGCCGATTACGCTGGAATCGAGGCTGTTCAAAGTCTTTGCAAGGCAACCCGGCCAACCTGGGTTACTGAACCGCAACGGTCGTTCTGGGATTGTCCAATCGCGCAAGTATCAACCCGCTATCAAAGAACGCCCCGCCGCTGCAGAAACAGCGCGCGGGGCTTGAAAGCAAGTTAGGTTGGGGACCTAAACTTTCTTCGCACTGCGTCGACGTGCGCGCAAGGAGATGTCCCAAAGCATCTTCGCAATCTCGCGTGCGATGTCCTCTGGGTCGGTGATCGCCCCCCTGAAGCCATCGCGATCAGCAAAGACGAGGTCGCGCACGCGCTGATCGACCTCGCGCGCCGTCTCGGAGGTAGTCGGCGATGGCGAGCGCCTTTGCAGCCATTCAGGCACCCTATGTTGCAGCTTTTTTGGCACGACGCACCTCCATCCTCGAACTAGCCGGGAAACTTCATCTTCCGATGATCTACCCCCTCCGCGACTACGTGGACTCAGGTGGGCTAATGAGCCTTGGGCCAGATCTCGGCGAGCTTGCCAACGCCTTGCCGTCGACGTGCACCAGATCCCAATGGGGCCAAGCCGGGCGACGTCGGGTGCTCGTCAATCTCAAGACCGCCAAGGCGCCCAGCCTCGAAATGCCCCCGACACTCCTCGCCCGCCCCGACGAAATAATCGAATGATGTCTGCGTATGGCCCATCGCGCCATTTAGCTGTGCTGCGGAATTTGGTCGCTAGTGGTGCATAGCGAACTCTGGCAAGTCCTCCGGCCGGCAGATTTATGGGTTCACGGTCTACCTTAGGGGGCCGCCTCGCCGTGGTGACGACGTTCATTCTTAGGCATCCATCTGGCGCGCGCGAGATGGCTCTCCCAGATGCGCTTGGCTGGTTCTGGCTCGTTGGTGGTGTCGAAGCTCAGCACGAGCCCGGCTACCTCCCGCCAATCGGTACCTTCTTCGTCCGAGCCACGTCGTAGCCGGTCAGGAACGGCTTGTCGGGAGCGGTGTCGACAACGTGTGGCGACTGCGGCATGCGGCAACGATAGGCCTCCCAGAACTAGCACCGATAGCGCTAGCGAGCGCAAAGCATTTTGCAGCCAGCGCAACGGAGCAGCCCCTTTCCTTGCTCAAAGCACTAGTGAAGCTTCCTCCTCGCGGACTTGGCGGCCTTCTTTACAGCACGCGCATCGCGTTTCCGGTTGCGAATTTGATCGTTGAGACGGTCGAGAAGCCTTCGACCTTTCTCAGTCGTTTCCGCGCGGCCATCTTCGCGGACAACCACCAAGCCAATGTCAACGAGGATCTCAATGAACGGCTCAGAGGTTTCAATTTCATAGCCCCCGACGGAGCTCGAGCACCGCTCCAGGACCGCCCAGAGGATTCCCTCAAGTCTCGTCACCATGCCTGCGAGGCGTGCGCTCCTTTAGGTTGCATGACAATCGAGTTTCCGGTTCCGCCCCTTGGACATCGGCGTTACCGATTCGTGGGTACCCCTCTGCAGCCACCGCAGGCCGCTGAAGACGGCCGTCGCGTCCGGCTCGGTTGAAAGCGAAAGGCCCGGAGTGTTTCCCGGGCCTTCCCTCTATTTGTCGGTGGGATGGATGACCGACTAGACATCGCCGCAAGCGCCGGAGATTTGCCCGCTGATTGGCCTTTCGATTCGGTCGAAACTTAACCGTCCGCATTCCGGACTGCAGGCCTGGACTGATCCAAGCCGTTCACGGATGGCTGTCGTGGGCAGGTCCGGCGCGAGCCGTCAGGTGGTTCTCTAGGTTTGTCGGCTCCGCTGCCCGCTGCTACCGCGACAGCTCGTGCTCCCATTCATTGTCAACACCATTGAGCGCCTCGAACCGATGCGGTGCCGGTGCCCTCTCCTAGTGCGTCAGGGCGGTCTTGACCTTCTCGCCGGCCGTTGCGACCGTCGCGCGAATATCCTTCATCAGCCTCCCTCGACCTTGCTTGCTTCCAGTTTACAACAAGTTCGGGCGGACGGGGAAGGATCGAAGGGACATTTGGCCATCGACGGCGATAATAGGCCTGCTCGGGCATTGGACGCCGAATAAAATGTGACCCCGCCCACGGGGCTTACCAAAATGGACGGGGCCTTCCCCCGCGACCCAAACGTAGGGATCAAGGCGCGGGGGCATCAAAATCGTAGCGCGCGCAACCCCTGGGCGCGGGATGAATGACGAAAATCGCTTCCGGGGCATTGCCGATGCGATAATGTCGGCGCGGTCCCGCGCCCCAGCGATCTGGAACCTCACGCCTGCGCAAGGGTGGGCACGCTTGCGCGCTCACTGCCCACAGGGCGATGGTACTACTATTCGGCTGCTCGCGCCGTGAGCTCAGCGTCGGACGCCGCCGCTACCCCTGTGATGGAGGAGATCAAGATGAACAAAGCAGTAGCGCAACTAGCACGCGATCACGGCGAAAACGCCGATTGCTACGAAGGCTATCACAGTGGTTTCTTCCGCGAGTTTGACAAGCGCAGCGTGACGACCGTTCGCCACCAGTTTGAATCTGGCGCTCTTAGCCCGCAGGAGCATAATGCGGGGGCCTCTGGTTAGGCCTTCAGGAAGTTGCAGCAATGAAGCTGGCAAGCGTTCGAAGCAACGCGACCATCGTGATCATGACGTGGGGCCTGATAGTCGCTTTCTTCAAGCTCTAGTCGCCCGCCGCCGGTCTCATAGGCGTAGTCGGAGAGTTGCGCACGGCCGGTGCGGTTCACGTTGCCGGCGGCCTGCAGGCGAGCCGGCGCCGCCGGCACCCGGTCAAGAAACGATTGCCAGAAAGGCTGAGGAATGTTGCCAGCCATTCCCCCAGCCGCCTTCCGGCATCGCGGGTTGACTCGAAGGCGTGATCCCCGAGCCGGCTCCGTCGATTCAGCCTGAGGCGACATGCGCCACCGATTAGGCCAGCCAACCGTTGCTGAAGGCGCTGCTGAAGTCGAGTTGGACCACGAGGTCGTTGAAGTCGCGGTCGCCGCCGCCGTAGAGATCTTCCCAGCCCCATGTATTGAGGCCGTAGTTCCACAAGTGGTCGACTGGGGCACCGCCGACAGTTTCGTTGGCGGCCGCGAAGCCCCAGAAGGTATTCGCACCGTTCGATAGCTGCATGCCGATCAGGTCGCCGGCATCTACATTGACCAGTCTGGTCTGGATATAGTTGCCATAGCCGGGCCCTTGTATTGATGTCGCGCCCGATACCGTCGCATAGGCGCGTGCTTCTGCCGCGGCAGCATAGCCTGCGTCCCCCGGCGCGAGGCCGTCGATGGTGCCGTTAAAATCGTCCACACGATAGAATTTGAGGATCACACTATCCTCGCCGTTCTGCCGCACCCGGACGACGGCCTCCTGATCGTCACGCGCACCGACCGTTTCGGCCACCGCAACTGGCCGCGCGATGCGAACAGTGCCCGCACCGTCGTCCGCGGCAAAGTCGATGAAGCCGAACGATTTCGTCAGCGTCGCCTGTGGCGTGACAGTCTGGGCGGCGTCGATCGTCACGGAGAATGGCACACCTGCACCGGCACCTTGCGAAGCAAGCGCGCCCTGCGTCTGGCCGTCGAACATTCGCACCAGCGCGGGATCAAAGTCCGCCTGCAAGGTCTGTTGGGCAAACTGGCTGGTCCACGCAAACTCATCGCCCGGCAGGCTGGCGACACTGGCGCTCTCAGTGCCGGCGAGAACACTTACGGTCGAAGCGTCATCTGTCGTCACTTGGATCAGCAGGCTCTGATCTTCCGTGCTCTTCCAGCCGCTTGCGCCATCGTGCTCCAGCATCGGGGGATCTGTCGCAAACGACATCTGCTCGTGCGCGATTGCTGTTAGAGCGCGCGCGAGAAGGAGGCCATTGGGCGTTCCCAATCCGCTTACGAGATCATACGATTCACCCGCCGTGTAGCCAAAGCCGGTCGGCGTGACCGCTTCGGACGATCCGTTGGGATCCCCCGTCGGCGTCGTATACGCGCCGCCTAGGCTGAATGAAGACGTGTTGTTGCCAACCGTCACATCGTTGAACGCCCCCGGCGCGATCGCGGCCGCGATGTAGAGCAAATCGTTCATGAAGCCGAGCTGAGGCAGCTGCTGGTCGCGAAAGATCGCGTTGAACTGCGCAATCAGCGCAGACCACAAGGGCGCAGCGGCACTAGTCCCGCCGTCAAGACCAACGCCGGTCATGTTGGACAGCGGCACCTCATACTTGAGGTTGCCGCCGGCCAGCGCCGCCACGTCCGGGACGCCGCGCCCTGGCAGGGCATCAGGATCGGCGGTCACCAGGTCGAGGCCGAACGCGGTCTGGTACGAAGGCGGTACCTGGCTTGGGTCGACGCCGCCGGCGGCGGCCGCGTTGGCGATAAAGCCGCCACCGTTGTTGTTGTTCTTATCGACGATGGCGTTGCCGAAAAGGAAGTATCCATTCCACACGGTCTCGATGAACTTCGTAACAGTATCGCTGACAGCGGTATTCGACGAGGAAGTCGTGGCGGGAAGACTGATCATGCCGCCCGAAACGAGCTGCCAGATTGTTGCCGGATCACCTGCCGTCGCTGCCGCGACGATGGCGCTCAGCGTGCTGTCCTGCGCCGCTACTTCGAGGGTGCTGAGCGAGGTGCCGCCAGCAACGAGAGTGTATGAATTGGCATGGCTGGGATCGACGTTGGTCAGCCCGTTGCCAAACTGGTCTCCAGAACCACCGTCGCCGACGGCGTTGACCATCGTGATATTGCGCAGGACCGCATCGACATAGAGTTCCCGGTAGGCGAACGAGAACGGCGAGTCGGGCGCGATGTGGGCGTACGACCGATATGACGAACTCACGACCTCGGGATTGTTCACGAGGTCCCAGAACGCGGCCTGGTAGGCGGTGTATGCGTCCGACGTCGCGCCGGCGTCTGTGCCCGACCCGGCGTAAAGAACGAGAGCCGAGTTCGGGCTCACGGCCGTGGCTACGCCGACGTCGAGCGAACGTTCATCGGTGTCCGTGGGCTTACTGTCGGGCGGGGCGCTGCCGCCGGGCGACATGCCGATGTAGACGCCCGGTTGGTCGATGCCGAGAGACTTGCGATAGATGTCGACAAGGTCCTGGAAACTCGACGAACCCGCAGGGAGCGCCGTTCCCTGGCACGGCTCGAGTAGCCCAATCGCGCCCGTCTTCACCCCGGTCCACAACGCTGATGTCGTCCCCGAATTGAACGGGAAGCCGTAGAGCGCGGCTAGATCGTTCGGCGCGATGCCGTTTTCCTGAGGGACCGCATTGCCCGCACTCTGTGCGCCTTGCGCTAACGACGCCGCGGTGCCGCCGCCAGGATTGGCAAGCACCTGGCCGAAAAGGCCGGTGTCGAACACCACACCCTTGACGCCGGCAGCGGCCAGCGAGTCGGGCAGGCTAAGATCGCCCTTCCAGAAGGTCAGTGTACCTTCAGGCCCGTCGCCGCGCAGCAGCATGGCGCCTTGGCCGAACAGAGTCGTGAAATTGGTTTCATTGACCTGCACCCAAATCGTGCGCGATTCGGGCGAGGACACGTAACCGTTGACCGCATCAACCTGGTCGACCGTGCTGATGCCGAGTTCTGCCAGCCGGGCCAGCACGTCGTTGTACTTGCCCGGATCCGCACCATAGAGCTTCCACAACTGGTCCGGACCCAGCGCTGCAAGTTGCCTCTGCCGCGACGCCCAATCGGCCGTCAGCAGGCCGGATGGATCGTTGGCTCGCTCAAGAACCAGGGCGAGGTTGAAGGAGAATGAGGCTAGCGGCGCTCCTTCGGCCGGCAGCACCCCATTGCCGCGGTAACTCGTGAGGTCGAGAAAGGTCGAGTTGGGAATCACGACATATGTCGGCATGGGGTGACCTTCTCTCTCACGCAAGCACTACACGGCGACGATGCAGGACGCTCTCCCGCCCGATCGCCTGGTCGATTCGAGAATCGCAACGACTCATCTGGCTGGCAACACCCCGCGACGCCCATGCGCTTCGCCACCGTCGGGCAAGGATGCTCTGCGCCACGAATGATGCGCGCGACCACCCTCGCCGCATCTCCGGATGGGGCGGGCGCGCTTGTGATTTGCGCTCTTCCGCTAGCGATGGTTGCACAAGCCATCACTGCGGCGGCCGCTATCATGCGAATAGTCAACACGCACACCCCGGTGGGTTGTTGCAGGTCGCCTTCTTGCTGATGCACGTGTTGCCGCACGGCTGGCCTCTCGTGCAGCGTTTGCAGCAAGACTTCTGGGCGAACTCGACCCGTTCTGACTGCACTTCGGTCTGGCCGGGCCACGGCGCGTACTCGGCGGCCCCGACCGGCAACGAGAAGCCAGGCAGAAGCGCTGCAACGGCTATTCGCATCGTCCCCATGAGTTGAGGCTCCCGTGCCGGCGGCTGCGGCTCAAGCCGAGACGACGAAAGCGCCTTTGCTGATCTACGGGCCAGCCGTGAGGGCGGCCGGCGCGACGATTAGGAACGGCACCGTCCAAGCTCGAAAATTGGTCTCGCGCAAACTCCGGAATTCGCTCCAGCTCGGGGCCTTCCCCTTGCCAGACACTGGAAGCGCATCACACCGCGATCCGTCGCTGGAGCCAACTACTCGATCATCGGCAACGTCGCCAGCAACAACCTGACCACTGCCTACTTCCTGGGTGCAGCCCCGGTCGTCAATTTCGGCAACTGGTAGTTGGACGCCGAGCAAAATGCGACCCCGCCCACGGGGCTTCAGGCGAATGGGCATGCTGCTCTTGGTTGTTGGACCTTTCGAGGGTGGATTCGGAGGAGCGACCGAGCGTCGGGGCCTGTGGGGCTCTATGCCTCCGCCCCGGCCGGCGCGACCGCAGCGCCCGAGACGACGGCGGGTCAGGTCGTTGACGGTTGGTAGCTGCTTTGACGGCTGCTCGGTGACCCTCGCGGCCCTAGCTTTCTCGGCAAGCTCTGCCATCATCTCGTGCAGGTCCACGTCGCGAGCGCAGACCTGTCCGCCGAAGCGGAACGTGGGGATGCGCTTGTGCTCCTGCCAATGTCGCGCCTGTCGCTCGGTTACGCCGAAATACTTCGCGGTCGCTTTTACGCCGGTCAGGATGACCGACCTCCTTGTCGCGTCCATGTCGTATTGCGCCTTTGTTAGGGTGCGGAACAGCTCGGAAGACCGCGGTGTTCTGCGGCTGCCTGTCGCCCACGAAAAACGGCCACCCGTAAGCGGCCCCGAATCGTTTGATGCCCGGTTTACTTGGGTATTTCAGTGGCGTTTTGCTTACAGCCGTATGTCTGGCCGGGAACAGTTAGATTCCGGTCCGTTTGTGGCCAGGACAGTACACGCGTTCCACTGCCGTTCCCCGCCCAAGGTGTTGGCTTCGAGAGTGGCAACCTCAACGTAGTGCGTAAACACCAAGTCATCACGGCGACAAGACTAGTTGCCGCCACCATTGGGTATCGCTGCCCCTCCGTTTGCGTCGAAGACAGGCTGATTCCCTGTCTTCATCATCGTCGGCATTAGTCGAAGCCACGCCTGCGACCAAGTCCACCATGAGCCACCCCGCCAGCCACTCGAGCATCGAAAGTCGGCGCGCAGCCAGTCAACCTCCATGCAGCTTGCAATCCACTCAGATGGTCGAGGCGAACTCCGAAGACTCCGTCAATTAAGTCGGCATACTCGCGGCTGCCAGCACGCAATTGCTGCATACCTTGGCGAGTCGGCTTGACCCCGTTCTTCCCGTATATTGCAGAACCCCTCGTCGAGTGCTTGCGCGCCGACTTGCCAGTCCGACAGCTACCAGCAGCGCATTAGTATCGCGCGTTAGACCTCTCTATCGTCGACGAGACGAACTAGAGAGATGTTTTCATAGCGCTTTATATTGCATTTATTTAGGAGAAAACCCTTTCATCGATCCAATCTAAATGTTGACTCTTGCCCTTTAGGCGCTGACCGTGCGCACTGATGGCCGTTCATTGGAATGAGCGGCTGAAATTTGCTTCTTGAGGCGTGGGGAGAACGGCAATGGCCGAAGTAATCTTCAGAGACGATTTCTCTGGAAATGGACCCATCGACGGGAGTGTATGGCGATTCAATCGATATGATGCAGGCGGCTTCTACGGAAACACGCTTGCTCGACAGGAGCTGCCCAGCGCTTCGAACGGATATATGCACCTTCTCTTCAACCTGTTCAATCCGACTTGGAGAGAGGGCGGCCCTAACGCAATACCTACCTTCTTGGGATCGGAGGCGATTACAAATCGGCTCTTCGACGTGAAGACGGACGGACCTCTCGCCTTCGAGGCGAGCCTGCGATACGTCCAGAACCAGCCAGGCATCATCGGTGGGTTCTTTACCTTTGCCGGCCCGCCGGACACGCACGACGAAATCGACTTCGAGGCGATGTCCAACAAGTTTGGCGAGATTCAGACAAACATTTATCACAACGAACCGCTGGGCACTGGGCATCCCATTTCCTATCCACTTGCTTCGGGTACTTTGGGTGACTTTCACACGTACCGGATCGAGTGGCTGCCCGACACCGTACGTTGGCTGGTCGATGGGACGGTCGTTCGGACAGAGACGACACTTGTGCCCGACAAGCCCATGCCTGTGCACTTCAACATCTGGTCGGGCTTTCCAAACTGGGAAACGAGTAGTCCAGCCACACAGCCGGTACCGACCGCCGTTGGCGACAAGCAATACATTCTCGATGTGGACTGGGTGAAAGTGGAGAAGATTCCGGTCGTTCAGGGCAGCAGTGCTTCAGAGTATCTGATGGCCTCTGCAGACAACGACTTGATCGACGGCGGCGGCGGCAATGACACCATCTATGGCGGCGAAGGCAGCGACACTGTCTCATACTCGAAGGTTGCCGCCAGTGCTCATACGCTGGTCGCCGGCCAAGACTTTGTTTCTGTGCTCGATAAGGTCGGTGGCTCCGACCATTTGTATGGAATTGAGCACATTCGGTTCGCCGACCAACTGATTGATGCTACGGTATTGACCAAGGCGAACTCCGCCTCCGCAGATCAGTTCGCTGCCCTGACGGACCTCTACGTTGCGGCTCTCGATCGTGCACCAGATGCACTCGGGCTAGCCTACTGGGCAAGCCGCCTGGTCGACGGGATGAGCTTGCACGAAATTGCCAAGAGCTTCTTCGTTCAGGCTGAGACGCTACAGAAATATGCGGATGCCACGACCACATCTGAGTTTGTTGACAGGGTGTACGACAACGTTCTTGAAAGAGCACCAGATGCCGCAGGTCTCCAGTACTGGGTGCACGAGCTGGACAGCGGCCGTGTAAGCAAGGATGAGTTCTTGCTTGCTTTCGTCGCCGGTGCGCGTGCGCCCTCAGGCGGTGCCGTGGATGCTCAGACTCTTGCGAACAAGAATGCGGTGGGGCTGGACTATGGCCTCAAAGAGGGACTGAATGATCTTGCTTGGGCGCAGTCGGCGATGACGAACGTCGGCAGCTCTTCAGCGAGCGCTGTCGCGGCGCACCAGTTGATCGATCAGTACGCTGCGGTGGCGGCGACACCCCCGGCATCTCAGCTAGTGCTTCAGCTTGTAGGGGTGCCTCTGGAATAACGATTGTTTCGGAATACCCGCGCACCGGTTTTAGAGAACGTAAGAATGATGTCTCGTATAATGTCAGGTTCACTCACTTGCACTCCTCCCACTTCCTGCACGCTGGCGCCCTCGCCTTGATGTCGGCACCTGCCTGATGTGCCCAAAGAGCCCGGCACAGGCCGCACTTTCGATAGCGCTTAGTTCTATAGATGTGGCGGCAGGATCCGCAGGTTTCCTAATCCGACCTCGTTCCCGGTGGCGCGGCATAGAGCTTTTTTACTTGTAGGCTCGTGTGACTTAGCCTCGACATGCGGAGACAAGATCATCAGCTCGAAGCGCCCGCCGCTCATCGCGCCTTGCGAGCAGCTCGTTGCTGCAGTCGCCACACCCATGGGGGCATGCATCGATGCGCATGTACACCCACCTTGCGGGCAGCCGCGTCGCGCTCAGTCTCGACGTATCGATCGCTATCGTGGACGAAAGCCCATGCCCAGCCGGCAGCAACCATCTTTTCCTGAAGGTCGTCATTGCCGGCATAGCATCGCGTCACAGGCTGGTTGTTTCGTTTGTCGAATTCGACCTGGTAGCAAGTTACCGGGCGGCCATCGATAAGACCTTCGAGTGCCTTCTTCGCCAGCGGGCCTGGCAACCACTTTCCGTCATCACACGTCTGCTCTTTCTCAGGTGCGTTGATGCCGAACAAGCGCACGAGCTGCTTGGCGTACTTCAGGGTTCCGCCATCAACGATGACGAACCGCGGCGTTGGGCTGAGTTTGAGAGCATCGTTGTCAGGCACCGCGGCCTGTTGGGCAGCGACAGGCAGCACCAAAAACATCAGCACGAACGCGACCTGGACCGCTCGCCGCGCGTACCCAGAAGCAGCTCGCCAGCGCCGGCGATGCGCCATTAAGAAAATGCAGCCAACGCACTTACAGCGCTCGCTAATTCTATCAACTACACGAGTGTCTATCGAAGGCGCAGGATCTCGCAAGAACGCCTCCTGTCGCCCTTAGCGGCCGAAAATCGCTGCGTGTGCCGGCCCCAAACTGAGGCCGTGAGCGGAGTTTGGCTATCCCACGGTCCCGAGATCCTGACGGGTGCGTGTAACTTGAACGCAGCGGCATTTGACAGCTCGAACTCAATGGATTCGGTATGGGCGCTAACGCAAAAAGATGAGGTGAAATCGAATTCGAGGTTTACGCCCCTGATCTGTCGCACGATCCTCAAGTCACCTATCATGCGATTGACCATGACCTCTCCCCTTCGGGTTAGACGCATTGCCTCCCCG
>WBZX01002608.1_pt1 | contig 12138 bp, 6 predicted proteins | sample 5204211 | NCBI WGS metagenome assembly WBZX01 (sample SAMN12344362, study PRJNA552823) | activated sludge metagenome | biome: Activated sludge suspended growth; feature: Nitrification reactor; material: Wastewater; isolation source: activated sludge from nitrification reactor of wastewater treatment...
GCAGGTTGGGCACGGCCGCGAGCGCGGCGCGGGCGGTGGCGCCGCGCGTGCGCGCCACGATCTCGCCGGCGCCGGAGACCTGCGGTTCGGCCCGCACCGCGAAGCTCGTCTGCGGCAACAGCGGCAGGGCCGGCACCTCCACGCTGGCCGGCAGTTGCAGGCCGGCCAGCGTGGTGGAGAGCTGCACGGTGATCGGCACCGGCAGTGCCGGGGTGACGGATACCGTCCAGTTCAGCGTCTCGCCGCCGCGGATCTCGTTGCTGCCGGACAGGCCCAGCACCGGTTCCGGCATCGCGGTCACCACGGCCTGGGCATTGACGAAGCCGTCGGCGCGGGCGGTGAGGGTGACTTCGGTGAGGTTGGCCACCGCCACGGTCGGAAGGCTCACGCGCGCACTGCGCTGCCCGGCGGGAATCGTCAGGCTGGCCGGCCAGCCCGGCCAGGCGACCGGCGAGGTCGCGATCTGCACCGTGGTGGCGTTGGCGGCGGGCGCAGCGAGCGACACCTCGATCGGCCAGTTCTCGCCGGCGAACAGCTGGCGCTCGACGACGAGCCCGAGGCCGCGCGGCGGCTGCAGCTTGTGCACCCGCATGCGGTTGCCCGGGCGACCCTGCGGCGCCGGCTCGGGCCAGGCCGCCGCGACGCGGCCGGACGGGTGCACCGCCAGCGCCATGCGCCAGTCCTCCTCGTCGTGGAAGACCGTGTCGGGCAGGTGGCGCTGGCCGACTTCGCTGACCGGCAGCCAGCCGCTTTCGGGCAGGAAGGCCGTCATCAGCACGTGGCTGCCTTCGCCCCACAGCAGCGTGGCCGTGCCCTGGGCGTCGGCAGCGACCAGCAGCGAATTCGCTGCGCCCGCGGGCACCTGCAGGCTGGCCGCGTCCCAGCTGCCCGCCCAGCGCCGGGCGCGCAGCTCCCGGGCGGTGGCCCAGGCGACGAAGACCTCGCCGCCGGGCGCCATCTCGGCGGCCCACTGCTGCGCCGGCTCGCCGGCGGCGAGCAGCTGCGCGCCCGACCACGCGCCCGGCACGGGGTCGTAGCGCGCGGCCAGCAGGCTGCCGTCGAAGCGCTGACCCACGAGCCACGGCGCGAAGCCCGGTGCGTCGCGGTGCAGCACCAGGTGCAGCGAGGCCGGATCCACGTCTGCGGCGAGCAACGACGCCGTCGCGGGGCCGGCCGTCCATTGGCCGCTGCTGCCGTCCCACATCGCCACCCGCGCCGTCTCGGCCGTGCGGCCCAGGACGGCGACGGCCACGCCGGAGCGGTGCCAGCGCAGCACGCTGCCCCAGAGCGACGGCGTCGGCAGCAAGTTGTCGGGCAGAGCCTGCCGCGCGAGCGCGCCGCCCGTGGCGTCCAGGCGCATGCTGAAGGCCGAGTCGATGCCGACGGCGCCCACCAGCAGTGCCTGTCCGCCGCCGGTCATCTCCAGCGACAGTGACCAGGCCTTGTCGACACCCGGGCGGGTCGGCTCCAGCGGCAGGCTCTGGCAGTCCCAGGGCGCGGCGGCGCCGCTGGTCCGGCACGCGCGCAGTTCGCTGACGCGCAGGCCCGGAGTCTGCTGCGAGAGGGGTGAACTCTCCCGCACCCACAGCAGGTTGCCGCGGTCGTCGGCGTCGATCGCCGAGCGCCGCTGCTCGAAGCCTCTGTCCACGGCTTCGCCGAGCGCCGTGCCGGCCACTCCGGCGTCGAGGTCGTAGCGCACCGCCTGGAGGCTGACGATCTCCTCGAAGCCCGCGCCGACACGCCGCGCGGCTTCGTCGTAGGCCAGCAGCACGGTGCGTTCGTCCACCCAGCGCAGCGCCGGCCGCCGGTACTCGGTGTAGTCCACGTCGGCGGGCGGCGGCTCCGGATCGCTGCCCTGCGGCCCGCAGGCCGCGAGGCCCAGCAGGACCGGGGCGACGAGCACGGCCCGCATCCCGCGGCGCCGCAGCGCTACCCCATGGTTTCGGGTCATGGCATCTCCCAGCAGCGATGCCCGAGCTTGGGCGGCGCCGACCGACGGATGGCCGACGGATGGCGCCGATCTTGGGGGGTCAGGCGGCGAGGCTGGCGGACAAGGGCGCGCCGCGCGCCAGACGCTCGCGCGCGGTGACGGCCCAGTGCGCCGTCTGGTCGGGCAGGAAGGCGTCCACCGGCCGCCGCGCCGCGAGCGGGGCGCGCAGCACGTCCACCCAGACGTGATGCGGGTCCAGCGTCAGCCGGCCGCCGCGCAGCGGCACCGCGTCGGGACCGCCCAGCAGCTGGCGCAGGCGCCGCAGCGCCACCTCCAGCGCGTCGAGCGCGCGATCGCCTTCGGCCTCGGGCCACAGCAGATCGGCCAGGCGCTCGCGGCCGGCGCTGCCGCCCAGCGCCACCAGCGCCTGCAGCAGTTCCAGCGGCCGCTTCTGCTGCTTGCCCTCGGCACTGACGGCACGGTCGTCGACCTCGATCGCGAAGCCGCCGAGCGTGCGCACCCGCACCGGCCACGGCCAGTGCACGCTGGCTTGCGGCGGTGGCGCGAGGCGCATCGCACGCGCCAGGCGGCACGCGGCGTCGCGTTCCACTCCGGCCGCGATGGCCTCGTTCAGCAGCGCCGCCGTGGCACGCGGCTCGATGCCGATCGGGGCCCACAGCGCGCAGGCGCGCGCCACGCGCAGCGCCTGCCGGAGCTGGCGCAGACAGCCGTCGCGGTCGCCGCTGCCGGCCGCCGTGTGCGCATTCAGGAGATGCAGGTGCAGCGCGGCAAGGCGGTTCTCGGTGGCATCGGCCAGCGCCACCAGCTCGCGCTGCGCCGTGCGCAGCGCCGGCGCGTCGTCCAGGGTCTGCAACGCGTGGCAGCGCAGCGCCAGCGCCATGGCATGCGGGTCCGGGCCCATGGCCTGCGCGGCGTCGATGGCCACGCGGCTCGCCGCCTCGGCCGCGGCCGCGTCGCCGCCACGCAGCGCGAGCCAGCCGCGCACGGTGAAGTGGTGCCAGGCCTCCATGCGGCGCGCCGGATCGGCCTGTCCGGCCACGGCATCGAGCCAGGCGCGGGCCTGGGCATCGTCGCCCCGGAGGGCCGCGAAGCAGGCGCCGTGCAGGCGCAGGTGCGCATCCAGCAGGTGGATGCCCACCGCGTCGGCGACGGTCAGGGCCTCGTGCGTGCAACGCAGGCCGGCGGGCCAGTCGGCGCCGGCCCAGGCGACGTACTGCCGCATCAGACCCTCGAGCAGCCGGCCATAGGGCTGCACGCCGGCGCGGCCCGGTTCGATGCGCACCAGCGCCGGCAGCGCGATCAGATCGGCGTGCCGGCCCTGGTACCAGCTCTGCTTGGCCAGCAGCATCGCGGCGCGCAGCCTGATGTTCGCGTCCACCGGCTCGTGCAGCAGCGCGCGCACCCGCGCTTGCCACGCGGCACAGTCGGGATGGGTGGGCTGGCGCAGGAACAGCGCGCTCCACACGCCCACGGCCACGCCGGCCTGCGCGCTGTCGCGCACGTCGCAGGTCTCGGCCGCGACGCCCAGGGCGCGCAGGGCCGACACCCGCGCAGCAAGCGGCCGGGTGTCGTCGAAACTCTGGAAGTGCGTGGCGATCGCCAGCGCGTGGCAGCGCGCCGCGAGGCCTGCCTCGTCGGGCCCCAGCAGCGCCAGGGCGCGGTCGGCGCAGGCGCGCGCGGCACCGGGGCTGCGCGGCAGCTCGGCCTGCGCCAGCCAGAACCACAGTGCGGCACTGCGCCGTGCCTCGGGCAGGCGCTCGATGTGCGCGCGCAGCGCGGCGTGACGCGCCGACGCCAGCCAGGCCGGCGCCAGGGTGCACAGCGTCGCGTCGGCGCCGCCGACGTGCGCCGTGTCGAGCGCCGCCGCCTCCAGCTGCAGCGCGACGGCACCGTCTTCGTCCACCGCCTGAAGCCGTCGCGCCATGTCGGCGAGCGTGGCCGCGAGCTCGCCGGGCTCGCGAGTCTCGCGCTGATGCTGCTGCAGGGCCTGGCGCAGCAGGTCGTGGAGGCGCAAGCGCGGCGCGCGTGGCGTGCCGGCGGCATCGATCGGCACGCCGCTGTGCGCCAGCCGCCGCAGACGATGCACCTCGTCGGCCGAAAGCGTGGCGGCGTCGGCCACCGGGCACCAGGCCGCCCGGTCCAGCGCCGAGCGGTCCGCTGCATCGAGGCCGGCCAGCAGCGACGACGACAGCAGTGCCGGCAGGTCGCGGGCATCCAGGCCGGCGGCCAGCCAGCCCAGGGCGAGCGGCCAGCCGGCACTGTGCGCCAGCCAGGCATCGCCCTCGTCGGCGTGGCCCGCCATCGCGCTCCACGCCTGCACCTCGTGCGCGTCGAAGGCGAGGCTGGCGGCGTCGAGCACGGCCACGCGAGCGTCGGCGCGCAACTCGGCCAGCGCCGCGGGCCAGGGCCGCTGCGAGAGCAGCACCAGGCACTGACCCGGGCGCACCTCGTCCACCAGCGAGCGCAGCAGCGGCGCGAGGGTCGCGTCGTCGTGCCAGGCCTGCACGTCGTCGAGTACGGCGACGGCCTCGTCGGGCAGCGCACCGAACAGACGCCGGGCACAACGCCGGATCTGCAGCGCCGGGCATGCCAGGTGCTCGCGCGTGAAGGCCGGCCATCGGCGCACGGCGCGTGCGCCGGCCGCGTGTTGCAGCGCCTGGCGCAGATGGCCCGCGAAGGTGGCCGGGTCACGGTCGCCCTCGTCCAGGCGCAACCACAACGACGCAGCAGCGCGTGCGGCGAGCCACGACGCCGCCAGCGTGGTCTTGCCGCAGCCGGCGGCGGCGCCGATCCAGACCGCCCGGTAGCCAGCGCCGGCGCGCAGCCGGTCGAGTTCCGCGAACAGGCGCGGGCGGGCGAGGCGCCGACGAACGTCGGGCGGCAGCAGGTGCGCACCGAGGACGAAGGCGGGAGCCATGGCGAGCTTTCGTCGGAGAAGTGCAGCATAGCGTGCCGACCGACACCACGCCGGCCGGCATGCGCTGCGGGCTGGGCGCGCTGCTGCAGAATCGCGCCGCATGATGCAACTGCACTACTTTCCCGGCAACGCCAGCATGACGCCGCACATGCTGCTCGAGGAGTTGGGCGTGCCGCACCAGCGCGTGCTGGTCGACCGCGCGAACAACGCCCAGCGTTCGCCCGCCTACCTGGCGCTCAACCCGAACGGCAAGATCCCGGTGCTGGTCGACGGCGCGCTGGTGCTCTACGAGACCGCGGCGATCGTGCTGCACCTGGTCGACACGCACCCGCAGGCACGGCTCGCGCCGGCCGTCGGCACGGCCGAGCGCGCCGTGTTCTACAAGTGGCTGATGTGGCTGTCGAACACGCTGCAGGCCGAGATGCCGCTGTACTTCTACAGCGAGCGCTGGGCCGACGGCGCGGAGGGCGCGGCGCAGGTGAAGCGGCATGCCGAGTTGCACATCGCCGCGCTGATCGACCAGCTCGAGGCCGAGCTGGCGCGCCATGGCGGGCCGTGGTTCGGGGGCGAGCGCTTCAGCGCGCTCGACCCCTACGTGCTGATGCTGTGCCGCTGGACGCGCGGTATGGCGCGCCCGGCGCGCACGCTGCCGCGCCTGGGCGAGTATCTGCAGCGCATGCTGGCGCGGCCCGCGGTGCAGCGTGTATTCGCCAGCGAAGGGCTGACGCAGCCCTACGTCTGAGCCGGCGCCGCCGGCAGGCCCACCGTCTGCGCCAGCAGCAACTGCTGGTCGGCGCCCAGGCCCATCGCGGCGGCGAGCGCGCGGTGGTCGAACCAGGCGCGGATCACCGCGGCCAGGCCCTGCGCGGCGCAGGCGAGGTAGACGTTCTGCGCCATCGCGCCGGCGGCGGTGAACGCGAAGGCCTCGCGCTGCGCGGCCGGCACCATCTTCATGCGCGCGTGGTCGGCCACGTAAACGAGGTCCAGCGGCGCGCTGTCGACGAAATCCTGGTAGCCGGTGACGCGCCGCACGTCGCTCGCGGCGACGTGCAGCAGCGCATGCGCGGCCGGGTCGTAGCGGTACAGGCCGTCGGCCATGGCGGCGTAGACGTCGACCTCCTGCGCGTTCAGCGCGCTCGGCGCGGTGCGGCCGCCGAGCTCGGGCCGGTTGATGCCGGCGGCGGCCCAGAGCAGATCGGCAAGCTGCTGCGGCGTGAGCGGCCCGGGCGCGAACTCGCGCTGCGACTGGCGCTGCATCAGCGCCTCGACGAGCGGCTTGCCGCCATGCCGGCGCGCGGCGGGCAGCGTGATGGTGCGTGCGGCATCGGCCGGCGCGCCGTGCGGCTTCAACTGGCCCAGCATGCCGAGGGCGAGCTTGGTGAGGGTATTCATCGCGCCAGCGTAGGCCGGCGCGCGCCGGCGGCATTGCGTGGCGTCAACCGCGCGCGGCGAGGCCGAGCCGTTCGCGCCAGTGCGCCAGCTGCGGCGTGTGGCCGCGCGCCAGCGCCCGCTCGTTGAGCAGCGCGCGGCCCAGCGGCCGGCTGCCGCCGGGCAGGGCGCAGGCGGCCAGCAGCGTGAGCTCGATGAGATCGCGCTGCGCATGGCTGCCGCCGAAGCGGTGCGCCGTCTCGCGCAGCGGCGCGAGCAGCGCGATGCTGCCGGCCGCATCGCCGGCGTCGAAGGCGAGCAGGCCGCGCATCAGCGGCAGGCCGACTTCGCGCGCCATCGCCGCGTTGGCGTCGCTGCCGCGTTCGGCGCGGCGCTGCACGGCGCCGAGCAGCGCCTGCGTGGCGGCGCCCTCACCCGTGCCGATCAGCGTCATCAGCGCGTGCGCGTCGTTGAAGGCCGAATGGCCGGCGTCGCGCGGCGTGAGATCCCAGCCCTGGGCCAGATCGTTCCAGCGCGCGCCGACGTCCGCGCCGAGCAGCTTCAGGCGCCACAACAAGGCCGCACCGTCGAGGCGCTGCAGCGTCAGCACGGCATGTGCGCTGCCCTGGTGGGCGTCGTGCAGCGCGAGTGCGCCGTCGAGGTCCATCGCCTCCAGGTGGAACAGCGCGAGGTGCCACCACAAGTGCCCGGCGAAGCCGTTGCCCTCGGCCCAGCCGGGCTGCTGCGCGCGCAGCCAGGCCTGGCCTTCGGCGTGGCGACCCTGCATCTCCATCACGTGGGCGACGGCGTGCGTGGCCCAGGGCACTTTCGCAGCGCCGGCCAGCGCCTCGCGCCCCACGCCTTCCGCCTGCGCGTACAGGCCGCATTCCTCCAGGCCGAAGGCGTGCATGCCCAGCAGGTAGGGGCGCAGCGCATCGTCGGCCGGCCACTCGGGCAGCACGCGCGCGACGCGGCCGCGCAGGTTGCGCGCATCGCCGCGGTAGAAGTCGAACAGGTGCGCCCATTGCAGCGCGTACAGGTCGCGCGGGTGTTCGAGCAGGATCTGCTCCCAGGCCGCGCAGGCGCCATGCCAGTCGCCCGCCGCGCAGCGGCTCGCCGCGGCCCACAGCGCGCGCTCGCGCTCGGGCGCGTCGGCGGCGAGCAGGTCGGCCTGTTCGAGCGCGGCGCGCACGTCGGGCAGCAGCGAGGGTTCGGTGAGCGAGAGCAGGAAGCTCGCGCGCATCACGTGCGGCAGCATCCAGCCGGGGTCGGCGGCGATGGCGGCATCGATGTCGGCGATCGGCGCATCGAAGAAGGAGCACATGCGCCACAGCGCGGTCTCGGCGTGTTCCAGCGCTTGCTGCGAGGCCGTGCCGACGGGGTTGCCGCGACGGTCGTTCATGGCAGATGCGTCACCGAGCGCGGCGCGGGCGCGGCCTGCCGGTCTGCGCGCCGCCCGATATCGGTGCTCGACCGGCAGGCCACGCCCGGCCGATGCCGCTCTCCGAAGCCACGAGACGAGCACCCATCACAAAGGCGGCCGAGGCCAGGGCCGCTGCGCGGGCCGCAGCCGCTCCCACAGGCGCGCCACCTGCAGCACGCCGAGGTCGTCATGGCGCTGCCCGCTGATCTGCAGGCCGATGGGCAGGCCGGCGCTCGTGTAGCCGCAGTTGATGCTGGCCGAAGGCTGCTCGCTCATGTTGAAGGGCAGCGTGAAGCCGATGTGCTCGAGCGGGTGCGCCGGGTCGTTGGTGGGCGAGGCCCACTCGGCAGCGTAAGCCACCACCGGCGAGGTCGGGCTGATCAGCACGTCGAAGGGCGCGCAGGCGGCCACCGCGGCTTCGCGCATCGCGCCCATCTGGCTGTAGCCGCGGAACACCTGCTCGCCGCTGAGATTCGCGCCGCCGCGCGCCCATTCGAGGATGAAGGGCAGCACGCGCGCGCGGCGCTCTTCCGGCAGCGCCGAGATGTCCAGCCAGCTGCGGCAGCGCCAGAAGGCGTCCATGCCGTCGATCATCGCGCGCGTCATGAAGGGCGCGATCGGCTCGACGATCGCGCCGGCGTCGGCAAAGCGCTGCGCCGCGGCCTCGACCGCCGCGCGCGTCTCGGGCTCGACGGGCAGGCCCCAGCCGGCGTCGAGCTGCAAGCCGATGCGCAGGCCCTTGGCATCGCGGTCGAGTCGATGCCAGGCGATGTCCTGCCAGGGCAGGCTCATGGTGTCGCGCGCATCGGGGCGGGAGAGCACGCCCATCATCAATGCTGCATCGACCACCGTGCGCGTCATCGGCCCGGCCACGCGGCCGGCATAGGGCGGGAAGATCGGGATGCGCCCCAGGCTGGGCTTGAGCGCGAAGATGCCGCACCAGGCCGCCGGCAGGCGCACCGAGCCGCCGATGTCGGTGCCGACGTGCAGCGGCCCGTAGCCGGCCGCCGCAGCCGCACCGGCGCCGGCGCTGCTGCCGCCGGGGTTCTTCGTCAGATCCCAGGGGTTGCGCGTCAGCGCATGGAAGCTCGACAGCCCCGAGGACAGCATGCCGTAGTCGGGCATGGTGGTCTTGCCGAGAATCACCGCACCGGCCTCGCGCAGCCGCGCGGCCGGCGGTGCGTCCTGCGCGGCCGGCACGAGCTCGGTGGCGGCGGTGCCCAGCGGCACGGGAACGCCGCGCGTGGCGATGTTCTCCTTGATGGTCGCCGGCACGCCGTCGAGCGCGCCGAGCGGCTCGCCCTTCAGCCAGCGCGCTTGCGACGCCTCGGCCTGCGCCAGCGCGGCCGCCGCATCGAGCGCATAGGTGGCGTGCAGGTGCGGCTCCCAGCGCTCGATGTGCGCGAGCACGGCGCGCAGCACCTCCACCGGGCCGAGCCGGCGCGTGCGGTAGGCGTCGCTCAGTTCGGCGGCGCTCAGGTCATGCAGCTCATGCAGTTCGGCCATGCGGCGATCCTCACAGTTTCATCTCGAGCCGCAGCGTCGCATTCAGGTCTGTGCGGCCGACCGTATTGACCGTCTGCAACTGCGAGCCCTGCAGCACGCTCACGGTGCCGACGCTGTCGATCGGCACGAGGTTGGCGAGCGAGAGACGCAGCCGCGTGCCAGCGTCGATCTGCCACAGCACATAGGCATCGAGCACGCGGCGCAGGCCCAGCTCCTGGCTCTGGAACTCGGTGAGCTGGGTGCGGTAGCCGGGCGTGAGGCCCAGCGAGCCGCCCACCGTCCAGGGCGTGCCGCGGAAGCGGTAGTCGGCGCCGAGGTTGCCCACCGCGTGCGGCTGCTGGTCGATGCGGTTGTCGGGGCCGGGCACCGACTCGACGCGCGAGCGGTACAGGCTCAGGTTCATGCGCAGGTCCAGCGGCAGCCAGTCGGGTTGCAGCTCGGTGAGGCGGAACTTGGCGTCGAACTCGACGCCCTCCACCGTCGCGCGGCCGAGGTTGCGCGGCCGCGAGACCCAGCGCGGCTCGCCGGCCCAGGGCACGTCTTCCAGCGCGGTGACGTTGCGGATCAGGTCGCGGATGCGGCGGTGGAACAGGTTCACCGAGACGATGCCGCCGTTGGCGAGGTAGCGCTCCAGCGCGAGGTCGATGCCGTGCGACTGCTCGGGCTTGAGCTCGGGGTTGCCGGCGCGGTCGGGCGAGGAGGCGACGTTGCCGCCGGGCACCGGGTAGAGCGTGTTGAGTGCCGGCAGCGCGATCAGGTTGCGCAGCGTCGGCGCGCGGTAGCTCTGCGTCAGCGACAGGCGCAGCTGGTCGCGCCTGGGCGCATCGAAGCGCCACACCAGATGCGCCAGCGGCGAGATCACGCTGCTGCGGTTGTCCACCGGCGTGTCGCCGCTGTCACTGGTCGAGCGGATCGTCTCGACGCGCAGCCCCGCATAGGCCGACCAGTCGCGCGCCGGATCCCATTCGTCCTGCAGGTAGAGCGCGCGGCGCCGCGTGCGTGCCGACATGTCGATGCCGGTGGCGCCTTCCTGCAGCGCTCCGTCGAGCCAGGTGGCGTCGTCTTCGCGGCGCTGCGCGCCTTCCATCTCCCAGCCGCCGACCAGGTTGTGGCCGCTCCCGAGGCTGTGCAGCAGCTTGCCCGCGAGCGACCAGGAGCGGTCGCGGATGCTGGTTTCGTTGCGCACGTCCAGCACCGGCGAAGCGTCGGCCGCGAACTGGTTCAGCGTCGAGCCCGCGTCGGCGCTGAAGTGCCCGGCGCCGCCGCGCAGCTCGATGCGCGTGTCGGGCCCGATGCGGCGCGTCAGCTGCAGGTTCAGGCGTGCGATGTCGTACGAGGACGAGCTCGCGCCGGCGCGCGTGGCATAGGGCGCGGCCGGCGCAGCACCAATCGCCGCCAGCGTGCCTTCGCTCTCGCCGCGCGACTGCCCGTGCATCAGGAAGGGCTGCAGCGTGAACTGCTCGCCGGGGCCGAGCCGCCACTGGAAGCGCGAGGAGGCGTTGATGCGCCGGCGCACCGAGCTGGCGAGGTCTTCGTCGAGCTGGTCGAGCGTCACCGCGCCGCTGCCGGTGTCGACGAAGGTGGTGCGCGTGGCGGTGTCGGTGCGATCGTGGTTCTCGCTCGCGTTGACGCTGACGTTGAAGCTGCCGTCCTCGCCGAACAGACCGTCGCGCGAGAGCGAGAGCTGCGGTGAGAGCCGGCCGCGCTCCAGGCTCAGCGCGGGGCGCAGCTCGGTATTGCGCCGGCGCAGCGGCTCGCGCAGGATGATGTTGATGGTGCCGGCGATGGCGCGCGTGCCGGTCTCGGCGGTGGGTGCGCGCAGCAGCTCGATGCGCTCGACCATGTCGGGCGAGATCTGATCGATCGAGAAGCCCGGCGGCGGGCGTTCGCCGTCGATGAGGATCTGCGTGTAGCCGCTGCCCATGCCGCGCATGCGCAGATCGCCGCCGCGGCCGGGCCGGCCGCCCTGCGTGACGCCGGGCAGGCGGCGGATCACGTCGCCCAGCGTGCTGTCGCCGTACTGCTCGATCTCCTGGCGGCCGATCACGATCTTGGCCGCGCTGGCGTTGCGGCGCATCTCGGTGGGGTCGTCGCGCCGACCCTGCACTTCCACTCTCTCCAGCGAGGTCGACGCCGGCGCCGAGGCGGCCGCCGCCGGTGCCGCCGGCTGCGCGTGTGCGGCCGGCGCAAGGGCCAGCGCGGCCAGGGCGAGAAGCGCCGGCCTCACCAGCTCAGCGCCGCCAGGTCGTTGGCGAAGATCGGCGAGCTGCTCCACAGGCCCTTGAGCGGCTTGCGCGCCACCGCGAACTGCGGCAGCTGGAACAGCCAAGCGTTGACCTGGTCGTCGGCCAGGCGGCGCTGGATGTCGCCGACGATCTTCAGCCGCGCCTTGGCGTCGGTGCTCGCGTTGTAGGAGGCCAGCAAGTCGCGGAAGGGCTTGCTGTCGTAGCCCCAGTAGTAGTTCGGGTCGGCGTAGCGATCGAAGTCCAGCGGCTCGACGTGGCTGATGATGGTGAGGTCGTAGTTGCCCTTGAAGGCACCCGACAGCCACTGCGCCCACTCGACGTTCTCGATCTTCGCGACGATGCCCGCCTTGGCGAGTTGCGCGGCGACGATCTCGCCGCCCTTGCGCGCGTACTGCGGCGGCGGCAGCGTGAGCGTCACGTTCAGCGGCGTGGCCACGCCGGCTTCCTTGAGCAGGCGCCTGGCCTTGTCGATGTCGTGCGGGCTCGCTCCGGTGAGGTCGACGTAGCCGGCGTCGCTGGGCACGAGGTGGCTGCCGATGGGCGCGCCGTAGCCTTCCAGCGCGCCATCGACGATCGCCTTGCGGTCGACCGCGGCCGCGATGGCACGGCGCACGCGCACGTCGTCGAAGGGCTTGCGCTTGTTGTTGATGGCGACGATGGTCTTGCCCTCGGTGCCGCCGATGGCCACCGTGAAGCGCTTGTCGGCCTGGAACTGCGGCAGGTTCTG
>WBZX01002609.1_pt1 | contig 12134 bp, 8 predicted proteins | sample 5204211 | NCBI WGS metagenome assembly WBZX01 (sample SAMN12344362, study PRJNA552823) | activated sludge metagenome | biome: Activated sludge suspended growth; feature: Nitrification reactor; material: Wastewater; isolation source: activated sludge from nitrification reactor of wastewater treatment...
CCGAGTCTTGGTTACGCGCCCGATGACTGGAAAACCCCAACCGGTCAGCGGGGTTCAAGACAGGAATACCTTGCACTTAAATATGGCTTGGTTCCGCGTCACAAGATACGGGGCAAGCTCAACGCGGGCTGGAAGCATCCTGCGCTGGATGACCGTTGGTATATGCATGTGCACTGGTATCCAGAAACCTACGGGCTTTGGTTCATGCAAATCTGGAAGTGCTACATGGCGCAGATCGCCGACATTGAGCGCAATCATCCCTATGCATGGATCAATGTAGGTAGCGATAAACAGGGGGGTATTTACACCATCGCGCAGTATGAAAAGGCCCTGCAAAACGCTGTCGGGCGCATTGGGTTGATATATGGCAAGAGCTACGGCACCACGGCCCACGGAGGACGGCATGCCTACGGTCAGCGTACGCGACGGGGGGGCATCGATCCGATCATCGTCCAGCGACTCATGCACCATTGCTCGCCAGATAGTCAGATTGTATATACCCAAGCCGAATTTAATGAGGCGCAGGACACGCTGCGCAAGGGCGTAGAAACCTTGCGTCAAAATAACCTGATGGTTCCATCGCAGCAATTAGCGCTGACAAGCGAACTTGATAACTGAGGGACAAAGTTGAAAAGCAAGCTAACGCAGGCGCAAAAGGACGAAATTCAGAGACGAGCGGCGGATGGTGAGATCCGTACTGTTATCGCAAAAACGATGGGTATCGCCGTCCACCTTGTCTATGACCGCGCGCCGAAAGTGCCGCCACGTGTTACGCGTGAGCAGAAAATGGAGATCGTAAGACGCGTCGAAAGTGGCGAGACAAAGAACGCTCTCGCGAAGGAGTTCGGCCTATCCAAAGTAACCGTTCAGGATTACACCAAGCACGTCATTCGAAAACTGCCCGAAGTGCCACAAGAGGTCAGAAAGGAAATCATACGCCGCGCAATTGAGGGTGAATCAGCAAAAACGATCGCTCGCGAATTAGGCTACAGCGTCGGAACAGTTGACTATCACATCAAAAATGTCGCCAGCGACTACCAACTTTCTGATGAGCAAACGGCAGCAATATGGCATGCGCGCCAGACTGGTAAGAAATACGGGCAGATTGCCGAGCAACTGAAACTTCCACGACGGGTTATCTATGCGGCATTAGGGATATACAGAAAGAAGAGCACTGATGACGCCCTTCGCGCTCAGGCGATACGCGCTATGGAAACCGGCGAATCTTCCACTTCCGTAGCCACACGATTGGGGGTTAGTTCAACTGCTGTACTCAGTTGGTTTAGGCGGGATGTTGCCGAAGGTAAGGCCAAGCGACCGGAAAATGTCTCAAAATCAGACGATGATCAGTTCATGTGGATAGCCAAAAGAGACTCAAGTCTTGAGCATTGGCGCAAATTGATTGTCGAGTATGCCGCCACCCACAGTCCCCCATTTTCTACCTTCATTAACGCTCTGAGCGTATTCGTAGATCGTTACCTCCTCGCCCATCGCCTTCCCCTGAATCCAGCCGACTTACTCAACCGCAAACAGTTGGTACCTGACTTCTATGCTGCCTGTCCGCAGGGTAAGTCAGGGCGAACATATAACACCCAGATTTACAACCTGATCGAGTGGGTGCTGGATAGCGAGCAATTTGCCGATATGGAGGACGGCGAACCGCTCCGCTTTACCGACCTCTATCGTAATCCGATTGATCCTAATGCTGGTGGTGAAGATGCATTACCGCAAGCTCGGGAATCCACAAAGACCTTGCTAAGTTACTTGCTCGTCTCTCTTCTGCGCAAGCAGATCGTACAGGGTCCGAACTTCCGCGATTGGACTTGGGCGCAGGGTTTGATGGGGAATAAAGACCTCGATGGGAACAGCCTTGGCCCCGATTGGTTCGAGGTTAGCGAGGATCGACTCGACAAGAGCGATCTAGATTGCGTCTGGCGGGTACGAAGCCCTTCAACTGTAGATCGGCCCGTTCTCGAAATGTGGTCGCCTGTGCGCTGGGTGCATGCCTTACTGCACCTGCAAACCCCCGTACGGGGAGGTCAGGCGCGCATGGCCGACAGCGGCGAGGCAGACACCTTCATCTGGCACGATGCTAAATTCATTCCCAATCCAAGCAAACTCTGCCAAGGTTCGGCCCGCAACCCACGCCAGCAGGGTGTGTTCCGTCGCCCCTCGACCGAGGAAGAGTCCGCAGGAGCAAAGATCACGCTCTATTTCAACTCCAACAAGACCGCCGATATAGGCAAAGGCGGATCAGCACTGGGGTTCGAATGTCCTTGGCCGCAGATGGAGGAATCGGACGAAGACCCCTACCGTTGGCTTGCCAAACTGCGGGACTGGCAGATGAAGTACAACCCGATCCAACGTCTGACGCGATGGATTGACCTGGAAGGCGCTACCAAACTCTCTCCCCAGAGCAAGAATCGGTTGCAGGACTATCCCGATACAGCCTTTCTGTTTCGGCTTCCGGAAGATGCCAAGCACCCCGATTGGCCACTTTCATCAAATAGAGCCAATGTTGCTTGGCAAATTCTCCTAACCGCGTTCGAAAGCGCTCTCGGCGAGCAGGGCATTCGCAGTCCTACAGGAGAACGCATCGAACTGATCAATCCCGAGACAGGTCGAGCATGGAGTTCCCCCCACGCGACCCGCCCAAGCCTGATCACGCACCTGATCATGGACGGAAACGTGCCGCCTATCATTATGACGAAGGTCGTCGGTCATGCGCGGTTCATCATGACCCTTTACTACACCAAGGCCGGACTTGTCGGCATCCAGAATTCGATCAAGCAGGCGACAAAAGTATTGGAAGAAACGAAGCACAAGACCTTTGAGCGCGATCTGCTTAGCGCAAATGCTGAACGGATGCGTGAAATCGCCGTATTCAATACAGAGGACTGGACTACGGTTCTACCGCTGAATTCTGCGGATCGCTCGCCACTTGGTTGGTATTACATGCATGATCGAGTCTGTTTCGCAGGCGGCAATACACATGGAGACAACCAGGTCCCCGGTTGCCATAACGGCGGCCCGGTCAGAACCAAAGAAGGTCGAAATCAGAAAGACATCCACGACCCGGTTCCGGGCGGCGTGCGTAACTGCTGCCGTTGCCGCTGGAGTGCATCGGGCAAGGAGCACCTTGACTCTCTCGCTGCGACCCTGACCAACCGATCCTGGCACCTTCAGAATGCCTCGAACGAAGCCTTGGCGACACTTCGAGAACGTGATGCGATTCTCAAGTCCAAGGCTAGAACCGAGGCGGCTAATGAACCTTTCGGCCAGACTCATGATCTCACGAGCGCCGAGCGCCGCCATGAAGCTGCGATGCATCGAATGCAGGAACTCACGTTGGATGTTGCAGCGCTGAATCGCACCATCGATCGGGTCATGGCCCTGCCCGTCAACGTCGATGGCCCCACTGTACTGGCGTTACAAGGCGATGCCCTGACCGCCCACGCTGTCATTGAAGATGCCAGTGAGCTGCTGCAACTGGCGAATGTGGTGGGAGACATGGAGTTGTACCCAGACCTTCAATCGAATACTGGCGAGGCGGTCTATGCCTATGCCGATCTGCTCGACAACGCTTTCGAGTGCGAGGGTCATCCACGCATCCTAGTACGACTATCCAAGGACGAAAAGATGCAGTGCGCCAACGCCCTCATGCGGCAACTGGAGCGGCACGCCAACCCGCAAAACCATCTGCTCGGACGCCGGGCAGTGGTTGAAATCATTGACCGTGGCGAGTCGCTGCAAAAGCTGCTTGGGGTGAAGCTGAATGAGATTGCGCGCCAGGCATTGCCCGCCAAGAATCAGACGCCCTTGCGTCTTGTGAAGCCAACGACGGAGGACGATCATGACGACCGACGTGCATCCTGACGAAGTGTTGAAGGCGATCCTCGACAAGGGCAATCGTCGCGACAAGGAAGAGAAGCTGCGCAAGATCCATGAGCTGTGCTCATTGGAATACAGCCGGCACAGCCAGGGCGCCCGCGACCTGAGCATAGCCAACATGGCCCGCGTTGCTGAGAGCCATGGACTCTTCAAGGCGCGCACGATCTACAACAAGCAGTCGGAAGACTACGCAGCACTGATCAAGGCGTGGGAAGCCTACAACGGTCCCAAGCCGTCGAAAGCGGTCAAGGCCCAGCTTGCACCAGCTGACAAGCATGCCTTCCTCAAGAAGATTGAAGACCCGGCCGTCCGTAGCCTTTGTCAGATGGCGATCATTGAGCGCGACAAGATTCGCGCCGAACTCAACATGCTCAAGAGCGTGACAGTCGTTCCCATCGACATGAGGCCGTTGGGGGCTGAGATTGCTAAGGGATCAACGAATGTAGCGATAATCGAACCGGCAGCGCAACTCACCGATTCCGAACGCAATGCTCTCGCTGCCGCCATCGATCCCAAGTCCCTGGCTCAGCAAAAGCTGCGTATCGGCGATACCGGGGAGATCGTAGATGAACGCGGGCGCTTCGTCTTCAATCCGGGCTTCGCCACCGCCATCGCCAAAATCCTCGGCAGGAGTGACAGAACGCCAATGCTGGAAGTGAAGGGAAAGCGGGTATGAGCCAATCCAACCAATCCGGCCAGCAACTCGCACGTGACAACCTCGCCAAGTTCCAATCGTGGATCGCTGAGCGCGAGGTCACCAACGACTGGCACGACTACCTGCGAGGCGACAAGCTCAACCGCAGCGAGATTGCCGCCGAATGCGACTTCTCCCTGTCGGTCATGCGTCAGAACCCGGCCGTCAAGGAGGCTCTGGAGGCCCTGGAGAGTCGATTGACAACCCTTGGCCTCACCCAACCCCTAAGAACCGCTCCTGACGCTTCCAATGAGGCCGCAGCCGCCTCCGAGAAAGTCATCGACAAGCGGATCATGGCCGCCAAGGGTCGCGTGGAAGCGCGGGTCAAGGCGCTGGAAGAACAGAACGCCAGCCTCAAGGCCGAAGTCGCCAGCTTGCGTGAGCGGTTGCGCCGCTTCGAGCATCTGGATGATCACCTTTCTCGTACCGGAAGGCTGCTGCCCGCATGAACGCCCGGCTCACCCCGCCGATGGTGAATGTCAGCCTGCGCATCACGTCGATCCGCTGTCGCGGCAAGGCCGGTGGTGCCGTGTTCGCCGGCGTGACCGATGGCGCAGAGCACTACGCCGTCGTCTCCGACTACCGCCTCCTTCCGGATGCCAGCCTGATAGAGAAGGGTCAGGTTTGGCTCATCGAGGGGCCGGTGACGATGCGCAGCGCGACCGTCGGCAGTACCGCCATCCTCCGGCATGAGCAGGTCATCAACGCCACCGCCGCCGAGATGCTGCGACCCACCGGGCGCAACATGATCGATTGGATCGCCAACTGCCCCGACTGTGCCGGGATCGGGCAGGTCAAGGCCAGACGGCTGTATGACCGCTTCGGTCCCGATCTGGCTGACCTCATTGAAGACCGCGACCTGGAGGCCCTGACCCAGATCATCAGCGCGGAAGCCGCTGAGCTGCTATGCAACGCCTTCGACAAGTTCAAGGTTGCCAATGCCCTGCTCTGGCTGGATCGCGTGGGCATGAGCCGCAAGATGGGCCAGAGCGTCGTCAGCTACTGGAAGGGCGAGGCGCAGGAGAAGATCGAGGCCAACCCCTATGCCCTGATCTCCTTCGAGGCCGACTGGAAGAAAGTCGATACCTTTGTCCGCACCCGCCTCGGCATCGCCGAAGACGATCCCCGCCGCCTCGCCGGAGCGGTCGAGGACGTGCTGTACGGCAGCATGAGGCACGGCCACACCTGCCTCCCCGAGAGCGAGGCCCGCACACGCCTGTCCCGGCTTCTGGACAGCGCTGAGCTGGCCGAGCGGGCGCTGAATCCTTTGCCACAAAATGATCCCCAATCGGAGGATGTATCTGGCATTCCATTTCACCGCATTGACGGCCTCCTGCAAGCCCATGGCGCATGGTTGATCGAAAGCTACGTTGCCCGTCGCCTGCACGAAATGGTCGCGGGCGAGGATGAATCAGGACAGTCCGGCCTCTTCGCGCAGATCGCCCCCCACCCCAGGGGCATTGAACAAGTCATTGACGACTATGAGGCCACGCACGGAATCACCCTGTCCGAGGAACAGCGCCTCGCTGTGCGTACCTCGGCCGCCAATCATCTGAGCCTGATCTTGGGTGGAGCCGGCACCGGCAAGACCACCGTGCTCAAGGCGCTGTATGAAGCACTGGGGGATCAGCGTGAGAATATGCCGATCTATCAGCTTGCCTTGGCCGGCCGTGCCGCCCAGCGCATGGCGGAGGCCACCCAACGCGAGGCCATGACCATCGCCGGCTTTCTTGCCGGGATCGAGCCGGGTTCCATCGAAATCGGTAGCGCAGTCGTCGTCGATGAAGTCTCGATGGTCGATGTGATCCTGATGTATCGGTTGTTGCGCCATATCCCCTCGGGTGTGCGCCTGATTCTCGTCGGCGACCCCAGCCAGCTTCCGCCCATCGGCCCCGGACTCGTCCTGCATGCCTTGGCGGAGCTGCCGAGCATCCCGCAAACCGAACTGAAGGTGGTCAAGCGCCAGAGCAGCGCCAGTGGCATCCCGCAAGTTGCCGCCGCGATCCGCGCCCATCAGGTGCCGGCCTGGGTGGAGTACCAAGGCAAGGGATCAGGGGTGTCCTTCGTGCCCTGCGATGACGCGCGACTTGAGGATACGGTACAGGCCATTTACGAAGACTTGGGCGGCAATGGCACTGACTACGCCGTGCAAATCCTCTCCATCACCAACGCCAACCTGGGCGGGGTGAAGAACCTCAATGTCGCCCTGCACAATCGCTATCAGGCCGATGGCGAGGTGGTCATGGCGCTGGACGCCGAGTACGGCAACGTCGCCGCCAATACGCTCGACCGCATACCTCTGTGCGTGGGCGATTTAGTCATCTTCACCGAAAACAACTACAAGCTTGGCCTGCGCAATGGCAGTCTCGGGCGCATTGTCGGAGCGTTGCCGGTCAGCGAACCGGATGACCCCTGCTGCCGCTGCATGTTTGAAGGCGGTGAGTACCTGCTTGACTCCACCCAGGTCCAGACTCTCAGCCACAGCTACAGCATCACGGTGCACAAGAGTCAGGGGAGCCAGTTCACGCGGGTGATCGTGCCGATCCGCAAGTCTCGCTTGCTTGACCAAACCCTGATCTACACAGCAGTCACCCGGGGCGTCGATCAGGTGGTGCTGGTGGGAGATCTGGATGCTACGAACGCCTCCATCAAAGCCCCAGCCACCGCCGCTCGTCGGAATGTGATGTTGCCGAGATTGCTGACCAAGGGACTGAAATGAGCGACGGGCTGTCAAGGGACCGTGGAATAAATAGGAGGGGCCCGCTTGCGGGAGGAAGCCTGTTTATGCCGCGAAAGCCCTTGACTGAACGACGCGACCCAACGCTCCCGGCTGCTGGGGTGGGTTGGTTTTTAACCCGCCCCGGCTGCCCCACGGCGAGTGCGGGGTTTGGGGCAGCGCCCCAAGGTCCGGGTACGGCCAGAAGCGGTCGCTCTGCCTCCTCTTAAACCAGTCATTCAATTGTCAGCTTACGGGGAACACCTGCCGTAGGCTTGGGGTCGCCGCGATAGACAAACCTGGTCGTACTTGACTAAAAAGCCTTCAAACAGGGAGCATCAGGAGTTCCGGCACATGCTCATCCAACCAATCATCCAACGATGACAACACGGTTCGGAAAGAACATCCTAATTCAGTCATCGTATACTCGACCTTAGGCGGAATCGTCTGGAAGTCATGTCGAGCGACCAGGCCGTTCGCCTCTAGCCGACGAATAGTCTGGGTCAGCATCTTCTGCGAGATGCCTTCGATTTCCTGCATCAATTGGCCATTGCGACGCGGACCATTCGCAAGGGCATGCATCACCAGTAGCGCCCATTTGTCGCCAATCAATTCGATGAAGCGCCTGGATGGACATTGCTTAAAGCACGGATTCGTCTTGCGCTCGGTCATGATTGAAAGCCCATAGGCACCATAAAGTGCGTACTTTACCATTGTAAAGTGTCTCAATACACTGCCTTCAACACCAATTTGATGAAGGCATGAGCACCGTGAAATCCCTATTCCCACGCACCCCTTTTCTCGGCGGCACCGACGTTGAGGCCAAGCGCGTCGAGTTGCTGCACTACTTCCATTCCACGTTTGACCGCTATGAGTCTCTATTCGAGGTGCTGTCTTGCGATGAGGCTTATTACAAGAAGCCCATATCATTACGTCATCCTCTGATTTTCTACTTCGGCCACACGGCCACTTTCTTCATCAATAAATTCTTGCTCGCCGGTCTGATTGATAAACGCATCGACCCCAGGCTGGAGTCCATGTTTGCCATCGGCGTGGACGAGATGAGCTGGGACGACCTGGATGACGCCCGCTACAACTGGCCCACGGTCGCCGAAGTGCGCGCCTACCGCAACAAAGCGCGTGAGGTGATTGATGGCGTGATTCGGCACACACCGTTCTCCTTGCCCATTGGCTGGAAAGACCCGTTCTGGGCCGTGCTAATGGGTATCGAGCACGACCGTATCCACCTGGAAACGTCCTCGGTACTGATGCGCCAGCATAATTTGAAGTACGTCAAACCCCATCCAGATTGGCAGCCCTGCCGTGAAAGCGGTTCTGCCCCCAACAACACACTGGTGAATATCCCCAGCGGACGGGTAATGCTTGGCCGCGACTTCAACGACCCCATCTACGGATGGGATAACGAGTACGGTCGTCATCAGGCCGAGGTGCCAGCCTTTCAAGCCGCACGCTATTTGGTCAGTAACGGCGAATTCCTCGAGTTCGTGTCTGCCGGCGGCTACGCCGATGACAGCTTGTGGGATGAAGAAGGCCTCGGCTGGTGCCGTTATGCGCGTGCCGAGTTTCCCACCTTCTGGGTACCGTCTGCAGATGGCTGGAAGCTGCGCCTGATGGCGGAGGAAGTGCCCATGCCTTGGGACTGGCCGGTGGAAACCAACTGCCTGGAGGCTCGTGCCTTCTGCCGCTGGAAAACGCGTGAAACCGGCCAGCCAGTGCGCTTGCCGACCGAGGACGAATGGAACCGGCTCTATGACCACGTACATCTCGCCGACGTGCCGCACGATGCACCTGCCGCGGCCAACTTGCATCTCGACCACTGGGCCTCGAGCTGCCCGGTCAATCGCTTCATCCACGGCGATTTGGCGGATGTGGTGGGCAATGTCTGGCAATGGTGTGAAACGCCGACCTATCCCTTCGATGGCTTCGACGTCCATCCCATCTACGATGACTTCACCAGCCCGACATTTGACGACCGACACAACCTCATCAAGGGCGGCAGCTGGATTGCCACAGGGAATGAATCCCGCCACGCCTCGCGCTATGCCTTTCGCCGTCACTTTTTCCAGCATGCCGGCTTCCGCTACGTGGTGACGGACACTCCTGTGACGAACCCGGTGTCGGCCTATGAGACGGACACTATGGTGTCGCAGTACGCGGAATTCCATTACGGTGATGTGGCTCTCGGCGTGCCAAATTTCCCCCAGACAATGGCACAACTGGCCATCGACTTCCATCGTCGCCACGGCAACGGCACTCAGGGGCGTGCCCTCGACCTGGGATGCGCGACCGGCCGCGCCAGTTTTGAATTGGCCGGAACCTTTGACAAAGTTATCGGCATCGACTTCTCCGCTCGCTTTATCCAGGTCGGTATCCGCTTGGTCGAAACCGGTGCCATCCGGTACACCATCCCAGAGGAGGGCGAATTGGTCAGCTACCACGAACGACGCCTGGACTGCCTAGGCCTGGCGGAAACCGCTCAGCGGGTAGAGTTCTGGCAGGGTGATGCCTGCAACCTGAAGGACATCTTCGGCGGCTTCGACCTCATCCTTGCCGCGAATCTCATAGACCGCCTCTACGCGCCACGTCGCTTCCTTGATGCCGTTGCCGACCGCCTGAACCCTGGTGGCCTGCTGGTGCTGGCCTCGCCCTACACCTGGCTGGAGGAATACACCAAACGCGCCGAGTGGATTGGTGGCTTCAAAAAGGATGGCGAATCCCACAGCACTCTGGACGGACTGAAGGAAATCCTCGGCCGTAATTTCACCCTGGTTGAAGACCCGTTATCTGTCCCGTTCGTCATCCGCGAGACGAGACGCAAACACCAACATACATTAAGCGAGGTTACGGTATGGAAACGCAAGTGAAGTCTTCGGCCACCGCGGACGGACTCCGCGACCGGGCGCTAGGTGCCCTGATGGGAGCTTTCATTGGTGATGCCTTGGGCGTTGGCCCTCACTGGTACTACGACCTGGACCAAATGGTCGCCGACTACGGCCCTTGGATTGACTCCTATACGCGCCCCAAACCTGGGCGTTATCACGAAGGAGTCGAGCCCGGACAGCCATCCCAGTCCGGCATTCTGCTGGAGATGACGCTACGCTCCTTGGTGGACTGTGGTGGCTATGATGAAACAGATTTTTGCCGACGCCTGGATGCGGAGCTCTTCCCTCAACTGGACGGCACCTCGATGAATGGCCCTGGTGGCTATACCAGCCAATCAATTCGGGATGCCTGGCGTAATCGATTCCAGGAAGGGCTGGACTGGGGAAAGTTCGGTAGCGATGTTGATAACACCGAGGCAGCCGAGCGGATTATCGCTATTGCGGTGCGCTATGCGCTCAATCCAGCCAAACTGGCTTGGGCCGTGACTGCCAATACAGCGCTAACTCAAACAAACGGTAACGTCCTAACTACAACGACCACCTACGGTGCTGTGTTGGGTATGTTGGTCGAAGGGCATCAATTGGATACCGACATATCCGACAAACTCATGGAGCGTATCAAGGCCGACACGCGAATCTCCCGCTTCAATTCATCAGTTCAACCCCTCCACGCTGCCGCTCAGGGAAGGGTAGAGGCCGAAAAAAACACCGACTGTGTGCCATGTATGGAGGCGTTCTTTTCTTCTCATGATGCCTTGGTGACACCATCGGGCGTTGTCCGGGCAGCCCACGACTCGGCAATTCGCATTGAACCTGCCTCCAAAGTAAGTGTGCTCTACGGCTTGCCTTGCGCGGTCCATCACCAGTTTCCTGCTGCCTACTACCTGACGGCCCGCTTCCCGGACGACTTCGAGTCCGCCGTGCTACACGCCCTGAACGGCGGCGGACAGAACCAGGCCCGTGCCATGCTAACTGGTGCTCTCAGTGGCGCGATGGTTGGCCTGTCCGGTATTCCCCGGCGATTCATCGATGGCCTGGAGCGCGCTGAAGTGCTACTAGCACTTGCCGAGAGGCTGGTAGACGATATGCAAAGTCAGGCACAGAGAAACTACTCACACGGATATTTCATTGATGAAAGACGTTGCCCATGAGCCAGTCGCAGCCTTTGACTATTGAAATCGTTTCCGACGTTGTCTGCCCGTGGTGCTTCATAGGATTGCGCCGCCTCGATTTGGCCCTCGAGGCCGTGCGGCGCAGGCATCCTGATTTTCAGTGCATCAAGCGTTGGCGCCCGTTCTTCCTGAATCCAAGCACCTCGCCTGACGGTGAGCCTTACCTGCCTCACCTCGTGAAGAAGTTTGGCGGCCCCGAACGGGTTCAAGCAGCATTCCAACATGTGCGTGACGCTGGCGCTGCCTATGGACTGGATTACCGATTTGAAGACATCAAGGTTCTGGCCAATACGTTCCAGGCGCATCGGCTGATTCACTGGGCACAACAGAGCGGCGATGCGCAGATTCTGGTAGAGCGGCTTCTGGTCGGACAGTTCCAACGCGGAGAGAACCTTGGTGACAAAGCTGTCCTTGCCAACATCGCTGTTGAGTGCGGCTATAGCAAGGATGCCGTCGTCGAATACTTGGACTCCGATGAAGACAATCAGTTTGTGCGGGAACAGGAGAGGGAATCTAAGGCTTGGGGAGCGACTGCTGTGCCAACCTTCGTCGTCGGACGGAAGCTCATGGTCGCAGGGGCCGAAGACCCCATGCTTTTGGCCGGGGCCATCGAGCAAGTTCTGGCTAAGGATTCTTGATGAAGAGGCGGTTGTTAGGGTTTTTCACACCAATCGACCGGTTGCTGTTGAAAGCTGACCTGCAATCGACTGCGATACCAACGTCCGGATTGGGCACCGAAGCGACGCTCGGGCTGCGAC
>WBZX01002611.1_pt1 | contig 12131 bp, 10 predicted proteins | sample 5204211 | NCBI WGS metagenome assembly WBZX01 (sample SAMN12344362, study PRJNA552823) | activated sludge metagenome | biome: Activated sludge suspended growth; feature: Nitrification reactor; material: Wastewater; isolation source: activated sludge from nitrification reactor of wastewater...
ATGCAAGCCGCAGGCAACCGCGTCGTGTTGGTCCGGCAGGAAACCAGCCCGGACGATATTCATGGCATGAATGCCGCCTTGGGTTTTCTCACCGCGCGCGGCGGTATGACGTCCCATGCGGCCGTTGTCGCCCGGCAGATGGGCAAGGTCTGTGTGGCCGGTTGTGACGCCATCGAGGTGCTGGACAATCAAACGGTACGCATCGGGACGCAGACGTTCCGTGAGGGCGACTATCTCTCCGTCAACGGTTCGACCGGCAATGTCTATGGCGGCGATATTCCCGTGGTGGAGTCCGAAGTCATCCAGGTGTTGCAAGGAAAGATGGAGGCGTCGGCCTCGGAAAAATATCAGATGTTCGAGTCCGTGCTGAAGTGGGCCGACGGGGTGCGCAAGCTCAAGGTCCGGGCGAATGCCGATGTGCCGGATCAGGCCCGTATCGCGCGGAGCTTTGGCGCAGAAGGTATCGGTCTCTGCCGCACAGAACATATGTTCTTCGCCGAGGATCGCATCCAGATCATGCAGAAAATGATTCTCGCCCGGAAGCGCGAAGAGCGGGAGATGTATCTGGATCAGCTCTTGCCCTTGCAGAAGCAGGACTTCATCGGTCTGTATCGGGAGATGAAAGGCTTTCCTGTCACGATTCGGTTGCTCGATCCGCCGCTGCACGAGTTTCTGCCGAAGCGTGAGGACCTCATGGTCGAAATCGCCCAGCTCGAACTTACCAGCGGCTCGCAGACGGTGCTGGAGGAGAAGAAGCGGCTCCTGACCCGCGTGGAAGAACTGCATGAATTCAACCCCATGCTGGGTCTACGCGGTTGCCGCCTCGGCATTACGATGCCGGAAATTACCAAGATGCAGGCGCGGGCCATTATTGAAGCGGCCTGTGAACTGGCGAAAGAAGGCACCAAAATCGTTCCGGAGATCATGATTCCGCTCGTTGGCATGGTCTCGGAAATGAAAGCGCAAAAAGACCTTGTCCGGGAAGTGGCAACGGAGACGATGAAACGGTATGGCGTCAAGTTGTCGTACCTGGTCGGGACCATGATCGAGTTGCCGCGCGCGGCTGTGACGGCCGACGCCATCGCGGGAGAGGCCGAGTTTTTCTCGTTCGGCACGAACGATCTGACCCAGACCACCTTCGGCTTCTCACGCGACGACGCGGCGAAGTTCATCGATTATTACAAGACCGCCAATATTCTGGAGAGCGATCCGTTTGCGGTGCTGGACCGCGAAGGGGTCGGCTCGCTCATGCGGACGGCGATCAACGGTGGACGCAAGACCCGTCCGACCATCAAATTGGGAATTTGCGGTGAGCATGGCGGCGATCCCAGTTCCGTGGAGTTCTGCCATCAATTGGGACTGGACTATGTGAGCTGCTCTCCCTATCGAGTGGGAATTGCGCGGTTGGCTGCGGCGCAGGCAGCGTTGGCGGAGGCCGAAAAGGAAAAGCCCAAGCCGAAGCCCAAGCCAAAGCCGGCGAAGAGCGCACCGAAGGCCGCGAAGCCGAGTGCCGGGAAGTCTGCCAAGAAGTCTGCGAAACCAGCCCAGGCGAAAAAGCGACCGGCTGCCAAACGCGTGGTGCGCCGCTCTAAGCGTACGAGCCGGTGAACGTATCGTCCCGCGATCGTGAATTCATGACTCTGGCCCTTCGCCTCGCCGCGAAGGGCCGGGGTCATACCAGTCCCAATCCCATGGTCGGCGCGGTGATCGTGAACCGCGGAAAGATCGTGGGGCAGGGCTCCCACCGCAAGGCCGGTGGCCCGCATGCCGAAGTGCTTGCGTTAAGTCAGGCCGGTTCGCGCGCCAAAGGCGGCACCCTCTACGTGACCCTCGAGCCCTGCAGTCATCTCAAAAAACGCACTCCTCCCTGTGTGCCGCTGGTGATCACCGCGGGTGTTCGGCGCGTCGTTGTAGCCATGGTGGATCCGAACCCACAGGTCAGCGGGAGAGGCATTGCGCAACTCAAGCGAGCCGGAATACAGGTCGAAGTCGGGTGCCTCGAGGCCGAGGCGCAACAACTCAACGAAGCCTATATGCACTGGGTGCAGACCGGACGACCCTTCACCATCCTAAAAGCCGGCATGACGTTGGATGGTCAGATCGCGACCGCCGCCGGCGAATCGCAATGGATTACCGATGAGCCGGCTCGGCTGCAGGCCCATCGGTTGCGCGCCGATGTCGATGCGGTGCTGGTCGGAATCGGCACGGTTCTGCGCGACGATCCGCAATTAACCGCCAGACTAGGGAGTGATCCCGCTCAACTGGCCCCCCGGCAGCCGCTTCGGGTGGTGGTCGATAGCCGACTACGTATTCCGATCCGGGCAGCCGTGCTGCAACGGCAAGAAGACGCGCACACCGTGATTGCCACGACACGCCTGGCCCCGTTAAAGAAAATCGACCGCCTGCAGGCCATGGGCATCGATGTCCTGGTACTGCCCAATGCCGGCGGACATCTGAACCTCACGGCACTATGGGCGAGGCTTGGACAATTGGGCGTCACGAGCCTCTTAGTCGAAGGCGGAAGTGAGCTCAATGCAGCGGTGCTGCGAGCCGGCCTGTCTCAGCGGCTGATGTGTTTTCTCGCCCCCTTGCTGCTCGGCGGGCAGGATGCGAAGGGATTGTTCGGGGGAATCTCCCCGCGTCGCCTGCGGGACGCCGTGCCGCTCAAGAATCTGCGCATGGAGCCAGTCGGGCGTGATATGCTGATTCAAGCTGATTTCCAGACCCGATAGGAGCATCGTGCGATCTTCTCTCCGGCCGGTTCACAGACTTCATCCACAGCGCTGGGCTCTCTTTCTCCTGTCTCTCGCCTGCCTGTGCGTGATCGCGCTGTGGACTCCTAACACTCATGCAGCCGAAGAATCATCCTCGCCTGATCTGACCTCGCAGGTCTGGCAATACCTCACGACTCAGGATAGTGAGCAGGCCAATTCGACGTTGACGTCGATCATGCAGCGCCCTGATGCGACCCTTCAGGCTGTGCAGGACATTCTCCGCAAAGGCCAGCCCCATGGCCTTCAACCGGTCGGACTGTTGGCGGACGAACAGGTCGTTGTGCGTGACCGGCCCTATCGGGTGAGCCTGTCGATTCCACAGAGTTACGAGCCGACCAAAGACTACGCATTGGTGGTGTGTCTCCATGGCGCGGGGTTCACCGGCGAGGCCTATTTAGATCGGTGGAAGTCGCGATTGGGCGAACAGTACATCCTGGCCTGTCCGACGTATCCCGCCGGCGCGTGGTTTACCAGGCGAGCCGAAGATCTCGTGCTGGCGACGGTGCAGCTCGTGCGGGAGCGGTATCGTATCGATCCCAACCGGATTTTTCTCAGCGGGATGTCCAACGGGGGCATCGGGGCCTGGCTCATCGGCATGCATCACGCGCCTCTGTTTGCGGGCCTGGCGCCGATGGCCAGTGGCATCGACGATGTGCTGTTTCCATTTCTGGAAAACCTGCGCACCACGCCTGTCTATATCATTCATGGGTCGCAAGACCAAGTCATGCCCGTCGAACTGAGTCGAAAACTGGCCGGCGAGCTGAAGAAGCTCGACTACCCTTTCATCTATCGCGAACATGACCGTACCCACGCCATGGCCGGTGGCCATTTTTTTCCGCGCGAAGAACTCCCCGATCTGGTGACATGGTTCGATAAGCAGCGCCGGACGCCGGTTCCGAAGACCCTGACCGTCGTGCGCGATGCGAGCCATCTCCTGTCGTTTGGATGGATACGGATCGATGCGACGGATCAGATCGCGTCGTTTTCAGAAGATCTGATCGACAAGCGCGATGACAGCATCCGTCAGCGGACGTACGCCAGGCTGACCGCGCAGGTGACCGGTCCGAACCGGATCGAGGTGCGGACCGACCGTGTGCGGCAGTATACGGTGTATCTGAATAGCGACCTTGTCGATCTGTCCAAACCGGTGGTCATCATCACCGATGGCCAGCCGTCATTCGAAGGTCTTGTTGTGCCACATGTCGATACGCTGTTGCGGCAGGCCCGTCTCAGGCACGACCCGGCGCAGCTCTTTCCGGCCCAGGTGACCCTGACCGTGCCCCCACGGGCTTCATGACCGGGTGCGGCGAGATCGTCCGGCGAATCGGCCCGATGGCCGCTGTGCTCACCGCCGCGTTGGCCCTGTCCGATTCCTCCGGACAGGCCGAATCCGACCGCTGTTCCCTGCCGTCGCAGCATGTCGGGCTCGCGTTCCCTCTCGATCGGGTCGCCGCCGCCTGGACCTGCCGTCTTGAACCGATTCTCATGCAGTACACCACCGCCAACAAGGTCGGACCGATCCGGACCCCGTTGCCGGAAGAGGTCTATCTGTATCTGTTGGACCATCCGGTCATGGCCGCCGCCCTGGCCAACCGTCTCGACCTCGGGTTGTACAAAGCTGAATTGCGCGGTCCCGGGGAGTTTTGGGCGACCGACGGTGAAGGCACGGAAGGGATCGTGTATAGGCTGTATCAAGATCGGCGCACGCGCATCTACTACGTTGAAGGGAGTCATGACGGACGGTTTCTCCCGCGCGTCAGCGGCAAGGCTTTGGTATTGTTTAAACTGCAGCCGGTGAAAGACGGGCAGGGGATCGAGTCGATGGACAATACGATGGTCGCCTACCTGCGGCTCGATAACCGGTTGTACTCCGGGTTGCTGTCGATGCTGCGTCCGCTCATCGGCAATGTGGTCACTCGCCAGGTCGTGAAGGCCTTTGATGCCGCGCGTCGGTTGGCCGGGGTGATGCGCGACCATCCGGATCAGGTGCTGTTCGAGGCGACGGACCCGCCGGGTCTGCCGGATGAGCAGGTCGCCTTCCTGAAAGAGGCCCTCGGGTCCCTCCACAATCCGGTGCAGAAACCGAGTCCCGCCCTTCCATGAGATTGTGATGACCACGTCCCGCAGCTTTTTCTACCTCTGTACCCTCGGCGTATTTTGCTTCATCAGTTACAACCTCGTCCGCATGCCGGTACTGTCGCTCTTCGCCGAATCGCTCGGCGCCGGGCCGGAGCGGATCGGGCTGATCGTCTCGGTCTCGACGATTACCGGGGTGTTGCTGAAACTGCCGTCGGGCGCCCTGTCTGACATCTATGGGCGCAAGATGCTGCTGCGTATCGGGGTGGTGGCGTTCGGGTTGCCGCCCTTCATCTATCCGTTTATTTCAGACCTCAATGCGTTGACGGCGTTGCGGTTTGTCCATGGCCTGGCGACGGCTATCTTCGCGCCGAGCGCTCTGGCCACCGTGGCCGATCTGTATAAAGAGCGGCGCGGGGCGGCGATGGGAACCTATACGGCCTGCACGCAGTCCGGTTCGCTCCTCGGCCCGTTCCTCGGGGGATGGTTGGCCCATACAGCCGGGTTTTCCGCGGCCTTTGTGACGGCCGGCGTCTTCGGGTGCATTGCCATTCTGATTTTCTTCAGCCTCCATCTGGACGAGCCGCCGCCGCGCGTGCGTGAGAAGGGCCTGGCTCCGGTGATCACGGAGATGGGGAAAGGATTTCTCGCGGTCGCCCGGAACCGGAAGGTGTTGATCACCAGCTCTACCGATGCGGCCAAGATGATTGCCAATGGCGCGCTCATGGCATTTCTGCCGCTCTACGGCCTCTCGGTAGGACTCAATGCCGGTGAAGTGGGCCTGATGTTCAGCGTGCAGGCGGTGACCTCGTTTTTGTCCAAGCCGGTGATGGGGCGGATCTCGGATCGGGTTGGACGGCAGCCGTTGATCGTGCTTGGTCTGATCATTTGCGCGTCGACCTTCATCAGCATCCCCCACGTCGGATCATTCGCGTTGCTGCTGGTACTCTCCTCCGGGTTCGGGTTTGGAGAGGCCGTGGTCTCGTCATCCTCTGCCGCGCTGGTGGCCGACAGTTCGGAATTTAAACGGTTAGGCGCGGGGATGGGGATGCAGGGCACGGTGATGGATATCGGGCATGCGAGCGGGCCGCTCCTGGCCGGATTTTTGATCGCCCACGTCAGCTACCAGGGGGCCTTTGCCGTGATCGCCGGGATCCAGATCCTTGCGGCCATTGCATTCTGGGCCACGATGAGAACCATTTCGCGGTAGTGTATAATGCCGCCGCATTATCCGGGTGCGGCACTGAACAATTTTCTCACAAGGACGCAGCAAAGGATGGATACGGATTTTATCGAAACGCTTCAGCGCGGGATTGCTATCGTGGGGGGAATCGGACTACTCGGGTTTTGTCTGTATCTCTTGAAGACGCACAAAGGAGCGTAAGGCATGTTCAGCGGCATTGTGGAAGAGATGGGCGCGGTCTCCATCCTGAATAAGGGGTTGGCCGGCACCAGGCTCACCATCATGGCCTCGACGGTCATGACCGACCTGACGATCGGCGCCAGTGTGAGTGTGAACGGCACCTGTCTGACCGCAGTCGCCAGAACCGATCATGATTTTTCGGTGGATGTGTCGCCGGAAACGCTCACCGTCACCACCCTCGGCAGTCTCACTACCGGCTCGCCTGTCAACCTGGAACGGGCCATGAAATTGAACGAGCGGATTGGCGGCCACATGGTCTCCGGTCACGTCGATGGCATTGGCGCCATTCGCAGCCGGCATCAGGATGGCAATGCGCTGGTGTTGGAAATAGAAGCGCCCAAGGACATTCTGCGCCTGTGCGTGCAGAAGGGCTCGATCACCGTGGACGGCATCAGTCTGACCATCAATGAAGTGACCGAGCGCTCATTTCTGGTGGCCATCATCCCCCATACCGCAAAAGTGACGACGCTCGGCCTGAAACAGATAGGCGACAAGGTTAATCTCGAGTCTGACTTGATCGGGAAGTACGTCGAACGGCTGCTGCAGGAACGAGGACTGCTCCCCCCAAAACCCACGCCGGTCATCGACAAGGACTACCTGCAGCGCCGCGGCCTGATCTAACAGGCAGCCGAAAAAATCCACCCGCGGCGTTCTCGCGTCGATCAGATCCTCAACGTACCCAAAGGGTACGCCTCGATCCTTCACTCGCTGCGGCCTGGCTGGACGGCCTTTTTGAGCATCCTGTTTTGGCGGAATTGGCTAGGACGGATCGGCTACTTCAACAGAAACCCCTTGGAGTCTTCGCCGGACGCGGTGGTGACGGTCATGATGGCCATGCCCTTGCGTTTGCCGGTCGGCACGGTTGCGGTAATTTGAGTCGGGCTATCGAGCTTGAAGGTGGCGGAATTTCCCGGCCCGAAGGAGAGGGATCGCAGACATTCGGCCGGGCCGAAATTTCGTCCGGAGATGGTGACCTTCTCGCCGGCTTTTCCTTCGTCTGGTTTTACCGATTCGATTTTCGGCGCTTCGCCAAAACAGGCGTGATCCTTAGCGGCCGTTTCCGCCGAGGCATACTTCGGGGCAGGGGATTTGGCAGGACCGGCTGTGGTCTTCCGACTCTCTCCCTTTTTCACCGACTTCTTCTCAGGCGCCTTTTTCTCCGTCGCAGGAGCCTGGCCTGCGGGTGTCTGAGCGTCCGCGGCTCCCGCGGGAGCCATTCCTCCTAATAACATCAGTCCCGTGACCATCGACCACAGGATACCTTGTGTCGTACGCTGCCCTTGCATGACCGGCCTCCATGCCTAGCGTTAAAGATGATGTTCGATTCGCACTGACTCCGCTTAGTCTTCAATCGTGGAAATGTCGCCCACGTCTTGTCCCAACTCCTTCGCTTTGAGGACGCGTCGCATGATTTTGCCCGAGCGCGTTTTCGGTAAAGAGGGCACGATATCGATCTCCTGCGGTACGGCGATTTTCCCCAGTTCCTTCAGCACATGCTCCTTGAGCGATTGCACCAGCTCTTTCGAATCCTGGTAGCCCTGTTTCAGAATGACAAAGGCTTTGATCGCTTCTCCGGCGGTACGGTGCGGCTTGCCGATGACGGCGGCTTCGGCCACGGCCTCATGACTCACCAATGCGCTTTCGACTTCCGCTGTGCCGATGCGGTTGCCCGCCACTTTGATCACGTCGTCGGCGCGACCCATGAACCACATGTAGCCGTCCTGGTCTTTCCGGCAGACGTCGCCAGCCGTATAACAATTGGGGATGGTGTTCCAATAGACCTTATAGCGATCCGGGTCTTTGTAAATGGTGCGCATCATGGCCGGCCAGGGTTTCTTGATCACGGCAAAGCCGCCCGCATTCGCCGGCAGGCTGTTGCCTTCTTTATCCACCACGTCGGCCTCAATGCCGAGAAACGGCCTCGTGGCCGAACCGGGCTTGAGCGGGACGGAGGGGAGGGGGGTGACCAGGATCGCGCCGGTTTCCGTTTGCCACCAGGTGTCCATGATGGGTTTGTCGCTGCCGGTCACGCGATAGAACCATTCCCAAGCCTCGGGGTTGATGGGTTCGCCGACGCTGCCGAGAATGCGCAACGTGGATAAGTCGTACTTCTTCGGCCAGTCTTCGCCGAATTTCATCAGGAGCCGGACGGCTGTGGGCGTCGTGTAGAAAATGGAGACGCCATACCGTTCGATGAGATCCCACCAGCGGCCGGGGTTGGGGTAATCGGGCTTGCCCTCGGCCATGAGGATCGTGGCACCATTCAATAGCGGTCCATACACGATGTAACTGTGTCCTGTGACCCAGCCGGGGTCGGCCACGCAGAAATACACGTCGTCTTCTTTGAGGTCGAACACATACTTCGTGGTGATGTAGGTGCCGACCATGTAACCGCCATGCACGTGCACGACCCCTTTGGGTTTGCCGGTGGTCCCGGACGTGTAGAGGATGTAGAGCGGCGTTTCGGCATCGAGAGGCTCCGCGGCACAGATGGCGCTTTGCTCTTTCAACCAATCGGCCCAATCGATTTCTTTCGGCGCGGTGAGGGCGACGCTGAGGGCGTCCCGGCGCACCATGACGACTTTTTCCACAGAGGGACAGGATTGCACGGCGGCGTCCACCACCGGTTTGAGCGGAATCGTCTTTCCGCGGTCGTAGCCGACGTCGGCGGTGATGACCAGGCGCGCTTCAGCATCCTGAATGCGGCTGGCAAGGGCCGGCGCACTAAACCCGGAATACACGACGCTGTGGATGATGCCGAGACGCGCGCAGGCCAGCATGGCCACGACCTGCTCGGGAATTTTCGGGAGATAAATCGTGACGCGATCGCCCTTGTTCAAGCCAAGCGCTTTGAGGGCATTGGCGCACCGATTGACCTGGCGCAGCAGCTCTCCATACGTAAAGATGCGTTCTTCGCCATTTTCGCCCACCCAGATGATGGCCACTTTGTTGCGGCGCCAGCCATTGGCATGGCGATCGAGACAGTTGTAGGCGATATTACAGGTCGCGCCGACGAACCATTTTGCCCACGGGTAGTTCCACTCGAGAACCCGGCTCCATGGCGAGAACCAATCCAGCTCCTTGGCCACGCCGCCCCAGAAGGCTTCAGGGTCGGCAATGGAGGCCTTGTATGCTTGCTCGTAATCCGGGATATGCGCGGCGGATTTTGTCCGGGCGGACGGCTGAATGACCCGTCCTTCTTTCAATAGCGTATCGATCTTCTCGCTCATGAGTGCCATACCTCCACAATGCGCGGGCCTGTCCTGGTGCGCGGTTCAAACTCTGCGGCATTATGCTGATGGGGCAGAGGAACTGCAACCCTTGCGCCGCAGTGCGCGATCGCGCGCACACAGAGAACGGCCGCATGGGACAGGCGCTGACGCCGAGTGCCTTTCTTGACAGTCGGGACGGAGCGAGGGTAGGCTGAGTCCGTTGCCTTTCACTGGATCATCCTGCTGATGCGTTCGCCGAGATCTCTCAGTGTTCCCCGGATGATCACCTGCCTGGCCGCCTTGTGCGTTGCCGGAATCTCCACTGATCACGCGGTTGCCCAGGTCGGGAAACCGGAGGGGCTGTACTATAAATCGTGGGCCGTCGTCGTCGGCATCGAGAACTATCTCGTCGCGCCAAAGGTGCCGGGAGCGCTCGAAAGCTCGCACGCGGTCGCGGAGGCGTTGCGAGGGCTCGGGTTTGATGAGGTCATCGAAATCCAGGACAAGGAGGCGGCCTCCAGACGTCTCCTCCACATTCTCAACGATTATCTGCCGCGTAAGGTCGGGCGACAGGACCGTATCGTGTTCTTTTTTACCGGCCACGCCGGGGCGACGCAGGATGCTCAATCCAAGGATGCGGGCTTTGTGGTCCCGTGGGACGCGCAGCTCAACAATCCCGCCAAAGCCATTACGCTGGATCAGCTCAAAGAGTTCAGTCGGCGATCGGCCTCGAAACACATCCTCATGGTGTTTGATGCCAATCTTCGTGGTTGGGATGTGACCGCGCCGCAACCGCTCTCGCTGGAAGGGCGATTGTCGCCGGAAGATGACACCGAGAAACGGTCGGTCCAGGTGCTCACGGCGGCTGAGAAGGAAGAAGCCGTCGGTCGGGCGTCGGGGCAGAGTGCCTTCGTGACAGCGCTGGTGGCCGGGTTGAAGGGTGCGGCGGATCTGAATAAAAACGGGTGGATCATGGCCACCGAACTCGCGGCGCAGGTGAAGCAGGATGTGGAGCGTGAGACCAAGGGCGCGCAACATCCGCAGCTCATCCAACTCGAGGGAGACGGCGATGTCATCCTCGTCGAAGGGCGGAAGGAGATGTTCTCCGTCGGCAAGGAACCGAGCACGGAAGCGGACCGCCTGAAGGAAGCCCGGGTCCAGTATGAACAGGCATTCGCCTTGTTGCAGCAGCAGAAGTCGGCCGAAGAAGCGTTGGAACGGCTCAATCGTGCGATTACCTATGATCCGTCCTTCGGCGACGCGTATGTGTTGAAGAGTTATATCCGCCTGGAGGTACTCCCCAACCTCGAAGAATCATTGCTGGCGGCGCAGGCGGCCGTGCAACATGCCCCGCAGAATCCGGATTCCCACTACTCCTTGGCGCTGGCCCTCGAAAAGAAAGGCCAGCACCAGGAAGCGGAGCGGGCGATGCTACAGGCGTTGGCGGTCAATCCCGCCTATACCGATGTCTATTTTTCGTTGGGTGCTCTGTACGCCGACCACTTGAACGAGCCCCAGAAATCGGTCGATGCCTTTCGTCGGTATCTGGAGTTAGGCGGCCAGAGCGAACGCGCCACCCGTGCCGTTCAGGGTGATCGCGCTCCTGGCGAGAAACCCGCTCCCTAGCAGCATCCCTGACCCACCTGCACTATCGTCAGCTTCGATTGACGGGTCTCCGCCGTACATGCCCAGGTTGCGACGTCGTGCGACTCACACAACGGCTACTCCTTGCCGCCGCCCTTTAAGTACCCCAGTCCGATCTTCAACGCACGGCGCGTGATCTCAGGCCACCGCACCTGCGGATATTCCGCCAGCACGGCGGCCGCCTTGGGATCTTGAATATCGAGTTGCACGACCCGAATGATGCCGTCTTCAATCTGAACGTCAGCCATCTGTGTACTCTCCTCCATGTATGCTACGTAAAAATGTTTCCCTTGCGGGTGCGGACGTCAACCGCAGAACCGGTTGCGCGTTGACAGTCTTGGGGGTGCATGTTAGCATAAAAACTCGTTTTTTCGCGCCATTGTGTCGCATCGCCCAGTGAACCACACACGTCGCTCTTCCATTATCTTGCCGCAGACAACCGAGCCATCGGATCTCACAGGTACCACACCAAGGAGGAATCGTATGAGTAGAGTAGAGGGGGCTTTCTCGAAGTTCACCGTGAGCGCGCTGGCGCTTGTACTCCTCATCGGACTGACGGCCTGCGGTGGTCCCCCGAACTGGGTCAAAAAGGGATCCGGCGCGTACAATGAAAAAAGCGATAAATCCTTCTACGGTGTCGGCTCGGTCGTGGGCGTGCGGAACGAACCGTTAGCCTGGGATACGGCGGAAAACCGCAGCCGCGCCGAAATCGCCAAGACGTTTGAAACCTATACCGCCTACCTTATGCGCGACTATGCGGCGTCCACCACGGCCGGTGATTTTTCCCGCAACAGTGAAGAGCAGAACATCGAGCGGGCCGTGAAAACGTTTTCCGCAGTCACGCTGAACGGCGTCAAGCCCATGGACCGGTACAAGGATGAGAAGTCCGGCACCTATTACGTCCTCACCAAGCTCAGTCTCGAAGACATGAAGAACAATCTGGAGCAGGCCAAGGAACTCAACAGCCAGGTTCGCGACTTCGTGCGCAAGAATGCCGACCGG
>WBZX01002612.1_pt1 | contig 12129 bp, 9 predicted proteins | sample 5204211 | NCBI WGS metagenome assembly WBZX01 (sample SAMN12344362, study PRJNA552823) | activated sludge metagenome | biome: Activated sludge suspended growth; feature: Nitrification reactor; material: Wastewater; isolation source: activated sludge from nitrification reactor of wastewater treatment...
CCGGCGCGCTCGACGATCGGGTTGACCGGCAGGATCTGGTCGCGGAACGAGTCGGTCCAGGTCACGGCGGCGAGCGCCGTGAGCTTGGTGCCGGCGGCGATCTCGTGCGTGTAGCGGACCTTGGTGTCGATGCCCGTGGTCTTGGTGAAGCCGACGTTGACCGGCCGGTAGTCAATGGAGAGCACCTGGCCGAGCCAGCCGTTGGCGATGTCGGTGGGCGTGGGCGCCGCGCGGGTGACGCGGCCGGGGTAGGACTCCGGCGAGGCGAGGATCACCGAGGGGCCGGCCGGGGAGAGGATGGCGTCGATCTTTTCGATGTCCCAGAAATCGACGGTGAGCGTCAGGCCGGGCAGGACGCGCGGGGTGAAGATGACGCCGTAATTCCATGAGGTCGAGAGCTCGGGCTTGAGGTTGGGATTGCCGCCGGAGATCTCCTCGTGGACGTAGTTGTAGAGCAGGTTGCCGCGCGCCGGATCGGTGAACGGAGTGATGGCCGCGGGGTTGACGCGCGGGCTCTCGTAGGTGGACTGGTCGGGCGGGAAGAAGCCCTCGGCATACGACACGCGGAAGGCGACGTCCTTGACCGGGGCGACGCGCAGCGCGACGGCGGGGCTGGTGGCGGCGGTGGAATCGTCGGTGTTTTCCCAGCGGATGGCGGCGTTGAGCTCGGCGGACTCGATCGGGAGCGGACGCCACGACTTGCCCACGAGCGGGATGACCGTCTCCAGGAAGGCCGACTCGGTGCGGCGGCTCTGGTTGGCGGTGCTGTCGCTCGGCCCGATGATGCCGGTGGGGATGGCGGCGCGGATCGCCTCGCTCACGCGCACGGTGGAGTTCGTGCGATACTTGCTCCAGATGACCTCGGCGCCGGGGGAGATGACGAGCGGGCCGGCCGGGAGGTCGAACACCTCGCCGACGGCGCGCAGGTTCACCTGGGAGAGGCCGTTGTAGTAGGTGTAGCCGCGGCGGTATTCGAGATAGTCGGCCATCACGTCGCCGCGCGGGTAAACGGTGTGGTCGGCGAGCGGGTTGTAGAGCGCGCGGCGCTGGGCCTGGGTCAGGGTGCCGACGGCGGTGCTGGTCACGAAGGTGTTGAGGTTCTGGTTGGTGTTGATGCCGGTGGAGTGGCTGCGGCCGTATTCGCCGGTGCCGTCGAGCGACCATTCCCACCTCTCGTTGAACCGGCCCTTGAAGCCGAGCAGCGCCCGCGCGCCCTGGCGCTCCTGGAAGAGCGACGGATCGGGCAGGTCCACCGGATCATAGTAAACGACCACCGGGACGCCGACGAAGCCGGGCGTGACGTTGGTGCGGAAGGGATTCAACGGATCCGTCGCCGACAGGCTCATGCTCGAGAGATTCATCGGGAAGGTGATTTCCGAGCGGAAGTAGGTGACGCCGGCCTCGGCATACATCGAGAGCTTGTCCTTCACGAACTCGTGCTCGAGCTGCGAGGTGAACGCATAGCGGTCCTCCGGGCGGTAGATGATGGAGCGGTTGTAGCGCCCACCGAGGTTGGCCTGGCCGGCGCCGGCCACGAACGAGGCCGGCGTGAGCGCGGAGCCGTCCTGGTTGGCGGGGATCGCGGCGTAGCGGACGCCGGTCGTGCCGGGGATCGGCAGGGTGCCGGTGAGGGAGTTGATCAGGACGGTGCCGGGCATGCCGTTGAAGGCCTGGAGAATGTATTGCTCGAAGGCGGAGCGGCCGCTGACGAGGGCCGTGGTGTTGGCCGGGTAGCGCGCGAGGAGGTTGTCGAGGTAGGGGCGGTCGCTGTTGTAGAGCGGGCCGCTGTGCTGGTAATCGACGGTGAAGGAGAACCGGGTCCGGCCGCCGTTGAAGGTGCGGCCCTCGAAATAGGTCAGCTGGTAGCGCTCCGCGCCGCCATCGGTGCTGATGCCGCCGCTGACGGTGAGGTCGCGGCCGGTGTAGTCGCGGCGGAGGATGATGTTGATCGCGCCGCCGATGGCCCCGCCGCCGTAGATGGCGGAGGCGGAGGACGGCAGGATCTCGATGCGGTCAATGGCGGCGACCGGGATGCGGTTGAGGTCGGGCCCGGCGGTGAGGTTGCCGCGCTGGAGGCGGCGGCCGTTGACGAGGATCGTGGTCTGGAGCGAGGAGAAGCCGCGGAGCTTCACCTCGGAGTTCTGGTAGGTCGCGCCGCCGGCGAAGGCGGGGTTCAGCGCCGAGCCTTGCAGCGACTGGCTGCCGTAGTCGCTCGTCTGGGTGACCACGCGGAAGAGCTCCTCCAGCGAGGTGACGCCGAGGCGCTCGATGTCCACGCGGTTGATGACGTCGTAGGCCAGCGCGCCGGCCTCGTCGGTGCGGACGATGGTCTGGTTGGCCAGGCCGTTGATGCGGGTGCCGACCACCTCGTATTTTTCCAGCTCGATGGCGCCGTTGCTAGTCCTGGCCGGCTTTTCCGGGCGGGCGCTTGGCTCCATCTGCGCCGCCCGCTGGTCGTTTGGGCCGGCGTCCCTCCGCACGGCGAGCGCACCGGTGCGCTCATCCTGCACGGCAACGAGGCCGGTGCGGGTCAGCATGGCATCGAGGGCCTCGCGGGCGGCATACTCGCCCTTGACCGCCTGGGTCTGCACGCCGCGCACCTGGTCAACCGGGTAAACGATCTGCACGCCCGACTGTTGCGTGTAGGCCTTCAGGGTCTGCGCGGCGTCGCCCGCGGCGAGGTCGAAGGATTTCTTGGTCGCATCAGCGGAGGCGGACAGCGCGCACAGCGACAGCACAAAAACGCCTGCGGCCAGCGCGCGCAGGCGGGAGAGGAGCGAAGGGAGGGAGTGGATCATGTTTGGCGGAAGGTGTGACGTGCAGACGAGCGGGCCGGGCCTTTCCAGTAGCCGGATGGAGGGAAAAATCCGGGGCGAATCAGCCGTATGACACACGGGCAGCCCACGGACATCGCGCGGATGCCCGCCCGCGCCTCACGGCGCCTGCCGCAGGATAATCGAGTTGCCGTGGCGGAAGGCGCGCACGTTGAAGCCGGATTCGAGCAACCGCACGAAGCCCTCGACGTTGTCCGCCCGCAAATTGCCGCCGACCACGATGGCCGCGGTGCGCGCGTCATCCACCGTGAGTTGCTGGCGGTTGTAGCGGTTGAACTCGGCGGCGACATCCCCGAGCGGCATCTCCACGAATTCCAGGCGCAGGCCCTGCCACGCCAGGGCGCGCTCGACCTCGGCGGGGGTGACGTCCTGCACGGCGGGCGCGGCGGCCTCCGTCAGGCTGACCACGGCCCGCTGGCCGACGGTGAGGTAAGTGGGGCTGGCGTTGACCGGCGGCGCGGGCTCCCCCGGCAGGGCTCCGGCCGGGTCGATCACCTGCACCTTGCCCTCGGTCACGAGCACGGAGACCTCGGCGGTGGCGAGGGCGACGCTAAAGGCCGTGCCGACGGCGCGGACCGACACCTTGCCGGTGTCGACGAAGAAGGGACGGGCCGCGTTGTGCGCCACGGTGAAGTGCGCCTCGCCCCGCACCAGTTGCACCCGGCGCTCGGTCGGCGTGAAATGCACGGCGACCTGCGCCCCGGTGTTCAGATCGACCAGGGAGCCGTCATCCAGGGCCAGGCGCTCGGGCCCCGGATGCACGATGGCGGCGCGGCGCGGGGCGGCGGAACCGGTCCGGGCCGGAAGCCAGAGATAGAAGGCCAGGCCGAGCGCGGCCGCGGCGGTCAGCACCGTGGCCAGCCAGTAAAATCGGGAGGGGCTCCGGCGGGGCTGGAGCAGGTCGGGGTTGGGGATGGCGCTGTGTGCCGGGCGCCACTGCTCCAGCTTGTTCAGGGCGGACCAGGTGCGTTCCAGTTGCACGATGGCCCGTCCGTGAAGGGGGCTCCGGTAAAGCCACTCGAGGTAGGCGTCCTGCTCGGCCGCCGCCAGGCCGCGGTCGCGCCGCGCCAGCCAGGAGGCCGCGGCCTCCTGGATTTGCTCGGAAATGATGTCAGCGGAGTAGGACATGGCGGGGCTCAGGGCAGGCCAAACCGGGCGAGGAACACGGCGCATTTGCGCATGCCGGCGGCGATCTGCGCCTCGACGGTGTGCTCGGCGATGCCGAGCCGGGCGGCGATCTCCTTTTGGGGCAGCCCGTAGATCTTCCGCAAGGTGAGCACCTGGCGGCAGCGATCGGGCAGTGACTGGATGGCTTTGGTCAAAATCTCGAGTTCCTGGTTGTGCGCCGCGGCTTCCGCCGCGGTCGGCACATCCGCATAGACGGGCAGGTCGGCCATTTCCGTTACGGGCTCGAAGGTGACAATCTGGCGGCGGCGCATCTCATCGAGGGCCAGGTTGCGGCCGGTGGCGAAAAGGAGGGCCCGGGGCGACTGCACCGCCCCGCTCTCGTGCGCCTGCCAGACCCGCGCCAGGGCCTCCTGGGCGAGATTGTCCGGATCCGTGAGCGCCGGGAACCGGCCGCGCAGCCATGCGCGCAATTCGGCGGCATGGGGCTGCACTTCCTCGGCATACCATCGGGCGGAGTCTGGGTTCTCGGGGGACACAGCGGGCGGCGGCCGGGTGGCCACGGGTCCGCTTTTTCTGCGCCGCCCGGCCGTGAGTCGAGCGGATTTCCGGCCTCCGGTGCGGTCGAGCGGGATTATTTTCCGGGCGCTAACGGAAATCGCGGGCTGGCTCGTCTGAGGGGATTCGGCCGCCCCGTAGGCCCATCGGACCATGGCCGGAGCCTTGAGTTTCCCGGCCGGCCGGGGCAGCTTGGGCGGCTGCACGCCGCATTTGAAATAATCCGTCCCCCGCTTACCCTCCCTGCCAGATGAAACCCTCCCGCCTGCTCCCCTTCCTCGCCGCCGTGTTCGCCCTGAGCCTGCCCCTCGGCCTGTCCGCCGCCGAGTCCAAGGCCGTGAAGAATGGCTCCGTCGTGGCCCAACTGGTCACCGATGCCGGGGCCATCGCGCCCGGCCAGTCGTTCACCGTCGCCCTCCGGCTGCAGCACGAGCCGCACTGGCACAGCTACTGGATCGCCGCCGGCACCGGTTACCCCACCTCGCTCACCTGGACGCTGCCGGACGGGTTCAAGGCCGGTGACATCCAGTGGCCCACGCCGCATGTGGTGAAGGATGGCGAGGGCAAGATCACCGGCAACGGCTACGAGAACGAGGCCTACCTGCTGGTCGAGATCACGGCCCCGGCCACGCTCGCCGCCGGCTCCACCGTGAAGCTCGCCGCCACCGCCGAGTGGCTCATGTGCCTGACGGTGTGCATGCCCGGCGAGGCGAAGCTGGAAATTTCCCTCCCGGTCGCCGCCGCCGGCCAGGCCGACGACAAATGGGCCAAGACCCTCGCCGACGCGCGCACCAAACTGCCCGATGCCGCCACCGGCTGGACCGTCACGGCCACCCATGACGACACCACGGCGACGCTGCGCCTCGCGCCCAAACCCGGCACCACGCACCAGCCGAAGGAGCTGCATTTCTTCGCCGCCGACGGCTTCATCGACTACGCCAAGACCGCCGCCGTGCGCGCCGAGAACGGCGGCTGGGTGCTGGAGCTCCCCCTCGATGCCGCCGCCGACAAGTCCACCGCGCGCCTGACCGGCGTGCTCGCCTCGGCCAACGGCTGGTCCGATGGCGCCGGCTACGACGGGCTCGCCATCGACGTGCCCTTCACCAAGGAAGCGCCGCAGGCCGCGGCCGCTCCCGCCGCCGCGCCGGCGTCCGGCGCCGGCCCGCAATCCGCCGCGCCCGGCGCGCAACCGCCGGCGGCGTCCGGCAGCCTCTTCGGCACGCTCTTCCTCGCCCTCGTCGGCGGCCTCGTGCTCAACCTGATGCCCTGCGTCTTTCCGGTGCTCGGCATCAAGATCCTCGGCTTCGTCAACCAGTCGGGCAGCGACAAGGCCAAGATCGTGCAGCACGGCCTCGTGTTCACCGTCGGCGTGCTGGTGTCGTTCTGGGCGCTGGCGGGCGCGCTGCTCGCACTGCGCGCCGGCGGGGCCCAGCTCGGCTGGGGCTTCCAGCTGCAGTCGCCCGCCTTCGTCTTCGGCATGGCGGTGTTCCTCCTCGTCTTCGCGCTCAACCTGAGCGGCCTGTTCGAGGTCGGCCTCGCCGCCACCGGCGTCGGCGGCAGCCTGCAGATGCAGCAGGGCTACGCCGGCTCGTTCTTCACCGGCGCGCTGGCCGTGCTCGTGGCCACGCCGTGCAGCGCGCCGTTCCTCGCCCCCGCGCTCGGGGCCGCGCTCTCGCTGTCGGCCGCCGAGTCGCTGCTGGTGTTCACCGCCATCGCGGTCGGCCTCGCCCTGCCCTACCTGCTGCTCTCGATCTTCCCCTCGGCCCTGAAATTCCTCCCCCGCCCCGGCGCGTGGATGGAGACCTTCAAGCAGTTCATGGCCTTCCCGCTCTACGCCACCGTCGGCTGGCTGCTCTGGGTGCTGGCCGGGCAGACCAAGGACGACGACAACGCGCTGCTCCTGATCTCGTTCGGCTTCGTGCTGGTCGCGATGGCGGCGTGGGCCTACGGCCGCTTCGGCCAGGCGCACGGCAAGCCCGGCAAGCAGCTCGCCGGCCGCGTGGCCGCCGCCGCGCTGCTCGCCGGCGGTCTCTACACCGGCTGGCCCGCGCCCGCGCAGGCGGCGCCGGTGGCCGGCGAGTATCAGGTCGTGTGGGAGAAATGGAGCCCCGCGGCCATCACCGCCGCGCAGGCCGCCGGCAAGTTCGTCTATGTGGATTTCACGGCGCGCTGGTGCGCCACCTGCCAGACGAACAAGGCCGCCGTGTTCCACAACGACGCGCTGCTGGCGGAATTCGGGCGGCGCGGCGTCGTGCTGCTCCGCGGCGACTGGACCAACAAGGATCCGCTGATCACCGCCGAGTTGGCGCGGTGGAACCGCTCCGCCGTCCCCTTCAACCTGCTCTACGCGCCCGGCAAGGCCGAGCCCACCATCCTGCCCGAGCTCCTCACGCCCGGCATCGTGCTCGAGGCCCTCGCGAAGATCGCGAAGTGACGGGGTGCTGGGACATTCGCCCCAGACCGCCCATGTGACCAGAGGCGGCATCAGCTGTAGCGGGTTTGTCCCGCGATGCGCCTGATGTCGCGGTGTGAACATCCGTCCAAACCGGAAGCAGTCCTGAAACAAGCCGGATGGTGCCGGCGGATTTTGCGACTTGAGGCGCTCCGCCAGGTGGAAATCATGCCGGGATGCGCCCCACCCCCCGCCTGGTCACCGCCTTGTTGAGTGTTTCCCTGCTGGCCGCGCCGCTGCGCCTGCCCGCCCAGCGCACCGCCGTCGAGGCGGAACACGGCATCGTCGCCTCCGTCCACGATCTGGCCTCGGAGGCCGGGGTGGAGATCCTGCGCCAGGGCGGCAACGCCGTGGATGCGGCCGTCGCCACCGGCTTCGCGCTCGCGGTCGTCTTTCCCTACGCGGGCAACCTCGGCGGCGGTGGCTTCATGCTGATCCACCTCGCGGACGGCAGCCACGACGGCGCCGGGCGGCAGGTCATCATCGATTACCGCGAGGTCGCGCCGGCGGCGGCCTCGCGCGACATGTATCTCGGCCCCGACGGCCAGCTCCGCCAGGGCCCGGGCGGCAGCCTCCTCGGCTGGCGCGCCAGCGGCGTGCCGGGCACGGTGGCGGGCTTCGCCCAGGCGTTTGAAAAATACGGCTCGGGCAAGGTCACATGGGCGCAGGTCATCGAGCCGGCCCGCCGCCTCGCCGCCGAGGGGCACCGCGTGACCCAGGGCGCGGCCGCCAGCCTCCGCGAGTATGCGCACCGCCTCGAGGCCTTCGCCGAGTCGAAACGGATCTTCCTCGCCGGCGGCGCCTACCTGAAACCCGGCGAACTCTGGCGGCAGCCCGAACTCGCGGCCACGCTGGCGCGCCTCCAGCGGGACGGCCCGCAGGAATTCTACGAGGGCGAGACCGCCCGCCTCATCGCCAACGGCATGGCGAAGCACGGCGGCACCATCACCCTCGCCGACCTGAAGAACTACCACGCCACAGAGCGCGCGCCGCTGCGCGGCACCTATCGCGGCTACGACATCGTCACCATGCCGCCGCCCAGCTCCGGCGGCCTGGCCCTGCTGCAGATGCTCGGGATGCTTGAGCCTTTCGACGTGAAGGCCCTCGGCTTCAACTCCGCGGCGAAATACCACCTCTTCACCGAGGTCATGCGGCGCGCCTTCCGGGATCGCGTGGAGTTCCCCGCCGACCCGGGCTTTGTGCCCGTCCCTGTCGCCGGGATGCTCGACCGGGCCTACCTCGCCGGCCTGATGAAGAACTTCGACCCGCACCGGGCCACGCCCAGCGCCGGGCTCGCGCCGGGCCGCCCCGCCGGCTGGACGCCGCCCGCGGAGTCCGGCGAGACTACGCACTACTCCATCATCGACGCCGCCGGCAACGCCGTCAGCAACACCTACACGATCAACGGCGCCTTCGGCTCCTGCGTCACCATCCCCGGTGCCGGATTCCTGATGAACAATGAAATGGACGACTTCACCACGAAGCTCGGCGCGCCGAATCTCTTCGGCCTCATCCAAGGCCCGGCCAACAGCATCACGCCGGGCAAGCGCCCGCTCTCGTCCATGACCCCGACCATGCTCTTCAAGGACGGCCGCTTCGTCCTCGCCACGGGCAGCCCCGGCGGCTCGACCATCATCACGGTCGTGCTCGGCATCGTCACCAACGTCATCGACCACGGCATGGACATCCGCCAGGCGGTGGACGCCCCGCGCTTTCACCACCAATGGATGCCCGACGTGCTCGCCTACGAGCGCAATAGCTTCAGCCCCGACAGCACCGCCCTGCTCAAGGCCTGGGGGCACCACCTGCAGGAACGCGAGAACCTGATCGTCGGCGACGCCGAGACGGTCGCGATCGACCCCGCGACCGGGCGGCGCCTCGGCGCCTCCGACCTGCGCAAGCCCGACAGCCTGTCCGTCGGGTATTGACCGGGCCTAGTTTCGCAGCGCCTCGACCGGGTTCACCCGCAGCGCGCGCAGGGCCGGCATCTCGGGGCCGCTGCGCGTGCGCATGCCGTCGCAGCAGGCCGCGAAGTCCCGGTAGGCGATCTCGATGCCGTCGATGTTCTCGACCGGGTTGTGCTGCTCGAGGTGGACGAGCCGATCCGGCTGCGGAAACGGCAGGCCGCGAAACATGATGGCGTTGACGATGGAGAACATCGCGGCGTTGACGCCGATGCCGAGCACGATGGTGAAGACGGCGACAACGGTGAACGTCGGGCTCTTCGCGAGAGCCCGCAGGGAAAGGCGGAGGTCGGACAGCATGGCGCGGAGGGGTGTTGCCGGAAAAACACCCAGCCTCGGCCGGAAGTTGCAGAAACCGCCCGGGACCGGCCTGACGCCGCCCGGCCCGCCGGGAATAAAATCTGGCCTCCGGCCGACCGAGGCGCGAAGTTGGCCCGCGCATGAATCCCTCCGCCCTGCTGGCGCCGCTCTTCGTGGCCTTCGAGCTCTGGCAGCTCGTGGTCAGCGAGCGCTACATGGGCATCAAGCAGATCCGCGTGAACGCCGACCCGCGCGAGCTGCCGATGAAGCACTGGATGGCCGCCACCTGGGCCGGCGGCCTCGTGGCCTATTACGTCTGGATGCTCACCCTGCTGCTGCACCCGGTCGGCCGCGCCCAGGGCGTCGTGCTGATCGCGGTCACCGGCCTCGGTTACCTGCTCCGCAGCACCTGCGGCCTCAAGTGGGTGCTCGTCGTGCTGACCTTCGAGGGCTCCATCCGCATCGGCATGCTCATCTCGTTCATCGTCCAGTCCTGGCGGCGGCTGAACGCCTTGTGACAAGGTGGGCGTCGGTTTCCATCCCGACGCCGTCGCCGGTGTGGAAACCGGCGACCACCCCTATCGCGCGGCGGGCGGGTGCGACTGCGCGAAGAACTCCTGCGCCGCCGCGAGCATCTTGCCATACTGGTTGTAGTCGCCGGCCCACGAGTTCGGCACGCAGACCCGCTTGATGATGCCGCGCCCGAGTTTGTCGGGGGCCTCGTGATCCGGCGTCAGCTCCAGCGTGAACTTCGGCTGGCCCGTGTGGACCACGTAGTGCCGCTCGAGCCCGCGGCGTTCCCGATCAATCCGCACAAAGTGGGAGAAGTTCATCGGCGATGCCCGCAGGCTGGCAGGCTCCGTCGTCCGCTCAAGGTTCTTTTCCCGCCGCCGCCCGCCGGTGTTTAGCCTTGAGAAACCCGCCGCTCCGGGGGAAAAGAAGCGTGCGCGCGAATCGCCTATGAATCTCGACCCCGCCCCCCGCATCAACAAGACCCCGTTCATCCTCGCAGCCGCCGGCTGCTTCGCCGTCACGCTGTCCATCGGCCTGCTGGCGCCCGACCGCTTCGCCGCCACGCCGCTCATCACCGCCGTGGTTTTCCTGATCCTGAGCATCGGCGTGATGATGACGCCGGTGATCCTGGATTTCATCGCCGACAACAAGGACTACGTCCAGGAGGAGCGCGCCCGCCACGCCGAACAGGCGCAGCGCCTCAACGCCGCCGGCGAGAGCCTCGCCCGCGCCGCCGCCCAGATCAAGGCGGTCGAGGAGGCCGTCCACAAGACCGCCCACGCCGCCGAGCACCTGCCCTACCGGATGCAGGAGAAGCTCGCCGAGTTCAACCAGCAGCTCGCCACCGCCGAGGACGAGGAGAAGGAACGCCTCACCGAGGAGGTCGCCACCCTCCGCCAGAGCGAGAGCGAGCGCCTGGCCGCCCTCGCCAGCAAGGTCAGCCAGACCCTGGCCGAGCTCACCACCCTCGAAGCCGCCACGCGCAAGTCCCTCGCCGCCTTGTCCGCCGAAGCCGGCCGCCTGCAACAGGACGTGGCTTCGCTTGCGAAAGCGAAGGAGGACGCGCAGGACACCGCCGCTTCCAAGTTCGAGGCCCGCCTCAATGCCGCGCTCACCGCGCTCGATGCGAAACTCGCCTCCCTGGCCATCCCGGTCGCCGCCAGCGCCCCTGTAGCGGCGGTCTACCCGTCGGCCATAGGCTCGGCGAAGGCTGATGACCGCCGTGAGACGCCCACGCCAGCCGAGGACGGCGGTCATAGACCGCCGCTACAGGCCGAACCAAGCCCGGCGCCCTTCGTCGAATCCGTCTCCGTGGTCGAGACCACCGCCCCCGCGCCCGCCGAGGAGCCCAAGCCCAAGAAGCCGCGCGCCCCGCGCAAGCCCCGGCCCGAGGACACCCTCGCCGCCATGTCGGAACCGATGCCCGGCGACGCGCCCGCCGACAGCTCCGGCGAAGCCGCCCCGGCGCCGACCGAGGATTCCCCGGCGGAAGCCGCCGCACCGGCCGAGCCCTCCGTCTCCGCCGACGGCGCCACCCGCCTGCTCGTCACCGCCTACATCGGCATCGGCAACAAGCTCTACATCCGCGGCGACGGCCCCGGGCTCAGCTGGGACAAGGGCGTGCCCATGAAATTCGTCTCCATCGGCAAGTGGGGCTGGGCGACCGACGAGGCCACCGGCCCCGTGGCCTGCAAACTCTACAAGAACGACGAGACCGCGGCGCTCTCCGGCGAGGTCTTCCTCGAGCCCGGCCAGCACGTCGAGGTCACGGCGCTGTTCTAGTCATGCCGACAGTTCTGCGCATCGGTGCCTTTCGTTTCCATTTTTACTCGGACGAGCGCGATGAACCTCCTCACATCCACATCCGCAACCCCGAAGGTGAATGCAAATTCTGGCTCGGTGAGGTGCGGCTCGCACGCAACCGCGGCATCAAGCCCCATGATTTGCGCACCATCGAGCGGCTTGTGTTTGAGCATCATTCGGTCTTATTAAAGGCCTATCATGAATTCCACCCATCCCCTTGAGCTCGTCACCGTGGAACCGGCGGCGTTGCGCGTCTGGGTGGAGGCCCGCACCGTTTTCCTTGAGCTGACCGATGGGCGCATTTTGGGGTTCCCCGCGTCGCGCTTCAAGCGGCTCAGCACTGCCTCCGATGAGGCGCTATCGGCGGTGCATCTCGAATTGGACGGGCATGCGTTGCGCTGGGACGGACTCGATGAGGATATCAGCGTGCCCGGCGTCGTAGCCGGCCGCTTCCAGTTGCCCGTTCAATAGTGCGGCGGGCGCTCTTCGTCCGGCGTACGCGCGCCCTGCTCGGCGCGCCAGGCCTGCACCTCGCCCTGCCAGGCGGTCACCAGCTCGCGCAGCCTGTCCAGCTCACGCT
>WBZX01002613.1_pt1 | contig 12123 bp, 8 predicted proteins | sample 5204211 | NCBI WGS metagenome assembly WBZX01 (sample SAMN12344362, study PRJNA552823) | activated sludge metagenome | biome: Activated sludge suspended growth; feature: Nitrification reactor; material: Wastewater; isolation source: activated sludge from nitrification reactor of wastewater treatment...
ACACTCACGTCTCACGTCTCACGTCTCACGTCTCACGTCTCACGTCTCACGTCTCACGTCTCACGTCTCACGTCTCACGTCTCACGTCTCACGTCTCACGCCTCACGTCTCCGTGGGATCATTGTCATTGCCGTGGTCAAATGACAGCCCCACCTTCTCCAGCCACGGCCAGATCAACTCCTCTTCAAAGCCTCTGCCGGCTCCAAAGGAGATGAGCTTTTTCATCTGACTGATCACAGGTTCTTTGCGGATAGTGGTTCTCTTTTTCTCGAGCAGGTTTTCCATGACGGAGATATAGGCTTCCTGATCGATCGTGTCGAGGGCGCTCTGGATCAACTGCTCGCTGATCCCTTTTTGAAATAGGCCATTCCTGATTTTTACGCGGCCCCATTGGTCGAGCCTCCATTTGTCGGCTACAAAACTGTTGGCATAACGTGTATCGTCAAGGAATTTTTCAGTACGCAGCTTTTCAAGTATCTCCTCCATTTCCTCTTCCGGTACTTCCCAACTCACCAGCTTCTTCATGACATCCTGGGTGCAGCGCTCCGCTTGTGCGCAGTAGGGCATGAGGCGTTTGAGAAATTGAGAAGATTCTGTAAGGGCCATTATATTCCAGATGAAAGAAAATGATGTTTAAAAAATCCTGATCAGGTTTCTGGTTACAGCTGAAGGTTGCTCATCAGTTGATATCACCTGAAAATACCCACCACCACCAGCTCCGCAAAACTTAACATACACTCCCGGAATTTCAGTGAGTTCATCCCAGCGATCCTTGACCAGATCAGGGATCAACATGGAAAAATATTCGCGTTGAAACTGACTGATGATGCTGAGACAGTCCTCCAGCATCTGTCCTGAGCCCGAGAGATAAAAATGAATGGCATGTTCAACTACAGGCACCAGTTCGCGTTCAATCTTCAACTTAAATTCCGGATCTCTCAGGAGCTCTTTGTAGATCTGCACTAATGGGCCTGTCGATCTTTCCACTCCGCTATCAAGCAAGAATACCTGATATCCTTCAGGCCAACCATGGTCTTTTGCAGATTGAAATAAGCCATTTTCATTTTTATATACAGCTTCACCTGAAAAAGAAACCATGGGATCCATTCCCGAACTCGATCCATGAAAATATCCCTCCATTCGGGAGAGCATCAGGAGATCAGACAGCGGCGAGGCAGAATTTTCTTTGGTAATATATCTGTCATACAAGGCCGCTACAAAAGCACCTGAGCTGCCGAGTCCATATCCAATCGGTATGTCTGCTTCATAAGTCCAGCCTTCTTCTGCGTCATTGATGATGTGTGCAGCAGAGGCTGCTGAGATGATATCGTTTTTTTTCAACCAGTCCACATAGGCCAGTATCGGTGCGTCCTCCTCTATGGTCTTGCTTTCTCCCTCTATCCACTCTCCCTTCCAGTGTGGCAATGGCACAGCAAGTGCCTGAGATCCATTGAGGACCGTGTACTCACCAAAGAGCAGGAGTTTGGATGGATAGATGCGAGCCAAGGCCGAAATTTAATTGGTGGTGCGAATATCCAGAAATGGTTTCCAATCCACATCATTCACTACGCTGAGGTGGAGCACATTTTCGCAATAAGTGGTCAAAGGTGTCCACAACGTTTGAAGATTTGGATTGAAGATATCGGATCCGATGATATGGGTACCGGCATCCGGTAGGGCAACTTCCTTTTTTAGCGAAGCAGGCGTTCCTACCTGAGCATACATTTCCTGCATCCTTTTTACAGACACCACTTTGTCCTGGTCCGTATCATCCTTGTAATAATACGTGAGATACAGCGGATCATTGATCTTGCTAAACGTTTCTTTGGTCATGATTTCATCAATCATTGTTTTTAGGATGATGAGTCCTTCGATCCGGTAACGGGTATACCAGTATTGCTCTGCAGCCGCAGGAACTGGCGGTTGCCAGCTATAGAAATCCGAACCAAGGATCAGCCTGGTGATCTGGAGGCCCCAGGGCGCAGACATCAGAAATGACCGGGGGTCAAAGTAATCTACGTTTGGCGACATCATGATTTGTGCCTCCACAAGATCAGGATACTTTGCGGCCAGGTATAAGGCAAGTGTGCTACCTGTAGAGCAGGATACCACGATCACTTTATCACCGATGGCCTTTCCAACTGCGATTGCATCAAGTGCAGATTGCATCCACAGCACCGGGTCAATACTCATCAGTGGATTTTCTTCCGTGAGCCCATGCGCTTCGAGCCGAGCGAGATATAGATTGCATCCATATCGGTTGGCCAGCGCTTCATGTATAGGATCACCTTCTTCCTGCGTAGCGCCATTGCCAGGCAGGTACACGATGCTGTAAGGTGTCTTTTGATAAGGCGTAGCCCAGACAATTCGCGCTTCGTTGTCCGGCTTCAATCGGATCGATGACTCTTTTGCATTGATGCTGTCTTCGAGCATCTTCAGGTCAGGCTGGAGCGTGCGGAGTGTCAGGGATGAAAAATCCGGCTTTGCAGGTTTTGGCCCCAGGAAATAGATGATCACCAGTAAGCCCACGATGCCGGCAGTGATCAGCGGCCATCTCCTCTTTTGCTTCGTTGTCATGGGTTGTAAGATATGAAAATGTGAGTTGTGAGTTGTCTCTCATTGTTCCTTTGATTTATTGGTCCCTGAGCTTGCCGAAGGGCACAAAAAGAGACCATATTCCCCGCCGCCCTCTTCGCATGCGAAGAGGCGGCGGGGAAAGAGGGCTTCGCTTTATCCCCTTCGACAAGCTCAGGGACCAAATAGAAAGTTTCAAATGATATCTTCTTCGACTTGCTTAGGGACCAAATAGGAAATTTCAAAGGATATCCTCATTGACAAGCTCAGGGAACGAATAGAACATTTCAAAGGATATCCTCATTGACAAGCTCAGGGAACGAATAGAACATTTCAAAGGATATCCTCTTTGACAAGCTCAGAAACCCGACAGAAAATTGGCCCCTTTAGCCTCTTTAGCTTTTCAGCCTCTTTAGCCTTTCGCCCCTTCAGCCTCTTTAGCTTTTCGGCCTTTTCAAGCGCTATAGGTTTTTATGCCTTTCCCAATAATTCTGATCCTCGATCTCTTCAAGGATCTGAATATAATGTTCATACCGCATGATGGAGATACTTCCTTCCTCAACAGCTTTTTTTACTGCACAACCAGGCTCATTCCGATGCAGGCAATTTGGGAAACGGCATTCTTTAGATTTTTCAAAAAACTCCCTGAAATTGTGTGCCACATCCATGGGCTCCAGATTGTTGAATGAAAGCATCTTGATACCCGGGGTGTCAATGATAAAGCCACCCATGTCGAGGGCAAACATCTCCGCAAATGTGGTGGTATGCTGGCCCTTGCCTGAGTAATCTGAAATTTCTTCAGTCTTCAGGCCCAGACCCGGCTGTATAGCATTGACCAGTGTTGATTTGCCGACGCCAGACTGGCCTGCGACAAGAGTCATCTTATCCTTCAGGGCTTCTTTCAATTCTTCGATACCCTCACCTGTGATAGCTGAACAACTCATCACCTTGTGCCCGATTTCTTCATACATGATCTTGAGGCCACCGAAGATTTCATGTTCTTCTTCGCCAAATAGATCATTCTTGTTGATCACGATGATGACCGGGATATTGTGTGGCTCGGTCATCAACAGAAAGCGATCGATAAACCCAAGCTTGAGCATCGGGCTGACGATGGTGGTGACCAATACAGCCTGATCCACATTGGATGCGAGAAGGTGCAGATCATGCTTTCTGCGCGGTGATTGGCGTACGATATAATTTCGGCGTGGCAGTACTTCAGTGATCACGCCTTTGAAATCATCTCCACTTTCATACTGCACTTCGACCTTATCTCCTACACCGACAGGATTAGTCGTCTTGATGTCATCCATGCGGAGTTTGCCAATGATCCGGGAAGGCAGGATGGTTCCATCTTCAAGCCGGATATCATGCCAGCTGCCGGTGACGCGTGATACGATACCTTTCATCTAGAATCGGAATGGAGGGATGAAAAACTCAAATCGGAATGGATCTCCTTCATAACCTGAAAGTAACCTGGCAAATCGGAATCCAAGCGTAAGATTTGCAAATTCGAAATCCACCAGCACTTCTGCCCCGGTACTCTTCAGGATACTGCTCAATACCTCTGGATCACTGGTATAAGCGATATCATAGAAGGGTTGCAGCCTGATCCTTCGCACATACATGATATTTCCAAGACCAACATCGGGATATAACAATGGAAATCCGTAGGTCACCCCAAACCTGTAATTCTCCTCTGCATCCGGCAGGTTAAATCCCCTGGCCCCGGCATACCTGCTGCTCAATTGGATAGATTGGGTCAGATCCTGGCTCAAGTATTCACCGGTCAGGACAATGTAATGTGATGCCTTGATCGATGGCAGGGCGAACTCGAGGTTAGTGTATAGTTGGGATACGTTGTTGCCTGAAACATTGCCTGCATAGCTGATGTCAAATCGCTGACCCCACGAAGGCAATGGCTGACGATGTGCCCTCCGCCTGCTGTTGATCATCAAGAGCCGGTATTGCATATAATTGTATGGCACATTGTCGGTTCCTTCCTGCATAGGGCTCAATCTGAAGCTCCCGACATTGGCAGTAGCCGATAGATTAAGGACCTGCCTGTACACCCCGGGAGTGAATATAAAAGGCAAGGTCAATCCTCCATATACTTCCTCATTGATCGATCTGTACTGACGTCCATCAATAGTGGTGACATCCTTGTTGAGTTTACTGTATCCAAAGTCGATTTCAGGAAACCACATCCCGAGCCTGGCATCAATATACGGGCCATATACTTGTGAATTGCGGTTGTATTCATATCCTGCAGCTATAGTCAGATTGGACATGATATCATCTGAACGAAGCTCTATGCCCCACACCGGATCATCTGCCGTCACGAGCCAGCTATGGATATTGAGCGCGTTGCTCCAGGGTGAATATTTCTTCACCACAAAGGAACTATCATCAACTGTTGTCGCCAGAAGATTTCGCGCTTCTGCCCCAGGCACATCCTTGATCCCGTCATCCAGATTGGTCAGTCTCCAGTCACGTGGCTGACCGGATACCCGCACTAATTTTTTACCTGTATTCGTATACTCAGTAACGATGATTTCATCCTGCACAGGATCCCATGCCGGATCGTAGTGGGCTTTGTTACCATCACTGACACGATAGAAGATGCCTTCCTCTTTGTCCACCGCATAGACCTGGTCAAGATCACCGATGCCACAGGTCAGAAAGATCCAATGCCCTGCCTCTACAGGCCTGCCAAGGACAGAATAGCTGTAATGGGTGATCGGCTTGATCTCCCCGCTGTTGATGTTTTGCCAGACGAGACACATCCTTCCTTCTGCGTCACGTGACGTTGCAAGCAGTTGACGACCATCTTCACTAAATCTTGGATATCCCAGGTACAGGTTTTGCTCATTTGGCAAGACCTTGATGATTTCACCGGTGACCGCATCGATGATATGCAGATTATATTTTCCTGCTTCATCAGTATGCAGGGCAACAATTTTTTTCCCTGCCTCATCCAGTGACGGCATGTTGTACCCTTTCGATGGATGGATATCCATCTTGCGGTGATGCGCTTCATCATAGACCACGATGACATTTTCATCCTTCCGGTTCCATCGTGGGTTTGTTCGTGCTTCAGTCCAGACCAGCCTGCCATTGCTGTAGTCAAAACATGCATCCAATTGTGTGCCCACCGAAACGATTTTTTTGCGGTGCCCATTCGGTTCGATTTTGTAGATCGCTGCAATCGAGTCAAAGGTGGTAATCGAACAATAGATGCTCCCATCTCCTGCTACATCAGGATAGCTCATATCAAAGAATGCATCCTGAAGATTTTTTTCTGACAATGGTATAGCCGGGTATACAATGTCTGGGAGATTACGTGCTCTCCACTGGTCACCATAATATTTTACCGCATCGAGATAGAGATGGCGATTACTCTTTCCATAGTATCTTTTTACTACACCAGAAAATGGATCATAGATGGGCTTCATCCTTGGAGCCTTTCTGAAAATAGTATCCCAAGTAGCCTCACCAAAAGCATGATTGCCATATTGCACCATCATGTATCCCAGAGGGTAGTGATCCGGGTAATAATTCTTGTAGGATCCATTGCGTAGCTTGTAGTACCCCCACGGCTCAGCATCTTTTGTCTTTTCACGAAAGGGGAGCATAAACCTGCTCAACCGGCCTCTGCCTTGTGAGGTCCATTTCGTTTCTGCATAAACCGCATCTCCTTCGCGCAACCAATTGGCAGTAGCCAACCCATACATTCCTGAAAAGGCCAGTTCGCCCAAAATCACCTTGACAATATGGCTGATGCCGGTATTGACTGCATTGACTTGTTGCACATGCCGGTATTCATGGATCGCCAGCAGGTCTGCCCATGGCAGTGAGCCTAGTTCAAAAGGATTTTCATTTGGTTGAATATAGAACTCAGAAACGTATGGAGCCAGCCCGACATAGCCATTCGAAACATTCGTATGAGGTTGCAGCACAACATTGATTGGTTTGTATCTGCTTTCCTTTGCGATCGGATCTGAGGCGGCAAATTTTAACATAAGGGAAGCCACGCGTCTTGCAGTTGCTTCGCTGCCTTCCGGATAGATGATGCGCAGGCTGTCGTGGCGGAGTTGCTGCCAATTGGTTTTAGAGGGGAGGAAGCCAAGCCGCTGTGCTTGTATATCCTCAACTAGGAAAATAATACTGATAAAAAAAAGGAACCTGATCGTCTTAGACATTCAAGGTCACATTATGGGCGTGAACGGTGGCGGCTATGTCGATCATCAGGGAAGGGTCGTGTTCGAAAGCATTGCCCATCACGATCACATCCGCTCCTGCTTTCAGGTTTTCTGCAACTTTTTCTGCTGATCGAATACCCCCTCCGACGATCAATGGTATATCTACTGCACCACGGACCGCTTCAATCATTTCAGCAGACACCGGCCTCGAAGCGCCGCTGCCTGCATCCATAAAGATCATCTTGAGGCCGAGCATTTCTGCCGCCATGGCTGTGCATACCGCTATATCAGCTTTATTGGATGGTATAGGCGAGGTATTACTCATATAGAGCACGGTCGTACCCACACCGCCGTCGATGAGCATATATCCTGTAGACAGGACTTCCAGCGAACTCAGTTTGAGGTAAGGAGCAGCGATGACATGCTGGCCGATCAGGAGGTCAGGATTGCGGCCGGAGACCAATGACAGGTAGAGGATGGCGTCCGCTTTATTACTGACCTGGTATGTGCTGCCTGGAAACAGGATCAAGGGAATCTGGCAACGCTGCCGGATCATCTGGAGGCATTGGTCCAGTTGGCTATTGACGAGGAGGCTGCCGCCGATAAAGAAGTAATCCACCTGGCACCGGACGGAGAGGTCGATGATCTGGTCCAGCTTGCCGAGCCGCATTTTGTCGGGGTCGATCAGTACGGCCAGTTTTTTCTTGCCCAGTTGCCTGGCTTTGGTGAGCTCCGTATATATCTGTGTTCGGCTGGTATCCATTGTTCAAAGATAAAGGTTAACTCGAAAACCACGTCTGGCCTTTGGCCTGACAGGTTTTTTCGTTAACTGGCGGAAAGGCGGAAGGGCTGAAAAGGCGGAAGGGGCTAAAGCGGAAATATTCCTTCTTTATTACCCTTCGACAAGCTCAGGGAGCTAAACTTACTCACAGCTCATACTTCGACTCCGCTCAGTACAAGCAACATTCACAACTCACAATTACGTGAAATGCTTCAGCATCCGCACCTCTTCCTTCGTCAGCGGCCTCCACATCCCGCGGGGGAGGTTCTTCTTGGTGAGGCCGGCGTAGTAGGTCCGGTCGAGCTTGACCACTTCGTAGCCGAAGTGCTCGAAGATGCGGCGGACCAGACGGTTTTTGCCGGAGTGAACTTCGATTTCCACTTCGCGCTTGGAGAGACCTTCGATAAAGTGAAGGCTGTCGGCTTTGATTGGGCCGTCCTCCAGGGTGATGCCTTCGCGGATCTCTTCCATGTCCTTTAGGGCAAGATTCTTGTCAAGGGTGACGAGGTATACCTTTGGTACTTTATAGCTCGGGTGTGAGAGTTTTTTCGTGAGCTCGCCATCATTGGTGAGGATGATGAGGCCTGATGTGTTGCGGTCGAGCCGGCCTACAGGGTAGATGCGCTCGGGGATCTTTTCAGACATGATATCGATGACGGTGCGCCGTCCTCGCTCATCACTTGAGGTCGTCAGTACATTGCGTGGTTTGTTGAGCAGGAAGTAGACAAGCTTATCCACTGTCTTGATGGGCTTGCCTTTGAAGGTCACCACATCCTTTTCCTGGACTTTATAGCCCATCTCCTTGACGATCTCACCATTGACAGTGACATGGCCTTGCATGATGAGTGTATCGGCAGCGCGACGACTGGCGATACCGCTATGGGCAAGGTATTTGTTGAGACGCATTTCACCTTTCACTTCCCGGTCTCCTTTATAGGAAGGAGGGGCAACCTTTTCAGGTTTATCAGTGGTTTCCCTTGCCTTTACTTTTTCGGTATACTCATCATCCGCAGGCTTGTGCACGAATTTAAATTCCTGATGTTCGCCAAACTTTGCAGCAGAGATACGCGGGCTTTTGCCGGCAGGTTTTGGTTTTCCGACCATCCCTTTTTCACGAGCCAGCCTTGCTTCTTTCTGAGCGCGGTTGCGTGTGGCTATAGGATCTTTGGGCTGGGACTTCCTTGCGGGCCTGCCTTTAGGTTTATCAGCTTGTTGTGGTCTTTCTCTTTTCACTGTTTGATGGATCGCAGATTATACCGATGGATGCTATCGCATAATCCTGCAAATTAGGCATTATGATTGGCATGGCCACTGACTTGCTGGAACGCTGATGACGCAGATGTATTTTATAAATGATTAACGCAAATTAGTTTTTATTGGTCCCTGAGCTTGTCGAAGGGTACAATGCGAGCCCCCTCTTCCTGCCGCCCTCTTCGCGAGCGAAGAGGCGGCAGGAAGAGATAAAATACTTTTTTATGCCCTTCGGCAAGCTCAGGGACCGGAGAAGACAAAAGAAAATCTGGGAAAATTATCTTTTTAATATTTCTGCGTAAACTGGGATCCGTTTAAGGAGAATGTTTTTTGGGAACGCAGATAACGCAGATAACGCAGATGTATTTTATAAATGATTAACGCAAATTAGTTTTTATTGGTCCCTGAGCTTGTCGAAGGGTACAATGCGAACCCCCTCTTCCTGCCGCCCTCTTCGCTCGCGAAGAGGCGGCAGGATAAGGAGAAATGACTTTTTTAATTCCCTTCGGCAAGCTCAGGGACCAAATAGATTAATATTTGCTTCTCCCGACTGCTCACTGCCTCCTATCTCCTATCTCCTAATTAGAAAGGAATTGGTTCGTCGTCTTCGTTGATCCTCGAAGGGCGTGTAATGATCGCATTATAATTGTCCGGTGCTGGTCCCTTGCCTGAGATGTCGTTGAAGAAGTCGTCGCCCGGATCGGTAAACTTGGCGTACTGCGCGATAAACTTCAGCCCTACTGTGCCTAGGGCACCATTTCTATGCTTGGAGATCAGGATCTCAGCCGCATCTTTTGAAATCGTAGGATCGGATTCCATCTCATAATAATCAGGACGGTAGATGAAGGTTACGATATCCGCATCCTGCTCGATAGCTCCGGAGTCCCGAAGGTCGGAGAGTTGTGGACGTTTGTTACCACCACGGGTTTCAACGGCGCGGCTCAACTGGGATAGTGCGATGACGGGTACTTCAAGCTCCTTAGCCATGGTCTTGAGGGCGCGGGAAATGGTACTGATCTCCTGTTCCCTGGTGCCCCCGCGTTTGCCTTCTGGGCCTGCGGACATAAGCTGCAGGTAATCAATGATGACCAACTGGATATCGTGGTGCATCTTGAGACGGCGGCACTTGGCGCGAAGCTCGAAGATGTTGATGGCAGGGGTATCATCGATAAAGATGGGCACTTCACTAAAGCGCTCTACGGCGCTGTTGAGCTGCTGCCACTCATAGTCTTCCATTTGTGCGTTTCTCAGTTTGGAGCCCGGGATCTCTGCGACCATCGACATGAGACGATGGGTGAGCTGGAGGGCTGACATTTCAAGCGAGAAGAAAGCTACGGGGCGGCTATAATCTACGGCTGCATTCTTTGCGAGAGCCAGACAGAAGGCCGTTTTACCCATACCTGGGCGGGCAGCGACGATGACCAGGTCAGATTTTTGCCAGCCGTTGGTGATCTTGTCTAATTCAGTAAAACCTGAAGGCACACCAGTCATCCCGATTTCTTTTTTAGAGAGGGACTCGAGTTCCTTCTGGGCCTTGACGGCCAGGTCACCGAGTTTGGAATAACTGCGGTTGAGGTTCTTCTGCGTGATGTCAAAGAGGTTGGATTCAGCCTCATCGAGCATCTGGAAGACATCCTTGGTGTCTTCGAAGGCATCGGTGATGGTAGAGGTACTCACGCGGATGAGTTCGCGCTGGATGTGCTTCTGGGCGATGATCCTCGAGTGAAATTCCAGGTTGGCCGCACTGGCTACCTTGTTAGTCAGTTCTACGAGAAAGCCTACCCCTCCTATCATATCGAGGCTGCCGGTCTTCTTGAGGGCTTCGTGGACGGTGAGGATATCGACCGGTTGGGAGCGCTCGAAGAGGTGCATCATCGCTTCAAAGATGACCCCATGCGGTTTCTTGTAGAAGCTATCCGGGGTCAGGATATCGAGTACCACGGCCATTGCATCCTTGTCGAGCATCAGGGCACCGAGCACAACTTCCTCTATCTGAGTGGCTTGAGGCTGGAGTTTGCCATAGACCAGGTTCGTGAGGTCATTGTCCGTGCGGATAGGTTTCAGCCTGCTGCCGGAGGATTGGGGGTTATATTGATTGGGCTCAGCCATTTATCTGTGAGTTGTGAGTTGTCAGTTGTGAATGTTGCTTGTCCTGAGCGAGGTTGATTTGTGAGTTGTGAATGTTGCTTGTACTGAGCGGAGTCGAAGTATGAGTTGTGAGTTGTGAACTGTGAGTGCGTTTTGAAATTCGTGAGTTGTCAATCGTCAATCGTCAATCGTCAATCGTGAGTCGTCAGTTGTGAATTGTGAGTTGTGAGTTGAAATTCGTCATTCGTCAATCGTGAGTGGTAAATCTTAATTCGTCAATCGTAATTCTATCTTCTACCTGCCCACACCCACACTCACTCCCCTCTGATAGCTGATCACCGATCACCGCAGAAGGGGTACAAAACTAAACCCGCGGGGACGGATTACCTAATGACCTTTACATTGCCTTTACGGGGTGATGTGGACAACTGCCCCTGGAAATGTGGAAAAGAATGTTAGAAAATAATCCGGTACGTGGGTTGAGGCTAAAGTACACATTATAACAATCCTGCATGTCAATTAGTGCCATCAGGGGGCATTGTTTTACAGGAGATTGCGGCTGAAAAAATTGATATATGAGGAAAGACGATGTGTAGGTCACTGGAAGTGTTGGATTGAAGGACTAAAAGGGGGTATGGTGGATAAGGGGTGATATGTGAGAAAATAGCATATAAATTTTATTTCATGGGATAGCAGGGGTAGAAGGGCAGAACGGCAGAAGGGCGGAAAGGGGAAGGCGGAAAAGGTTAAGCTTAAAATCTTCTCCGTGTACTCTGTTCGAAACATTTCCCCCCTTGTCCCCTAGCGGTTGCTGTTTTTACGTAAATCGGAATTGGCCTGTTTGTACATTTCCTCAGGAAATAAAAACGCCGCTGGATGGAGCGGTGCGATGAGCGGAGTCGAATTGTTCTCTCCGCCAGCAGGATGATTCCAATTCATGATTCCTTTGGGTATTCATTCGGAGTATTCAAAATGAGGGCAGTGGCAGGAGTTTGCTCCTGCCACCAAGAGAATTCCATTCAGCATTCCAATTGAGATTTCAATTTGGTCTTCAGGCGATGGCAGGAGCAAACAGTTCGGTTCTGCTCACTGCGACGCTCCTGCCACAGCCCGAGGGTGTAACTAATTCTTTGCTACGACATTATTTCGACAACTGTCCGATGCACCGGGGGTGCTCGATGATTACAATACTTTAATGATCTATCCTGCGTTTTTTATGCATGCGAA
>WBZX01002614.1_pt1 | contig 12119 bp, 5 predicted proteins | sample 5204211 | NCBI WGS metagenome assembly WBZX01 (sample SAMN12344362, study PRJNA552823) | activated sludge metagenome | biome: Activated sludge suspended growth; feature: Nitrification reactor; material: Wastewater; isolation source: activated sludge from nitrification reactor of wastewater treatment...
AGGCTCAAGACGGCCTCCCCAGAGGGCTTGCAGGTGGAGGAGGTTGATACACGGAGTCGCCCCCCGTGAGAAGGTGGGTCCCTTCGAACGTGGCGAGGCGCGCCGAAGACGCGGGCGACTTCGACATGGGCCCTTGCGTGAGCACGGGCGGACTGGATGTGGGGGGTGGCGCGGTTCGCGCCCTGGGACAGGGAGGGAGGGGTCGAGGCGGGCGCGGAGACTCTCCGCGCCCTCGCGATCAGCTCATTGTGGCGGGGGGTACTGGCAGAAGTTGTCGATGCACTGAATGCCCTTGGGGTCATTCGGGTTGTAGTTGCAGCAGTCGGCGCTGGTCTCGCAGGAGTTGCCGTCCTGAGAGCACATGCCTGGCGGCGGCGGATCACCGCACGTGTACATGCCAGTCTGCGGGTCCTTGATGCACTGGCCGTTGCAGCAGTCGCTGCCCTCGGTGCAGGCCATTCCCTTGTCCTTGCAGGGCGGGAGCGCGAAGTACGCGTTCTCGCTCTTGGCGCAGTCTTCCTGGCCACGGACGTAGAAGGGCGGGTGCGACGGGTCACCGGCGGTCGGCGGATCGTCGACGGCGGTGATCCAGAGCTGCTGGCGGTTGGAGCCGATGAGGTGGTTGCCGTAGTCGCGGCGCGACACGAAGACGAGCCAGTAGAAGCCACCGGCGCGCAGCGGGGAGAAGACGGGGTTGAAGCTCTTGTTGTCGCTGGAGGCGATCGCGAGCTTCTTCACGTTGGCGGGATTGGCAGTCTCGACGAGCCAGAGATCGCCGTTGCCCGTCGTGCGCGAGCCGGCCGTCGGGCGGCCGTACGCGATGTAGTCGCCCGCGCCCGGCGAGAAGCTGGGGTAGGCGGGGCGTCCCTGGCCGCCGGCCTGGGGGACGAGCTGCTGGATGTTGGAGACGGTGAAGCCGTCCGGCGCGACGTCGGCCGTGGTGAGGTTGCCGCCGGCGGCGTCGAAGATCCAGCTCGAGGAGCTGAGGTTGCAGATGGCGGCGATCTTCTTGCCGTCGGGCGACCAGGCGGGCTCACCGCACATGTTGCCCATGGCGTTGTCGTTGAAGACGCTGCCGTTGTTGGCGTCGACGATGCGGAGGCGGGTGGTGCCCTGCCAGTCGCCGTCGTTGCTGACGAGGATCTTGTCGCTCTTGTCGTTGAAGGCCGAGAAGGTGCCTCCAATCGGGGTCTGCCCCGCCTTGAGGCCGGCGTACTGCGCGGGATCCTGGGCGAGGTCGATGGTGATCTGCGGGAAGGGCGACGTGGTGTCGAGCGTGGCCATCATGGTCTTGCCGTCGCGGCTGACCGTGTGGCAACCCCAGCAGCTGCCGGGCTGGAAGAACTCGTCCACCTGCTCGGCGTCCGGCTTGATGCGGAGGATGCGGCCGTTGCCGTTGCCGCACTGATCCGGGAGCTCCCAGTAGTAGATGTTGCCCTTGAGCTTGCCCTGCGCGATGTGCCAGGTGTTGAGCTCGGGGTCGAACGCGGTGCCGTTGGAGTAGCGGCCGATGGCGACGGTGAGGGGATCGCTCTGCGCGCCGGAGCCGCTGCGCTCGATCGCGTCCCAGTCGGCCTGCGGGACGATGTGGCGGCCGGGGGGAGCGGTGCTGAAGTACTCCGTGTAGTCGTAGTACTTCTCGGTGATGTGGACCTTGTAGGCGTCGCCGCCGCTGCCGCCGAACCACTGGATCTCGGGGGAGAGGACGCCGAGCGGGAAGACCGTCTGCGGGTAGGGGTAGGCGATCGACATCGCGTTGTCCGCGCCGCCGTTCGGGTTGTCGAGCGCGTCGATGGTCGTCTGCGGGAGGTTGCCTGTGTTGGCGACCTTCTTGATGTAGACCGTGACCGTCGCGCTGCCTTCCGCGTTGGAGTACTTCGCGGTGACCTTGCTGACGCCGGCGACGAGGCCGGTCGGAGTGAAGGTGGCGCCCGCGGCGACGTCGCCGATCTCGGGGTGATCCACGAGCCACTGGACCTGGGCGGTGATGTCGTTTCCGTTCAGTTTGGCGGTGAACGGGACGTTGGTGATGTTGCCGTTGTTGATGGTGATGATCGCGGACGGGGGATCGACGATGATCGCTCCCTGCGCCGTGCCGCCGCCGGCCCCGCCGGGGCCTCCTGCGCCGCAGCCGATGAGGCAGCCGCCTGCCCCGCCGCCGGCTCCACCCGAACCGCCGCCGGACGACCCGGCGACGCTGCTGCCGGCGTTCCCCGCAGAACCGCTCTGTGAAGAAGCGGGCGTACAACCCATCGCGATGGCGCCCCAAAGGACTGCCATCGCCAGCAAAAAGAATGTCCCAAGCTTGCGCATCGCGACTCCCGCCGGACGCTGCGAAATGCGGCCGGCAAGGTCCTACGATACACAGATGACGAGGGTATCGATACCCCTTCGATCGCGTGGGAAGCTGTGCGACAAACTGTCGCTATGGATGGAAGAGGCTATTTCGTCCTCACCGGATTCTAGGTCCGGCGGACTTCGGGGCTGCGGCCGCCACTTTGGCGGCGACGCCTGGCGCCGAGGGCGGCGAGGCCCGCGAGGAGCGCGAGCGCCGCGGCGCTTCCGGCCGGGGGATCGGCGACTTTGCAGCCGCAGCCGCCCTGCTTCGGGGGCGTGGCAGGCGGGCCCTCGACAGGGGCAGATCCGGTGTCGCCGTCGCCGGGGCCCTCGGAGGGCGGCGGATCGGCGGCGGGCGGGGGTTCGTCCTTCTTCGCGTCGGCGGCGTCGGCCTTCTTCGGCTCCTTCTTTTCGCCGGAGAAGACCATCGCGCGGCGGTCGACGACCACGTTGTCGCCCTGGAGGACGATGCGCAAGGGTTGACCCATCTTGGCGCCGTCGTTGCTGCGGGTGATCACCAGGGTGTACTCGCCGGCCTCGAACCCGTGGTCGCGCTTGATCATGAAGTCGAACTTCGTGATGTTGAACAGCTTGCCAGACGCGTCGGAGAAGCCGACATCCATGCTCTGGTTGATGGGCGTCTGGTTCTGAAGGGGCCTCTTGTTGAGGACCGGAGTCTTGGGGGATTGATCCGTGAGGGTGCGCTCGTAGAGGACCGTCTGCGTGAACTCGAAGTTCATCGGGATGTGCGCGGTGGGGGGCGCCGACCCGTAGTTCATGGTCATCTTGAGCTTCCACTTGCCGTCCTCCTCCTTGGGCTGGAGGTCAGTGACGGTGACGGTGCCGGCGGCGTGCGCGACGCGAGGCTGGAGGGCCGCGAAGGCCAGAGCGAGCGCGAGCGCAGCGGCGAGGAAGCGAGCAAAAACGAGGACGCGGGACCGCATGGCCGCAGCGTATCTCGCATTTGGCCGCGGGCGCCAAGGCCCTCTTGCGCGCCCCCCGGTCACGAGCGGGTCAAGGAAACCAGAGCAGCTTCTCGGCCGCCGTCTTGTAACAAGCCCCCCGCGCCGAGTCTTCGTCGTCGGTGCAGCTGGCGGAGGCGAGGCAGTCGGCCACCTCGTGCAAGGCGGCGCGGTTGTACTTGGTGGTGATCTCGGCGCGCGTGCCGGCGTCCAGGCGCTCGATCGCGGCCTTGCACTCGGGGACCGCGACCTTCTCGCAGCGCTCCATGCGCTGGCAGCGGGCCTCGATCACCTCGGCGCCGGCGCTCTCTTCGCCGATCATGAACGCGACCGCCTCGGCGTTGCACTCCTCGACGATGACCGTGTTGTCGGGGGCGTTGTCGCCGTCGCGCTGCACGCGGTCGAAGAAGCACTTCGCCATGCCCTTGAGGAAGGGGCCGGAGGCGGTCGGGTAGGCCGCCTTGCACTCGCCGAGGCGGCCCCACTCGCCGGGCTCCTTGCGGATCTTCGCCAGCGTGTCGCACCAGCCGGCCTGGGCCGCGACGACGCCGCTCTTGTCGGGGAAGCTCGCCGGGCCGCTCGAACAAGCGGCCGCGAAGAGCGCGCAAACGGACGCGGCGGCGAGCGCCCCCAGCGTCTGCGAAAGGGAGAAATGCCTCATTTCGACTCCGGCTCGTGCAGGACGCACGACAGCTTGTCCAGGGAGAGCTTGCTCGCGTCCTCGGCCGAGGCGCGGGAGCGCGCGACGGCGGCGGACTTGGCCCCGAAAGAGGCCGTGAGATCGAGCGGACGCCCGGAGCCCCGGACCTCGACGCCCGTGATGCAGAGGCGCTCCGCGCTCGCGCGGATCCGCAGCGTGGAGGGCACGTTGAGCTCGCTGAAGAGCGTCTTGCCGCCGTGCGCGAGGACCGTCACGGGGAGCTGCAGGTCGATCAGCAGCTCGTACGTGACGCCGGACGGCTTGGCCGTGCACGCCGCGAGATCGCCGCCCACGAGCGAGCCCGTCGAGGCGAGCTGCACGAGCGGGGCGATCTCCGCGCGGGCGAAATCGACGGCGCCCGCGAGGACGTCGCCCGAGTACGGGGAGTACCAGACGAGCGCGGCGCCGGGCGCGTCGAGCCGGCGCGCGAGGGCGAGCTTGCCGCGCGTCGGATCCGGGACGCGGGCCGTGCGCAGGAAGGCGCGCGAGGCGTCGGGTTGGATGAGCACGAGGACGTGGCGCGCGTCGTCGACCGCGACGATGGACGGCCCCGCGGCGCCCTTCGCGGTCGCGGAGCCGCCGGCGGGGCCGGGGAGGATCACGGCCGCGTCGAGGCGACCGTTGTAGTCGAAAGGCAGGAGCGACGCGGCGCCCGCGCCGAGGTTCGCGCGGCGCTTGTCCCACGCGAGCATCAGGTCGACGCCGCGATCGCCGAGGACGGGGACGACGTAGCCCGTCAGCTTCTCCAGCCCGTTCGAGGCGGTCGAGAGGTGCTTCACGGGGGCCGTCGGATCGAAGGGGACGACGAAGTCGGCGTTCCAGCTCTTGTCCTTGAGCTGGCCGAGCGCGCTCTGGGGCTTGGTGCGGAGGCTCACGACCTCCGCGGGCGGCGCGGGCGGCGCCTTGGGAGGAGGCGGCGGCTTCGCGGGCTTGGCGGCCTTGGGCTTGGAGGAGGCGGACGGACTGGCGCTGCCGGAAGGCGGCGGCGCGACGGGGCTCGACGTCGACGACGGGGGCACGAGGCCGGGAGGAAGGAGACCGGGAGGGAGCATGCCCGCGAGGCCCGGGGGGAGCGCGCCCCCGTTGTCGCGGATCATCTGCTGGATGTCGGGCGGCAGCTGCGAGAGCAGGTCCTCCGAGACGCCGCCGGTCTTGGGGGAAGGGACCGCCGCTGTCGCCTTCGGCTCGGTCTTGGACTTGGGCTTGGGGAGCGGCGCGGGGAACGCCTCGGGCTCGCCGTCGAACGTGCACTCCAGCTTCGGGAGGCGCGGGACCGGGAACGCATCGGCGCCGGGGCCGGCGTACGGCTCTTTCTCTTTCTTGGGCGGGGGCGGCTTGGGCGAGCCCCAGCCGATCCGCACGAGACCGCTCGACAGCGCGCATCCCACCGCGGAGCAAGCGGGGAAGCGGGACTCGTCGTAGGCGTCTTCCATCTCCCCGATGGGGGGGCCGACGACCTCGGTCCACGTCGCGCCGCCGTCCGTCGTCTCGTAGTAGACGGTGCTGTCGTCGTCGTCGGCGCGCGCGAGGCCGAACATGCCGCCGAAGAGCACCGACTGCACGTGCGCGGGCAGCGGGAGCACGGTGGCCTTTCCCTGCGGCGAGATGCGCACGCCCGCGAAGCGGCCCGAGGTGTCCGTCGAGACGAGCTCGGGCGCGTCGTCGCCCATGCCGGAGCCGTAGTCGCCGCCGCCGCTGCCCTCGGCGTCGAGGTGCATCCAGCCGCGGATGGAGCCGTCCGGCTCGAGCCAGAACGAGCGGTCGATCGAGCGCCACGGCGCCTGCGTCTGCGGCGTGGGGATCTGCGTCCATTTGCCCTTCTTTAGCGCGCGATCCTTGGGATCCAGGCGAACGAGGCGCATGCCGTTCTTCGCGGGCTCCACCTTCTTCGCTTCGGGCTTCTTGGCGTCGGGCTTCTTGGCGTCCGCCTTGGCGGGCAAGGTCTTGGGCGGGACCGAAGGCGGCCGGCCGGCCTTGGGCGAGCCGCTCGTCATGGAGCGCGGCGGCGCGACGGGCGAGCCGCTCGGCGACGCGACAGGCGAGCCGCTCGGCGACGCGACGGGGGAGAAGCTGGGCGGGGGCGCCGGGGAGGCGGTCGGCACCTGCGGCGTCGCCAGGAGGTCGCGCGTCGCCGGGGGCGTCAAGCTGCCGCCGCGAGGCCGCCGGAGCGGCGAGTCGTCGTCGTCGAGCGACGGGCCGTCCTTGTCTTTGTCCTCGTCCTCTTCGTCCGGGTTCACGCCCTTCAGCAAGAGGACCGTCACCTCGCCGTCGTCGCCGAGGACCCAGCGGTACAGGTCCTTCGCGTCGTCGCCCGTGAGGCGGTGCTCGATCCAGTAACCGCCGTCGAGCCGCACGCAGATGCGCTTGTCGTCGGCCGGGGGCGTCTCCTTCTCGGGGATCTCGTCGGGCTCGCCGGAGTACTCGGGGTCGTAGCCGCCATAGCCGCCGTAGCGCCCGTAGCCGCCGTACGGGCCGTAGCCGCCGGGGTAGTACGACGAGTCCTCGTCGTCGTACGAGCGGCGAGGCACGGGGCGCGCGCCGAAGTCGTCCGCGGAGGGCGGCGTGCGGCCGCAGCGACCGAGGTGCGCGAGGTGGCCGCGATCGTCCGTGAGGAACGGGCCCGTGTCGGGGAACGTCGCTTCGAGCTTCGGCGCGGTGATCGGCCCGTCGAGCGTGAGGATCTCCGCCCCGGCGGAGTGCGCGCAGGCGAGGAGGATCGACGCGCCGGCGCGCACGGGCTGGCAGCCCGAGTACTCGGTGCTCACGCCGAGGAGCGCGCCGCTGCCCAGCTCGGCGCCCGTCTTCGTCGAGAGCACCTGAAGGCCACCGGAGTCGCGGCCCACGAGCGCGCGCTCGCCGTCGAGGAGCAGGCCCACCGCCGCGGCCCACACGAGCGAGTCCGGCGCGAGCGTCTGCGAGATCGGCTCGATGCCGTCCTGGTCCGACGACGGGGGCGGCGTCGGGTTCATGTAGTTGTACTGGTACGGGCTGTACGGGTTGTATCGACGGCCGTAGTACGTCTGCGGCGGGGGCGGCGTCGGCTCCACGGCGGAGGCCCCGGGCATGAGGCGAAGATCCGCCGACCCGCTCAGCGAGACGAGCTCGATCTCGCCCTTTTTCCCGAGGCGCGCGCCGTTCGAGAAGTAGCCGCGCGCCGCTGTCACGTCGCTCCACGTGGCGCCGCCGTCGGTCGTGGCGCGCGTGCGGCCCATGATGTCCAGCGTCACGCCGCGCTTGTCGTCGATGGACAGCGCGTCGATGACGCCCGGCTGCGGGCGCCACCGCTTGACGGTGGCCGCCTTGGGGCCGGCCGCCATCGACAGCTCGAAGATGCCGCGATCCGTGCGGAGGAGCACCGAGGAGAACCACGGGCGCGCGCCGGCTGTCGGGCCGATCTCCGCGACGGGGGTGAGCGCGCCGAAGAAATCCTTGGTGTGGTACGTGCGCAGGTCGGACCAGACGAGGTAGCCGCCGCCGAGGCGATCCGGGAGCGAGCGGAACCCGACGAGGCCCGCGGGCGACCGCGCGGAGTCCGTGATCACGCCGCCCTCGAGCTTCACGCGGCGGCCCATCACGATCGCCAGCTCCGGCCGCGGGACCGCGACGCCCCTGCTGGCCTCGTCGAACGTGGCGCCCTGCGATTGCGTGAGCACGTAGCGCGCGGCGCTCGGCTTCGGCGCGACGGCGCCGCCCTTCGCCGCCCCGGGCTGCGCCGCCGGCACCGTCGCGACGCCCGAGGAGCACGCGGCGGCCGCGATCGCGGCGGCGGCCAGGAGACCGGCGTACTTCAGACGAAGCCTCATGGCGTGGTTCCTGTGCAGAAGAGTTTCTGGCGGACCTCGGAGCCGTTCTGGATCACGAGCAGCGTGCCCTCCCCTGCCCCCTTCGGCAGCGGCGGCGCCACCGGGATCGGCGCGACCGTCGCGGTGGCGGACGCGCTCGCCGACGCGGTCGGCGTGGCCGCGGGGACGGAGGCCGGGCTGAACGGCGAGCTGAGCGGGTTGGACGACGCGGCGGCGCTCGCCGACGCGCTCGCCGACGCCGAAGCGGAGGGCGCCGCCTTCTTCGGGGGCGTCTTCTTCTTGTCCCTGTCCTTCGCGTCCGCCGCGCGCTTGGACGGGGCCTTCCCGAAGCGGGCGATCAGCTTGCGGAGCACGCCGTTGCCCTCGTAGCCGCTGCCGTCTTGATCGTACCGATCGTCGCGCACGGACATCTCCACGGCCTCGAGGCACGCGGCGTCCTTGGACCACCGGACGATCGCGAGGCCCGCGGTCCCCGTCGACCACACGCCGGGGAGCGCCGTCTTGGACAGGCCGATCGCCGTGTCGAAGGGCAGGAGGACGCGCGCCTCGCCCGCGTCGAGCTTCTCCCCGACGGGGCACTTCGCGTCGGTGCCGACCTTGAGCGACGTGAGCGGGGCGAGCGTCTCCGCCTGGCCGATGTACCCGTCGTTCGGATCGATCGGCGCGAGCAGCGCGTCGCCGCGGCCGTCGACGGCGACGCCGACCGGCAGGCCCGCGCGCACGCCGATGCCGAACGTGAAGCCGCGCGGCGTGGTGGAGGTCGCCGACGTGCGGAGCTCGCGCTGCGCCGTCCCGACCGCCGCCGTCCCGTCCGCGGAGTGGGGCATGTCGATCGCGAGGAGCGTGAAGCCGCTGTACCGCGCGCTGCCCACGAGGACGCGATCCTTGATCCGCACGCCCATCGCCGGATCATCGAGGCACGCGCCGACCTTCAGCACGACGCCCGCGTCCTCGAGGAGCGGCGCCATGCAGATCTCCTTGCGGCCGGTGGGGAGGAGATCGACGCGCCCCTCCTCGTCCATCACGTAGCCGAGGCGCATCTCGTAGGGGCGCTGCGTCGTACTCCCGCTCTTCGACAGCGGGACCGTCGCGCGGTGGATGCGCGCGTCGAGGTCGAGCGGATCGACCCACGCGAGGTCGACGTCCACGCCCGTCGGCATCGGGCCGTTCCACCACGGGAGCGTGTACATGCCGATGAAGCCGAGGCGCTGCATGCCGCCGTAGCCGCGCCCTGTCGTGCCCGTGGGCGTGAACCCGAAGCCGTAGCCGTACGAGTCGGCCTGCCGCGCGCCCTCGCCCGGCGACGCGTACGAGCACGCGAGGCGCACCGACGTCGGCTTCGGCGGGGGGCGCCGGTACTCGTTCTTCTCGCGGAGGATCCGCGCGGCCGTGCGGCCCGTCTCGTAGTCGGTCGTGACGCCGGGGATCTTCGGATCGACCGAGTCCCACCCGATGCGCACGTACCCGCCCATCTCGCAGCCGACCGCCGTGCACGTCGACGGGCGCGTCGTGGGGAGGCTGCCCGGCGGGCCCTTCACCTCGATCCACCGCTTGCCCCAGTCGATCGTCTCGAAGAGCCGCCCGTCGTCCGAGTGCGCCATCGCGAACGGCCCCGAGCGCTCGATCGTCTCGACGCGCGGGGGCGCGGGCCGCGAGGTGATCTTGCCCTTCGCGTCGATCACGATCGCGGCCGTGCCGCTGCCGTTGCCGTTGTTGTTGATCCACGCCTCGATGGTGCCGTCCGGGCCGGCGCGCATCTCGCGGGTGGCCGTCTCGGAGCCGCGGGAGGCGTAGCTCGGCAGGGAGAGCGGCGGCTCCGACCGCGGCACGCGCACGATGCGGAGGCCGCCGATCGTCGCGACGCGATCCTCGTCCGTCACGAGGCGCCCCGCGCGCGCCACGACGACGACCGCGTCGCCTCCGGGGCGCGGCATCCACCCGACGGCGTCCTCGGCGTCCTCCGCGGGGAGGCGGTGCTCGATCCAGTGATCGGCGCTCGCCCGCGCGCAGAACACGGAGCTCCGCTGCGGCGACTGGTTTCGCTGCGACGCCCCCGTCACGCCGTCGATCTCGTCGGGCACCGGCGCCGCGCCCGCGCACGGCCCCAGGTAGCCGAGGCCGATCCCGTCCGCGATGCTGAAGCCGTCGAGGTCCCGGCGGCCCGTCGCCTCGTCCAGCTCGAAGGTGCGCTCGATCCGCGGGACGCCCGTCACGTCGATCACCATCGCGCGCTCGCTGCTCCGGCACGCGAGGAGCACGGCGTCCGGCAGCTTCACGGGCCGGCAGTCGGCCCCGTTCATGTCCTCGAGCTGCGTCGCGCTGATCACCCGGGCCGTCTCGGCGTCGACCTTCGCGATGCGGTCGCTCGACACGACGAGGTTCACGCCGTCGCCGAGCGGGAGCGCCTCGCGTCCCAGCATGCTGATCGCGTCCTCCGACGAGAAGTCGGCCCACGCGTCCTCCAGGTCCGGCGGGCGCGCGCCGCGCCTCGGACCGGGCGCGACGGCCGAGTCGGAGAGCTTGCCGTCGGGGCCGAGGAAGTGCTCGCGCCCCGAGCTCGTCTGCACGATCAGGTCCTGGCCCCGCACCTCGAGATCGCGCGCCTCGCCGACCTCCTCGTTCACGTCGCGGAACGTCTTCCCGCCGTCGATCGTGAGCATCGCGCGCCCGAACACGTTCGTCGCGACGGCGCGCTTCGCGTCCGCCGCGAGCCCCTCCACCATGCCCGGCAGCGGCATCGACGTGACGCGCGTGTCCTTGAGATCGGCCGCGGTGCCCGGCACGACGAGCATCACGCCGGCCTCGGTGAAGAGGCCCATGCCGTCGAGCCAGTCGAAGCCCCCGCCCCAGCTCACGTCCTGCGGCAGCGTCGCGATCTTCACCAGATCGCCCAGGAACGAAGCCGCGACGTACACGTTCCGCCCCTTCCAGAAGAGGTACCGCGCGGGCCCCTTCGTCCACGCGGGCATCGGCTCGCCGCCGTCGAGCTCGATCTCTCCCGGCGCGGTCTTCAGGATCTTGGCGGCCTTGATCTCGACGCGCCGGCTGTCGAGGATCGCGTAGTCCGAGCCGCTCGCCGTCCGCTCGATCCAGCGGCTGCCCTCTTCGAGGTACCGCGCGGGCCCGTAGGCGTGGAGCCCCAGCTCCTTCGGCGGCGCGGGGGGCGCGTATTTCGCGGCGGAGAGCCCGTCCGTCTTGCACCCGGCGGCGGCGAGCCCTCCGCCGAGGAGGAGCGCGGCCAGGTACGCGTGGTGCCGAAAGCGAGGAGCGGGCATGGGGGAGGTCGCGCCCGGGCGACGGCCCGAGGCAGGGCGCATGATCGCCGCACCTTCCGACCCCGACAACCACCGCGGCGTCTTCACGCTGCTTTCCCCCGTTTTTCGAGCCGTTCGAGGACCGCGCGCGGCAGCATGGTGGCCTTGTACACGTAGACCTCGCCCGCGTCGTCGTCCTCCAGCACCTCGGAGCTGACGCGCAGCTCCTTGCTCACGGCGAGCAGCAGCCGCGCCGGCAGCGCCCCTCGCCGGATCTGCTCCACGCGCGTCCACACGGCGGCGCGGCTCCAGAATCCGAAGGCCTCCAGCAGCACCTCCTCGCCCGTCTTCTCGTGGACGAACGACAGATCCGGGATCACCGCCGGCTCCCCCGGCACCACGAAGATCCTGTCGTTCTCCGCGACGCTCCACGCCGATCCGAGCCTGTCGAACCCGGCCACGAACGCCTCCAGCACGGGCGACGACGAAGGCAGCTCCCCCGCATGCGGGACGAGCCCATCGCCCGGCGACACGCGGAACACGACAGCCTCCTTGCGCGGCCCCCACGCGACGTCCGCGACGAGCGAGAACCGCGCGCAGGCGAGCACCGCGTGGAGCAGCGTCGCGAGCCGCATCCCGTACTTCAGCGACGCCCCGAAAAGGCTGAAGGGCCCGTCGATCACGAGGGTGTAGACGGCCTTCGCGCTGGGCCCCGGCGCGAACGCGCGGCCGCGATCCCCCGAGGACGAGACAGCATCCCCCTCTTTCGAAGCCCCCTTTGCTCCCGCCTTCGCTCCCGCCTTCGCTCCCCCCTTCGCTCCCGCCTTCGTTCCCGCCTTCGCGTCCTCCCCGGGAGCCTTCGTTTTCCCTGCTTTCGTGATTTTCTTGGATCGCGCAGAGGCGCCTCCCTTCGCCGTCACGGGCCCAGGCGCGACTGTCTCCTCCCCCTCCGCCGCGCCCCTCTCCGACGCCACTGTCTCGCCTTCCTTCGCCGCGACACCAGAAGCGGTGCGGGGCCGCTTGCGCACGACTGTCGCGCCGCCGCTCTCCGGTGCGGTGAGAG
>WBZX01002617.1_pt1 | contig 12117 bp, 11 predicted proteins | sample 5204211 | NCBI WGS metagenome assembly WBZX01 (sample SAMN12344362, study PRJNA552823) | activated sludge metagenome | biome: Activated sludge suspended growth; feature: Nitrification reactor; material: Wastewater; isolation source: activated sludge from nitrification reactor of wastewater...
CGAATCACTTGCCGTCGCCGTTCATGCAGCGCTTCATCCTTTAAGGTTCTTGCATCTATTTTCTCCATTCTTCTATGGGCATGCAATATCACTCAAAGTTCAAACTATTTATTGGCCGGGTCTATAACATCAATAGCTTGTCCAGGTTTATTAAACCCAAGAAAAACAAAAAGCCACAGAGTAATTCTACTCTATGGCTTTTAAGATTAATCTTTGCTTAAGCTACTATTTTTCGGCGACGTACCGAAAAACCAACCAAACCTAAACCGGCCAGTAACATAGCGTATGTTTCCGGTTCTGGAACAGGTAATGCTTGTAGTGCGACTGAATATTGCCCAACATGAGCAGCGCTTCCCAGGTAACCACTGATATCAAGATGATATTGGCCAGCAGCTAAATTACCAATGAGGTTTGATGCATTATTACCTGAAAACGTGGTGTACAAAGTACTTCCACCTGGGTGAACATCATTCCATACTTCAACGGTCAAACCTGTGATCTCGGCTACATTTATACCCCATAAGTTCAACGAGTAGGTATTGGCAGAACCAGATGTACTTGATAATGTCGGAATAGTAAAATTTGCAAATTCTTCGAAAAATGAACTTGGGCTGCCTGTCAAAGTGACAGCAAGTACGCTCGGAGATGCGCCTATTACACCCATATCATATGCATTTCCTTGTGAACCATTCCCGCTTACATTAGCAAAACCTGCATGAGCAACACCACTTGTCATCAGAACAGCAGCAGCTACTAATTTTAGTTTAAAATTGCTTTTCATTTTAGAATCTCCAAGGTAGGTTTACAAAAATATAATTAGATACGCACCAATTACAAGTGTATAAATAACTCGCTTGAATTAAGCGGCAGCCAGTAATCATTTATAGCTTCTAATTACACACAACCACATTGTAGGTTTATTATTCTCTTGCATCTATAGGAAATTCTTCCTTTTTTATTAGTACATTAGCATATCTTCGAGTGGTACATTTGTACTAAATATTAATGTGTAAGTTGTTCAAGTTGTTTTTACTTTAAGAGTATAGAAAGGTTTTTCATATTTATTTCATATATATCTATGTTATTGATATATAATTTATTTATGATAGAAACCAAAATTAATGACGAATATAACAAGGCTGATCTCATGATTCTTATGGGGCGCAGATATAACTCATTTATGTCATATTTACCCAGTGGTGCATGGGTGACGTACAAACGTGATTTTTTGGCTAAGATTGTTGATTTTTACAGAACGGAAGAATTTATTTTATCCACAAGAAACCTGATTTTGTTTTAATCATCGGCGTGATAACCTCTACTCTGTGTTACTGAAGCTATTATCCTTATATCTACTTTAATTTCCGAAGACTCTTAAATACAAATCGATGGCTAAATTAGAAGAACAAGATATTAAATTGTCAAGAGAAAATGATGTGCAAGTCGAGCCTGTCAGAACTATCAAGGTGGATCATTGCAGTATCACATTACTGGGAACCGCACATGTCTCAAAGGCCAGCGCAGACAAGGTTCAGGAACTGATTGCCACAGGACAGTACGATGCTGTGGCTGTCGAGTTATGTCCGAGTCGCCATAAAGTAATCGTTAATCCCGATGCAATGGCTAAAATGGATCTGTTTCAGGTTATTAAAAGTGGACAGGCCAGCATGGTAGCCGCCAGTCTTGCATTAGGCGCTTTTCAGCAACGTATGGCGGAACAGTTCAAGATTGAGCCTGGTGCAGAGATGCGTGTCGCGATTAAAGATGCGCAGGCAGCCAAGCTACCGGTTTTGTTGATAGATCGTGAAATTGGTACGACTATGAAACGGATTTATCATAATGTTCCATGGTGGAAGCGTATAAATTTATTTGCCGGTTTGATAACCAGCGTGATCAATCAAGAGAAATTCAGTGCAGCTGAAATTGAGAAACTAAAAGAAGGTGATGTACTGGAAAGTTCTTTTTCACAATTTGCGGAAAATGAGAAAGACCTGTTTCGACCGCTCATCAGTGAACGAGATGAATATATGTCCGCACGTCTCATCAAAGAATGTAAAGAAAACAACTACCGACATATTCTGGCAGTGATTGGCGCCGGACACCTTAATGGCATGGCACAGCAGCTTGAGACTCAGAGTATCGTCGACCCGGATGAGAGAATTGCACGACTGGATACTATTCCAATGTCGTCCAAGTGGATCAAGTATATTCCCTGGATGATTGTTACGCTTATTCTGACAGGCTTCGCCATTGGTTTTATGCGTAGCCCGGAAATGGGCACTACTATGGTGATTGAATGGATAGTAATCAATGGTGGACTTTCCGCATTGGGAGCCGCCATTGCTTTTGCTCACCCACTTTCGATTCTGACCGCTTTTTTAGCGGCTCCCTTGACATCTTTAAATCCAACCATTGGTGCAGGTATGGTTGTCGCCGCAGTAGAAGCTTATCTACGCAAACCGAAAGTAGGCGACTTTAATCGGCTCAGATCTGACACAACCAGCTTGAAAGGTTGGTGGAGTAATCAGGTAACACGGATCTTGCTGATTTTTATCCTCTCAACACTGGGCTCCGCCATTGGCACTTATGTGGCAGGATTCAGAATATTTGAACAACTTAGCAGCAGTTAAACAAACATGTTCGGTTTCTTCGAGCGCCTGATAGATCCTTATCCTCCAGCTCATCCTGTTGAGCCTCCCAAGGGGCTATATCAGTTCTGTCGTCATTATATTCGGGGAATCGAGCCTTATCTCGTTTTGCTGTCACTATTGACCACTTGTTTGGCGATTAGCGAAGCTATGCTGTATGGCGTACTTGGGCAGATAGTTGATTGGCTGGCGGAGAAAGAAACCACACATTTCCTGGAAGATGAATGGCCAACTCTACTGGTCATGTCGGTATTCATTCTGATACTGATTCCGCTTCTGGTGCTACTACACTCATTAGTCATCCATCAGACACTCATGGGTAATTTCCCTATGCGTATCCGTTGGCTGTCACATCGCTACCTGCTCAATCAGAGCTATACCTTTTTCCAACATGAGTTCAGTGGCCGGATTGCCACGAAAGTAATGCAGACAGCGTTGTCCGTACGAGAGACGGTGATGAAATTACTCGATGTCATTCTGTTTGTAACTGTTTACCTCACTACAACTTTCTTTTTGATAATCAATGCAGATCCACGTTTGTGTTTGCCGTTAGTAGCTTGGTTGTTTTTATATATTGGCATTTTGTCTCATTTCGTGCCGCAATTAAAGCGCATCTCCACCTTACAAGCTGACGCACGCTCTCTGATGACCGGCCGTATTGTCGATAGCTACACTAACATACTGACACTTAAATTGTTCTCACAGAACCAGCGGGAATCGGCCTACGCCAAAGCAGGTATGGAAGAATTCATGTCCACAGTGCATCCACAAATGCGCTTGTCGACCTGGCTCAATGTCTGTGTATGGATTATTAACATGCTGCTGGTATTCGCGACGGGAGCATTGGGGATTCACTTATGGTTGCAAGGTGCGATCGGTCCAGGGGCTATCGCAATAGTCATGAGCCTGGCAATCCGGCTGACTGGCATGTCACATTGGATTATGTGGGAGGTCAACGCGTTGTTCGAGAGCATTGGCACAGTACAAGATGGCATTAATACACTCTCCAAACCACAGAATGTTACTGATATATCAAATGCAAAAGAACTACAGGTTAATCAAGGCACTATTCATTTTAGACATGTCTGCTTTTCCTATCACCCGGATCAGCAGGAATCTTCTCGGATTTTTGACGATCTCAATCTACATATCACGGCCGGAGAGAAAGTCGGAGTTGTCGGTCGTTCAGGCTCGGGCAAATCGACATTTGTAAATCTGTTATTGCGTTTTTATGATATCCAGCAAGGCAGCATCACCATTGACGGACAAGATATTTGCGCAGTGACTCAGGAAAGCTTACGTGCCAATATTGCCATGGTGACACAAGATACTTCGTTATTACATCGCTCAGTACGTGACAATATTCTATTTGGCAAACCGGATGCCACCGATGCACAGATGATCCAAGTGGCCAAACAAGCCCAAGCACATGAATTTATCCAAGCACTCAGGGATATCAAAGGTCGGACAGGTTATGATGCCCATGTGGGCGAACGCGGTGTTACACTTTCCGGTGGCCAAAGGCAACGCATCGCCATTGCTCGTGTGCTGCTAAAAAATGCACCCATTCTGGTTTTGGATGAAGCAACATCGGCGCTGGATTCAGAAGTGGAAGCCAGTATTCAGCAAAGTCTGTATCAGTTGATGGAAGGTAAAACTGTCATAGCCATCGCACATCGACTATCCACCATTGCCGCAATGGATCGGCTGATTGTATTTGACAAAGGTCGAATTGTGGAACAGGGCAGTCATGCCAAACTTATCGCCAATAATAAGCTCTATGCACAATTGTGGAACCATCAATCCGGTGGATTCTTGGGATTGCTTGAGAATGAACGATCTGATGAGCAATGACCTATTTATCCGAATTTACGGCACCGCCTCACATAACATATCTATAATTTATTGGATGAAGTAAGTTCATTCAGTGAAGCCATTAAACGTATAAAGCGAGACTCGCCAGGTGATAATTCATTGGCAGCGAGAAGGCTATCGTGGGCCTCTTGAATCAATTCAGGTGTTGATCCATTTTTTTGCATATACGTAATAATCACATGAGCCAAATTAAGTAGCACGCGCATGTTTGTCGGCATTGCTGCTTGAGCATCTCTCATGGCGTTCACTGCTTCTTCATATTGTCCTTTACTGATTAGCAATACACCACGATTCATAATGATCATCGCTTCCTTACGAAAGACTTCAATCATTTGATTGCCCTCTTCACCCATTCCAGCTTGCTCAAATATTTTCGCGACGTCCTGCAGCAATATAGTGTTCTCAGGATTATTTTTTATCTCATTCTGCAATAATGCAATGGCTTTTTCTTTATTATCCGTATTCATCAATAAATGGGCTATTTCCAATGTGCCACTGCTATCTGGATGAATATCATTTGAAGTGAGAAACTGAGTGAGTTCAGTGGCAACTTGCTCGGCTTTCTCAATATTACCCTGTTGATGATGAACCATACCTTCAACCGCTAATGCTTTTAAACGTACTTCGTTAGTGGTGAAGCTTTTATTGAGCCGCCCTAACACCTTGAATGCTTCATCAGGGTTTTTGTTAGCACTGTATGCTTTAGCGAGACCAATATAAGCATCTGCCGTTTTTAACACTGAATTCTCCCCCAGTGCTACGCTTTTGCGAAAAGCCTGCTCAGCAAGCGCTGGTTTACTCATTTTTAACGCTATATTGCCAAGGTTCTTTTGCCGCACTACTGAATTGGGAGATAGCTTTACTGCATGTTCGAGTATATTACTTGCTCCCTCGAAATCACCTATGGTTTGCAAAGTTTGCGCGAGGAGATCATAGGCTTCAAGAAATGCAGGGTTTGTTTCGATGGTTTCTTCGAGCAAGGTTTTAGCTGTACCAAGGTCGTTCTTTTTAAGCAGAACTTTAGCTAATGCCGTTTTAGCCCAGGGAATATCGCGCTCGACCAAAATGCTCTCCAGCAATTCTTTAGCGCGATCGTATTCGCCAGTAAGTAGGAACAAATCGCACTTAACTCGGAGTAAATCAATCGTGTAGGCTTTATTAGAAGTCAAGCATTGGTCACATAGACTGATGGCTCTCGAGTAGTCTGATTTTTTCATTGCTTGGTAAATCTTTGCAAAAGCTTCTTTTTTTACCCAAACCTTGGATAATCGCAAGCGCAAACTCATTTCGGTAACAGGTTTAAGTAAATAAGCATCCGGTTGATATTCTGCAGCACCTGTAACCGCTTCAGAAGTTTTTTCTGCGGAAATCATTATCCAGAGGCAAGAAGGTTCAATAAGCGAACGATATTTAGCTTCTTCAAGCACTTGCTGTCCGTTTTTTCCAGCCCCCAAATTGAGATCGCAAAGTACAATGTCAAATTGTATTTTCTTTAGCATCACAATGGCTTCACTGCCATTGGCTACTGCATATATTTTCTTGACATCAGCACCATAATTGCGCAGGAACTCACGGAAAATACTACGCATTTCCTGATAATCATCAATGATTAGTATGGTTTTCTGTGAAAGATCCAGGTGCGGTGTTGAGAAATTAAGCAGGGTCGTATTCACAATTTCAAGCAATAGAAATTAATTACGGAAGAATTAATACAAAACAAGCACCTTCAAGAGAGCCGCCGTTTCTCAGTTTAAGCTCGCCGACATCTCCTTGATTATGATGCATACATGCTACCATTCCTGCGAAATAGAAACCCAGACCTGTGTTCCCTTCCTGAAAATCGACACTGCGTATAGGATTATCACTTTCTTGTAGGATTTGGACTGGATAACCATCGCCATCGTCTTCGATACGTAATTCCAGTTTTCCTGCTTTTTTGTCGGCGATGATATGAATGCAGCTGCGCGCATAACGCATGGCATTATTTAAGGCGTTACTGACGACACTGCTGACCAGATCTTCATCGAAATACCAATACAATCCTGGGTTAGCATGAACTTCCAGGTTGACTCCTCGAGATTCAAATAATCCGGTATATTGCGCAGCAATCGTATGCAAAAAATCATCCAGACAGATATTTTGCGGATCAAAAGGGTAGATTTTTTGGTCTAGTTTGTAGAGTGTCAGCAACTGAACCAGATTATTATTAATACGTTTGGCTTCATGACTCACCTGCAACAATTCAGTATGCGCAGAAAGCTGCGTCGTTTCAACTGAAGCAAGTACTTTTTCCAGACTGTAAATCAACATGCTCACTGAATTCTTCATATCATGTACAGAAGAAGCGAGAAAGTTTGTTATGTTGTGTATAGAAGGGTCGCAGGTGGCACTATTATTCTTCATATTAAGCATCCATACATGGATTCTCCGCACTTGATATGTTCATTTATCGTTTATTGATTGCAGTTTAACGGCAAAAAGCTTTGAAGCTGTAGCGCTGCTCTTGTGATATCAATTTAAAAAAAGATGCCTAAAATTATTTTGTGTTTCTTAAGGTTATTCAGTATCTCGATGCCACCATGGACAACAATATCGGATTGAGGATGGTGAAGTTCTGTGGCAATCTGCTGCAGCAAAGCTCGCCCGGCTTTGTCGGCATTATCAGAGATCAATTGTATCAGCCGTGCTGTCACTAAATTGATTTCCATAAAACGCACATCAAAACTGTCATCGCGATAAACCACCAAATGGGTTTGAGTTCCACTGGCTTCCTTGGGTTGAAATGCCGGGCTTATTTTGTGAACGGGAAAGTGATAGCTGAGCAACCAGGCGAAGGGAGAAATAACGGGAATTCCCTCAAGCAGATCACCTTGAGGGTTTATTTTTGTTGCATCCACTTTCTCATCCAATATAGAAAGTGCTAGCTCAACCCATTCGTAATGCGCGAGTTCCAACATAAAAGGCGGATCATCGGAGTGCATCATGCGCTCATGTTCCAGATATTTCAGAAACTCGCGTGGCATTTCCGGAAATAACGGAGTATGCGATAGGTGATTGGCAAAATAATCCCGGATCATGGCATGCCAGCGTTCATCCGGTGTGATTTGACGTAACACCGGATAAGTATTGGCCATAAAATCTTCCACATTGTTATAAAACAGTTCGCGGTAGATTTTCATCCGCCGTTCGTCTATATCTTCAGGACATGGATTTCTTTCCGGGTTACGGATATGTGCCGTAAAAGCATATTGCTGCCGCACAAAATCAGGGGGGCTAGCCGTGTCGTATGTAGCCACTGTCTTGATCCAGCCACTTACATTGTAATGCATGAATGGCGCTGACTTCTCTCAGTAATTCTGACAACGGTGGAAAGTTAAAATCACGTTCCAGCAAAGTCGGTATAACACCGAATTGCTGATAGGCCTGATCCAGCAATTGCCAGACAGGGTCTATGACATTTGCGCCATGGGTATCCACAATCAGGTCTTCTGCTTCATTGTAATGGCCACCAATATGGATGTAGCGAATACGTTCTGCCGGTAGCTGTTTGAGAAAAGCTTCCGCATCATAGCGGTGATTGATACTGTTGACATAGATATTATTAACATCCAATAGCAGATCGCAATCAGCCTCCTGCAATACTGCATTGAGAAAATCAATTTCTTCCATCTGTTTCCCAGGTGCGGCATAGTAGGAGACATTTTCCATCGCAATACGTTGCTCGAGAATGTCTTGTACTTGCTTGATACGTTTAGCAACGTAATGAACCGCTTCTTCTGTAAAGGGAATAGGCATAAGGTCATAAAGATGACCATCATCGCTGCAGTAACTCAAATGTTCACTGTAATAACGGATATGATGCTCACGCAGGAAATGCTTGAGCCGTTGCAGGAAAGCTTCGTCGAGTGGAGCTGGCCCACCGATAGAAAGGGATAGGCCGTGACAAATAAATGGCAATCTTTCAGTGAGTTCACGAAATTTCTTGCCATAGTAACCGCCAATGCCAAGCCAATTTTCTGGCGCCACTTCCCAAAAATTTACCGCATTAGCAGGCTGATCCGGGAGTGAACGCATGAGCGGCTTCCGCAGACCAAGACCTGCACCATGAACAGGATAATGTTGACTGTGCATGGCTACACGCGGTGCGAATTACTTGTTAGTATCGCTACCTTCTTTGTCGGATTTTTCCTCACCGCTTTTATCTTCTGTGTTCTTTTTCATTGCACCACCACACTTGCCTTCGCCGCATTTGCCTTCTTTCTCGGGTTTCTTGTCACCATCTTTATTACTGCCTTGGTCTGGCTTGGTAGTGCTGCTTGCATCAGCAAGCTGCATATAACCACCGGATAATTCATTCATGGCAAAAGGACTGATCGTTGTATCTGCTAACAGATTGCCGCTTGCAAGACTGGTAACAAACGCGGCACTTACTGCAAGTGAAACAGGCTTCATTGATTTTTTTGACATACAGTTTTCTCCATAAAAATTGATGAACTTGATAATAAGCGATAATAACTCCAAATTAAAATGAAGTCTTTTATTTCTCCACTGTGCCGAATGATTTCACTGGCATACATTGCAAATTTGGGCGGCGTGTGAAGCAAGGTAGAAGTATCTTATCTTTTACTATTGATAACTTGCCAATGCGTAGACATGCCGGCCATCATGTGATCATCGACATGGCAATGAAATAACCAGTTACCCGCCGAACGGGGAATCATATCCACCGAGGTCATGCTGGCAGGCAATATTTCAACGACATCCGTGCGACGGCCATGATCAAGTACGGTCTGGCCATGCCAATGAACGGTATGGTTATCCGTTTCGTTACCTAATGCGACGAGATGCCAGCGTACACGTTCTCCGATACGTGTTTCATAACCGGCAAGATTGCCGAAGATCCGACCATTGATGGTATGCTTAAGTCCGCTTTCCTCATCATTTTCTTCGTTGAAGATCATGTATAAAGCAGTCAATTCCCGATCAATATCCTGTGGCGTTGGATCGGAAGTGGAGCGTGCTTTATCTTCACGCGTGACAACAATCGTACTAATCAAGCCAAGGTTCGTTTCATCTTCGGCCATGACGTGCGAGTGATAAAGCCAGACAATGGATGATGGATCACTCGGCCCAGGGCCAGCATCTTCATCGACTATCCACGTATAAGTATAACTCTTCCCGGGAGGGATGCTGGCACCCTTACCACCATCGGCGCCTTCACTATCTTTATCGTACATTACGCCGTGCGGGTGCATAGAAAGTGGTCGATCTGTCTTGTTTAGAAAATGGATTTTCAGAATATCTCCAACCACGGCACGTAATTGAGGGCCTAAAATTCCCATCCATTCGGGTTGCGGTAATGGTGTCTTGTAACTGCCATCTGCGTAGCCAATATAACGATACTTGGTGTATATCAGCGTTTGCCCCCAAACACCCAATCCATCATCCAAATTAATCAAATTTTTACCGGAAGGCGCATAGTTCCAGGATGTTTTTTCCGCAGCAACCCAATATTCTCTTACAACCGCTTGTACTGGTAGCGAAGATAAGATGCCTAAGATAAAAAATATAATTGCAAAAATTTCTTTGACATACTGAGAAACCATGCTTTTCCTTTCTAATGAAATTAAAAGGTTAATAATTTAAGTTTATTCTCAAAACCCTGTCTGCAGCCAAAGTGGCTAACATATTAATTCCTCTATAGAAAGCATGTGCCTCCGAGCGATCCAGTAATACACAAGGCTTGCCAGAATACTTACAATAATATTTAACAATAAAAAAAGCTTGATGATTAACACAATCGACCGGACAAATAATCATATCAGCCTTTTCCAGAAGTCGAGGTAGATGGTCCAAAGGATCATTTGAATCACCATGGAATGTCATCAGATGACCACCAGAGTTTTTAATTAATTGATGATATTCCGGATAAAGCTTGAGGCGCCCCCCCACACATAAAACTGACCGCCCCGCCAGATGATACTGGTGATAATCATTCGCTCGATTACCGCCACTACGATTCTTTGTGGAAGGTGCGGTCTTGATGAGGGGTGCCCAGTCTGTAACCTGAGCGCTTCTAAATACAATGGATGTGCGGGTGTTAATAATCTTCTGATTAGAAGAATCGAGTTTCTGTTTGCGCGAATTAGCTTTCTTACGAATAAATAAGTACTTATTGAGTCGATTCGCTAATTTTTCTAAATTGCACAAACAAAAAGATAAGAAGATATTTGTATATGCAAAGTCAGGGGAATGATAATGAGAAAGCGTACCTGACGAATTGTTATTGGCTAGAGCCAGTTTCTTCAGAAATTTCATAATCGAACCTCCTAAAAATCAGCAGCGAATAAAAAACTGGCTGGCTGACCTGAGAGGAGCAGGCTGGCTGGCTGAATTTACTGCTGGAGAAGGAAGAGAACTCCAGCAGTATGGAAAAACTATACCTGACTTTGTAACCAGTTATGAATACCAATTTTTTGCATGACATCAAGTTGGGTTTCCAACCAGTCAATATGTTCTTCGGTATCTTCCAGAATACGTTCAAAAATTTCTCGTGATACATAATCTTTCGCTGATTCACAAGCCACTATTGCAGAAAGTAGACTGTCTCGCGAAATTAATTCAAGTTTTAAGTCACAAGCGAGACACTCCTCGACTTTTTCCCCAATCATTAATTTGCCAAGATCTTGTAAATTGGGTAAACCCTCCAGTAACAGAATTCGTTCAATCAGCGTGTCGGCATGTTTCATTTCCTCGCAGGACTCTTCAAATTCATGTTTCCCAAGACTGTTAAACCCCCAACTCTTATACATACGTGCATGGAGGAAATATTGATTAATGGCAGTTAATTCATGTTGTAATTGCTGATTTAAACAGCGGATAATATCTATATTACCTTTCATTTTTAGCTCCTAAGACAAAATCTCTGTATGTGAGAGTTTATGAGAAAGGTATCGCCCTAGTATTTCATTAACTTGTGTTTGTTCCGCCCTATCTTGCTGTAATAGCTATATACAAACATTCAATTGTTAAGAAATCCCTGACATGAGCCTGAATCATGCATCCGTTTCCATTTCACAATCATTTCACGAATAGCGACACCGTAATAACTTACGAGTATAAATATACATGATATGTACCTTTAATCCACTATTTGTTTAGAATTAACTTGCCATTCCGTGTGCGACGTAAAGAGTATTGCTCGCCTTTATGTAGTATATGCACTACATCGCCACTTTTGAATAAAGTATCGCTGTCAATCAGCGTTTTTAAATCTGCCGCTCCAGACTGATGTAAATTTCTTATGATTGTTTGCGGTAAGCTCAGAGTATTCATAATCTATCAATAAGTTTAATGAGAATGATTCTCATTATATATATCTTTAAATGGAATGCAAGGCCTAATTAAAAATATAATGCAATCTTCAATATTTTTTATCTGTTAATGAAAGAGAGAATTATTGGGGAGTTGATGTGGTCCAATAGACCCGGACACTCCAGTTAAGAGAAAATAATCTTAATTGGAGGAGGAAATGGAAGCGAGGAAACAATATACAAAGGAATTTAAACTGGATGCAATCAGCTTGGTATTGGAT
>WBZX01002618.1_pt1 | contig 12117 bp, 7 predicted proteins | sample 5204211 | NCBI WGS metagenome assembly WBZX01 (sample SAMN12344362, study PRJNA552823) | activated sludge metagenome | biome: Activated sludge suspended growth; feature: Nitrification reactor; material: Wastewater; isolation source: activated sludge from nitrification reactor of wastewater treatment...
CGGCTGGCTCGCGGCGCGCGAGAGCGACTTCCTCACCGGTGCGCTGGCCGACAACGACGTCGTGCTGCTCGACGGCGGCGACTCGACCTACGAGTGGGTCGACGACCCGGACGCCCGCAGCCCCGGACTGGTCGCGTTCGCCAACGTGCCGCAGATCGAGCGCGACGACTTCGTGTTCAACTCGAACGACAGCCACTGGCTGTCGAACCCCTCGGCGCCGCTGGTCGGCTACTCACCGATGCACGGCTTCGAGCGCACGCCCCGGACCCCGCGCACCCGCATGAACATGCGCGTCTTGACCGAGATGGGCGACGGCACCGCCTCGGGCGGCGACGGCCGCTTCGATCTGACCGAGCTGCAGAACGCCGCGCTGTCCAACCGCGGCATGATCGCCGAGCTGCTGCGCGACGACGTCGTCGCGCGCTGCCAGGGCGTCGAGACCGTCGCCTACGACAACCCCGACACCGGCGCCGTCGAGCACGTCGCGATCGGCCCCATGTGCGACGCCATCGCCGGCTGGGACCTGCGGCTCGACCTCGACAGCGTCGGCGCGGTCGCATTCCGCGAGTTCGTCGGCGAGTACCCCTACAGCTCGCTGTTCGACGAGGGCCTCGCCTTCGCGACGCCGTTCGACGCCGACGACCCGATCGAGACCCCGAACACGCTCGCGAGCGCTGCCGAGGGCGAGGTCGACTTCGCGCTCAAGGCCCTCGCCGGTGGCGCGCTGCGCCTGCGCAAGGCGGGCCTGTCACCCCGCGCGACCCTGCGCGACGCCCAGTACACCAAGAAGGGTGACGCCCGCATCCCGATCCATGGCGGCGGGCGGCCCGAGGGCATCACCAACCTCATCGACTACGACGTCCTCATGACCCTGCGCGAGGCCCCGATGTCGCGTGGCGAGGTCATCAACGACCTCACCGGCCTCACCAGCGAGGGCTACGTCGTCAACTACGGCACCAGCTTCATCATGACGATGAAGTTCACCGACGACGGACCCGAGGGCACCGCGTTCCTGACCTACTCCGAGTCGAGCAACCCCGACTCCGAGCACTACAGCGACCAGACCAAGCGCTTCTCCGAGAAGCAGTGGCGCCCGATCCTCTACCGCGACGAGGACATCCACGCCGACCAGCAGGAATTCCGCCTGCTGCTGGTCGACGAGTGAGTCACCAGACCTCGCAGGTGTTCTTCGGGCGCATCGGCTCGCCCGGCTCGCAGGCGAAGGCCTGCGAGAACTCGGGCAGGTTGGCGAGCGGCCCGTTCACGCGATAGCGCGGGTGGCTGTGGGGATCGGTCAGGGCCATGACCTGATCGGTCTCCGGCGTGCTCTTGCTGCACCAGATCTGGCCGAACGACACGAAGAACAGCTGCTCGTGGGTGAGCCCGTCCATCGCCTCGCTGTGCGGGTCGACGCCGTGCTCGCTGGCCCACTGCAGGTAGGCGCGGTGGGCGTCCTTGATGCCGCCGAAGTCGGCGATGTTCTCGCCCAGCGTCAGCTTGCCCGACAGGTGCACGCCGGGCTGCACCTCGTAGCCGGAGTAGAGCTGCTCGACGCATGCGGCGCGCTCCTCGAAACGCTCACCGGCCTCGGGCGCCCACCACTGCCGCAGCGTGCCGGCACCGTCGAACTTGCGGCCCTGGTCGTCGAAGCCGTGCGTGAGCTCGTGGCCCATCACCATGCCGATGCCGCCGAAGTTCATCGCCATCGGCCACTCGTGGTGGAAGAACGGCGGCTGCAGGATCCCGGCCGGGAACACCATCTCGTTGCCGGTCGCGTTGTAGTAGGCGTTCACCGTCGAGGGCGTCATCTCCCAGCGCTCGCGATCGACCCCACGATCGGCCTCGCGCAACCGACGGTCGAATTCGAAGCTGGCCGCGGCGACGACGTTGCCGGCATGGGCGGGCGTGACCGCGAGCGCGTCGTAGCTGCGCCACTTCGACGGGTAGCCGATCTTGTTGACGATCGCCTCCATCTTGCCGACCGCAGCCTTGCGGGTCGCCGCGTCCATCCACGCCAGCTTGGGCAGCCCGGCCTCGAAGGCATCCTCGATCTCGCGGATCATCTCGAGCGCGACCTCGCGGCTGCGGGGCGAGAAGCGCTCGGCGACGAAGTCGCGCCCGACCAGCTCACCCATCGCACGGTCGGTGGTGTCGACGCAGCGCTTCCAGCGGGGCTCGAGCTGCTGCTGGCCGCGTACGCTCTTGCCGTAGAACGCGAACGAGGCGTCGACGAAGCTGCTCGGCAGGTGGTCGGCGAAGCTGTGCAGCACGTGCCAGCGCAGATAGGCCTGCAGCGTCGGCATCGAGGTGCGACCGACCAACCCCGGCAGCGCCGCGAAGTAGGTCGGCGGCGCCAGGCTGACCGCGACGAGGTCGTCGCGCCCGACCGCGGTGAAGTAGGCCGCCCACGGCAGCGGCGCCTCGCGCTCGAGCGCGGCGCGCTCGACCCGGGCGTAGCGCGCCTCGGGCTCGCGCAGGGCCTCGCGCGGCACCGAGATCTCGGCCAGCGCGGTCTCGAAGGTGACGATGTCTGCCGCGCGCGCGGCTGGCTCGGCGACGCCGCCGAGCTCGAGCATCGTGGCGACGTGGGCGACGTAGCCCTCGCGCAGCTGCAGCATGCGCGCGTCGGTGCTGCGGTAGAACTCGCGGTCGGGCAGACCGAGCCCGGCCTGGCCGAGGAACGCGAGGTTGACGGTGGGCTGCTTGTAGTCGGCATCGATGCCGACGTCGAACAACACCGGCACCCCCGCGCGGTGCAGGGTGCCGATCGCGGTCATCAGCGAGGTCGGATCGTCGACGCGATCGATCGCTGCCAGCAGCGGCGCAAGCGGCTGCGTGCCGGCCTGCTCGATGGCGGCCTCGTCCATGCACGCGGTCCAAAACGCGCCCGCCTTGTCGCCGGGCTTGCTCGCCGCACGCTCGAGGATGGCGCGCATGGCCTCGGCGTTGCGGTCGCGCAGCACGTGGAAGCGGCCGTAGCGGGGCTGGTCGGCCGGCAGCGGGGTGGCGTCGATCCAGCCACCACACGCGAAGCGATAGAAGTCGTTGCAGGGGTCGGTCTGACGGTCGAGGCTGCCCAGCACCTCAGCCGAGGTCTCGGGGCTCGCGGTCGTGGGCGGCACGGTGGTGCCGCGCTTCTCACAGGCGACCAGGGACACGAGGGCGAGCGCAACGACCGATCGACGCATGGCGCGACGAGGCTGCCACAGCGCGGCTTCGGCACGCGGCGCACCGCGCAGGGAGTTCATCATGAGCACGCGCACGTCGTCGTTCATCACCGTCACCTGGAGCGCTCCCAGGACCCGGTGGCGACGACGATGGTTTCGTGTGCTCGAGCAGCCCGCCGACGGGCGGGCGCGCACGTCAGGCGGTCTTGGCCTCGGCGCGCGCGCGGACGATCTGCTCGGCCAGCTCGGGCACGACCTCCCACGCCACCGCCTCGAGCACCTCGCGGCTGAGCGCGACGATCGCCGCGGCGACCTTGGGATCGAGCCCGGCGGTGGCGCCCCCACCCTGTGCGGCCTTGAGGCGCGCGAGCATGCCGGGCGTCGCCTCGGCAGCGGCCGTGAACGGGATCGGGACCGCGATCGGAATCGGTGCGTCCGCGACCGGACGCGCAGCCGGGGCCGCAGCAGCCGCGGGCTGCAGCCGCACCGCGGGCGCGGGCGCGGGTGTCGGTGCAGGCGCCGGGCGGGGCGCGACGGGTGCCGCGGGCACGGGCGCGGCGGGACGTGGCGCAGCCGCCACGGGCGCGGGTGCGGGTGCGGGTGCGGGCGCGCGGACCGGCGCCGGCGCGGCGGCGATCGGAGCCGGGGCCGCAGCGGCGGCGACCGGAGCGGCAGCAGGCGCGGAGACCCCCGTCGTCGGCGGGACCGCCTTCGACATGCCCTTGCCCGTCAGCTCCGACACCTTGTCGATCAGCTCCTGGGTCTCGAAGGGCTTGGCGAGGAAGCCGTCGGCGCCGCAGGTCTTGAGCCGCGCCGCGTCCACGCCGCCTTGGTTCGACACCAACACGATGACCGGAATCTTCGCGGTCTCACCGTCGGCCTTCAGCTGCTGGCAGACGTCGTAGCCGCTCGGCTCGCCGGCGGCGAGCGCCGCGTCGACGAGCACGATGTCGGCCCCGAGCTGCTTGGCGCGGGCAATGGCTTCGCTGCCCTTGCTCACCGCGGTCACCTCTGCGTCCTCGGCCGCAAAGGTGATCTTGATGGCCAGCCGCATGGTCTTGCTATCGTCGATCGCGAGGATCTTGGTCGGCATCGCGCGCTCCAGGCAGGTCAAAGGCGTACCATGGGGCGTGTGAGCGGGTCAACGAAGCCGGCGGCCGAGAGTTCGCCGCGCACCGAACCCGCCGGCGTCGCCGAAGCCCCCGATGGCGGCAAGTGGGCCACCCGCATCGCCGAGCCGGCACTGCGCCACCACAGCGCCGGGGTCGCGCGGATGTTCGAGCTGTGTGATCGACTGGCCGGCGAGATCGTGCTGCGCCACGCGGTCGGCCGCTGTGTGCTCGATCTGGGCCACGGTGCACCGGACGTCACGCAGTGGGTCCGGCCCCGGGCGGCCAGCCTCGCGGTGGTCGACGCGATCGACCTGGGCCGCGGCGCCACGCCCAAGCTGGGGCTGCGCGATGCCAGCTACGAGTTGGTGTACAGCCTGCGAACCCTGCCCCACCTCGGCCACGACGCCGCGAGCTCCGAGCAGGCGCTGGCGGCGATGCTGGCCGAGATTGCGCGGGTGCTCGTGCCGGGCGGCACTGCGCTGTGCCAGATCGACAACCCGCGCAGCCTGTGGGGCGCCTATCACGGCATCCGTCGCGCCGCGAAGATGATCGAGCGCGGGCCGTTGGTGGTCGAATCGGAGCGTGGCGTGACGCGCTTCGACACCGTGCCCGGCGTGGTCCGGGCACTGCCGCCATCGCTGGTGCTGACCGACGTGCACGGCCTGCGGGTGTTCGCCGCGGCGCCGCGGGTGCTGCAGCTGCCCATCGTCGGTCGCCTCGTCGCGCGGCTCGAGTGGTTCGCGCGCGACCGCGCGCCGCTGCGCAGCTTCGGTGCCCACCTGCTGCTGGTGCTGCAGCGCGCGCGCTGACACCTCGGGCCGACCTGGGTTTGCCTCGCCCATGCGCGTGCGCGACACTGCCCGACGAGCCCGCCCACGTGGAATCCGAGCCCCAGCGCGCGCGCATCCTCGTCGTCGACGACGAACGCAGCATGCGCGAGTTCCTCACGATCTGCCTGGGCCGCGCCGGCCACGAGGTCGTCGCGGTGGCGAGCGGCGCGGAGGCCATCGCGGCGATCGACCGCGGCGGATTCGACCTGGTGATCACCGACCTCACGATGCCGGGCATCGGCGGCATGGAGGTGCTGCGTCACGCACAGCGTCGCGACCCTGCGCCGTTGGTGCTCATGATCACCGCGTTCGCCACCGCGGAGACCGCCATCGAGGCGCTCAAGCTCGGCGCCTACGACTACCTGAACAAGCCCTTCAAGGTCGACGAGATCCAGGTCGTCGTGACGCGGGCGCTCGAGCGCGCGCGCCTGGCGGCCGACAACCGGCGGCTGCGCGACCAGCTGCGCGGGGTTGGCTCGCTCGACCGCATGATCGGCCGCAGCAGCGCCATGCAGCGGGTCTTCGAGCTGGTGCGCAAGGTCGCGCCCACGCGGACCAACGTGCTCATCCGCGGCGAGTCGGGCACCGGCAAGGAGCTGGTCGCCCGCGCGCTGCACAACCTGTCCGATCGCGCGACCAAGGCGTTCGTGGCGGTCAACTGCGGTGCGATCCCCGAGACGCTGATGGAGTCGGAGCTGTTCGGGCACGTCAAGGGCTCGTTCACCGGCGCCACCGCGGGGCGCGAGGGCGTGTTCCTGGCCGCGCACGGCGGCACGCTCTTCCTCGACGAGATCGGCGAGCTCTCGCTGGCGATGCAGGTCAAGCTGCTGCGCGCGCTGCAGGAGCGCCGCGTGCGACCGATCGGTGGCGATCGCGAGGTCGAGGTCGACGTTCGCGTGGTGGCAGCGACCAACCGCGATCTCGAGGCCGCGATCGCGGCGGGCGAGTTCCGCAACGACCTCTACTTCCGGCTCGACGTGGTGCAGGTGGTGCTGCCGCCACTGCGGCACCGCGCCGAGGACATCCCGCTGCTGGTCGAGCGCTTCTTCGAGCGCATCACCCGGGAGCTCGAGCGGCCACTGCGGGGCATCGCCCCCGACGCGATGGACTGGTTCCTCGGCTACGACTACCCCGGCAACGTGCGCGAGCTGGAGAACCTGGTCGAGCGCGCGGTCGCGCTCGAGACCGGTGACTTGCTCACCGCGCACCACCTCCCGGTCCGGCGCGAGCGGGGCATCAGCGGCGACGCTGCCCCGGCGGCCGACTTCGAGGGCACCATCGACCTCGAGCAGGAGGTCGCCGATCTCGAGCGTCGCCTCATCGGCGCCGCGCTGCGCCGCACCGGCGGTGTGCGCAAGGAGGCCGCGAAGCTGCTCGGCATCACCTTTCGTTCGCTACGCTACCGGCTCGAGAAGCTCGGCATCGAGGTCGGTCGCGGCGACGACGAGTGAGCCCGTTCGCGGCCGCATCGGCGTCAGGATGCCGGCGGCGGGGTGACATTTTTCGGCCTCGGGCGCGCCGAGAATTGTCCACGCGGCCGCCCCCTTCTGGGACGTCGCGGTGATCGCGGGACGCGGCCAGGGCCCACGCCAGCGCATTCGAGCGCCCGAGCGCATTGGCACGGTGCGTGCTCTCAGGTCCGCCCGCTTGCCCCGAACCGTCAGAGCCCCGTCGCCGCGTCAGGCCGGCTTCACCCTCATCGAGCTGATGATGGTGGTGGTCGTGCTCGGCGTGCTCGCGGTGGTCGCGATCGGGGCCTACTCCCGCTACATCCGCAACGCCCACAAGACCGAGGTCGTCGCGGATCTGTCGAACCTGACGCTGCGCCAGAAGACGCTCTTCGCCAAGAACGGCCACTACGCCAGCTCGACCGATTGCGAGGGCGACGGCTGCACCTACCCGCTGGCGACGGCGATCGCGGTGCAGCGGGCCCCGATCCGCTGGAACACCACCGACGCCGGCTACACCTCGGCGGGCGCCGCCGATGGTGCCTTCTTCCGCGGCGGCGGCGGTGACGTGCACGGCTTCGATGCGCTGCAGTTCATGCCCGAGGGCGGCGACTCGTGGTGCGGCTACGCGACGATCTCCGGCTGGGGATCGACCGCGGGTGGCGACGCCGACACCCCGACCGACCTCGGCAGCGCGCTCATCACCCAAGAGTTCCCGGCCGCGACCGCCGATCAGTTCGCGGCCCGCGATTGGTTCTTCAGCTACGCCCTGTGCGACTTCGATTTCGACGGCGTGTACTGGGCCTTCACGACCACGCACCGCAACGCCGCCATCAACATGTCCACCGACGCCACCGGCGTCTACCAAGAGAACGAGTAGCCGCGGCCTCGGCCCGGCGTCATGCAGTCATCCGCAACCGCAGCGTGCCCGCTGCAACCCGCCTCGAAGCATCCAAGAAAGGACCTACCCACCATGTTCCTCGACATCCAGCGCCTGAAGAAGCAGAGGGGCTTCACCCTCATCGAGATCATGATCGTCGTCGCGATCCTCGGCATCCTCGCCGCCATCGCGATTCCGGCGCTCACCAAGTACATGCGCCGCAGCAAGACCAGCGAGGCGCGCGTGCAGCTGTCGAAGATGTTCGACGCGGCCTCGGCGTTCTTCAACGAAGAGCACGTCGAGCGCGGCCAGGTGCAGATCATCGGCGCTGGCGGAGCCATCTCGGACATGGCGCCCCACCGCTGCCCCCACCCGCAGGACTCGCCGACCGGTGGCGAGGCGACCATCACGCCCGCCATCACGCTCGACTGCAACACCGGCCCCGGCGGCCGCTGTGTGCCGTCGGTCGGCAGCCCCGGCACCGGCTACTACGAAATGTCGGACTGGAACAACAACGCGGTGTGGAACGGCCTGAACTTCCAGATGGAGCAGGCGCACTACTTCCACTACAACTTCATCGCGGTCAACGACAACACCGGCTTCGGCACCTGCCAGTTCACCGCGCAGGCCTTCGGCGACCTCGACGGCGACGTCGCGGTGTACTCGACCTACGAGCGCTCCGGCGCCGCCGACCAGCAGGGTGTCAACGGCGCAGCCGGCCTCTACATCGACCAAGAGGTCGAGTGATCCGCGGGCGGTGACGGTGCCCTCGGCACCGTCGCACCGCCCTGGTCGCTCGCCCGGTTGCGCATGACGGCGGCGGTCCCTCGCGAAGGGGGCCGCCGTTTTTCGTTGGTGGCCCCGCGGCCGCGATACCATGTCCGCGGCAGGCCCCCTTGCGGAACTGGATCGCAGCGCTCGTCGTCGCCGTGGCCGCGACCGCGAGCCACGTCGCCCACGAGCGCGTGCTCGCCCGACAGCAGGCCGCGCCGCCCGAGCTCGACGTGCTCTACGTACCGCCGGCCGCCCAGCTGGTGCCGATGGCGGTCGGCTACCGTGAAGCCCTGGCCGATCTGATCTGGGTGCGCGCGCTCATCTACTCCGGCGAGAACCTCGGCCGCTCGCAGGTCGACGCGACCTTCCGCTACGTCGACGCCATCAGCGGGCTCGCACCGCGCTTTCGCCGGCCGTACGTGTGGGGCGGCATCACGGCGGTGTACTCCGGGCAGTCCGAGATCGACCGCGCGATGGTCGACGGCGCCATCGCGATCTATCGACGGGGGCTGGCGCAGTTCCCCGAGAGCCACGAGCTCCTGTATCCCCTCGGCATGTTGCTGCTGACGCAGGTGCCGTCGACACCGGGCTACGACGCCAACGAGCGCGCGGCACTGCGGGCCGAGGGCATCGAGTGCATCCGCCGTGCGGCGGCGTTCGGTGCCGACCCGCTGGTGCGACAGTACGCGGCCTCGCTGGTGTCCGAGCACGGCGAGCGCGACCTCGCGGTCGCGTTCCTCGAGCGCCAGCTCGCCCAGGCCGAAGACGAGGATCACCGCCGTATGCTGCGCAGCAAGCTCTCGCAGCTCGGCGGCGCGCAGGCGGCAGAGCGCGTGCTGGCGGTGCGCCGCGCGTTCGTGCAAGAGCACCGCGAGCGCGCGCCCTACCTCGACGACGGGCTGTGGGCGGTCGTGCGCGACGAGCAACGCCACAGCGCCGAGCCCTGACCGGCGTCCCCACGCCACCGACGCGGTGCCACGGCGGTGCCCGCGGTCAGCCGCCGCGCACGCGGTGGGTCTGCCCGTCGACCGCCTGCACGCTCTCGGAGTACTCGCGGTCGGGCCACTTCCACTTCACCTTGTGGACGCCCGGCGTGACCTTGAGGCCGCCGACCGGCGTGTTGCCGACCAGCTTGCCGTCGACGAACACCTGTGCCGAGACCACGCCGGCGTTGGTGCCGATGACCAACGTCGAGGTCTTCGCCGCGGCCGGTGCGGTCGGCGTCTCGCGGGGCTTGGGTGGCTTCGAGGTCGGCGGCTTGGGCTTCGAGGTCGGCGGCTTGCTCGGGGTCGCCGGCACCGGCGTCCCGCTCCCGGGGTCCGCGACCGGCGTGCCCGGGTCGGCGACCGGCGGCGGCGTGACGACGGCGACCGCGGTGTCGCGCGCGAGCGCGACCTTGATCTTCTGCGAGGGCTCGCCCGTGAACTCGAGGTCGCGGCGCTCGCTGAGGTAGCCCTTCGCGATCGCCTCGATCTGGTAGGTCGCAGCGCCGTCGCGCAGGATCTTGTACTGCGCGCCGCTCTGCCCCATCACGTAGGCCTTGCCGCCGACGATGAGGCTCATGGTCGCGCCTGGCGGATCGACCTCGAGCAGCAGCGTCACGTCGCGGTGTTGCAGCGAGACCGGCAGGCTGAGCCCGCCCGCGCCGAGGTCCACCTGGCGCTCGAACGGCAGGAAGCCGTCGCGGCTCACCTTCACGGTGTGGGCGCCCGCGGTGAGGTCCGACACCACGAACGGTGAGGTGCCGTCGATGACTTTGCCGTCGACCTCGAGCTTGGCGTCCGAAGGCGTGGTCTGGATCGTCATGCCCGAGCGCGCCGCGGCGATCGTCGTCACCGGTGCATCCGGGCTGGTGCCCGCGGTGGCGGTGCTCGCCCCGGCGGCGGCGGAGTTCGACGTGCGGTACTTCGAGTAGAGATACACGCCACCGAAGCCGGCGCCGATCAGCGCGACCGCACCGAGGGCGATGCCGACGAACAGGCCCGCGCTGCTCTTGCGCGGCATGTCGTCGTCGAAGCCCTGCGGCGGCATCGGCCGCATCGCCGTGGGCGGCGGAGCGAACTGCGGCATGTGCTGCGTGCCGGTCGGGCCCATGCCGGGCTGCTGCATCGGCGGCGGCATCTGCATCGCCGGCATCGGCATGGTCGCGGTCGACGGCGCGAACGCCATCGGCTGCCCCGGCGCCTGCGGGAACGGGTTGTGCGTGGGCGGCGGGACCATCTGCGGCGCCGCGCCCATCGGCATGGTCGGCGCCGACACCGGCATCGGGGCCATGGTGCGCCCCGGCATCGGCCCGATCGGCGCCGCCGAAGGCACCACCGTGACGCTCGGGCTGGCCAGCGTCGGCGGCTCCGACAGGTCGATGTCGATCGCCGCATCGAGCTCACCACCGACCTGGCCCGGCCGATCGTTCTCGCGCGGCGGCATCGGCATGCCGTCGGGCAGCGGTGGTGCGGCCGGATCGTTGTCGCCGAACAGCCGGGTCTCGAGCTCCTCGTCGTCCCAGTCGAAGTCGCCCGAGGGGGCCGCCGCCGTCGCGGCGTAGCTCTGCGTGGCCTTGTTCGGCCGCGGTGCGCCGTTGGGCCGCGGCTTGGGCGGCGTCATCGGCACCGTCGGCGGATCGCCACCGTCACGGGCAGCCTGCGGCGGCGGCACGGCGGGGGCCGGCGCGGCACCGCCGGGGGCTGCGACCGCGGCGGGTGCCGGGCGTGGCCTCGGCTTCGGCGGCCCACCACCACCGGGCGGCGGCGGGAGGTTCGGCCGCGCGGTGGTCATGACCATCGTCTTGCGCTTGACCGCCTTGCGCGGACGACCGTCCTCGTCGGCGGCCTCGACCGTCGGCGTGGGGCCGGTGGCGCCGGGCGGACGTGGGGGCGCTGCCGGGGTGCCACCACGCGGTGGTGGTGGTGGCGACGGGGTCGCGCCGGGCGGCGGCGGCGGCCCTTTGCGGCCACCGGCGGGCGGCGGCGGCGGCGGCGTCGCCCCGGCGCTCGGGCCCATCATCATCGTCTTGCGGCGGCCACCCGCCTCGACCGGCGGAGGCGTGGGCGCAGCCGCCTTCTCCTTCTCGAGTTCGATCTCGCGGGCGTACTGCTGGCGCATCCACGCCGCGAGGTCCTTGCGGCTGTAGAAGAGGCCCTGCGCGAACATGAAGGCCTGGAGCTCGTCGTGCAGCTCGATCGCCGACTGGTAGCGCTGCTCCGGCTCGCGCGCGAGCGCCTTGTAGATGATGTTCTCGAGCGGCTTGGGGATCTCGGGGTTGAGCGAGCTCGGTCGCGGCACATCGACCGCGCGAACCTTCTCGAGCGTCGCGAAGTCGGTCTCGGCCTGGAACAGCCGGTTGCCCGTGAGCACCTCGAACAACACCACGCCCACCGAGAACACGTCGCTGCGGCGATCGAGCGGCATGCCGCGCACCTGCTCGGGCGACATGTAGCCGAACTTGCCCTTGAGGATGCCCGCCTGCGTCCGCGAGGCCCGACCGGCGGCCTTGGCCACGCCGAAGTCGATGAGCTTCACTTCGCCCTCGAACGAGACCAGGATGTTCGGCGGGCTCACATCGCGGTGCACGATGTTGAGCTCGCGGTTGTACTTGTCCTTCTTGTTGTGCGCGTAGTCGAGGCCCTCGCAGATCTTCATGATGACGTAGCAGGCCTGCGCGACCGGCATGGGTCGCGCTTGCTGCTGGCACTTCTGGAAGATGGCGCGGAGGTCTCGCCCGTTGATGTATTCGAGCGCGATGTAAAAGCTGTCTTGCTCGTTACCGAGGTTGTAGATCTGCGCGATGTTGCCGTGGTTCAGCTGGACGGCGATCTTCGCCTCGTCCTTGAACATCGCGATGAACTCGTCATCCTCCGCGACGTGCGGGAGGATGCGCTTCACGGCCACGGTGCGTTCGAAGCCTTC
>WBZX01000526.1_pt2 | contig 12116 bp, 12 predicted proteins | sample 5204211 | NCBI WGS metagenome assembly WBZX01 (sample SAMN12344362, study PRJNA552823) | activated sludge metagenome | biome: Activated sludge suspended growth; feature: Nitrification reactor; material: Wastewater; isolation source: activated sludge from nitrification reactor of wastewater...
GAGACCGAGCTAGAGACCGTCGCCAACGTGATCGCACAGCACCTGGAGACCATGCGCAACAAGCATGCGATCACCCTGGAGCATCTGCGCATGGGGGCGTTGAAGGGCCAGATCCTCGATGCCGACGGCAGCACCATCTACGACCTGTACAGCGAGTTCGGCTTGTCGCAGACGACGATCGGCTTCGACCTGGCCAATGCCAACAGCGACATCAAGGGGCACTGCTACGACCTGCTGACCGAGATCGAGGACAAGCTGCAGGGTGAGTTCATGACTGGTGTCCATGTGCTTTGCTCGCCGGAGTTCTTCCGCGCGCTGACCACGCACAAGGAGGTCAAGACCGCCTACACCAACTGGCAGCAGGGCGTCATCCTCATCAACGACGTGCGCTCCGGCTTCACCTACACCGGTGTGACCTTCGAGGAGTATCGCGGTCAAGCCACCGACATGAACGGCACGGTACGCAAGTTCATCGCCCCGGGCGAGGCGCATGCTTTCCCGCTCGGCACGGTCGATACCTTCGGGACCTATTTCGCCCCGGCGGACTTCAACGAGACGGTCAATACCCTCGGCCAACCGCTGTACGCCAAGCAGGACAGCCGCAAGTTTGAGCGCGGCACCGATCTGCACACGCAGAGCAACCCGCTGCCGATGTGCCATCGCCCGAACATCCTGGTGAAGCTGACGGCGGCGGCCTAATGACCCTGCTGCGTGAGCTGTATGCCGTCGCTGGTAGGTCGGGTCTGCTCACTCCGGCGGTGATCGGGGGAGCGGAAGTGCTAGTGGACTTTCGGGCCCCCGATGCTGAGGTGCTGGATGGCCTGGGGCTTTCAGCCGACTATGCCATCCGCTACCCGGCTGACGAGGTGCTGCTCGACACGGGTCACGAACTGGTGATCGGCGGTATCGCCTACCGGGTCCGGGAAGTTCGGGCCATCGGCGATGGCTCGGAATGCCGGGCAACGCTGACGCGAATCTCATGATCTCCCGTCGAGAACAACTGATTCGTGCGGTCATCGATGTGTGCGCGGTCGCAGTTGCACCCACGCGCGTAATGCGTCAGCCGGTCATCGCGATCCCGCGTGACCAGACACCCGTACTGGTGGTGTCGGTCACATCGGATGCGCCGCTCCGCCGTGCTAACGAACGCATGGAGCGGGAACTGGCACTGCGTCTGGTGGCTTATGCCCGCGATCCAACCGATGGCTACCTCGTGTCCGACGGTCTGTTGTGCAAGGCGCATTTGGCCTTACTAGCCGACCCCACGCTCAGCGGACTTGCCCTTGCCATCGACGAACAGGAGGCGGACTACCAGGCCGAGGACGCCGACGTCGATGCCGTGGCCATCCCGGCGACCTACCGCATTACCTACCGAACCCTCGTATCCGACATTTCTCAAGGAGGCTGAGATGCCCAGGCTAAGACTCAAAGTCACCCATACCCATGCCGGTGTGGCCTATCCCCCCGGCCACGTCATCGACGTGGACGATCACACCGCGCGTTGGCTGACCGAGCGCGACATCGGCACGCCGGCCACCAGCGATCCCATGCCAGCTGCCGAGCCCAACGACACCGTCGAGCCGGCCAAACCCCGTTCTGCCAAGACCCCCAAGGAGTAATCCCTCATGTCCTACTATGCATCGTTCCAAGGCCGGGTCTACCTCGGCGAACGCAATCTCAGTGGCGAACCGATCAACGTCCGTTCGCCAGGCAACGTTGCCGACCTGTCGCTGGCCCTCAAGACCGACGTTATCGAGCACTACGAGAGCCAGACTGGCCAGCGTGCTGTTGATCTGCGCCTGGTCAAGCAAAAATCTGCGACCGTGGCTCTGACCATCGAGGAGTTCACCAAGGAGAACCTGTCCCTGGCCCTCTATGGCAACCATGTCACCGATGCTGGCGGCAGCGTCACAAACGAAGCGATCGGCGGGGCCGCGCCAACCATCGGCGACCGCTACTTCCTCGCGCACCCCAAGGTGTCGGCCCTGACCGTGGTGGATTCCGCCGGCACCCCGGCGACCCTGACAGCAGGCACGCACTACACGGCGGATGAGGATTTCGGGGCCATCCAGTTCCTGGACGTCACCGGCCTAACCGCCCCATTCAAGGCGAGCTATACCTTCGGCGCGGTCACCGAGATCGGCATCTTCACCCAGCCGTTGCCAGAGCGCTTCCTGCGTCTCGAAGGTGTGAACACCGCCGCCGGCAACGCCAAGGTGCTGATCGAGCTCTACCGCGTGGCGTTCGACCCGCTGAAGAAGTTCGACATCATCTCCAACGACCTCAACAAGTTCGAGTTGGAAGGCTCGCTGCTCGCGGACTCGACGAAACCCTACGACGCGGTGCTGGGCCAGTTCGGTCGCATCGTCCAGCTTGGGTGATCGCCATGACCGATAACCTCTTCGCGGCGCTGCCGCCGGTGCCTGAGTCCCTGGTCATCGGCGGCGAAACGCTCGACATTACGCCCCTCAAGGTGGGCGAACTACCGATCTTCGCCCGCACCGTGCGTCCCATCGCCGGCAAGCTCAGCCCCGATCCCGACTGGCTGCGCCTGCTGTCCGAGGACGGCGAGTCGGTGATTCTGGCACTGGCCATCGCCTGCCGCCGACCGCCGGAGTGGGTGTCGGGGCTGTCTTTGGACGACGCGATCCGGCTGGCCGAGGCGGTATTCGGAGCGAACGCGGATTTTTTTATCCGCCGAGTGGTACCGGAAATTACGCGGGTGAGCCAAACCCTCGGCACGCTGACCCCTGGTCAGATGCCCTCCAGCGGCTCATCCGATCCGGCCACCGTTACCCCGACGTCCTGACCTACACGCTCGCGCAGCTGCGGGCGTTTCTCGCGGCCATCGACCGTGACGAACGCGACGATCTGGCGGCGCAGTTCGGCTTGCTGGTTACTGCCCAGCGCGGTGGCAGCGCCGAGATCAAACGACTCCTGAAGGAAATCACCCGATGAAGCTCTCGCTCACTACCTCGGGCCTGCTCGACCCGAAGCGGCTCGACAGCTGGGTGCCGGAGAAGCGCCGGGCGATCCGAAAGGCGGTCGAGGCCGGGATGAAAACCGCCGGCAGGGAGATCGCCGATACGGTTCGCACCCGGATGCAGTCTGCCTTCACGGTGCGCAAGGCGGCGTTCCTGAAATCGATGCGCCACAAGCTCTACGCCGGCAGTCCCGAGAAATTCCCGGCGCTCCTGGTTGGCTCGCGCATCTCGTGGCTGGGCATCCACGTCCGGGGCGGCACCATCGGCGGGCGCATGCTGATTCCGTTCCTGCCCGAGCACCAGCGCATCGGCCGCAAGGCCTTCCGCCGCGTGGTCGACGGCCTGATGCGTGCTGGCAATGCCTTCTTCATCGAGAAGAACGGCAAGGTGATCCTGATGGCCGAGAACATCAAGGACAACACCAGTGAACTGCGTCGCTTCAAGCGTGCGGAACGGGGCCGCACCGGCGCGAAATCGATCAAGCGCGGCCAGGAGATTCCCATCGCCGTGCTGGTGCCGAGTGTGACCCTGCGCGGTCGCTTCGACCTGCCAGGGCTCGTGCGCTCGCAAATGCCCAAGCTCTCCACCGCGATCCTGCAACAACTCAACGCACAAGGTTTGTAACCCGTGGCCTCTGACCGCGCCCAAATCCTCATCACCGCCATCGACCAGACCAAGGCGGCGCTCGCCTCGGTTAAGGCGAATCTGGAGGGTCTGTCGTCGGCGGCCAGCAAGGTCAACGGGGTGCTGGCGGGGCTGGGCGCTGCACTTTCTCTGGGCGCGCTGATTGCCGCCGGCAAGGCCGCGCTCGATACCGCCGACAATCTCTCCAAGCTCTCGCAGAAGACCGGCATCTCGGTCGAGTCGCTGTCGCTGCTGAGACCCATCGCCGAACAGTCCGGCATCTCGCTGGAGGGACTGGCCAAGGGGATGCAGAAGCTGGCGACCGCGATGGTCGAGGCGGCGGGCGGATCGAAGGAACAGGTCGAGGCCTTCAGCCGGCTGGGCGTCTCGGTCAAGGATGCCGCCGGCCAGCTGCGCCCGACTGAGGAGGTGCTGCTCGACCTGGCCGACGCCTTCGCGGCGATGCCGGATGGAGCCGAGAAATCGGCACTGGCCGTGAAGCTCTTCGGCAAGAGTGGCGTCGAACTGATCCCCTTTCTCAACCAGGGGCGGGCCGGCATCGAGGAGCTCAAGCAGAAGTTCAAGGAGCTCGGCCTCGAGATCAGCGGCGACACCGCCAAGGCTGCCGAGAAGTTCAACGACACGCTCGATACGGTGAAGCAGGCCCTGCACGGCATCGCCATGAAGGTCGCCGAGGCGGCATTGCCGGCCTTGCAAGCCTTGGCAGATGGCCTGGTCAAAATCGCCAGTCACGGTGAAGAAATCATGACCGTGCTGCGCCTGCTCGGCGAAGTGGTTGTCAGCGTGCTGGCCGTGCGCGGTGTTGCTTCGGTGGCCGCGCTCGGCACGGCGCTGACTGCACTGAAGGCGGTTTTCATGCGTTTCCTGCCGGTGCTCGCTGCCGTCGCGGTGTGGGAGATGGGGCGCGGCATCGTCAAGATGGTGCAGGACATCCGCGAAACCAACCGCGCCATCGACGAGATGAACCGGCAGCGCCAGCAGCTGGAACAGCTGACTGCCGCGATGGAGGAGCTGGCCAACACCGGCACGCTCTCCGTCAAAACCCAGATGATGCTGGCGGCACAGGCCGCCGAGCGGCTCAAGGCGGCGCTGCCCGGCACGGCGGACGCGCTGCGCGCCATCCAGGGCGCGGCCACCCAAGCCGGCGAAGCGATCCGGCAGGCACTCGATGCCGAAACCAAGAAGGCTGCCGAGACGGTCAAACAACTCTCGGCCAGCTACAAGCAAGTCGCCGCCGACATCAAGGCGATCTGGGATGCCCGCGTTGCCGAGATCGAGTCGAATTACAAACGGCAGGAAGCAGCGGCGCAGAATACAGCGCGATCCGAGGCGGCTGTCATCCGCGAGTCGGCCCAAGCATTGCTCTCCACCGAGCGCGAAAAGCTCGCGGCGGTGGAAGCCGGTGCGCGGCAGATGGAGTCGGCCTGGAAGGCGACCTACGGCCAAGCCGTGGCGCTGGCCCGGGCCGCCGGCCAGGATGTGCAGGCCATCGAGCGGCAGGCAGTCGAGGCGCGCATCGCCATCTACGCCCAACTGGAGTCCGCCTACCGCGCCACGGTGGATCGACTCATCGCCGAGGAGCAGCGGCATCTGCAGGCCGCCAAGGCAGCTGACGAAGCCCGGCTCAACCTGCGCCTGTCAGTCGAGGATCGCATTCGCGAGCTGTCCCGGAAAGGGATGGACGAGTACGCGGCCTATCAGGATCGGCTGCGCCAGATCGATGAGAAGCAAGCGCAGGCCCGCGCGGCACTCGCCGCCGGCAACTACGAGCAAGCCCGCAAACTGGCCGAGGAAGCCATCGCCCTGGCCGAGCGTACCGCCTCGGCGGTGACCCGCCAGGTCGAGCAGAACGGCAAGACAGTCACCCAGACCGTGGTGTCCGAAGGCCAGGCGGCGGCGACCGCCATCGGTGAGATCAAAGAGGCCGCCGGCATTGCCGATGCCGCCCTGAAGGGCTTGGGCGACGCGCACAAGCAGGCTGCCAGTGCTGCCGGCCAGGGTGCCGACGAGGCCAAACGTGCTCTGGCTTCCGTGTCCGATGAACTGGACAAGTTGCGCCAGCAGTTGCTCGCGCAGGACAAACTCAAGCTCGAGGTCGACATCGAGGCCGCGAAGGCCGGCATCGAAAAACTCAAGGCGTTGACCGAGGCGCAGCAGCTCGTCGCCAAGATTCAGGCCGATACCAAGGAGGCGCAAGCCTCTCTGGAGAAACTCAAGTCCGACGTGGACAACCTGAAACTGCTCGCCAAGGTGGAAGCCGACACGAGTCAGGTCATCGCCGACATCGACCGGCTCAAGGGGACGCTTTCCAGCGCCAACGTGGAAATCCCGGCGCTGGTGTCCTTCGATCAGCCCCGCCAGCAGCTGGCGTCGTTCGCGCAGGATGCCAAAACGGTGCTGTCGGCCCCCACCTCGGCCAACCACACCGTGCAGCCCGACCTGAATCAGTACCGGGCTGCCGTGTCGGAACTGCTGCGCCCGACCTCCAGCACCCACACGATCTACGTTACCAAGGTCTACACCAATGCCCAGGGTGGTCTGATCCAGAAGCTGGCTGAAGGTGGGCAGGCCGTGGCCGAAGGATTCCGGCGAATGTCGGGGCGTATCTTCGGCCCGGGCACCGAAACCTCGGATTCGGTGCCGGCGCTGCTCTCCCACGGCGAGTTCGTGATCCGGGCGGCCAGCGTGCGCAAGTTCGGCGAGGCCTTCTTCGCTTCGCTCAACGCCGGCTTCTTGCCTGCCATGCCGCGCTTCGCTGCTGGCGGGGCGGTGAGCAATGCCGTGAGCCAGATGGCGATGATGGCGGGTGATTCATCCGCTCCGGCTCGCGACGTGGTCGACCTGCGCTTCCATGTGGGCGGCAAACCGCACGCTGTGCAGTCCTCGCGCGAGACGGCGATGCAACTGGCGCAGGCGCTGCGCGAACTGTCGCGGGGGGCGTGATGAAGGAGGAAACGCCGGTCGACGTGCCGAGCAATCCCGATGCACCGCCCGATCCCAATGGGCGGCCTTCGCAAGCGAGCGCCGTGGCGCGCTTCTATGTCTGCCCGTGGCCGGATTTCTATTCGGTGATGAACGATTGCGACCGGGAGGTCTACCAGTGGATCGAGCAGATTCCCTGGAACAGCCGTCCCGGATATCTCAGCAGCGAGCAGCAGCGCATCGCCAATACCGCCTATCAGCAGCAGTACCAGCAATGGTCGAGCTGCGAGTCGGGGCGCTACGCTGGCCAGACGCAACCCGAGCCGGGGCTGCGCCTGGCAGTGGCGAGCCGTCTGGCCGGCGGCGGCATTGTCCGTGACGATTCGGCTTCAAACGGCATCTCAGCGCGGATCTCCGTACCGTTCGCACCGGGATCCACGCCACCCCCGCCGACGCCGTGCCCATCCATCCCGTTCCACTTCCTGAACAAAGTGGACAAGATGGGCATCAACTACTACCCGCAGAACACCGTCGTCGAGTTCTCCGGCCAGCCGAGCACCTACTGGAGCGGCATCGGCCCGTGGGAGGGGGCCAAGGTCATGATCGCTTGGTCGCTCAACGGCTGGTCGCTGTGGAACGTGCAGAACTTCTTCCGTATGGAAGCGCGGGTGCGAAGCCAAAAGGTCTTCGACCATTGGGTGAGTTTCAAGGTAATCAGCAATCCGGCACCGCCGGCAAGCCTCGTCGCGCGATCCGAGCCTTTCAACCTCGGATCGCTACAGGTGCAGACCTCCGTGCCCTACAACTGGAATGCGCCCGAGGGACAGCGTGGCCAGGGGTGGCACATGTTCGTCGAGTACACCCACGTCGAGAGCGGCCAGTCCTGGGTGCTGGAACAGTGGCTGGAGACCTATGCCGGATGGAACCCGGTCGGCCTGGGCGGCTACGCTGCCGATCAGACCTTCTACCACTATCTGCCCGGCGATCTCGCCGCCACCGGCGAAGCGGACGGCACTTGGTATCACCGGGTCTGCGTCTATGACTTCAAGCGCATGCCAACCGCCTTGAGCGTGCTCTACAACGGCGTCCAGGTCGAAAGCGGCGTCTCGTCGATCACGCCGCTGATGACCACCCCCTACGTTCCGGGCGTCAGTACCGGCATCGCGAGCGTGGACGAAACGGTCACGGTGTACACGGTGGGTGCGACCAAGGCCTCGTTCCGCATCATCGGCATCGAGCCGGTGCCCGGCTTCGGCGTGCGGTTCACGATCAAGGTGGTTAACGAGCTGCACTTCGCGGCCTGCATCGTCACGCCCTTCCTGTCGGGCATCGGGGATCGCACCAGTTGGCAGGACAACGTGATGCACTTCTACATGCCGGCGGTGTGGGTGGTGCGCAACCTCGGCGCGCATTCGGAGAGCGGCCCGATCTCGATCCTGGTGCCGATGCACATCGTGGAAACCGGCGATTGGCCCCTGCGCGATCTGCATTGGCGCCTGTTCGTTGCCCAGGAAGCCTATCCGGCACCGCTGAACCAGTTTGCCGACGGGATCTATGGCCCCCAACACGACAGCAACGGCAACCCTGTGAGCCCCTATGCCAACATCGGCAGCTGGCCGCCCCCTGGGTACAAGATTTCCAGCAACCCGGAACAGTACGCCTTCTTGCTGGCTGGCTATCTGGAAAACGGCGACAAGGTTTGGCACAGCCCTTGGGATTCGACGGTGGACACCAACCGGCTGTTGCTGACGATGCCGGTGCGCAAAGCGCCCGGAACAGAGGTGCCCTATGTGCGCGACCCACGTTTCGGCAATATCGACTACCCGACCTATTTCGATCAGGTGCCCTTCCTTGGCTTCGTCGAGTGGACGGCAGAGTACAAGGTGTCCAATAACCCGGAGATCTGGGAGCCCCGAAACGGGAGCAGCAGCATTGGTCTCGACCTGAGCACGGCCATCGCGCGATACGGTCGCTATCTGACCCTGTCCGTGGCGGCGGGGCGGCCGATGTGGTCGCCCTACTACCAGAAATGGGTCACGGTGTTCGAGACCTGGCCCGGTGGCGGTGCTGACGAGTTGGAGAGCTATCTCGTCGATACCTACCTGCGTCCGCAGTATCGCCCCGAGTGGGGTTGGCGCAACTTTCAATACACCACGGTCAAGAAGCCTTACCTGACGGCCAACGTCGCGTGGTGGTTTGCCAGCGCCTCGGTGAGCGACCGGGCCGGCTACATCCAGGCGCTCACGCTGATCAAGGAAACGAGCAGCGCCGACACCGTCGACGTGATGTTGATGGGTTACTGGTAGGAGAACTCCGATGATCGTTCTGGACGGCATTTCCTTGCCGGTGGATCTCCTTTGGTCCGACGAATGGGCCGCGTCGACGGTGGCGCAGACCGTGCGCCGCACCCTTGATGGCGGGCTCGTCGTGTTCTACGGCGAACTGCGCGCCGGCTTGCCCATCACGCTCGAATCGCAACCCGACGCCGGTTGGCTGACCCGTACCCAGGTGGAGTTCATCGCGCTGCGGGCGGCAAGCCCCGGCGGCCTTTACACGCTCACCCTGCGCGGCCAGACCTGGCAGGTGATGTTCCGCCATCACGACGCACCTGCTTTCGAGGCCAAGCCGCTGGTGCCGCTGGCCAATCCGCAACCCGGCGACTTTTACCTCGCCACCCTGAAGCTCATGACCGTTTGAGAGGAAACCATGCCCATTCTCGACAATGAAATCATCTGGCGGCCCGCTGCCCTGATGTCAGACACCGTGCCCGCCCAGAACGGCGGGCGGATGACGCTCTCGCAATTGGTGTCCGGGGTGAAGAACAACCTCTTCCCGGACGTTTCCCAGTCCGAGCGCACCGCCGGTTCGACCAAGTGGCGCAAGGCGTTCGTGCACATCAACAGCGCGCAGGACACCGCGCTCCTGAACACCCGCCTGTTTCTCGATGCCCTGACGCCCGCAGGTGATTTCGTGGTGTTCCATCTTGGCACCCAGACCGACACCGAGGATCAGGTCGGCGGCCGCCCCTACGGCATCGGCACGCTCTACGCACCCATCGTCGCCGGCGCGGTCCAGATCCAGGTGGCCTGCGAGCACAATGGGCAGTACGCCACCTTGCAGCCGTTCCGCATCGGCGACGTACTGCGTGTTTCGGATCGACCGAGCACCGGCGGGGCCGGCAACGAGGAGTGGGCGAGCATCACCGGCATCGCCTACGGGGCGGACTTCGCCACGGTGGATGTGTCGCCTGCCATCGCCAACAACTACGCCACGGCGAACACACTGGTGTCTAGCGTCCTTGAGCTACCGAGCGTCGTGGCGGCCTGGTCTGGAATTGCCGTTACCAGCATGGGCGGCAGCTTCGATTCCGCCACGGTCGGCAACCTCGTCGCCCACAACAAGGGAGCGGTGGAGGAGAACTGGACGCTGACCTTCACGAGCACCACCACCTTCACGGTGTCGGGCAACACGGTCGGCACTCTGGCCAGCCCGGGATCGGTCAGCGCCGACTACGCGCCGCTGAATCCGGCGACCGGAACGCCGTACTTCACGATCAAGGCCATCGGGTGGGGCGGCAGCTTCCAGACCAACGACACAGTTACCTTTGCGACGCAGCCTGCGGCGATCCCGATCTGGTATCGCCGCCAGGTACCGGCGGGGACATTCAGCCTGGCGAACGACTTCACGTCGCTGGCCATCCACGGGGAGAGTGCGTGATGCCCCGGGTCGGTTTCAAGAAAACGTGGGCTGCCGGCACCTTCGACAAGGCTGCCGTGCAGACCTTGTTCGCGCACCTCAAGACCTACGTGACGAATGCCGGGTTCAACGTGTTGCTCGATACCGTCGACGGCATCGACTTCCTCCGGCAAGGCTCGCCGGCAGGCACCGCCGATGATGACGTTCCGCACTGGGCGTTCAGTTTCCAGGATCAAGACCCCTACGGGGCGATCTTCGCGTACCCGGTCTACGGCAACAACTATCTCGACGAGGCGGCCTACGCGCACAGCTACACCATCGTGCATTCCGCATGGGTGGGCAATCCCGCGCCGGAGATCACGGTCTGGTTCGCCGCCGACGGCGCGGCCGGGTGGTGGTGGCTGCATGCCAGTCAGGTCGATACCAACAGCACCACCGGCGTGTCAATGCGCTTTGCTGTTGCCGGCGCGACCTCGCGGCGCTATCCGTCCGACACCCACCAGGGATTGTGCGCCCGTTACGGCATCTGGGATCCGTGGGGCGATTGGGAACCGGCCTACGCGAAGGACGAAGATGGCGTGATCGATACGTACCCCTGGACAGGCACCTGGTCGCCCTTCGGCGAGGGTTGGACATTCAATGGCAAGCGCCACGCCGGGTCGCCGATTCCCAAGATGGCCGTGCCGCAGTTCCCCAACCGGGATGGTGGCATCAGTGCCTGCATCCTCGGCGAATTCAACGAGATTCTGATTCTGACCGATGGCTACGCACAGGAGGAAGTCGTCGTGCCGGGGTGGATCGCGATGATCGGCGACGAGTGGGATCAGCCCTATGCAGTACCGGCCCCGCCTCAGTTTGATGACCCGGACGCAGAGCCGCTATGACCCTTGGCATCTCGCTTGCCATTACGCTGGGGGCGGGGCTGTACGCCGACTCCGGGCCTACCGTCCTCAAGCGCCGCTTCGAGGCCGCATGGGGCAAGACGGAAGTCTTCGTGGCCAATGCCACAGCGTGGGAACTGGCTCGGGAGCGCGCGTGGCAGCACACAGAAGGATGGTCGATTCGGTTCGCGCAGAATCTCGAGTCGCCCTACGGACTACGGCTGGAAGGCGGAAACCGGTATCCCTACGGGGACATGCGCCAGCACCGCCGGAGCATTTTGGCGGCCTGGGGCGACGTGCATCAGACCAAGGCTCGCCACGTGATTCCGTACACCGATCTCGGCACCTGCCGAAAATCGATGCGGGCCGCGTACTGGCTCACCCAGCAGGTCGCGGCCAGACAGGTGGTCGGCTACGACGTGACCAATGTCGATCCGGTTGCCAAGCGGCTGACGGCATCCTGGTCGATCCTCGACGACGCCCGTCTGCAGGCGGTGGTGAACAGCCCGGAACTCGTTTGGCACGAGCAGCGGATTCGAATCGTTGATGCGACCCTTTCCTGCGACGAGGAGAGCCCGGTCTGGATTGCGCGGGTCGAGATCGCGGCCATCACCGACTTTGCCGCGATCGGCATTGGCGACACGATCACCCTTGTCCTGGGTCTGGAAACCTTCGTGCTGGTGGTCGATGGCAAGACGCTGTCGCGCACCTCGGTCGCCGAACAACGGATGGAACTGACGGCAGTCTCGCCCGTGGCGCTACTCGACGCACCCTTCGCCGGCACGATCCGCTACTACGAGGCTGGTGCGGCTTCCGCGCGTGCGGCGGTGGAATTCCTGATCGGTTCGGTCGACTGGCAACTGCCTGACTGGATCATTCCGGCAGGTCGGTTGATGCTGGAAGGGGCGACACCGCTGGCGGCCGCCCGCAACATCGTCGCGGCCATCGGCGGCATCGTCGAAAGCAACCCGGATGGCACGGTGGTCTG
>WBZX01002619.1_pt1 | contig 12116 bp, 10 predicted proteins | sample 5204211 | NCBI WGS metagenome assembly WBZX01 (sample SAMN12344362, study PRJNA552823) | activated sludge metagenome | biome: Activated sludge suspended growth; feature: Nitrification reactor; material: Wastewater; isolation source: activated sludge from nitrification reactor of wastewater...
CAGTCCCTCGACGTTCTTGATGTCGGGATAGACCGTGTCGTAGGCGGTGACGCCGGCCGCGACCGAGGCCATCAGGTTGACCGTGCGGGCCATCAGGAAGGTGTCGTCGTAGACGCCGGGCGAGGGGCCCTTGGCGAGGGCGCCGAGGTCGGCCATGAGATCCTCGCCACCCCAGGAATGGCCGATGAGACGCGCGTGCTTTGCGGGTGCGGCCGTCAGCGCCAGGATTGCCGCGGCACTCTCCGTAGCAATGGTCAGGATGCGGGTGGAACCGGCTTCGATGCCCTCGCGTGCCTCGAAGGCGTCGAGATACGTCGCCAGCAGATCGAGGTTGGCCTGACCGACGCATTTCGGAAACACGATGCCGTCGGGCTTGCCCTGCATGACGATGGCAAGATCGCCCAGCGTGAGCCCGGTATCGAGCGCATTGACGCGGACATAGAGCTTGGGGCCGGTGCGGCTGGCAGACTTGAGATAGGCGAGCGCCATGTCGCGCGCGACCTTCTTGCGATCCGTCGCGACGGAATCTTCCAGGTCGAGGATCAGCCCGTCGGGACCGGAGGCCGGACCCTTGGCGAGCTTGCGTTCGGAATCGGCGGGAACGAACAGGAACGAGCGCATCTTCTTCTCTCAGCCCTTCGGTTTCTTGCGCATCAGCGCCTGGCGCGTGCACGCCGCGACGACTTCACCGCGCTGGTTGATGGCTTCATGCGAAAATTCGACGATGCCGGCGTCCGGTCGGGACTTGCTTTCGCGCAGGCTCATTACCTTGGTGCGCACCCGCAGCGTGTCGCCATGGAAGACCGGCTTGGGGAAGCGAACGTCTGTCATGCCGAGATTGGCCACGGTCGTGCCGAGCGTCGTGTCGTTCACGGTAATGCCGATCATGAGGCCCAGCGTGAACAGGCTGTTGACGATGCGCTGACCGAATTCGGTCTTGGAGGCGAACTCTTCGTCGATATGCAGTGGCTGCACGTTCATGGTGAGCGAGCTGAACAGAACATTGTCCATTTCAGTGACCGTGCGCGTCCATGCGTGTTCGAACACGTGTCCCACCACGAACTCTTCGTAATACAGACCTGCCATTTTCCTCCCCGCGAAAGTCCTGCGTCATAGCATGGATGGACGCTGCCCGGTTCGCCATCGTATCAATGCCGCTACAGGACGAAACTGCGATGACGGGAGCGAATCGATGCGCGCAATGCTGAGCGAAACGCCGGGTGGACCGGAAAGCCTGAAGCTGGTCGAGATCCCGTCGAAGCCGTTGGGCAAGGGGCAGGTTCGCGTAGCGGTCAAGGCGGCGGGCGTCAACTTTCCGGACACCCTGATCATCGCCGACAAGTATCAGTTCAAGCCGCCGCGGCCCTTCGCGCCGGGCCACGAGATTGCCGGTGACATCACCGAAGTTGGCGAGGGCGTCACAGGGTACAAGGTCGGTGACCGCGTCATCGGCATGATCGGCCATGGCGGCTATGCCACCGAGGCCGTGGTGGACCAGGGCAGCTTGCTGCCGATGCCCGCCAACATGAGCTACGAAGACGGTGCTGCCTTTACGATGACCTACGGCACCTCGTACTACGCGCTGAAGCAGCGCAGCAGCTACAAGCCGGGCGAGACGCTGCTCGTCACGGGGGCATCGGGAGGCGTCGGCCTCACCGCCGTCGAACTGGGCGCCTTGATGGGCCTGAAGGTGATCGCGGCCGTCGGCTCCGACGAGAAGATGGAGATCTGCCGCAAGTACGGCGCCACGATGTTCGTGAACTACGCCAAGGAGAAGATGCGCGACAAGGTCAAGGAACTGACCGGCGACAACGGCGCGGACATCATCTACGACGCGGTCGGCGGCGATGCCTTCGACGAGTCGGTGCGCTGCATCGCCTGGTACGGCCGCCTGCTGGTCGTGGGCTTCGCGGCGGGCCGCATTCCGTCGCTGCCGGCCAATCTGGCGCTGCTGAAGAGCTGCGATGTGCGCGGTGTGTTCTACGGCGCCTGGCGCGGCCGAGAGCCGGCCGAGGCGCGCAAGAACTTCGACGAGATGCTGAAGTGGTACGGCGAGGGCAAGCTCAAGCCCCACATTTCCATGCGCTTCCCGCTGGAGAAGGCTCCCGAGGCCATGAATGCCCTGCTATCGCGCAAGGCGACCGGCAAAGTCATCATCAACATCGACTGAACCGGGAGGAAGCAATGGGCAGGCTTGCCGGCAAGATCGCCATCGTGACGGGCGCTGCGTCGGGTATCGGCGCGGCGTCCGCCAAGCTCTTTGCCGACGAAGGCGCCCAGGTGCTGGCGGTCGACCGGCCGGAATCGGCGATTGCGACGGCCCATGCCGGCAACAAGGCGATCTCGGCCTTCGCGGCCGATATCACGGGCGAGGATGCGCCGAAGAAGATCGTGGCGGCGGCCCTTGCCGAGTTCGGCGCCATCGACATCCTGTTCAACAATGCCGGTGTCAGCGGTCGGGCCTTCGTCGAGGAGATGACCGACGAGCAATGGGATCGCGTGAACAATGTCAATGTCCGAGCGATGTTCCGGCTCTGCCGCGAAGCCATTCCGGCCTTGAAGCTGCGGGCCAGGGAAAAGGGCAGGGCGCGCATCGTCAACACTGCCTCGGTGATGGCGTTCGATACCGACTACGGCCTGGCTGCCTATTGTGCCTCGAAGGCCGGGGTCGGCGGCCTGACCCGGACGCTCGCGCTCGAACTGGGCAAGTTCAACATCACCGCCAACTACGTCTGCCCCGGTGCGATCTATACCGGCATGACGCAGACCAACTTCGACAAGCAGGAAATCCGCGAGGTCTGGGAGAAGAAGGCCGCATTGCGGCGTCTTGGTCAGCCCATCGATATCGCCCGGGGGGCTCTGCTGCTGGCCTCCGACGAAGCCGATTTCATTACCGGCCACGAACTTGTGGTCGATGGCGGCCTCACTTTGCGCACCTGAGGGCGAGCCCATGTCCGCCATCCATTCCTTCGCGACAAGCTACGACGAGGCGCGAGACAAGTTCCTGGCCGCGGCGCGCATCGCCGACGCCTGGACCCATCGCTACGACAATCCGACGAAGGGACCCGGGGGCGAGGCGCTGTCGACCGATCTTGCCTGGCTCGGGCCGCAGGATGCGTCGAAGGTCGTCGTCACCATTTCCTCGACCCATGGCGTCGAGGGCTATTGCGGCTCCGGCTTTCAGGTCGACTGGCTGGCTTCGGTCGGGGCTGCGGGGCTGCCGGACGGAACGGCGGCGCTGTTTATCCACGCCATCAACCCCTATGGCTTCGCCTGGACGCGGCGGGTGACGGAGGAGGGCAACGACCTCAACCGCAACTATGTCGATCACGGCAAGCCCTATCCCGAGAACAAGGGTTATCTGGAAATCGCCGACGATCTCATACCGGAGGACTTCAGCGAGCAGGGCAAGGCGGCGGCGGATGCACGCCTCGCCGCCTACCGGAAGAAGGTCGGCGATGTCGAGTTCTTCCGCGCGGTTTCGGGCGGCCAGTACAGCCACCCCGACGGCATGTTCTTCGGCGGCGGCGGGCCGGCCTGGTCGAACCGGACCTTGCACGCCATCGTCGACCAGTACCTGAAGGACCGCAGCGACGTGGCGGTCGTCGATTTCCATACCGGCCTCGGCCCGTACGGCTATGGCGAGCCGATCACGCATTTCGACATCGACACGCCGGCCTCGCGCCGGGTGCGCGCCTTCTGGGGCGAATCGGTGACGGAGTCCAAGCGCGGCCAGACGGCGTCGCAGGCGCGCGACGGTCTTGGCCACTATGGGCTGAACCGCGTCCTGCAGGAGCCCAAGACCCGGCTCACAATGTGCACGCTGGAGTACGGAACTTTCGACCGCGAAAGCGGCCAGAGGGCCTTCCGGGCGGACCACTGGCTGCACAAGTACGGCGATCCGCTTGGCAAGGAGGCCGCGGCCGTACGTGCCGCGATGCGCCGGCAGTTCTACCCGGAGACCGATGACTGGAAGGAGGCGGTTCTGTTCCGCGGCCACCAGATCGTCCGCCAGGCCATTGCCGGCTTGCAGCGGGGCGCCCTCTAGCTATTGGGGACAAGCCCCGGAAAAGCCATACGTCCGACCTGCGATCCTGCTAAAAGCCTCTTCATGCGTGCCCTTGTGGCGCTCCTCGCCTTCGTGGTCGTTGCAGCGCTGAATTATCTCTGGTGGTGGTATCCCAACAAGCCGGTCGAGATCGCCGGTTGGACCACAGCGCCCCTGCAAAGCGTTTCCTTCGCGCCCTACCGGCCGGGCCAGAGCCCGCTGACGCGCACCTTTCCGACGCCCGACCAGATCGAGAGCGACCTGAAGCGCCTCCAGGGCAAGGTCGGGGCGGTCCGGACCTATTCCGCGGGCGAGAATCTGGAGACGGTGCCGCAACGGGCCGGCAAGTACGGCCTGAAGGTCTGGCATGGCGCCTGGCTGAACGACAACGAGAAGGAAAATCTCGAGCAGATCAACCTGCTGATCGACCATGCCAACAAGTATAAGGACACGGTCGAGCGGGTGATCGTCGGCAACGAAGTCCTGCTGCGCAAGGACCTGACCGCCAACCAGCTCCGGCGTTACATCCGCCAGGTGAAGCAGCGGGTCTCGCAGCCGGTCACCTATGCCGATGTCTGGGAATTCTGGCTGCGCAACCCGCAGCTCGCCGACGAAGTCGACTTCATCACCATCCACATCCTGCCTTACTGGGAAGACGAGCCGATCGGCCTGGACCGCAAGGAGCCCGACGGCAAGCTCACCATCGAGAAGCATCTCCTCGACATCTACAAGAAGGTGCAGGCGCGCTTCCCCGACAAGAAGATCGTGATCGGCGAGACCGGCTGGCCGAGCGATGGCCGCATGAGGTCCGATGCCCGGCCGGGCAGGGTCGAGCAGGTGAAGTTCTTCTCGATCTTCCGGTCGGCGGCGGATCGGGAGAAGTTCGACTACAACGTCATCGAAGCCTTCGATCAGTACTGGAAGGCACGCCAGGAGGGCACGGTTGGCGCCGCCTGGGGGCTTCTCGATGCCTATCGGCACGACAAATTCGAGCTGGGCAAGCCGGTAAGTGCGGAGCCGAAATGGCGGCTGCTGTTTGCCGTATCGACGATTGCCGGTGGGCTGTTGTTGCTGGCCTATGCCGGCCTGCGCCGGGCGTCGACCTGGAAGGGCATCGCGATCTTCGCCGTCTTCGCCCAGGTCGTGGCGACCTGCTACGTGCAGGCGACGTGGATCGACCTGTCTCGTGCCTTCTACTTGGAGCGGACGGTGGGCGTCGTTTTCTGGGGCTTGCTTCTGGCCTTGTTCAGCTATGCCCTGTTACGAGGCATCGCCGACAGCCTGACCGGCAAGATGGCCGATCCCTCGCTCTATGGCGCGCGCGTGCGTGAAGCCTGGCATTCCTGGCGGGAGTTGCCGCGCTATCGCATCTTGCAGCGCGCGGACCTGCTGGCGCAGATGCTCTATCTCGTGCTCACGATCCTCTGCATCTTCTACCTGATCGTCATCAGCATCGATTGGTACGATGGTGTCATTCGCATCGGAAGCTGGTTCCGCCAGATCGCCATCGACGGCCGTTATCGCGACTTCCCGATCTGGAGCTTCGTGATCCCGAGCGTCGTACTCATGGCCTGGAAGACGATCACGATCCTGCGCAGCGAGCCGGTGGCGCGCGACCATCGCATCGCCAAGGCGCTCTCGTTCGGGCGGCTGCTGGGCTACGACGGCAGTCGTGGATTCGTCCGCATGGACCGCCGCTTCAGCCGCTTCGAGCCGGTCCTGCCCGAGGTCTTTCTGGCAGGCATGCTGATCTTCTGGGCCATCGTGATGGTCGTGACTGAGGGGGCGATCAAGCTGCACGATGGCGGCTCGGGCGGCTTCGTTTCGGCCGATGGCGGCCGTTGGGTGATCCGGACCCTGTTCTGGAACACCCAGGCCAACTGGTTCGCCTTTCTGGCACTGCTGATGTCCGTGCCCTATCTGGCGACGATCTACGTCTCCATACGCGAACCACTGGCAGAACCGCCGCCGGACTCCTATACCAGCAAGTGGTAGGCGCTTTGCCGGGAGTTACCGAATGGAAATCAAGGGTGAGTACAGGATCGCGGCCCCGCGCGAGAAGGTCTTCGCGGCGCTGAACGATCCGGCCATTCTGCAGGCCTGCATTCCGGGCTGCGAATCGCTGGAAAAGACCTCCGACACCGAAATGAAGGCCAAGGTGCGCATGCGCATTGGCCCGGTCAGTGCAGCCTTCTCGGGTAAAGTCATCTTGTCCGACCTCGATCCGCCCAATGGCTACCGGATCTCCGGCGAAGGGCAGGGCGGTGCGGCAGGCTTCGCTAAGGGCGGCGCTGTCGTAACCTTGAAGGAGGATGCTGGCGACACTGTTCTTACCTACAACGTGGACGCCCAGGTCGGCGGCAAGATCGCCCAAGTCGGCGCCCGCCTGATCGACGGCACCGCCAAGAAGCTGGCCGACGAGTTTTTCAGCAAGTTTGCCACGATGGTCGGTGGTCCGCCGCCGGCGGAAGCTGCCGTTTCGGAGGCTCCGGCCAATACAGCGGCTCCGGTGCCTGCAGCGGCGCCGCCGCCCTCCGCTGCAGCGCAGCGAGGCTACAAGCATTGGCTGATCATCGGCGTCGGCGCCGCCGTACTGATCCTCGTCTTTATTGCGAGTCGTTAGCGGCCGAGACGATCGCGGACCGCCTGCTAAACCGCCAATTCACTTGACCGCAATGTGACGGGCTTGCGAGAGTTCTACTAATGCCCGGCGGGCCTGCTCTCGCGTGGCTCGCGCGAACCAATACGTTGAGGGAGAAGAGTAATGACCATTTCCGTCGCCATGACCGTCAACGGCAAAGCCGTCTCGGGCAAGGTCGAGGCGCGCACGCTATTGGTTCAATTCCTGCGCGAGCATCTCGGCATGACCGGCACGCATGTCGGTTGTGACACCAGCCAGTGCGGCGCCTGCGTCGTGGACGTCGATGGCAAGTCGGTGAAGTCCTGCACCATGCTGGCCGTCCAGGCTGAAGGTGCCAAGGTCATCACGATCGAAGGCTTGGCCGAAAGCGCCGACAAGCTGCATCCCATGCAGGAAGCCTTCCGTGACAACCATGCCCTGCAGTGTGGCTTCTGCACGCCGGGCATGGTGATGAGCGCGATCGACATGGTGAAGCGCCACAACTACCAGCTCGACGAGGCGACGGTGCGCCGCGAACTGGAAGGCAATCTCTGCCGCTGCACCGGCTACCACAACATCGTGAAGGCAATCCTGGCCGCCGCGCCGGCCATGAAGTCAGCAGGGGTGTAGAGCCATGACCGCCGAAACCGGAATCGGCGCCCGGGTGAAGCGAAAGGAAGACCAGCGCTTCCTTACCGGCACCGGACGCTATGTCGACGATCTGCCCCTCGCGCGGGCGACTTACGCGTATTTCCTGCGTTCGCCGCATGCCCATGCGAAGATCAAGAGCATCGACGTTTCGGCGGCGAAAGCCATGCCAGGCGTGGTCGAGATCTTCACCGGCAAGGACATTGCCGATGCCAAGGTCGGTGGTCTGATCTGCGGCTGGGTGGTCAAGGACAAGCATGGCGAGCCGCATAAGGCGCCGCCGCATCCGGTGATGGCGCTCGATACCGTGCGCTACGTCGGCGATCCGGTGGCGATGGTCGTGGCCAACAGCCACGACGAAGCCAAGGATGCGGCCGAAGCGATCCAGATCGACTACGACGAGAAGCCAGCCAATGTCGATCTCGCGCGCGCCCTAGACAAGGGCGTGCCGGAGGTCCACGCGGACGTGGTACCGGGCAACCTGATCTACGACTGGGAAATCGGCGTGAAGGCCGATGTCGAAGCGGCATTCGCCAAGGCGGCGCATGTCACCAAGATGGACATCGTTAACAATCGCCTGATCCCCAACGCCATGGAGCCGCGGGCCGCAGCAGCCGAGTACGACAAGGGCACCGGCAACTACACGCTCTGGTCGACATCGCAGAACCCTCATGTCCTGCGTCTGATCCTGTCGGCCTTCGTGCTGGGCATCCCCGAACACAAGCTGCGTGTCGTTGCCCCCGATGTGGGCGGCGGCTTCGGCAGCAAGATCTTCTGCTACAATGAAGAGACGATGGTGTGCTGGGCGTCCAGCCGCGTCGGCCGACCGATCAAGTGGACGGCGGAGCGCACCGAATCGTTCATGACGGACGCGCATGGGCGCGACCACGTCACCCATGCCGAACTGGCGCTCGACAAGGATCACAAGTTCCTGGCGCTCAAGGTCGAGACCATCGCCAACATGGGCGCCTATCTCTCGACCTTTTCGACGGCGGTGCCGACCTACCTCTACGCCACTTTGCTGGCGGGCCAGTACACGACGCCGCTCATCTACGCCAACGTGAAGGCGGCGGTGACGCATACCGCGCCGGTCGATGCCTATCGCGGCGCCGGCCGTCCCGAGGCGACCTTCGTGATCGAGACCATCGTCAGCAGGGCGGCGGCGGAACTGAAGGTCGATCCGGCAGAACTGCGCCGCAAGAACTTCATTCCGTCGGATGCCTTCCCGTACCAGACGCCGGTGGCGCTGCAGTACGATTCGGGCAACTACCCGCCGATCATCGACGAGGCGATCAAGATTGCCGACTACAAGGGCTTCGAGGGACGTCGCGCCGAAGCCAAGTCGCGCGGCAAGCTGCGCGGTATCGGCTTCTCGTCCTACATCGAGGCCTGTGGCCTGGCACCGTCGCAAGTCGTCGGCTCGCTCGGTGCCGGTGTCGGTCAATGGGAGGCGGCCCAGATCAAGTTCAACCCGACGGGCAATGTTCAGGTCATGACCGGGGCGCACAGCCACGGCCAGAGCCACGAGACGACCTTCGCCCAGATCGTTTCGGACAAGCTCGGCGTTCCGCTCGAAAACATCGAGGTCGTTCACGGCGACACGGCGACCACGCCGTTCGGTATGGGCACCTACGGCTCGCGGTCGCTGGCAGTCGGCGGTTCGGCCATCATGAAGGCAGCCGACAAGGTCATTGCCAAGGGCAAGAAGATCGCGGCCCATCTGATGGAAGCTTCCGTGGCCGACGTCGTATTCGAGAACGGCACTTTCAAGGTCGCGGGCACGGACAAGGCCGTACCGCTCGCCCAGGCGGTGTTCGCAGCCTACGTGCCGCACAACTATCCGCTGGCGGAACTGGAACCCGGCATGGACGAAAACGCCTTCTACGATCCGGCGAACTTCGTCTATCCGGCCGGCACGCAGATTTGCGAAGTCGAAATCGACCCCGATACCGGCGTCGTCGAAGTGGTGGCTCACACCGCGGTCGACGATTTCGGCAACATCATCAATCCGATGATCGTCGAGGGTCAGGTTCACGGCGGCATCGTCCAGGGCGTCGGTCAGGCGCTGCTGGAGAATGCCGTCTACGACAAGGAAACGGGGCAGCTGCTCAGCGGCTCCTACATGGACTACACCATGCCGCGCGCCGACGACGTGCCGTCGTTCAAGCTCGGCTACAAGGTCACGCCTTGCCCGCACAATCCGTTGGGCGTGAAGGGATGCGGCGAGGCCGGTGCGATTGCCGCACCTGCCGCCGTGATGAATGCCGTCCACGACGCACTGGCGCCGCTCGGCGTCACGCACGTTCCGATGCCTGCCACGCCGCTCAGCGTCTGGCAGACCATCCAGGGTGCGCAGCGTAAAGCGGCCGAGTAAGGGGAGGATTGAGATGTACGATTTTGCTTACCATCGTCCGAAGTCGGTCGCCGATGCCGCCGCCCTGCTGAAGGGCAAGGAAGAGGCCCGCCCGATGTCGGGTGGCATGACCCTGATCCCGACGCTGAAGCAGCGCCTGGCCCGGCCGAGCGACATTGTCGATCTCGGCGCCATCAAGGAGCTGGCTGGCGTCAAGGTCGAGGGCAACAATGTCGTGATCGGCGGCATGACCCGACACTACGACGTCGCCAGCTCGGCCGACGTGAAGGCCAACATCTCCGCGTTGGCCTCGCTGGCCGGCCATATCGGCGATCCGGCTGTACGCAACCGTGGCACCATGGGCGGCTCAGTGGCCAACAACGATCCGGCGGCGGACTATCCGGCGGCGGTCGTGGCGCTCAATGCCACGATCACGACCAACACCGGCAAGCATGCGGCAGACGACTTCTTCAAAGGCTTGTTCGAAACGGCGCTGAGCGAGGGCGAGCTGATCACCTCGATCAGCTTTCCGAAGGCGGAGAAGGCGGCTTACGTCAAATTCCCCAACCCGGCGTCGCGTTACGCGATGGTCGGCGTGTTCGTCGCCAAGACGGCCGGCGGTGTGCGCGTGGCGGTGACAGGCGCCGGTCCGTGCGTCTTCCGTGTCAAGGCGATGGAAGACGCACTCGCCAAGAACTTCACGTCGGCAGCCATCAAGGACATCAAGGTCCCGGCCGACGACCTCAACAGCGACATTCACGGCAGCGCCGAATATCGTGCCCATCTCGTGGGCGTGATGGCCCGTCGCGCGGTCGACGCGGCCAACAAGTAGCTGCGGGTTCGCATAAGGACTAACTTTGGGGCGCCCTTACTGGGCGCCCCTTTGCTTTGGAAGACAGCGTTTGAGGCGGATGAAGCATGAAGGCCTTGGTTACGGGATTCGATCCGTTCGGTGGCGACGAAGTGAATCCGTCGTCGCTCGCAGTCGGCAAGCTGAAGAAGCACCTCGGCAACATCGTGGTGCATACGGCCGAACTGCCCACGTCCTATGCCCGCTCGGCTGAAGTATTGCGTGCAGCAATCGCCAAGGCGAAGCCGGATATCGTGCTGTGCGTCGGCCAAGCCGGCGGCCGAACCGAGCTTTGCCTGGAGCGCGTCGCGATCAACGTCCAGGATGCGCGCATTCGCGACAATGACGGCAAGCAGCCGATCGATAAGCCCGTGGTGGCCGGCGGCCCGGCCGCCCACTTTGCGACCTTGCCATTCAAGGCCTGTGTGGCCGAAATGCGCAAGGCGGGGCTGCCTGCTGCGGTCTCGAATACCGCCGGCACCTTCGTCTGCAACCACATCTTCTACGCTCTGATGGACATTGCCGCGTCGCATCCTCGCCCGTTGCGGGGCGGCTTCCTGCACATCCCTTATGTGCCGGAGCAGGCGGCCCGCCTCGGTGGTGCGCCCTCCATGTCTGTCAGCGACATCGTGCGCGGTATCGAAATCATCCTCGCAGTCAGCGCAAGCCGGGAGAGTGACCTTCACACGGCAGAGGGCCGCATCTCCTGACCCCAAAAATCAATCGGCGGCGACCGCGAGCGTCGCCGGCACGTGCTGAGCCGGCGTGGTTTCCGTTGCTGACGGTTTCTTCACCCTGAACCAGGCCGCGTAGAGCGCCGGCAGGAAGAGCAGGGTGAGGGCCGTCGCCACCAGCAGGCCGCCCATCAGGGCAACGGCCATGGGTCCCCAGAAGACGCTGCGCGACAGGGGGATCATGGCGAAGATCGCCGTGCCGGCGGTCAGCAGGATCGGTCGCGCACGGCGCACGGTAGCATCGATTACGGCATCCCACTCGCTGTGGCCGGCGCGGATATCCTGGTCGATCTGATCGACCAGGATCACCGAGTTGCGCATGATCATACCGGCAAGCGCGATCACGCCCAGCAGGGAGACGAACCCGAAGGGCTGGTTGAACAGCAGCAGGAACAGCGACACACCGATCAGACCCAATGGTGCGGTCAGCATGACCAGCGCGAGCTTGGAAAAGCTCTGGAGCTGCAGCATCAGGAACAGCACCATCAGAAAGGCCATGACGGGCATCATCTTGAAAATCGAGGCCTGGCTCTTGGCCGACTCTTCCGAATCGCCGCCGATCTCGATGCGGTAGCCGGGCGGCAATTCGGCGCGCAGTGGCGCCAGCGCCTTGTCGATGCGGGCTGCGACGTCGGGACCCTGCACCCCGTCAGCCACGCCGGCGCGGACGGTCATCAGCAGTTCCTTGTTGCGCCGCCAGAGGATCGGCTCTTCCAGCTCGAACTTCAGCGTCGCGAGCTGGGCCAGAGAGACCACGCCGCCGTTGGCGGTCCGGAAGTTGATGGCTTCGAGCCCTTCGACGCTTAGCCGTTCAGGCGCGACAGCGCGCGCGATCACGTCGATCGTCTCGGTGCGCTCGCGAT
>WBZX01002620.1_pt1 | contig 12115 bp, 16 predicted proteins | sample 5204211 | NCBI WGS metagenome assembly WBZX01 (sample SAMN12344362, study PRJNA552823) | activated sludge metagenome | biome: Activated sludge suspended growth; feature: Nitrification reactor; material: Wastewater; isolation source: activated sludge from nitrification reactor of wastewater...
GATTAATAATTTAGATAACCATAAACAACACTTAGAAAATGGGTTAAGTATGACAGTTGCAAAAACATCACCCCCTGTGGTTGTTAGCGGATTAACACTGGCAGGGGTACAGTTGCAGGATTGGCTAATCATAGCAACATTGCTTTATACTGTCATACAGATAATTATTGCATTGCCAAAACTTAAACAGTCTTTTAAAGAGTGGCGCGGCAAATGAAATACTTTAAAGGCTTTTTGCAACTGTGCTTAGTAAGCGGCATTTGTTGTATAATCGCTTTTAGTATGTGGCTTGTTTATTTGGCGTTTTGGTTGATTGAGGGGATGAGATGAAAAATAATAATCCGAACTATAAAACCGTTTTAGTCTCAGATTTAATTCCTTATGCGCGAAACAGCCGAACCCATAGCGATGTACAGGTAAATAAAATCGCGTCAAGCATTAAAGAGTTTGGTTTTCTTAATCCCGTTTTGATTGATAAAGACAACGGCATTATTGCAGGGCATGGCCGCGTTATGGCCGCTCAAAAGTTAGGACTAAAAGAAGTACCAGTGGTGCAAATTGGCCATTTAAGCGAATCACAAAAACGCGCTTATATTATTGCTGATAACCGTCTTGCTTTAGATGCAGGGTGGGACGAGGAAATGCTTCGTGTAGAGTTTGCAGAACTTGCAGATAATGGTTTTAATTTAGAGCTAACGGGTTTTGAGCTAGAGGAAATAAGCGCGGTTGATTTTGACGAAAGCGAGGAAGTGGGTATGCCTGAACTGGCAAGCGGTGATAAAGAACCCTTTCAACAAAAAACATTCACGCTACACGATGAACAAGCAACTATTGTTGAAAATGCAATAACCTTAGCGCGTACCAATCCAATAGCAGATACAGGGTTAAATGAAAACAGCAACGGCAACGCACTCGCTTTAATATGCTCCCAATGGCTAGAGGCTCGCAATGGTTAGTGCAAAGGATATTATTGTAAAGCCTATCACAGCACAGGCAGCTAATGCGCTTGTTAAGCGGGTGCATTATAGCAGCAAGGTGGTAAACAATAGCACGTTACACTTTGGTGCGTACCTTAACGATAAGCTGGAAGGCGTTATGTCTTTTGGGTCGCCATTGGATAAGCGCAAGGTTTTGCCATTGGTTGACGGTACTCAGTGGAATGGAATGCTTGAGCTTAACCGCATGGCGTTTAGCGACAGATTACCGCGTAACAGTGAAAGCCGTTGTATGGCAGTGGCGTTTCGTTTGATAAAAAAACATTACCCACATATTGAGTGGATTCTTTCTTTTAGCGATGGCACACAATGCGGTGATGGGACAATATATCGGGCTAGTGGTTTTGTTTTGACGCAGATTAAAAAGAATACCCAAGTATGGCAAAGCCCACAGGGAAAGAGATTTTCAAGAACCTCCTTGACAGACGGAAGAAGCAAAAAAGTGCAATCTGAAGCAAAGTCGATGCTTGATGGTTTTTTTGGAGGTGGTGCATCAATGAAGCCTTATGCGGCCGCTGGGTGGAAACCAATAGAAGGCTACCAACTCCGCTATATTTATTTTTTAAACAAAGAAGCACGGGCGCGGCTAACAGTGCCAATAATACCTTTTTCAAAGATTGACGAAATGGGCGCGGGTATGTATAAAGGTGTTTCAATTAAGCGTGATACAAAGGCAACCACTGGCGACCAGTCAGTGAGCGGCGGTGCGATACCGACCATCACGCTCCACTCATCTTGTGCGGCCTCAAAAAAAACACATGAGGCTTAACTATGTCAAAACCACTGCATCAACCGACCGAAAAAACAAGAGCAGAGATTGTTGCCTTGCGCTCTTACGGTGTACCTATTAAAGAAGTGGCAGCATATATCGGCATAGATGATAAAACGCTGTATAAATACTACAAAGACGAATTAGAAAACAGCGCGATTAAAGCAAATGCAAATGTAGGCAAGTTTTTATACCAAGCAGCAAGTGGTCAAGCATTAACTACGGGCGCAACACATAGCGATTGCGTAAGGGCTGCAATGTTTTGGGCAAAAACGCGCATGGGCTGGAAAGAGACAAACGTGCAAGAACACACAGGCGCGAATGGCGGAGCTATTGAAATAAAACAAACGCAAGACTTGACAGACTCAGAGCTAAACGAAGAGCTTGCAAAATATGGCATTACTAACAAATAGACGAAAACTTGAATTATTAAAAGAGCGCAGGCTACGCGATGCTAGGGATAGTTTTTTGTCATATAGAAAACTAATAAACCCAAAGGATAAATGGGGTTGGTGGCAAGAAGAAATAGCACAAGAATTACAACAGTTTTTTAATGACCTGATAAGCGGAAAACGCCCAAAATTAGTCATACAAGCACCTCCTCAACACGGCAAATCCGTTCAGATTATTGATTTTATATCATGGTTAGCAGGTAAAGACCCTGATTGCCGCACAATATACACATCATTTAGCGAGCGTTTAGGTGTTAGAGCTAACTTGCGACTGCAAAGGGTTTATGACTCAACACTCTATAAAGAGATATTCCCAAACACTAAAATAAACAGCTCTAATACCGTTACAATTAGCGGTCAGTTTTTGCGTAACCGTGAAATTTTAGAGTATTGCGGTCATTTAGGTTATTTTAGAAATACAACAGTAGGCGGCTCAATCACAGGCGAGGGATTAGACTTAGGGATTATAGACGACCCGATTAAGGGCAGAAAAGAGGCAAACAGCATAACTATTAGAGATAGTGTTTGGGACTGGTTTACCGATGACTTTTTTACTCGTTTTAGCGAAGATGCAGGGCTATTGTGTATTTTAACTAGATGGCATATTGATGACCCTATTGGTCGGCTTATTGATAAATATCCTAATGTAAAGGTTTTGAGCTATCCTGCACTTGCAGACAAAGACGAAAAAAATAGACGAGAGGGCGAGGCGTTATTCCCTGAGCATAAATCATTAGAGTTTTTGTTAGAGCGTAAAATGATGATGGATACTGCATCATGGTTATCTTTGTACCAACAAACACCTGTTATATTAGGCGGTGAAATCATCAAAGGCGCATGGTTTGGGCGTTATGTTGTTTTGCCACAAATAAAATACCGTAAAATATTTGCAGATACCGCACAAAAAACAAAAGAGCATAACGACTATTCTGTTTTTGAGTGTTGGGGCGTTGGTGATGATAATAAGTTATATTTGATTGATATGATTCGCGGCAAATGGGAAGCTCCCGACTTAAAAAGACAGGCCGTTGATTTTTGGAATAAACATAAAAATATAACAACAAGCCCACTTAGAGAGATGTGCGTAGAAGATAAAGCAAGCGGAACTGGTTTAATTCAAGATATAAAAAGAGAGGCAAAGATACCAATCAAAGCAATACAAAGAAGTATTGACAAACTAACAAGAGTGCAAGATGTTGTTTCATACATTGAATCGGGTTATGTTATGATACCTGAGAATAGTTCTTTTGTTAGTGATTTTATTACAGAGTGCGAGTCATTTACAGCAGATAACGCGCATCAACACGATGACCAGATAGACCCGATGTGTGATGCTATCAACGATATGTTAGCAAAACACAATCAATCAGAACCACGAGTGAGACGGTTATGAGTAAAAAATGGTGGCAATTTTGGAAAGGCGAGCAGAAAATGAGCGGCCAACAGCTCGCCATGTTGCTACGTCAAAACTCAGCCTTTACTTCTTACAATTTTAGTCTTTTTGTCGAAGAAGCCTACAATCAAAACCCGACTGTTTACCGTTGCATACAAGAATATGTTAGGGCTTGGAACTCATGCCCGATTGTGATTAAGCGTGGTGAAGATGTTATCACCAATACAACGCTATCGACTCTATTAAACAAGCCAAACGACACGCAAAACTGGCTTGAGTTTATGGAGCAAGCAATCATTTATTATTTGATTGCAGGTGAGTGTCCAGTGTGGGGAGATTCGGTTATCCCGACCCGTCCGCCAAAATCCCTTTACATTTTACGACCTGATTGGCTTACACCGTATTTAGAGCAAAACGGCATGGGCAAGGTGTCGTATTGGCAATACACAAGCGGAGACTTGACAACATCGAGCGCGACAATATACCCAAGTAATTTTGTATTGTGGAAAGCATTTAACCCGTTATGCCGTTATCGTGGTAGCAGTCCATTGTCACCATGCGCCTATGCTATTGACCAATTAAACGAGTACGCAAAAACGAATTACTCATTGCTCAAAAATGGTATGCAGCCAAGTGGCGCATTAAGCACTGAACAAGTTTTGACTGACGAGTCATTTGCTAGACTAAAAGAAGAATTTAACGAAACTTATCAAGGTAGCGACAACAACGGCAAGCCTTTAATGTTAGAGGGCGGCTTAAAGTGGCAACCGTTTAGTTTTAATTTAAGAGACGCGGAGTTTTTGGGCGGTAAAACATCGGCTAAAAAAGACATTTGTGAAGCGTTAGGTGTGCCGACTCAGTTACTTGGCATTGATGGCAGTCAAACTTATGCAAACTACGAACAAGCAAGGGCGAGTTTTTACGAAGATTCGGCAATCCCTTTGTTAGATTCATTTTTAGCTGTTTTATCGCAGTGGCTTGGCCTTAAAGTCGGACTACAACCGAATGATGTATTGTGTGTTGATATTGATGGTGTAGCAGCATTAGAGCCCAGACGTGCGGAGCGTAATCAGATATTAGATAAACTGCAATCTATCACAACAAACGAAAAAAGAGCCGCGATGGGCTATGAATCTGTTGATGGTGGCGATGAGATACTTATCAATAGTGGATTAGTGCCGTTAGACATGGCAGGTGCAGACATTCCGCCAATTAACCCGATGTTATAGCTATGACAAGAGCGCAAAAGCTAAAATATGCTAGAGCTGTTTTGATGACTCAAGACCGCATAGCATTGCGCTATCAAAGAATTGTTAGAAAAGAGCTAAAGCAAACGGCTCAAGAGTTATCACAATCTTATTTGACCAATGAGTCCCGCGCTCAGTTTGTTGACGTACAAACGCAACACGCTGATAGAATGCGCGTTATTCTTCAAAACCTTTCGCTTGATGCGTCAAGTGCTTTTAAAGTATTTACGCTTAAAGCAACCAAAAAAGCACCACTTTTTGATAACTTTATCGAGCAGCGTATTTTTGACATATTATCTAAAAATGCCAATGTTATATCTCAAACAATCGCAGCAAATACGATAGCCATAGCGAGCGCGGCCATTGCTCAAACAATGACAACAGCAACACGAGACGCTGTTAAGTCAGAGCCTATAAACGTGGCCAGAGCGATTGTTAGGGCGACAGGTGGCGCAGCATCGGTTAGCAGAGCGATGACGATAGCACGAACAGAAACACACAAGGCGGCAAATACATCACAATACACGCGGGCAGAATGGGCAGCACAAGATGAAGGGCTAGATGTTGTTGTTGAGTGGATAAGCACAAACGACAGCCGAGTGAGAGACGCTCACAAAAACGCAGACGGGCAAAAGCGCGATATTGGCCAACCATTTAATGTTAATGGTGAGATGATGATGCACCCAAGCGACCCAAAAGCAAGTGCTGCTAATGTTATCAATTGCAGATGTGTATTGGGTTATGACACAAAATGAGGAGACAATGAGATGCGTTTACATTACACAAAGGCCATGGCTTTAGTTGATGCTGATTTTAGTCCTACAGTCGAGGGCGCGTTTAGTGGCTATGCAGCAGCAACGGGTAATGTCGATTTAGGCAATGATATTATTTTAAAAGGTGCTTTTCAAGACTCACTAGCTAAAACAGACCCGTCAAAAGTAAGGGTGTTATGGCAGCACGATTGGAACAACCCTATCGGCAAAACATTCTCAATGCAAGAAGATGACAAAGGTTTGCGCGTTGATGGTGAATTGTTGCTTGATATTGAACGCGCACGAGATACGCGCACACTCATTAAAAACAATGCTATTGATGGTTTGAGTATTGGATTTACGATTGATGATTTTAGTTATGATAACAATACGCGAGTCATTAAAAAACTAACGGTACATGAATATAGTTTTGTGACTTTTGCTATGAATCCGCAAGCTATTGTCAATGATATAAAATCGTGTAAACTAGAAAGCGTTAGAGATTGTGAGCATTACCTGCGCGATGTTTGTATGTTGTCACGTTCTGAGGCTAAAACACTAATTAGCAAGATTAAGGCTAGTCGAGACGATGAGCCGAACTTTGATAATTTAGCAGCTTCACTATTGAAACTTAATCAAACATTGCGAGGTCAAAAATGACTACCGAAATCGAAATCAAAAAGCTAATGGACGACACTTTGTCGGCTGTTGAGCAATCCCGCAAGAGCCAAGATGAAGCCATTGCCGAAGTTAAAAAGCATGGCCAAGTTTTAGCATCTACTCAAGAAAAGCAGGCTAAAATCGAAACCGACATTGCTGGCATGATTGAAGCAATTCAAGAAGTCAAAAAGTCGCAGCTTGCACAAGCCGAAGCTAAACAAGGCATCAGCCCGTTAGAGCTAGAAGCCAAAAACGCTTTATTCAAAATGATGCGCGGTCATCGTTTAGATGATGCAGAGCAAAAAGCCCTTAGTACCATTACTAATCCTGATGGTGGCTACTTAACCAGTGCCGACATGACTGGTCGTATTATTTCGCGTGTGCGTGATATGTCCCCGATGCGCCAATATGCCAATGTTAAAACTATTGGTAAAGGCCGCTTAGAAGGCGTGGTAAATAATGGCCGTAATGCTGCATCGTGGGGCTATCAAGGTCAATCTGTATCTAATACCGCTACCAAACAGTTTGGTAAATATCAGATTGATGTTAAAGACTTGATTGCTTATCCGTCTGCTACTACTCAAATGATTGAAGATGCCGATTTAGATATTGAGTCTTTGGTTATTGACGATTCGTCTATGGCATTTGCCGAAGCCGAAGGTAGTGCGTTCTTAAACGGTGATGGTATTTTAGAGCCACGCGGCTTAATGACCGTTAGCACAGCATACACAGGCGACAATACACGCGCTTGGGGTACTGTGCAGAAGTTTAAGACAGGTGTTAATGGTGCGTTTGCCGCAACTCCGAATGGCGGTGATGTATTCATTGAAGCGGCCATGTCCTTACGTGGTGTTTATCGCACTGGTGCAATTTGGGGTATGAATCGCTTCACTTTTGCAGCAGCGATGAAGTTAAAAGACTCTGACGGTAATTACATTTGGCAACCAAGTTGGAACTTGCAAGATGCGCCATTTGGCACAATTTGCGGTATCCGTGTTGCGCCTGATTTTGACCACATGGACGACATTGCAAACTCTAGCTTGTCGATGTTTGTTGGTAACTTGAATCAGGCTTATCAAATTGTTGACCGCCGCGGTATTAACGTGATTCGTGACAACATCACAGCCCCTACATTTGTTAAGTGGTACTTTAGCAAGCGTACAGGTGGCGATGTGGTGAACTCTGAAGCCGTCCGCTTCGTAGAATTTAAGGCTTAATCGGGAGTACACAAGATGAGCGTTACTAAAGACTTACACAGTCAGATTGTTGTTGGTACTGCAATTGCGTTAACTGCTGTTGCGGATGGTGAAGATGTAACAGGCACAGCGATTGACCGCCAAGGTAGCGATGGCTTGGAGATTATTTTTCAAGTTGGCGCATATACCGATGGTAGTGTTACTCCATTAATCGAAGAATCCGACAACAACAGCGACTATACAGCCGTAGCTGATGCTAATTTAACCAATACCGAAGCGAGTGCAGCTTTAACAGCCGCAGGTGTGTCAAGTATTGGTTATGTTGGATTTAAACGCTATGTACGCGCAACAGCCGTTACAGCCGCAGGCTCTACTTTGTCCGTAGGTGCAACATACGTTAAGTTTGGTTTACGTTTGCAAGGCACTGTTAATCCTAGCTAACCAACCATAAAAAGGGCTAATCAATGTCTATTTTAATCAGTGAATCTGGAAGTGAACCGATAACGACAGCCGAAGTTAAGACTTGGGCTAAAGTTGAAAACAGTGATGAAGATAGCTTGATTAGCTCTTTGATTACTTCATGCAGACGTGAGGTAGAGTCATACACTAAAAACGTATTACGGCCTCAGGTTTGGCGTACAAAATATATCGCAGAAACAATTAAAAATCGTTTTTACTCCCCTAGAATTACCGCATCATCGGTTGTTGTCACTGTTGACGGCGATACAATTACAGATTATTTATTTAACGAAGTAACAGGCTGTTTGCGCCTTAATTATGACTACTCAAACGATGAGCTAATCGTTATTGAGTGGACAATGGCCACAGCATTATCAAGCCTAGCACCACTTACACAAGCCTTAAAAGACCTTGTCACATACCGTTTTTATAATCGTGGCTCTTACGATTTGCCCGCCAATGTTGTGAGCGTGTTGAATCAATACCGAGTGTTTAACGTATGAACATTGGCGAACTAAAGCACCGTATCACGATTGAGCAATGCACCAAAGCAAGCGATGGTCAAGGCGGCTTTACTAGCACATGGTCAACACTCGTTAGCGTATGGTCGAAAGCGACACCACAAAGCGAGCGTGAAAGGTTTTATCGTGGTGAAAACCAACATACACAGGCTTATACTTTTACAATCAGACAAAACCAAGCTGTCATAGTACCAGCGACACGCGACAGCGATAATTTACGCATTGTCCATCGTAACGAGTATTACCACATCACAGGTATTAGTCGAAACAATGATGATTTAGACTTTTACGACATCAAAGCCGAATTGTGGGGAGCGACAGCCCAATGAAAGGCGCATTATTTTTGTTAGAAGTTGAGATTGATAGCGTATTTACGGTATTAGCCGCGATGCGTACAACCACTATGACAGTAAATAATGAAACGGTTGATGTGACTAGCAAAGGCGATTTACAGCGCGAACTATTAGAGAATTGTGGCATACAGTCAGTAAGTATTAAGGCTCAAGGCTGCATTAGTAGTGCAGACAGCTATAAAAAAATCAGTTATGCAGCCAATACAGGCGAGATACTTAATGTAAAAATCAATAGTAACAATGGCGAAATATATTTAGGTGGTTTTATTTTATCGGCTTTTGAGACATCGGGCGAATATAACAAAGAGGGTTTATATTCGATTACGTTAGAAAGTACCGACATTGTGAGTCGTGTTGATAACAATTTTATACTATTAGAAGATGGTGGATTCTTGTTGTTAGAGGACGGCTCTAGGTTCGTTTTGGAGGCTGCATAATGTCATTAGTAGCACAATTAAACGCGGCTTTAAAACGTAGGCTTGAGGCTAATCTGATTATTGCAGGTGAGATGGTAGCAACTGAGGTTCGTCGCAATGTGAACGATGCGCCAAGAGGCGGCAAAACATATCAGCGTAAAAATGCCAGCGGAAGTTATAGAACTGTAACGGCATCAGCAGCAGGTGAAAGCCCGGCAACAGATTTAGGTTTCTTGGTGCGCTCTATTCAAATTGAGCCTGACTTACAAAATTTAAGAGTGCGTATTTTATCGCTTCATTCAATCGCACCTTATGCCAAGCGGCTAGAATATGGCGATTTAAGCAGAGGTTTACAGCCGCGTCCGTTTATGTTTAAAGGATTGCAAGCCAAGAAACAAGTTGCAATTGCCATTGTACAAAACGCGGTTAATCAAGCTATTCGCGATATGCAGGGAGTGCCACCGATATGAGTTTGTTTAACAGTTACGTCAAGGCTGTATGGGTAAAACTAAACGGTACAACAGGCTTAGTTGGTTTAGTTAAAGAGATTTTAGACGATAAGACAGCATTTCCTAAGATATGGTTAGAGGATGGCGGCGCGGCAGATTGGTCGAATAAAGATGATAATGGTTTAGAGGCTGTTATCACATTGCACATCGGTAGTCGTGTCGAGGGAACAAAAGAGATTCGCGGCTTGATGGACAAATGCCATGCAGCATTGCACAATCAAGACTTGACTTTAGATAGTGGGCAAAGCGTGTTATGTCAGTTTTTGAGACATGACATGGTTATTGATACAGACGGCATTACGCGCCATGGTGTGATGCGTTTTAATTTGTTAATCAGTGAGGTGGCATAATGGCTAAGTATAAAGGTAGTGACTTTCGTATCAAAGTACGCACAAGCACTGGCCCCGATGTTTTTGCGGTAATCGGTGGCGGTAAAACGGACTCTTTGTCTATCAGCAATGAGACTGTAGATGTAACCGACAAAGACAGCAGCGGTGCGCGTCAATTGTTAGAGGGTGCTGGTGTTCGCGCTTATTCTTGCAAAGTATCAGGCGTGGTATCTGATAACGCGGTATTTACAGACCATGTGATGGTTGCAGCTAATGCCAATACGCATATCTACTGCAAGATTGAATCAGGCACTGGCGAGGCATGGGCAGGCTTATGGGCTATCTCTAGTTGTGAGCGTTCAGGCGAATACAACAAAGAAGAAAACTTTAGCATGAGCTTAGAAAGCGCGGGTACAATCACTTATACAGCGGTGGTTTAATATGCGCGGTTTAGTATTGTTGGACATCGAGGGGCTAGAGTTTAATCTAGTCCCAAGTTTTGAGAATTTAGACAAATTAGAAACGGCGACAGGTAAGCCTATCTATGAGTTAATTTTTCAAATGCAACAACCAAAGGTCGGCGACATTACAAAAGCATTGCTTGCTTGTGCAGTGCCGACCACTGGCCGTTATCCTGATTGGTGGACACGCGAAGAGTTTTACAAGCGTATGCTCAAGTCAAAACGATTAAGCGATTATGCGATTGCGGTTGCCACTTTTGCAGGTAACATTTTAACGGCGGGTAGCGATACCGACATCAAAACCGTGTCAGAGGACGGCGAAAAAAAGTAGGTAAAGGCAGCATTTGGCATAAACTGTGGTCGAGTGCTGTCATTTACTTATCAATACAGCCGCGTGATGCGTGGCAATTAACGCCGTTTGACTTTTGGGCGTTATGGGATACGCACTTAGATAAAATGGAAATAAGCACAGGTAAAAGTTATAGCAAGCCGATGTCATTGGCCGAGTTTCACGAACTAAATGAGGAGTTAGACAAAATCCATGGCAACAACTGACGACCTCGTTATAAGTTTACGCGCCGATGTAACCCAGTTACAAAACAGCCTACAACAAGTCAACCAACAACTAAACAACACACAACAACAAGGCCAACAAGCTAACAACTCGTTATCTAGTGGCTTTGGGCAGTCGGTTGATAAGGCGAAAATGTTAGCGGATGCAATTGTAGCAGCAACGGCGGCTGTCGGTGTGTTTATTGCTACCACATCAAACGCAATACGCGAATTTAACTCATTAGCTAACAGTCTAAACTTAACCTACAATCAATTAGCGCGATTGCGAGCCGTGTCAGAGGGTGCAAACCTAGAAACTGATATGATGATTGACTTGGCCAAGACGCTTAATGAGCAAATAGGCGAAGCGGCTAATGGCAATAAAGACTTTGAAGAGTCTTTTGCGCGTCTAGGTTTGTCAATGTCAGATTTGACCAAGTTAGGCGTAGATGAACAGCTAATCACGGTTGCAAATGCGTTAGGTCAAGTTAGCAGCCAAGCAGATAAAGCACAAATAGGTGCTACTCTTTTTGGTGATAACTGGTTGCCCGCGCTAAAACTCACAGAGGTTAATGTAAAAGCATTGGCCAATGAGTTTGATAATTCACTACCAAAACTTGACGATTTAGACGTAAGCCGAGCGATTGAAGCCGACAAAGAATTCGACAAACTTATAGCTAACTTGCGTACTACGACCGAGATTGTCAGCAGTGATTTAAGCCCAGCCTTTACGGTTGCCACACGCAATCTAAACGCGATGTTTAATGTTGACTCAGGCGACTTAGAAAACAATATAAGCGTACTTACGTTTTTATCCATCGAGCTTGGCGCACAGCTAATTAACATCTTTACTGCCACCAATGGCATTGTAAAAATTACAGCCGCGTCTATTGGCACTTTAGGTAATATCATCGTCATGGGGTTGGGTGTAACTGTTGCTGGCGTAATGGATGTTTATAATACAAATGTTGCTTTTTTTACTAACCTTTTAATAAAAACACATAACGCCTATAAGAGTTTAATGGGTGAAAAGTTCGAGCCGTTAGAGTTA
>WBZX01002621.1_pt1 | contig 12107 bp, 7 predicted proteins | sample 5204211 | NCBI WGS metagenome assembly WBZX01 (sample SAMN12344362, study PRJNA552823) | activated sludge metagenome | biome: Activated sludge suspended growth; feature: Nitrification reactor; material: Wastewater; isolation source: activated sludge from nitrification reactor of wastewater treatment...
ATACAGCGACCGCTGGGCGTGTAGTACCGCGAAACGGTGAGCCGCACGGCACTGCCATCGGGAAGCATCACGGGTCGCTGTACCAAGCCCTTTCCGAAGCTGCGGCGCCCCACGATCACCCCACGGTCCCAGTCCTGTATGGCTCCGCTCACGATCTCGCTGGCACTGGCACTGCCTTCATCCACCAGCACCACGAGCTTGCCTTTCTCGAACCGTCCTTCCTTGGTGGAATACGTGTCTTCACGGGGGGATGTGCGTCCTTCGGTGTAGACCACGAGTTTCTTATCACCAAGGAACTCGTCGGCCATCTCGATCGCCGTTCGCAGGTATCCACCTCCGTTCCCTTGGAGGTCGAGGATAAGGTCCTGCATGCCCATGGCCTTCAGTTCATCCAGCTTCTCGCGGAACTCCTTCATCGTGGTGGCGCTGAAGCGGCTCACCTTGATGTAGCCCACGCTGGGTGTGGCCATGTAGCTGGCTTCCACGCTATAGATGGGGATCTTGTCCCGGGTGATGGTGAAGTCCAGCGGGGCTGGCTCGCCCTTGCGGGCCATCTTCACTTCCACCTTGGTGCCCTTCTTACCGCGAAGGCGCTTCATCACATCGTTGTTCTTGAACCCGACGCCTGCGGCATTCTCGTTGTCGATGCTCAACACGCGGTCGCCAGCGCGGATGCCGATGCGTTCGGAGGGTCCTCCGGGTATGGCATCCACCACATAGATGGTATCGCGAATGATGTTGAATTGGATGCCGATGCCTTCGAAGTTGCCCTTGAGCGGTTCGTTCACTTCCTCCAGGTCCTCCTTGGGTATGTAGATGCTGTGCGGGTCGAGTTCCTCCAGCATGCGCACGATGGCCGCGTCCACCAGTTGTTGCTTGTTCACGTCGTCCACGTACATGCGGTCGATGTGGTAGAGCAATGATTCCAACTTGCCCACAGTGGTTGGGTCTTGCTGGGTCTGTTGCTGACTGATGGCCTGCACGGCCAAGCCCGCAGAAAGTGCGAGCAGGATGGAACGGTAGCGGATCATAATGAAAGTGGGAGCTAACCCGAGGACAATGTAACGTGGGGCGATGGGCCTCGGTTGCCCGTGTGCCGTTAACAACTGTCAAGTGGAGGGTCCCTCAAGGATCCGTTAACGCTCCGTGTCGGGCACCACCGCACGAAAGGCGATCTCCAGACGCATGCCGTCCCCGTCGGTCAGGGTCAAACGGTGCTCCCCGTCGCTCATTTCGGTCGTCAACCGATGGTCACCGGTGGTGCTGCCGAGGTAGTTGCCATCCAGGTCCCAGTGCACAATGGCATGTACATCCTGGTGTGCAGCGTGGAGCACGATGCGTCCTCGTTCTCCATCCAAGCGCACCGGCACGAAGAGCCTGGCCCCTTGCTCCGGATAGATCATCTGCATCGGGCGGGTGGAGCGCGCGGTCGAAAGGTCTGCTCCCCAAGGCGGCATGGCGCGGTAGTCCGGATGGTTCGGGGCATAGTAGAATTCCATCGCAGGGGGTAGGGAGAACCACGGAACGAGCTGGGCATCGGGGCTCCCGGGTGCTACGCGACGGTCCTGCGCCGCGTTGACGAGGATGCGCTGGTGGTAGGGGCAAGGGGGCGTTCGCGCACCAGCGCTCAGGATCAGCTCTTCGCTCGTGGGTTCACAATCCGGCCCGGCCCGGTGGCCGCTTGCGCGACAGATGCGCATGCGTTCCATTCCGTCGTACGGAATGTCGAATCCTCGACCATCGGGTAATAGGCCGAAGACCTCGAACAGGAGTGGAGCGGCGGCAAGCGTACCCGTTAGGCCGGGGCGACCTTCGCCACTGGCGTTGCCTGTCCATACACCCACCGCGAAGCGGTCCGTGACGCCAATGGCCCATGCATCGCGGTGCCCATAGCTGGTCCCGGTCTTCCACGCGATGCGTTCCGTACCGGCGAATCGGTACCAGCCTGTTTCGGTCTCCGGACGGTTCACCCCCTGCAAGGCCAGGAGTGTGTGGTGGATGGCCGGCGCCTTCAGCGGAGATGCAGAACCGTGGACAGGGAGTGCATCACATACCACGGGTGCGTGCACATCGGTGTGGTCTACGTCAGTATCACCGGCGTAGTTGAGAAGGATACGGGCCATGCTGGCGTAGGCGCCCGTGAGTTCCCATAGGGTGCTTTCGCCTCCACCCATGATGAGGGATAGTCCATAGTTGTTCGCACTTCGATCCAGGTGGTCCAAGCCCATGCCCACCAGCATGTGGCGGGTCCGTTCCACCCCGTGCTCTCGCAGCGCGCGCACGGCGGGCACGTTCAGTGAACGAGCGAGCGCTTGGGAGGCAGGCACCGCACCGTCGTACCGTTCGTCGAAGTTGCGCGGTGCGAATCCTTCGTAGCTCGTGGGGAGGTCGGCCACCAATTGATCCGGCATCCGCTCGCTGCTTTGCAGCATGCTCGCGTAGAGGAACGGCTTGAGGAGGCTCCCGGTGCTGCGTGGTGCACGCACGATGTCCACCATGCCGGCATGCGCCATGTCGGCATCGGGCAAATTGCCCACGTAGGCCAGTACGTTCCCCGTGGGCACATCCAGTACGAGTACAGCCGCGTTGTGCACTTCGTTCGCCCGCAGGAGCGGACCATAACGGAGCACCGTTCCGTTCACGCGGCGTTGCAGTTTCGCATCGAGGGTGGAGCTTATCCGCTTTCCGGTCAAGCCTTCGGCTTGCAGGGTCGTTATCAGGTGCGGGGCGTCGCGTGGCAGGGCATGGGGCACTTCCGGCAGCGGTTCCTCCTTGGCGAGCGACCATTGCAAGCTGTCGATGGCGTGTACGGTGAGCAGGCGATCCAGCAGACGGTCCCGTTTGGCGCGCAACGCGTCGCGATTGCGACCTGGATGGATGCGTGCCGGAGCATTCGGAAGCACGGCCAGCGTGGCACATTCGGCCCAGCCCAATTGAGCCGGATCACGACCGAACCACCGCCATGCGGCCGCCTCAAGCCCCACGACGTTGCCGCCGAACGGTGCATTCGCCGCGTAGAGATGCAGGATCTCATCCTTGTCGTACCGGATCTCGAGCCGCACGGCGAGCAGCATTTCCACCAGTTTGTTCCACACGTTGCGGTCCTTGTCACCGCGCGCCATGCGTGCCACCTGCATGGTCAGGGTGCTACCTCCGCTCACGATGTGACCGGCCTGCTTGTTCTGCTGCCAGGCGCGCACCAAGGAGGGGAGGTGTATGCCCCAGTGATGGCGGAACCGGCGATCCTCGAACTCCACCAAGCAGCGTTCGAAGCGCTCAGGGATGTTCGCTCCCGGTGGCATGCGCCATTGCCCATCGGCTGCCACCGTGGCTCCGAGTAGTTCACCCTCGGCATCGAGCAGCACCGTGCTTCGCGGCGATCCGAACAAGGGGGACATGGGTGCCCACCGCGCCCAGACGTACAAGAGCCCGATGGCCAACAGTGGCCAGCGGAGGCGCTTCGCCCACTTCTTCATCGCGGCCTTGGCACGGTCCTTCATCTCCATTGCGAAACGCCAGCGAAGTTCGGCTGTTGTGGCATGCATGCCGGGATGGTGCATTGCGTGTGTCATCCCTCTATTTTCGTTGCTCCCCATTCGTTCACCATGCGCGCTCCGATCTTCTTCATCTCTCTCTTCTTATTGCCGGTCTTACATGCGCAGGAGACCACCGGTGCCGTGCCCATGAGCCAGCGCTTGTCTTTGGAGGGCGCTTCCGTGCCCACGCTCGAGGCGGGCCCCTTCGATGCGGAAGCAGCCACCTTGGATGATGCGGAGCGCGACCTTGCAGGCAAGCTTCCCTTGTACGCCCGCTTCGTGCCGCTTTCGGCGACACTCTCGAATGCGGGTACATGGACGGAACTCGGCGGGGGCGATAGGATTTGGCGCTTGCGTGTAGCGTCACCCGGTGCATTGGCCACCGAGCTGTTCTTCGAGCGCAGTCATCTGCCCATGGGCGCTCAAGTACACCTGTATGACGACGACGGCGGGCAGCTGCTGGGCGGCTACACGAGTGCACATGTGCAATCCGATGGGATGTTGAGCACGGGTATGATCAAGGGCGAGTCGTGCGTGATCGAGTATCACGAACCCGCTGCGGTGCGTGGCGAAGGTGTGTTGGACCTGGTGCGTGTGGCCCATGCCTACCGCTTCGCTGAACAGTTGAAGAGCGACGCATGCGAGGTGGATGTGAATTGCGGAGAGGGAAGTGGGTGGGCGAACGAGCGGGACGCAGTGGTGCGCATTCGGGTGGTGATCCCGAGTGGCGCGGGCTACTGCACGGGAACGCTCATGAACAACACCGCCAATGATTGCAAGGGCTATGTGCTCACAGCGTTCCATTGCACGCAGGAAAGCGTGGAAGCGAACTACGGCGCCTATACGTTCCGCTTCCGCTACCAACGGACCACCTGCGCAACGGGTAGTGCCACGGGTAATGACATGACCGGTTGTGCGCGCCGTGCAGGTAGTCAGGACGAAGGCGGACAATTCGGATCGGACTACAGCTTGGTGGAGTTGAACGCGTCGATCCCTGCGAGCTACGCCCCCTACTGGGCCGGATGGGATGTGACCGAGGCCGCGCCCACCAGCGGCGTATGCATCCACCACCCGGATAGCGATGTGAAGAAGATCAGCACGTACAGCGCCACGGCGACAAGTACTTCTTGGGCGGGTTTCACCAGTGGTTCGCACTGGCAGGTGTATTGGGTGGGAACAGCCAACGGTCACGGTGTCACGGAACCGGGTTCGTCCGGCGCACCGCTCTTCGATCAGAACAAGCGTGTGGTGGGTACGCTCACCGGCGGGGCCAGTTGTTGCACGGTGAATGGCTGCAACCCGCCACCCACAGGACCCGACTATCCGGACAAGTTCGGTAAGATGGGATATCACTGGTGGGAGAACAATCCCAATCCGACCATCGAGGAACTGCATTGGTGGCTCGCTCCGGTCGGGAACCCCGACCATCAGAACGGCAGCGCCAGCCCGTGCACACCCATCGGCATGGAGGAGATGGGAATGCCAACGCCGGAGGTCTTCCCGAATCCGACGAGTTCGACCGTCACAATGCGGGTGCCAGGCATCCAGGACCTCGGCGCGCAACTGATCGTATCCGACGTCACGGGTCGTGTTGTGCATTGCGAACGCGTGAACGACGCCACGACGGTGATGGATGTACGCGCTTGGGGAACAGGTGTCTATTTCATCACGCTCTCAGCACAAGGTCGCCGCCCTTCCAGCGTTCGTGTAGGTGTGATCGATTGAGCGAATGGGCATGCGGACCTCGTACCACCGATCGTTGTTCGGCTTGTTCCGTGACCATGGGTTGGCGGCCCTGGTGCTTTGTGCATGTTGGCTCGCTTGCACGTGCTGTGGTGCGCAAGATGGTGTCTTCGAGATCCTTCGCGGCAATACCGTAGTGGGTCGCATCGTCGTGGATCGGGAGGTGAAGGGTGGCGCTACATCGTACAGCATGGTATCCGCCGCCATGTTCGACCTGGTCTGGAAGCAGCACGTGCGCACCAGCGTGACCACGCAATACGTGGACGGTCGGGTGACAGGTTGCAAGAGCAGTGTGCACCTGAACCATGCCTTGCGTGATAGCAGCCACTTGAACAGCGTGGGGAGCAAGGCGCTCTACTTCGTACACCCCTCGGAAGTCTACATGGCAGCGCCACCAACGAACGAGTGGACGACAGCGCGCATGTATTATGAGGAGCCCACCGGGCAGGACAGCATCTTCGTGGAGAGCGCCTTGCGCGATTGTCCGCTGGAGCGGCTGGCTGTTGGCGAGTACCGCCTCACACTACCTAACAAGAGTCGCAACCACTACGTCTACCGCAACGGCACGCTTCACGAGATCCGCGTGGACCGAGGGTGGTTCGACCTTGTGTTCAGGAGGGTGATCTGATGGTGTGACATGCAACGCAGGGAATGGTGGCTGGGTGGTTTACCGATATGGCTGTTCCTTGCCTTTGTGCTGCATGGTGTCCAACGTGGTTGCCTGGCCAGTCCCGTCAGCGCATCGCGGAGGCTGAGCAGCTTCCGCTAGGCCATGAGAAATGGTGAAGGTGGCAGTACGATGCCGAACAAAGTGGGGGCTTAGGAACCGCCGTGTGAGGCAAGGACGGTGTAGCGCGAAGGTTCCCGGCCAGACCGGTGTACCATGGTCCTTGAGATAGGAGAGAAGCCTGTTAGCCCCCATGTACAGGGGGGTACAGGGCCGATGCGGGTGCCCTTTCTTTGCGGGTGATGATCCGTGTACTGCTGTTCGAGGACAATACCGACCTCGCCGAGAGCCTCAGTGAACTGATGCAGGATACCGACGATATCCGCTTGATCGCGCATTTCACCAATGCGCAAAAGGCCGAGCGCCACGTGGCCTATCATCATCCGGATGTGGTATTGATGGACATCGATATGCCGGTCGAGAACGGCCTGCAGGGCCTGCGTGCCATTCGTGCCGCCGACAGTGGGGTCATGGTGCTCATGTTCACGGTGATGGAGGACAACGAGAGCGTGTTCCAAGCGATCTGCCACGGTGCCAGCGGTTACCTGTTGAAGCAGACCGCACCGGAGAGGATCCTGGACAGCATCCGCGAAGCCATGGGCGGTGGCGCGCCGATGACGCCGAGCATCGCGCGCAAAGTGCTCGCACTGTTCGCTCAACCGTTCAAGAAAGGGGAGGACTTGCAGAAGTTGACGGCACGCGAGCATGATGTGCTCTCCCTCCTGGTTCGCGGGCACAGCTACAAGATGGCCGCTGGGCAACTGGATATCGGCGTGGAGACACTGCGCTTCCACATAAAGAACATCTATGCCAAGCTGCATGTGAACAGCAAGAGCGAGGCGGTGGCCAAGGCATTGCAGAGCCGGGTCAGCTGAGATCCGGCACGGCATGCGGCCACTACCTTGCTCGCACCACTTTCGCACGATGCATCCCGGGTTCCTCCGCCATTGTTCGTTCGCTTGCTTCCTGCTGTTGGCCGGCGCTTGTCCTGTGAACGCTAAGGCAACGTGCGCTGGAGTATCCTTGATGCTCTTGTGGACCGCGCAGGACCCGGGCTTGGACGAACGCAGTGCGGCCGATGCGTCGAACGCCGACAGCGTTGCACAGGGAATGGCCGGACCCGCAGTGAGCACGATGCAGGAGCTCTTCAGAGCAAATGACCACGAGCACAGGATGCAGCGTGTGCATCTGGTGGTGCTGCTCGGCTTCGTGATCCTGTTCGCCGCGCTGCTGCTCATTCGCGCACGCACACAACGCCACGTGCAATTGGAGCAGTTGCGCACCCGGCTGAGCCGCGACCTGCATGATGACATCGGCAGCACGCTCAGTAGCATCAACATCCTGAGCACGGTGGCACGCCGCAAGGCCGAAGCGGGTGACGACGCGGGCGCAGCCGCCTCGCTGATCGGTATCGGTGAACGCACGCAACGCTTGATGCGCAACATGAGCGATATCGTTTGGAGCGTCGATCCGGAGCGGGACACGCTGGAGGAACTTCTGGCGCGCATGCGTGAGTTCGGGGCGGCCGTCCTCGAGCCCAAAGGCATGGACCTGCGCTTCGAGGCCCACGGGGACCTGGAGGGCACATTGCCGCCTGCCCTCAAGAGCAACCTCTACCTCGTCTATAAGGAAGCGGTGAACAACGTGGCGAAGCACGCCCATGCCACCGAGGTCGCCGTCTCCTTCATCCACGCCAACAACCGTTTGCGGATGACCATCACGGATAATGGGAAGGCGGTGGTAACCGGTGATGCGGCGGGCAGCTCAGGTGGCGGGAACGGACTGCGCAACATGCGCATGCGCGCTCTGGAGATGAAAGCGGACCTCTTGATCGAGGGCCCATCACCCCAAGGGACCCGGATCGATCTGGTGGTCAACTTCTGAAGGGCGCGCCGTCAAAGAGCTGCAGAAGCGTGCAGGCCAGCGCACCCAGCACGAAGCAGCGCATGAGCAGGCCGTCCAGGTAGATGTCCAGCCGCGGGTGCTTGTACCGCAGCATCACACCGACGAGCAGTGCGAGGCCACACCCCATCGCACCGGTGATCAGCACGGTGCTGCTGTGCGGCCAGCGAAGGAGATAGGCGACCAATCCGAAAACCACGGTGCACAGCGCGAGGCCGCCTAGCTGACTGAACCAAAGGAGTTGGTCCGTGGGCTTCGGCGCCGGAAGCGTACGGAAGCCGAACGGAAAATAGAAGAGGGCCAGCAGTGAACCGCCGAGAAGAATGAGAACGCCGGCACCCGTCCAGTGCATGATCCTGAACAGGCAGCCCAACATGACCGCAGCGGTGAAGGCGAGTTCGGTCGTTCTCATGGAGGTGTGGACAAAGGAAGGACACAAGCGGCCACTACTCGGCCCACCCCTTCATGGGGGACACCGCCAGAAGGACGAAGTGGATGTTTGCGAAGGAAACCCGAACACCATGCACGCACCCTTGCTCCGTACCATCCCTGGCAGTGGCATCGTGAATGACGATGCCCGTGTGCGCGAAGCCCTGTACACCATCCTCGCCACCGCCAGTGACATGGTGCTTGAACAGGACATGCTCAACGTGGAGGATGCACTTGCCGGATGGCTGGGAGAAGGCTCGGAGGCGGTGATCCTGAACATCAACCTGAAAGGTGCGAGCGGGATGAACCGCGTGCAACAGTGCTCCCCTCGCTTACCATTGGTGCAGGTCCTCATTTATAGCATGAACGAGCACGGCCGGTGCGTTCTCGATGCGTTGCCGGGGGATGCGAACGGCGACCAGTGCAGGCGCGTAGAGCCGATGGGGATCCTTATCCGTATGTGCGACCTGCCCAAAGGGGACCGGTCCCCGAGCGGCCCCAGCGTGCTTCCCGCAGTGGCGCAGCTACACCCACCACACCCCGCCGGTGAGCCACCGGAAGCGAAGCTCACCGAACGGGAGCAGGAGATCCTGCAACTGCTCGCCGAAGGGTTGCTCTACAAGGAGATCAGTCTGCGCATTGGCATCAGCGAATCAGCAGTGAAGCAACATATCCACCGCATGTACGGCAAGCTGCACGTGCAGAACCGAACGGAGGCGGTGAACTGGTTCTTCGGACGCTGAGCTTTCCACTACTGTACAGAGCGACTCTGCTCGTCCATATAACAAAGGTTGACCCCCTTGACACACACCACGTGACGTGATCGATCCACTTTGGTCCTGGATCCGAAAACCACCGCCTTGCCATGCGTTCTGCCCTGCTAACCCTCGCTCTCTTCGCGCTCCAATTGCTGTCCTTCGCCCAAGGGCCGGACCACGTGCCGGGCGAAGTACTCGTCCGACTGAATCGCATCACACGCGAGGCCGATCTGCGCGCTGGTCTGGCCAAGGCCCTGCCCGCGACCATCCGCCTGAAGGAGGTGCGGGCGCTCGGTCCGAAGTCGCAGTACAGCAAGTTGACCTTGGCCGGGACCGGTATGAGCGACCTGGAACTGGAGAAGCTCGTTGCGCGGTTGCCTGGCGTGGAGGCTACGTCGCTGAACTACAAGGTGAAGCACCTGGCCGAGCCCAACGACGCGCAGTACGGCACGCAGTGGAACCTCGAGGACATCAACGTGGAGCCTGTTTGGGACGCTACTACTGGAGGAGCCATGGCCAACGGTATGCGCATCGGCGTCGCGCTTTCCGATCTCGCCATCCAAACGAACCATCCTGACCTCTCTGGCAACATCTGGCCGAACAGCCCTGCGCAAGGGGCCGGAGAGGACCATGGCACCGAGGTGGCTAGCGTGCTCGGCGCGGTAGGCAACAACAACATCGGCCTTGCCGGGGTGAACTGGGATGTGGAGATCCTCTCGAGCGGCGAAACGGACGATCTATCCGACGCGATCGAGCAGATGGAGATCGCGACCTTCCTGAGGGAACAATTCAACGCCTCCAACGGGGCTGCTGGGTTGATGGTGGTTTCCATCACCGCATCCTGGGGTGTGGCGGACGGCCCGTGCAATGGGTTCACTGTTCCGTTGTTCACGAACATGACCGCTGCGGGTATCATCCTCGTGGCCGCTGGGCCGAACGATGCCGTGAGCATTGAATCGGGTACGGACTTCCCCGCGAATTGCGCGCTTGCCGAGCACCTGGTGGTCACCAGCTACGGCCCGAACAACGAGACGCCTTTCGCGTTCGGCCCGAACACGGTCCACTTGCTGGCGCCGGGCCTCGACATTCCCGTGGCCACGGTGGGAAGCACCTACGCTGTAGTGGACGGTAATTCGTTCGCTATCCCCACGGTGGCCGGGGCCATTGCGCTGCTGTATTCCATCCCCTGCCCTTCGTTCGCACAACTCGTCATGGACGATCCGCAGGCGGCCAGAGAGTTGGTGAAGAACGCCATCCTCAACAACACAGCACCCTTCCCCGGCGGTCAAGCGCTCACCATCACCGGCGGCAAGCTGGATGTGCATGCGGCCTATCAGGCGCTGATGGCCACATGCGTGCCCACCTGCACGGAATACACCATCACGCTCACTACCACCGGCGATCCGGTGACGAGCTGGTGGATCACCGACGTGGACAACGCGGTGATCCTCACCGGCGGTGGCAATACCATCACGACCTGTCTCGATGACGGTTGCTACACCATCAACCTCTTGGGCGCGAACAACCTGCCGGTGGAGGCGGACTACATCGTGGAGGACGCCAACGGTGAAGTAGCGACCGGCAACAGTTTCGGTGGCATCATCCAATTCGGTGTGGGCGTGCAGATCCCCGGTTGCACCATCGCGGGGTCCAGCAACTACGACCCGCAGGCCAACTGCAACGATGGCTCGTGCTGCACCGGCGAGATGCTCCAAGTGATCGTTGTGCCCGAGGACTTTGAGACCGAAGGCACTGCGGAGATGGTGGTCACCTCGAACGGCACGGTGTTGTTCAACGGTCCCATCGACATCGTATTCGATCCGGAGTTCGGTGTGCCCGCGGGCGGCTGGGAAGGTTGCGCGGTGGATGGTTGTTTCACCGTGCAGGTGAGCAACGCCTCGATGCCGCTGAACAGCGATGGGTTCGCGTTCCTCAACGGGAACGTCGACGACCCGGACTTCTTCCCCAGCAGCACTGGCTACTTCACGGCGATCGGCGGCAGCGTGGGCACGGAGGTCTGTGATGGTCTCGACAACGATTGTGATGGCCTGATCGACGAGGACTTCATCTGGTACGTGGATGCGGATGCGGATGGCTATGGCGTGGTCGGCACTGGTGCGGTGATGTGTGCAGCCCCAACGAGCGGTTTCGCGCAGTTGGACGGGGACTGCGATGATGCCAACGCGAACATCAACCCGGGTGTACCCGACCCGTGCGCCACCCCAGACGGTATCGACAACAACTGCGATGGCAACGTGGACGAGGGCGGTATGCAGACCCTGTACGCGGACTTGGACGGCGACGGCTTTGGTGTCGACGAGGTGTTCGCCTGCGAGCAAGGGCCGAACCTCGCCCCGGAACCCGGTGATTGCGACGATGCCAACGCGACGGTCTTCCCCGGTGCTGCGGAGTTGTGCGACGGGTTGGACAACGACTGTGATGGCGATACGGATGAAGGCTTCACGTGGTATGCTGATGCGGATGGTGATGGCTTCGGCGATGATGCCACGCACCAGTTCTCCTGCACGCCGATCGTGGGGGCTGTGAACATCGGCGGGGACTGCGACGACACCAACCCATTGCTCACCGCCCCCGGCGAGCCCTGCAACGACAACAACCCGAACACCGATCTCGACATCATCAACAGCGGTTGCCTGTGCGTCGGGTTCAACTTGGGGAATTGTGACGTGGGTGAAGTGGAGGACTGCAACGGCCACTGCGCGCCGTTCGAGTGGATCGGTGATGGTGTCTGCGATGACGGCTCCTTCGAGCACAACGGCGTGGCCATCTTCTTCAACTGTGCCCAGTTCGGTTTCGATGGCGGCGATTGTCAGAACTGCGTAGCGGAGGTGTGCGATGGTCTGGACAACGACTGCGATGGCCTGGTCGACGAGAGCTTTATCCTTTACGTGGATGCCGATGGCGACGGCTGGGGCGATGCGAACGATCCCGGTGCGGTGGTGTGCGAACCGCCGCCGACGGGTTTCTCCAGTGAGACCGGCGATTGCGACG
>WBZX01002622.1_pt1 | contig 12104 bp, 9 predicted proteins | sample 5204211 | NCBI WGS metagenome assembly WBZX01 (sample SAMN12344362, study PRJNA552823) | activated sludge metagenome | biome: Activated sludge suspended growth; feature: Nitrification reactor; material: Wastewater; isolation source: activated sludge from nitrification reactor of wastewater treatment...
CTCCGCGGGGGAGAGGATGCCGTCGACGGTGAAGTGAAGGGGCCTCTGGAGATCGAGCAAATGGGCCATCATCGGGGGAAGTCCCTGAGGGATTTCTCTGGTGGATCGGTGGACCAACCAGGAAGGGTTCGAGGGTGGAACGAGCGCTTCAGTATGCCGGGAAAAATCCAGATTCTCCAGGGAACGATGCTTGCGAGATAGCCTGGCCCTGGAGGCTTCTTGCATGCGTAGAGCTTGGTTGTTCTGGGTGGTCCTCGCGGCGGCGGTGATGGGCTTGTTGCCCCTCGCTTGCGGCGGCGGATCCGGGTCGGGGAGCAGCGGGAGCGGCGAGACATCGACCGCGGGAGGCGGCACGGGCGGCAGTGGAGGTGGCCTCATCGGCGGGAACGGCGGCGCCGCCACCACGCTGGAGATCACGCCCACGAGCGGGGAGATCGTCCTCACGAACGGCGTCGGGAACACCGTCGACTTCGATCTCCTCGCGAACGGCACGAGCGTGAACGCGAAGTGGACGGTCGACAAAGGCTCCGTCGCGACGGTCAACGGCGACGGCACCGTGACGGCGGTCGGCGACAAGGGCGGCGAGGTGAAGGTCACCGCGCAGTTCGGCAACGACTCGCGCTCTGCGACGGTCACGGTGAAGATCGTGAACGAGCTGAACCCGGGCGGGATCGCGGATCCGGACATCGGCATCCTCAAGGGACCGACCGATCCGAACGCGGGCGTCGTGTGGCTCTACCCGTACGACAAGACGGTGTTCCCGAAAGGCATCTACCCGCCCGAGCTGATGTGGGACGGCGGCGCGGCGGGCGACGAGTACTACGTCCGCTACAAGACCAAGTTCGTCGACATCGGCATCTTCACCAAGGTCGATCCGCCGTCGCGCTTCCTGCTCGACGAGGCGACGTGGCGCACCGTCACGGAGAGCGGCAAGGGCGAGGACGTCCAGCTCACTGTGACGCGCCTCGTGCCGGGCCAGGCCAAGGCGACGCTCGCCGTCGACAACACGTGGAAGATCGCGCCGGGCGCGCTGCGCGGCTTCGTCTACTACTGGTCGAACTCGCTCGGCCGCGTGCTGCGGATCGATCCGGGCAAGGGCACCGCGCCGGAGGACTTCCTCCTCGCCGCCGGGATCAGCCAGCCTTGCTCGACGTGCCACACCGTGTCGGCGGACGGGCTCACGCTCGTGATCGGCGGCGACGTGGGGACGTCGACGTTCAACCTGCTCGACAACACGCCGACGCTCCAGCTCGCGACCATCGGCAAGCCCGTGCGCAACTGGGCGATGCCCGCCGTGTCGCCGGACGGCAAGGTGCTCATCGAGAACAACGCGCAGCTCCCGGGACCGCCCGGCAGCGCCGACGGGACGGGCATGTGGAACCCGCAGACGGGAGAGCACTTGATCGGCACCGGGCTCGACGGCGTGTACCTCGACATGCCGGCGTTCGCGCCCTCGAACAAGGCCATCGCGGCCGTCGATCACAACACGCACGGGCTCATCAAGTACGCCTTCGATCCGGCCACGAACATGGCGACCGGGCTCACGAGCCTCGTCGAGCCGGGCGCGGATCCGAGCCTCAACGCGATCTGCTTCCCGAGCGTCGCGCCGGCCGCGGACGGCACGTGGGTGACGTACCACCGCGGCTCGTACCCGGGCTCCCTCGACACGCGCACGGGGCCCGGCGATCTGTACCTCGCGAGCATGGACACGCCCGGCACCGAGATCCGGCTCCGCTCGGCGAACGGCGACGATTACCCGTATCCCGTGGGCGATCGGGACAGGCACTACAACTACGAGCCGACGTTCGCGCCCCAGGAGGCGGGCGGCTACCACTGGATCGTCTTCACGAGCCGGCGCACCTACGGAAACCGCCTCACGGGCGACAAGAGCGTCGTCAAGCAGCTCTGGATCACGGCGATCGATCTCAACCCGAAGCCCGGCGAGGATCCGAGCCACCCCGCCTTCTGGATCCCCGGCCAGGACGCGAACCTCAACATGCGCGGCTTCTGGGCGCAGAAGAACTGCATCGTGTCGGGGCAGGCCTGTGACAACGACTCGGACTGCTGCGGTGGCGTCTGCCAGAACGGGATGTGCCTCGGCCTGCCCGGCGACGAGTGCTCGGACGAGGGCGGCGCCTGCACGATCGACGCGGACTGCTGCAATTTCCCTGCGGAGACGTGCCAGGAAGGCGGCACTTGCGGCACGGACGTGCCCCAGTAAACGGGCGGTGGGGGGCGGCGCGGAGACGCGGTGAGGAGGCTCCAGGTGTTTGGGGGCCTCTGCCGCGCCCCCTGATCTGCCGGCTCTCTCTTCTCTTCCCCTCCTCGCTGCGTCTCTTCCCCTCCTCGCTGCGTTCGGTCTTTTTTGCGCTGCGCGAAGGGATCGCGACTCCGCTTCTTCGTGGGCCTTGCGCCCGGGGCTCGGTTCAGGTGACGATGGTGGCAATTGGAACTCTCGCCCGAGCCGATGGTCTGGCTCGGCGGGAAGTGACGAGGGTTGGAGGGTTCATGACATCCGGGATTTCCGCGCTTCAGCGAGAAACAGGTCACGACAGAGCAGCGCCGCCGCGTCTCACATGGATCGGGGCAATGGAAGTGATGATGGAGGGGTGCCGTTACCGGCTCGTGCCGGCAGACACGCCCGCCAATCAGACGGGGAGCACGGCAGGGGCCGGGCCGAGCGGATGGGTGGAGCCGCTGACGCCGCGCGAGACGCAGATCGCGAGGCTCGTCGCGCAGGGGCTCGGGAACAAGGCGATCGCCGCGGAGCTGGCGATCAGCGAGTGGACGGTGTCGACGCACCTCCGCCGTGTGTTCCAGAAGGTCGGCGTCGACACGCGCGCGGCCATGGTCCTGCGCTGCTTCGGCGCGCGCCGCTAGAACATCGGTCGCGAGCTCGCTGGAGCATCGCACGGGCAACCCGTTCGATGCTCCAGCGCAGGACTTCGGCCCGGCGTCCCACGTGAGGGCCGGCCCCGCTCCACGTCACTCGATCTTGAGCAGCTCCTTCACCTTGGCGATCACCTGCGGAGCCTGGATCGGCTTCGTGATGTAGGCGTTCGCGCCGAGCTGGAGGGCGCGCTGGCGGTCCTCCTGAGAGCCCTCGGTGGTGATGATGATGATGGGCGTGTCCTTGTGAAGCGGGTCGCTGCGGACGCGACGCACGAGCTTGAGGCCGTCCATGATCGGCATGTTGATGTCGGTGATGATCACGTCGTACTTCATCGACGCGAGCTTCCGCAGACCGTCGACGCCGTCATCGGCCTCGGTGACGCGGAGGTTCTTCACGCGGGCGAGCGCGAAGACCAGGAGCTGCCGCATCATTGGCGAGTCTTCGACGATCAGGCAGGAGTATTCGGCAGCCATCGATCAGTCCTCCGCCGCGAGGAACGCCTGAACACCGGGGACTTTCCTCCCGGCATCGGCGAACAGGCGCGCATTCACGAGCGCCGGAGCAGCCTGCGCTCCGAGCAGCTTGAAGAGCTCGTTGTCCACGTTGATGAATTCCGTCTTCTGCGGGAGCGTGCCGAAGATCACGATGATGCCGACCGTGCGGCCGTCCAGGTGCATCGGCACCACCGCCGCCGGGTCGGCCACGGTGCCCTTCGAGGTGTCGGCGTTGCTCCCGAACAGCAGCCGCCCGGAGCGGAAGGCCTCGCCGAGCGGGCCGTCGCCGATCGGCACGCGGGCGACGGCGTCGGGGGTCACGCCCTCGCTCGCGATCGCGCAGAGCTCCGTCTTGTCGTCGGACGCGAGGTACACGACGAACTCGGCCGCGCCCACGAACTGCGCGAGCAGCTCCTTGAGGTTGCGGATGCAGGAGCGGACGGTGCGCGCCGAGTGGAGCTGCGTGGCCGCGACGTAGAGGTTCGCGAGGTTCGCGAGCTCGGCCTCGACCTCGTGGTAGTCGACGTCGATGCGGCTCGTGTCCGCCTGCGTGCGCTGGTGGCGCGCGAGGAGGTCCTGCTTCTCGGACTCGAGCTGATCGATCTTGCGGAGGAGATCGCGGATCGCGGCGTCCGACGCGAGGTGCGCGACGAGCTTGCCGTTCTCGCTCTCCAGCTCCGAGACCTTGTCACGGAGCCGCTCGTTCTCGCGGAGGAGCTCCTCCGTGAGCTGCGCGCCCTTGCGGAAGAACTGCTGGATGAACGCGTCCCGCTCTTTCTTCAGGTCGTCGACCGGCACGTCGGATTGATCACGCCCGCCTTTGTCTGCCATAGGTCTGTCGCCGTAAACCGGTATTGCCAGGCGTTCTTGCGGGCGAGCCCTGGGGGCCGCGAAAGCGAACCTCGAACGAGTGCCGCGCTGGCCGGAGGCTAACACGCGACGCGTGCCGGACGGAAGCGGGGCCGCCACTGGGAGGACGAAGGCCGTTCCGCGGAGGCGGAGCTCCGCTTGGCGGAGCGCAGTCCGCAGCGGAACGGACGCAGTCCTCGACGTTGTGATGGCCGCCACTGGGAGGACGAAGGCCGTTCCGCGGAGGCGGGCCGCCGTCAACGTTCGCGGGAATCGAGCTTGCGGGCGAGCTTCATGTAGTGGCGGAGGCGGCCGAGCACGAGGTGCGGCGCCTTGCGCATCGCGGCGACGTTGCGCGCGCCGACGAGGAGCATCGCCGCGCGCAGCTCGTTCTCGACCTCCTGGAGGAACCGCGTCGCGCCCGCCTTGCCGCCGGCCATGTACGCCTTGAGGACGGGGCGCGCGAGCCCCGCCGCGTGCGCGCCGAGGACGAGCGCCTTCGCCACGTCGAGGCCGCTCGCGACGCCGCCCGTCGCGATGATCGTCTTGAAGCGGGGGCGGAGGCGCCGCGTGATCGCGATCGACGCCGCCGTGGGGACGCCCCAGTCGCGGAACGCCTCGCCGAGGGGCCGCGCGTCGGCCTCGGCGCGCGCCGTCTCGACGGCGACCCAGGAGGTGCCGCCCGCGCCCGAGACGTCGACGTGACGGACGCCGATCTTCGCGAGGCGCTCGGCGGCGCTGGGGCCGATGCCACAGCCCGTCTCCTTGACGACGATCGGCCAGGGGAGCTCGCGCGCGAGGCGCTCGAGGGTCGAGAGGATGCCCTCGAAATCGCGGTCGCCGCCGGGCTGGATGATCTCCATGGCCGGGTTGAGGTGGACGCACATGGCGTCGGCGCCGACCCGCGCGGACAGCTCGGCGAGCGCCTCGGTCGGCAGCGAGCGCGCCTGCACCGCGCCGATGTTGCCCATGACGAGCGTGCTCGGCGCGACGTCGCGCACGGAATACGTGGGGCTCTTCTCCTCGACGAGGAGCATCGCGCGCTGGCTGCCGAGGCCGAAGCCGTAGCCGCGCTCCTCCGCGATCTCGGCGAGGGCGAGGTTGATCTCGCGGGCGCGCTCGGTGCCGCCGGTCATGGCCGCGATGATGATCGGGGCGCGGAGGCGCTTGTCGAGGAGCACCACGGAGGTGTCGACGGCGTCGAGCGAGAGCTCGGGGAGCGCGTCGTGGATCAGCTCGACGTTCTCGAAGAGGGTGGTCTTCTCGCGAAACCCGACATCGCCGGTGGCGCACAGCTCGATGTGATCGGCTTTCCGCTGGGCGATCGGCAAGGAGTCGTTCGACATGGGGGCCGTCTCTTAGGAGGCCTGGCCACGCGAGGCAACGCCCGAGCGTCGGACGTTGGCGCGGGCGCCCGGGTCTCCTATGCTGTGGCCCCATGGATTTGCCCAGCGAGACCCAGATTCGTTGGATCTTCCGGACGACCGCGCGTCTGCTCGACGCCGGCGCGGAGCCGGTGCGCGGCCTGGTCCTCCCGACAGCCGCCTATTTCCCCGACGCCTTCGACGCGACGCCGAAGGCGGTGGCCGCCCTCTTCGCGCGCATCCAGGAGCACGCGGGGCTGTCGGACATCGTCGCGGAGATCAACGTCGCCGCGCCGGACGGCTCGGTGCAGAAGGCGAGCTGCGGGAGCGGCGCCTGCGGCGGAGGCGGCAACTTCGACACGAAGCTCGACCGCATCGCCAGGCGCAGCGACGGCTCGTACGCGATCGCCGTCGGCGCCGGCGAGGTGCGCCAGCCGGCGGCCCTGACGACGGCCCTCGCGCGCGCCGTTTCGCTGATGTTCCTCGTCGAGTCGGGCGCCGCCGAGACGCTGCCGCCGCGGGACATCGAGGCCGCGGCGGATCTCGCGGGGGCGCTGCTCGGCTTCGGCGTGCTGCTCACGAACGGCTCGCACATCTACATGAAGGGGTGCAGCGGCGTGCAGGTGCACTCCGCGACGAAGATGAGCGTGGAGGAGCTCGGCCTCGCGCTCGCGCTGTTCTGCGCGCTCCACGACGTGCCGGATCGGCTGGCGCAGAAGCACCTGGAGACGACGCCGCGCGAGGCCTTCGACGAGGGCGCCGTGTGGGTCGCGTCGAACAGGAAGCTCGTGAAGCTGCTCCGGTCGGATCCGGCCGTGATCGAGGAGGATCGGTACACGATCGGCGAGGCCCGCAGCTGGCTCGCGCGCGCCCTCGGCATCGGGAAGAAGAAGGCGTCGACGCCGGAGGACGAGCTCGCGCAGATCGAGAAATGGGTCGCGAGCCCCGCCGCGAAGAAGGCCGTCGATCCCGCGAAGGCCGCGCGCCTCGCGGAGATCCGCGCGCTGATGGAAGAGAACGCCGAGCCCTGAAAAGCGGCGTTCTCCGGCGCGGGACGGCATTTCGAGTTGCCTCCGCGCCGCCCGGAGGTGTAGCCGGCGAGGATGGCCGGCACGCTCTGGGACAAAGGCGGCGTCTCCGACGCCGAGATGATGCGCTACACGGCGCGCGACGATCACAAGCTCGATCAGCGCCTCCTCCCCTACGACATCGCCGCCACCGCGGCGCACGTGCGCGGCCTCGGCCGCATCGGGATCCTCGACGCGGGGGAGACGTCGAGGCTCGAGGACGCGCTCGGCGCGCTCGCGGAGGACGTGCGCGGCGGGCGGTTCGTGCTGACGGAGGACGACGAGGACGGGCACACGGCGATCGAGATCCGGCTCCAGGAGAAGCTCGGGGACCTCGGCAAGAAGGTGCACACGGGGCGGAGCCGCAACGATCAGGTGCTCGTGGCGATGCGGCTCTACGAGAAGGACGCGATCGGCGCGATCGCCGCCGCCGCCGCCGGGGCCGCGCGGGCGCTGCTCGATCTCGCGGCGCGGGAGGAGCGCACGCCGATGCCCGGGTACACGCACCTGCAGCGCGCGGTGCCGTCGTCGCTCGGCTACTGGGCCGCCGCGCTCGCGGAGGGGTTCTGCGACGCGCTGGAGTCGCTCGCGTCGGCGCGGCGGCTCGTGGATCGCTCGCCGCTCGGGGGCGCCGCGGGCTTCGGCGTGAACCTGCCTCTGGATCGCGCGGGCGTCGCGGCCGATCTGGGCTTCGCGGCCGTCGCCGTGAACCCGATGGCGTCGCAGTCGTCCCGGGGGATCGTGGAGGCGACGGTGCTCTCCGCGTGCTGGAGCGCGACGGCGATCGTGCGGCGGTTCGCGTGGGACGTGAGCCTCTTCGCGACGGCGGAGTTCGGGTTCGTGAAGCTCGACGAGGCGCTCACGACGGGGTCCTCGATCATGCCGCAGAAGCGCAACCCGGACGTGATCGAGCTGATGCGCGGCGCGTGCTCCGTCGTACAGGGCGCGCTCGTCGAGGTGCAAACGATCGTGGCGCTGCCCTCCGGCTACCACCGCGATCTCCAGCTCACCAAGGGGCCGACGATGCGCGGGCTCGACGAGGCGCTCGCGACGGTGCGGCTCGTCGAGCGCGTCCTCGCGGGGATGAGCTTCGATCGCGCCCGGATGGCCGCGGCCGTCACGCCGGAGTGCTTCGCGACGGATCGCGCCGTCGAGCTGGCGGTGTCCGGGGTGCCTTTCCGGGAGGCCTACCGGACGGTGGCCGCGGAGATCGCGCAGCTTTCGCAGGGCGACGCGGCGGGGAGCCTCGCGGCCCGCACCTCTTACGGTTCGCCGGGGCGGCTCGGGCTGGAGGACATCGAGGCGCGCCTGACGTCGCTGCAAACGGCCGTACGCGCGGCTTGACGGCCGGTGGTACGAAGAGGATAGAGGTCGTCATGCCCGCCGGGACTCCGACCTTCGAGCGCGCCCCCTTCGACGATCCGTCCGAGGGCGACAAGCACGGTATCGAGCGCCTGCGCGAGCGCCTCCACGTGTACATGGAGAAGAAGGGCCTGCGCTCCACAGCGCAGCGGCGCCTCATCATCGACACGTTCTTCGGGGGATCGTCGCACATGACGATCGAGGACCTGCTCGCCGAGGTGCGCACCCAGGAGCCGAGCATCGGCTACGCGACGGTCTACCGCACGCTCAAGCTCCTCGCCGAGTGCGGGGTCGCGTCGGAGCGCCACTTCGGCGACGGGCCGAGCCGCTACGAGCTGGCCGACGAGGCGAGCGCGCACCACGACCACCTCATCTGCACGTCGTGCCGCAGCATCATCGAGTTCGAGGAGCCGCGGATCGAGGCGATCCAGGACGAGATCGCGACGCGCTACGGCTTCGAGATCCACTCGCACAAACACGAGATGTACGGCATCTGCGCGACGTGCCGGGCCGACGGCGGCCCGCGGCCCCCGGCCGGTCGCGGCGCTCCGCCCCAGCCAATCTGAGCGCGCATCGCCGGAGAGTTCGGCTAAGCTGCGCGCCGTGCGCCGCCTTCGCCCGCTCGCCGCCGCCCTCGCCAAGCACACCATCGGCACCAGCCTCGTCGCGGGAGCGCTCGCCAGCGCCGCCGTCGGGGCCGGGGTCGCAAGCGCCGCGGCGGACCCGCCGGACGTCCTCCCGCTCGCGGACGTGAAGCCCGGGATGAAGGGGTACGGCCTCACCGTCTTCTCCGGGACGACGCCGGAGAAATTCGACGTCGAGATCATCAGCACCCTCAAGAACTTCCGGCCGAACCAGGATCTCATCCTGATCAAGACGCCGAACCACCCGCGCCTCGACGCGGCGCACGTCGTCGCCGGGATGAGCGGCAGCCCGATCTACCTCAACGGCAAGATGATCGGCGCGTACGCCTACGGGTGGATCTCGGGCTCGGAGCCGATCGCGGGCGTCACGCCGATCAAGAGCATGCTCGACGAGCTCGCGCGGCCCATCCCGAAATCGATCGTCCCCGTGGGCGGCGCGCCGCTCCCCGTGGCGGGCGCGAAGGGGCAGTCGGAGGGCGCAGGGGAGGCGGCGAGCGCGGGCTCCGGCGCGGCCGCGACGACGGCGGCCGCGACGCCGACGCCGGCCAACAAGACGCCGCGCATGTACGTGGGGAGCGTCGAGGGCTACGACCTCCGCGAGCACGCGAAGCAGGTCGCCGCGAAGACGTCGTCCGCGCTCGCCGCGCCGCAGGGGATGGGCCTGTCGCGCGCGTCAACGCCGGTGCTCCTCGGCGGCATGTCGGCGGGCGCGATGAAGCTCGCGAACGACCTGCTCGGGCCCGTCGGGTTCGACACGGTGCAGGCCGGCGGCGGCGGCTCGGCGGCGCCCGCGGCGGACGCGCCGACCAAGTTCGTGGACGGCGGCGCGATCGGCGTGCAGCTCATCCGCGGCGACATGTCGGCGATGGGGCTCGGCACGGTGACGCGCGTGTCCGGCGACAAGCTCGTCGCGTTCGGCCACCCGATGATGAACGGCGGCATCGAGAGCTTCCCCACCGCGATCGGCAAGGTCCACTGGATCCTCGCGAGCTACCAGCGGAGCTTCAAGCTCGGCGAGGCCGTCCGCCCGATGGGCGCGCTCGTGAACGATCGGCAGGCCGCGATCGTCGTCGACTCGCAGGCCAAGGCGCCCACCATCCCGATGAGCCTCAAGATCGAGGGCGTCGACGGCGCGCCGAAGACCACCTGGAACATGGAGGTCACGCACGACAAGTTCATGACGCCGACCTTCGCGGCGATGGCCCTCGGGAACGCGGTGGAGACGACCACCTCGGAGCGCCGCGACATGACGTGGCGGGCGACGAGCAAGCTCAAGATCGGCAAGTACGGCACGATGAGCTTCGAGGACTTCGGCGCGGGCGACGGAGGGCAGCCGGGCGCCGAGGACTTCGTGCGCGGGCGCCTCGTGCGGGCCCTGGGCGCGCTCATGAACAACCCGTGGGAAGAGGTGAAGATCGAGAGCATCGAGACCACGATGCGCGTCACCTTCGAGCGGGAAGTCTCGGTGATGAAGGGCGTGAAGCTCCTCGACCCCGAGGTGGACGCGGGCGAGCCGGTGCGCGTCGAGATCTCGCTCCTCCCGCACGAGGGCAAGCTCGAGACGAAGACGATCTCGATCCCGACCACCGCCGAGATGGCCGGCCGCGACATCGACATCGACATCTCGCCCGGCTACGAGGTCGACCGCCCGCAGCCGTCGCCGAACAGCGTGGCCGAGCTCGTGAGCGTGCTGCCCAACCAGGTCTTCGACGGCGAGAGCCTCGTCGTCACGATCCGCCAGAAGGAGGCCGGCGCCTCGTTCGGCGGCCAGCTCGCGTCGCGCCTCCCGGCCGGCGCCGTCGACACGCTCCGCACCTCGAGCGCGACGGACGGCCCGGAGGTCTTCGCCTCGATGACCTACCAGGTCGTGCCGATGAAGCGCTTCATCGTCGGGCGCGACTCCGTGCGGGTGAAGGTCCGCCAGATCCTCAAGTGACGCGCCCCCTCCCCTCCCCCGGTCCCGTTGTCGTTCACCCGAAAGCCCGCAATCGCCCCCGAATGAGCTCCAACACCTTTTTCCGCTCTGCCGCCCCCGCCGCCCTCTTCGCTGTCGCGGCGCTCACCTCGTCGCCGGCGCACGCCGTCGGCACGCGCACCTTCCAGCTCGACTCCCTCGAGGACTTCAAGGGCGGCGATTTCACCGGGACGAGCGTCGACTCGAACGGCAACCTGCGCGCGGGCCTCGCGCTGGGCTCGACGCCCATCGCGGAGCCGGCCTCCGTGTGGAGCCACGCGGTGCTCGCCGACGGCACGGTCCTGCTGGGCACCGGCAACGAGGGCAAGGTCTACAAGGTCTCGAACGGCCAGGTGGGCGTGGGCGCGACGACGGGCCAGATGGCGGCCAGCGCGATGGTGACGGCGTGGGGCGGCGACGTGATCGTCGGCACCTTCCCCGAGGGCAAGCTCTTCAAGATCGCGGGCGGAAAGACGGACGGCAAGGACGCCGCGAAGTTCGTGGATCTCCCGGGCGCCGAGGACGTGTGGGCCCTCGCCTACGACGAGAAAGCCAAGGTCGTCTACGCGGGCACGGGCCCCGAGGGGAAGGTCTTCCGCATCGACGCGGCCGGGAAGGCGCAGGTCTATTTCGACAGCGACGAGCCGCACATCTGGTCCCTCGCGCTCGACGCGAGCGGCAACCTGTACGCCGGGTCCAGCGGGAAGGCGCTCCTCTACAAGCTCACCGGCCCGGGCCGCGCGACCATCGTCCACGACTTCGACGCGGACGACGTCCGGTCGATCGCGGTGGCGGGCGACGGCACCGTGTACGCGATCGCCAACAAGTACACGGAGACGTTCGCGCCGCCGAAGCGCAACAAGACCGGCCTCACCGGCCCCACGGGGTCGAAGCCCGGCCGCCCCGGAAAGGGCCTGCTGATGCGCTTCGGCAAGGACGGCGTGGCGGAGAAGATGCTCGACGACGGCGACACGCACTACGTGACGCTCGCGCTCGGCGACGACGGCAACCCCTACGTCGGCACCGGCGCCGAGGGCCGCGTGTACACGGTCGACGGCAACCACCTGTCGCGGCTCGTCGCGGACACGGAGGAGCGGCAGATCGGCGCGCTCGTGATGAGCGGCAAGAAGAAGTTCGTCGCCACGTCGGACCCCGTCGTCTTCCACGAGGTGAAGGGCACGGGCGGCGCGGATGCCGTGTGGACGAGCAAGGTGCTCGACGCGGGCCTGCGCGCGACGTTCGGCCGGCTCACGTGGCGCTCCGAAGGGCAGGCCGAGTTCGAGACGCGCAGCGGCACGACGGAGACGCCGGACACGACGTGGAGCAAGTGGTCGGCCGCGCTGGCGACCCCCGGCGACGTGACGAGCCCGCCGGGCCGCTACGTGCAGATGCGCGCGCGCTTCGGCAAGGACGCGAAGGCCGTCGTGCGCGAGGTCGTCCTGAGCTTCATCACCGACAACGCCCGCGCGATCGTCAC
>WBZX01002624.1_pt1 | contig 12092 bp, 12 predicted proteins | sample 5204211 | NCBI WGS metagenome assembly WBZX01 (sample SAMN12344362, study PRJNA552823) | activated sludge metagenome | biome: Activated sludge suspended growth; feature: Nitrification reactor; material: Wastewater; isolation source: activated sludge from nitrification reactor of wastewater...
GCCTGATCAAGGGAAGCCATGGGTCGCCCCCCCTGTATCTCGCTCAACAGCGTCTGGGCGATAGCGCCGGGCACCGCCTCGGCAAGGGGCTTGCCGATCAGCTCGGGCTTCTCGCTGTCAGCCACGATCAAGCCCATGTTGCTGACAATGATGACCTCAGCCTTGCCGCCGAAGAGCCCGCGATCCGCCTGCAGGGAGAGCTCCTGCACGAAATCGAGGTTGTAGTCCGTCCCGGCCACCCCAAGGAACTTGCCATTCACCACGATCGGCACCGACAGCGTCGTCAGCCAAACCTGCTTGCCCTGGACGATATAGGGAAAGGGATCGAGCACACTCTCCTTGCCTGTATCCCGGGGGCCGATATACCAGCCTCCCTTCAGCACCCCGTTTGGATGCTTGTCCATGGTGTCGTACTCGACCAGGGGCTGGACGGCTATGTTGCCTTTCGCGTCCCGGTTCCAATAGGGCGTGAATCGACCGGTGCGCGCATTGTTGCCATCCCGCCCCGTACGGAACTGGTCGTCACGACCATCAAGGGCGTCCGCCTCCCAGCACGAATAGGTTCCGTTGAATTCAGGGTTGTGCTGCAGCGCATTGAGGAGAACCGCATTGATCTGGCTGCGCCCCATGGAGAGACCGTTCTCCCGCTTGCCCAGCTCGAAAACGTGGGCCATCGTTCGCGCGGCGTCCAGGGCAAGATCGAACTTGGCCTGGATGATCCCGGCCTGTGTCCCGGCAACCCCTTTCAGGCTCACCAGCGTGTTCTCCTGCACCTGATTGCTGACCCGTTCGCTGACCAGGGCCTGGGTGTCACCGGCGGAATAGACGCCAAAACCGACCGTGGCCGCCACCGCAACCAGCAGACAGGTACCTGCCACAGCCGAGATGGTATGCCGAATGGAACGCGATCTCATCTAACCAACCTCTACAAGTGAATGACTTGGCATGAACCATCAGCGATTCCGGATGAGACAGTTCAGCCGGGACGGAGCGCGGGGACAGGGCGAAACCGTTACAGTTCGTGACAAATTCCGGTCGTACGGAACAGCACAAAGGGAAACAAGAAAAATGTGTGCCGGATCATCCGCCAGGCCGGCGGCCCGCACGCGGGCAAGGCTTCGACGGAGCGCTCCTATACTGTGTCCCGCCGTGCGCCACCTGCTTTCACGGCGGCCCTGCATTTCGCTCCCGGGAGGATTTCCATGCGCACCCTGCACTATTGCTCTGCCCTGTTTGCATCCCTGGCCGCCTTGCCGGCCGCCGCAGCCCTCATCGTGGATACGGGGGCCGGTGCGAATGGGCAACCCTGGTCGTTTGAGACGGCTCAGTACTTCGCGGGGGAATTCTCGGTGGGATCAAGGCAGGTCATTCAGTCGGTGGAGGGCTACTACTCGAACATCGAAAGTCCGTCGGGATCGGTGACGATCCGCTTGCATCGGGATGGCGGCAACATCCCGGGCGGCATCCTCTTCAGCCGATCACATGCGCTCCCCGGGGCAAGCGCCCTCGATTGGTACGGCGTGTTCGGCCTCGACTGGATGATTGACCCCGGAACCTACTGGGTGTCCTTCGAGCCGGATGGCGGAATCAAGGGGATCCACCCGGGCAAGGCACCGAACCCGATGGGCGAGTATGCCCAGCATTCCGGCGGTGGCTGGCTGGATTGGGGCGAGAACTACTTCGACTATCTGGACGTGGGTGTGCGGATCGACGCCACACCGCCCGCCGGCCTTCCCACGCCAGGCTCCCTGGCTCTCCTCGGAGCCGGTCTGGCGGTACTGGCAGTGGCCCGACGCACGCCCGTGGACGCGGACGACGGCAGCGCCCCCTGCAATGCCTCCGGCCACCCGCGACCCGGCGCCCGGTGAGCGCCCGCCCGGAGCACGCCGACCGGCAGCGCCAAGTTGTACTCAGCAAAAAGCGGATGGGCCGCAATTGCGGCCCATCCACTCCCCATACCGGGCTTTACGGCCCGGCGTTCTGCTCCCCCTGCTCCGGGTTCAGCCCTTGGCTGCCTTGTCCGTCTCCGGGCGGGCCTCTTCGGGCTTCGGTGTCACCGGGTGGAACTCCTCCGGCGCTGCGCCACCCTTGGGTGCGCCGATGGCCTGCTCCACCTCGGGCAACTGGTGCGCAATGCCCTTGTGGCAGTCAATGCAGGTCTTGCCTTCGTTGAGACCGGTCTGGTGCATCTTGGACGAGCGGCGGCCCTGCTCCGCGTAGTCGAAGCTGTCAAAGTTGTGGCAGTTGCGGCACTCGCGGGAATCCGTCTTCTTCATGCGCTCCCATTCATGCTTGGCCAGCTCCAGCCGCTTGGCATTGAACTTCTCGGGCGTGTCGATGGTGCCCAGCACTTTGTGAAGAACCTCGTTGGAGGCCTGGATCTTGCGGATGATCTTGGGGCCCCACTCCTTCGGCACATGGCAGTCGGGGCAGGTGGCCCGCACGCCGGAGCGGTTGGAGGCGTGGATGGTGTTGCGGTACTCCTCGTAGACGTTGTCCTTCATCTCATGACAGGAGATGCAGAACGCCTCCCGGTTGGTCCATTCCATGGCGGTGTTGAAAGCGCCCCAGAACAGGATGCCGCCGATGAACAGCATGGCGGCGAAGCCCCAGCCGAGTGATCGGACGCGGCCGATAAAGCCCTTGTTGTTGGTTTCCATTTATCCGGACTCCCGTGATCTGTCGGTCAGCGCATGCCGGTGCCGGGCTTGAAGGTATTGCCCACCAGCGGCTTGGCATCGCTCTGGGGTACATGGCACTGGTTGCAGAAGTAGCGGCGCGGCGAAACGCTGGAAAGCTCCTGACCTTCCCGATCCTTGAAGTGGGTCACCGAGATCTTGGTGGCGCCGGTCTCCTTGGCGCGCACCCAGGCATGGCAGTCCAGGCACTTGTTGAAGTTCTTGGTGACGGTGTAGCCCTTGATGGTGTGGGGAATCAGGGGCGGCTGCTGTACGAAGTCCCGCGGCAGTGGCTGCTGGTCACGACCGTAGCGGGTGCCGTCGCCTTCCGGATCACTGGCATTGATCTCCGCGCCACGCAGGCTTTGCAGCTTGACGGGCGCTTCGGTGGCAGCCAGGGCGGCAGCAGGGGCGAGGAAGGCCTGCGCCAGGCCCACGGACAAGGTCATGGCCAGGGCGGCAGCCCGCAGGCGGGTGGAATTGAAGGTCGGCTTGTTCATCACTCGCTCCTTTGGTCGAACCTATGAGTCATCTTGAAAACCTGTTTGTCGCACACGTCGATGCAGCGGCCGCAGGTGGTGCAGTCTGCGGCCAGGATCAGGGGGCTTTCCTGCCCCACCCGCTTGAGGGCGGGGCGGATCACCTGGGGCTCGGGGCACACGGCAAAGCAATCCATGCAGTCATCGCAGGCCTTGCGATTGGGGGCGGCAACACGCAGCAACGCCCTCTTGCCGAGCAGCCCGTAGAAGGCGCCCATGGGGCACAGGTGGCCGCACCAGCCCCGGCTCGCCACCAGCAGGTCGTAGATGAAGATGCCGGCGATCACGAAGAGGCCGCCCCCCATGCCGAAGATCAGGCCCCGGTGCAGCAGGGACACGGGATTGACCCATTCCCACACCAGGGTGCCGGTGACGGCGGCGGCGACCAGCAGGCCACCCAGCAGCCAGTAGCGGGTGGCGGCGTCGGGCACCCGCCCGGTCTTGATGCCCAGGCGGCGGCGCGTCCATGCCGCGGCATCGGTAACCACGTTCACGGGGCAGGCCCAGCTACAGAACACCCGCCCTCCCACCAGCAGGTAGAAGCCCAGCACGATGGCCGCGCCGATCAGTGCCGAGGAATAGGGCAGGTGGCCGGTGAGCAGGGTCTGCAACACCAGCAGCGGGTCGGTCAGGGGCAGCACGCCCAGGGTCAGGGACGAGGACAGGTTGCCCTTGGCGATCCACAGGCCGAACCACGGGCCGGTGAGGAAAGCCAGCAGGATCAGCGCCTGGCTGGCGCGCCGCAGGATCAGCCAGCGCTGGCGCTGCCACAGGCTGCGGGCCGGGGCGCAGGCCGCTGCGGGCTTTGCGCTGAGGGTGGTGGTCGCCATGGTCACGGCTTCCATTTCGAGTTGAGCCCGCCGGCCCCCCTGGGCGGCGGAGCGGCCGGCACACTGGGTGCCACCGGAATGTCCGGGGCCGGGGCATGGGGCGCCACCACCGTTTCGGTGGCCGAACGACCGGCCGTGGGGCCATCAAATCCCCGCACCGGCATCTCCACCTGCTCGCCGATCAACGAACCGCCGTGGCGGGCCTTCTCTTCCCAACCCTTGCGGTAGTGGGCAGGCAGCGCCCCCTGGGCAAGCGTGCGGGGAAAGACCTTGATGGCCGCCACGGGCAGCACGCAGGACTTCTCGCACTTGCCGCAGCCAGTGCACGCGTCCGAATGGACGGTGGGCAGCAGCATGGCATGGCGGTCGGAGCGCGGGTTGTGCTGGGTTTCGAGGGTGATGGCCTTGTCGATCACCGGGCACACCCGGTAGCACACGTCGCAGCGCAGACCGAGGAAGTTGAGGCAGCTCTCGTGGTCCACGAGGGCGGCGAGGCCCATCTGTGCCTTGTTGATGTCGGTGAGCGCCCGGTCCAGCGCCCCGGTGGGACAGGCCTTCACGCAGGGGATGTCCTCGCACATCTCGCAGGGCACTTGGCGCGCATGGAAATAGGGCGTGCCGGTGGCCACCGGATCGCCCAGATCAGACAGCTTCAGGGTGTCATAGGGACAGTCGCGCACGCACAGGCCACAGCGCACGCAGGCCGCCAGGAAATCGTGTTCGGGCAAGGCACCGGGCGGACGCAGGGCCTGGGCCGGCAGGGCCGCGGCACTGCGCGAATAGAGCCCCGCGCCGAGCGCCAACAGGCAGCCGCCGCCGGCAGCGGCAGCCACACTGTTGATGAACTTGCGCCGCGCCGCCGACGCCGGGGCGGCGTCGGGCGACTTGCGGGCGGGCTTCCTGCCGCTGTCCACGATGATCTCCTGGCAGTCCTGCTTAGGCGCGGACCACCTTCACGGCGCACTTCTTGTAGTCGGTCTCTTTCGAGATCGGACAGGTGGCGTCGAGGGTGAGCTTGTTGACCAGCTTCGATTCGTCGAAGAAAGGCACGAAGATCAGGCCGACCGGGGGTTTGTTGCGCCCCTTGGTTTCAATGCGGGCCAGCATCTCGCCGCGCCGGGACAGCACCTTGACCTGCATGCCACGCTGCAGGCCGCGCTTCTTGGCATCGTCCGGGTGCATGAAGACCTGGGCCTCGGGCACCGCCTTGTGCAGCTCGGGCACCCGGCGGGTCATGCTGCCGGTATGCCAGTGTTCCAGCACACGGCCGGTACACAGCCACAGGTCGAACTCGGCGTCGGGCTTCTCGGGGGGATCCTGGTAGGGGAGCGCGAAGATGACCGCCTTGCCGTCCTTGTGACCGTAGAACTTCACGCCCTCGCCGGCCTTCACGTAGGGGTCATAGCCCTCGCGGAAGCGCCACAGGGTTTCCTTGCCATCCACCACCGGCCAGCGCAGGCCGCGGGCCTTGTGATAGACATCGAACTGGGCCAGGTCGTGGCCATGACCACGGCCGAACAAGGCATATTCCTCGAACAGGCCCTTCTGCACGTAGTAGCCGAAGGCTTCCGATTCGTCATTGGTGTAGTTCTTGATGGCGTGGTCGTTGGCCTTGACCAGATCGGTCTTGGGAAACTTGTTCACCACCTTGTTGGCGTAGAGCACGTCGTACAGGGTCTTGCCCTTGTATTCGGGCTTCTTGGCGAGCAGCTCGGCCGGCCATACCTCTTCCATCTTGAAACGCTTGGAAAACTCCATGTACTGCCACAGATCGGAGCGGGCCTCGCCGGGGGCCTTGACCTGCTGACGCCAGAACTGGGTGCGGCGCTCGGCGTTGCCGAAGGCGCCTTCCTTCTCGGTCCACATGGCGGAAGGCAGGATCAGGTCGGCGGCCAGGGCCGACACGGTGGGGTACACGTCCGACACCACCACGAAGGCGGCAGGGTTGCGCCAGCCCGGGTAGATCTCCTGGTTGACGTTGGGCCCGGCCTGCATGTTGTTGGTGGTGCTGGTCCAGTAGCACTTGAGCTTGCCGTCCTTCAGGGCACGGCTCTGGGCCACGGCGTGGAGGCCGATCTTGTCGGGGATGGTGCCCTCCGGCAGTTGCCAGATCTCCTCGGTGTGGTGACGGTGCTCGGGGTTGGTCACCACCATGTCGGCGGGCAGGCGATGGGCAAAGGTGCCCACTTCGCGGGCGGTGCCGCAGGCCGACGGCTGGCCGGTGAGGGAGAAGGGGCCGGAACCCGGGGTGGAGATCTTGCCCACCAGCAGGTGGACGTTGTAGATCATGTTGTTCACCCAGGTGCCGCGGGTGTGCTGGTTGAAGCCCATGGTCCAGAAACTGACCACCTTCTTCTTCGGGTCGGCATACACCTCGGCCAACTTCTTGAGGCGGTCGACCGGTACGCCGGAGAGCTTCGAAACCTTCTCGACGGTGTATTCGGAGACGAACTTCTTGAACTCCTCGAAGGTGCTCGGGCGGGCGTCGTTGGGGTTGTTCTTGGGCTTGCCTTCGGCGCCGGGGTAGCCGTTGAACTTGGCATCCTTTTCCAGGGCGTGGGCCGGGCGCAGACCAAAGCCGATATCGGTCTCGCCGATCTTGAAGTTCACGTTTTTCTTCACGAACTCCTGGTTAACCTTGCCGCTCTGGATGATGTAGTTGCAGATGTAGTTGAGGATGGCCAGATCGGTCTGCGGCGCGAAGATCATGCCGTTGTCGGCCAGCTCGAAGCTGCGGTGCTCGAAGGTGGACAGCACGTGCACCTGGGTGTCGGTCTTGGTCAGGCGGCGGTCGGTGATGCGGGTCCACAGGATGGGGTGCATCTCCGCCATGTTGGAGCCCCACAGCACGAAGGCATCGGCCTGCTCGATGTCGTCATAGCAGCCCATCGGCTCGTCGATGCCGAAGGTGCGCATGAAGCCGGCCACGGCAGAGGCCATGCAGTGGCGGGCGTTGGGGTCGAGGTTGTTGGTGCGGAAGCCGGCCTTCATCAGCTTGGCGGCGGCATAGCCCTCCCAGATCGTCCACTGGCCGGAGCCGAACATGGCGATGGAGGCCGGGCCGGTGGTCTTCAGCGCCTCCTTCCATTTCTCGGCCATGATGTCGAAGGCCGCATTCCAGCTGATCGGGGTGAACTCGCCGTCCTTGCTGTACTTGCCATCCTTCATGCGCAGCAGCGGCCGGGTCAGGCGGTCTTCGCCATACATGATCTTGGACAGGAAGTAGCCCTTGATGCAGTTGAGGCCGCGGTTGACCTGGGAATCCGGATCGCCCTGGGTGGCCACCACGCGGCCGTTCTGCACCCCCACCAGCACCGAGCAGCCGGTGCCACAGAAACGGCAGGCGGCCTTGTCCCAGCGCACGGCGGTGGCGTTCCCGGCGGGCTCCGCCTCCTTGGCAGCGAGGGCGGGCACGGAAATGCCGGCCGTGGCGGCAGCCGTGGCAATGGCCTGGGTCTTGATGAAATCGCGTCGGTTGATGGTCATGATTGAGCCTCCTCGCAGGGGGAATTCGTGGATTGCGTGGCTTGGGGGAGCGTTTCGGGCAGGGAATCGGACAGCATGGCGTCGGTGTGCTCGTAGGCCAGGGTGGCAGCCAGCACCTGGGGCACGCGATGCAGGGCGATCAGGGTGTCGGACATGGCCGCCCCCTCGGCATCCTCAACGGTGACGACGAGCTTTCCGTCATCGGACATGCCGTGGCACTCGACGCCCGGATAGGCGCACAGGGCGGCCTCCGCCTCGGCACGGGTCTCCGGTTTGATGCGCAGAACGAGACTGACGATGTTCATGGAAGCTCCGGAGCTGGGTTGAGGGCCACACGCTGGATCACGGTGACGGGACAGGGGGCGATGCAGGCGCCGCAGCCGGTGCACAGGGTGTTGTCCACCTCGGGCAGGGGCACGCCGCCGATACGGGGCCGAAAGCGGATCGCCGAGGCGTTGCAGAGCTCGCCGCACACGCGGCATTCAACGTTCTGGGCGGCCAGACAGCCTTCGCTGATGGCAATGCCGAAAAGCCAGGGACGGAGCGTGGTGTCGCGCCCGATGGCCCCCGTCGCGCAGGCGCGGGCACAGTCACCGCACAGCGTGCACGCGGCCTCGCTGAAATCGGCAAGGGGAAAGCCCGCCGGACCCCGCTGCAGGAGGCCGGTGGGACACACCTTCAGGCAGTCGTCGCAGCGGGTGCAGCGATCGAGAAAGAGGGCCTCGGAAACACTCCAGGGCGGACGGAAAGGCGCCGGCCCGGGCGTGCGACCACCCAGAAAGCGTCGGCGGGAAACATCCATGATCGGCTCGGGGTTTTAGTTGTGGGCCGATGCTAGTTCCGGCCAAAACGAAAAACCTTGATCCGTGTGAAGAAATGCCCCTGGTCGTCGCCCGCCGGCCCGGGGGTGCTTGAATAAACCCGGCGCTGGCCCGATGATGCGTGCCAACCCCCTTTCATCCCGAGCGCGCATGGCGACAGAGACCTTCCTCGCATCCTTCGGTCTGGTCGGTTTGCGCCTGATCGAACGCCACGGCATCGATCCGGCACACTTTGCCCGGGAACTCGGCATCCCCTCGACGGCACTCCCCGACGCACGGACGCGGCTGCCCAGCGCGCTGCTGGACTCGGCATTCGAGAAAGCGGCCCGGTGCATACCCGACCCCGCCTTTGCACTGGGGGCCGCCGAGTGCTGGCACCCCTCCCATCTCGGTACATTGGGCTATGCCTGGCTGTCCAGTGGCTCCCTGCGCACGGCCCTGAAGCGCATGGCCCGCTACACCAAGACCCTGGGGCAGCGCATGTCGAGCCGTTGCGTTGAAACACCCGAGGGCCTGCAGTTCATCTATGACCACGGGCGCGGCGACACCCTGACCGGATGGGTCATGGCGGACTTCGGACTGTCACTGATCGTTTCCCTGTGCCGGACCAACGACGGCACCGATCTGGCGCCGGCCCTGGTCACCCTGCGCCGGCCAAGGCCGGCCGCCATCCGGCCCTACGAAGACTTCTTTGGCGGCCCGGTCCGGTTTGGCGAAACCCACGACAGCCTCCTGCTCTCCTGGCAGGTCGCGGACCGCCCCCTCCCCACCTCGAACCGGGAGCTCGCCACCACCTGTGACGCCATCCTGGCCTCAGAGCTGGCAACGCTGCAGAACGACGACCTGGAAAGCCGCTGCCGGGCACACCTGCTGCACGAACTGACCTCGGGCGAACCCAGCGACACCAGGCTGGCCGAATCCCTCGGCCTCAGCACCCGGACCCTGCAACGCAAACTGGCCGCCCTGGGGCTCAGCTACCGCGGACTCCTCGAGAAGACCCGCTATGAGCTCGCCCTGCGCTATCTGGACGACCCGAAAAAAAGCGTCACCGAAATCACCTTCCTTCTCGGTTTTTCCGAACAGAGTGCCTTCACCCGCGCCTTCAAGCGCTGGAACGGCAAGGCGCCCTCCGACTACCGTCAGTCCCCCGGCAGCTGAACGGCGGCCTGCCGGCCCTGGCGCAAAATGTCATGCTCCGTGGCGGCCCGGGTCAAGCACGGTCACGGGCCGTCCGCTAGGCTGGGCCCGTCTTCATCGCCCCCGCGGGATCCGCCATGCGCATCACCCTCCACCAACCCCGCGGCCCCCGCGAGGCCGTCGCCCCCCCCGAAGGCATCCACGACGAAGCCATGCTGATCAAGTCCCTGATCCTCACCCTGGCACGGGAAGCCCACGCCGGTGTGGGGGTGCTCACGCTCAGCATCGACCTGGCCGGCACCGATCCGGCGCGCCTGGTAGCCATCGGGAAGCTGATCGCCATGGGCAAAGCGGGCGCCAGTGGGGGCATGCACTAGGGCGACATCGCCATCGCCCGCCCGCAAGGCTTCAGGCCCGTTTCAAGGTTCAACGCGCCAGGCGCGTGTCGGCCTGGCGCACGTCTTCGGCAATCAGGCGCATGAGGGCCTCGTACAAGGCCTCGCGGGGATAGGCGTTGCGATTGACCAGAAGCGTGCCGACCATGCCGTGGGTGCGGGCGATCGGCACCGCGACAGCCCAGTGATCTGCATTGAGGAAGCCGAGCAGGGCACTGCCGGGCAGATATTGATCGACGAGAATCACCTGGCTATCGTTGTTGGCATCGGTCAGCGCCAGCGTCCTGTAGCTGCTGCGCAGCAAGCGCGAAACCTGCCCGGGTGCCGGGACGGTGATCAAGGAATAGTAGGCAATGCCCGGCGGCAGGGGATGGCTGTCCAGCCAGGCCCGGCGCGTCGCCGGCCGGATATCGTTGATCACGCCGCCATCCACCGGGGCGCAACGGGCGCCGGGAAAATGCTGCAGCATGTCGAGTTCGTCTTCACCCATCTCTTCCGCCAGGGGCGAACCGCCGATGACACCCGCCAGACTGACCACCGCCGCCACCCGGTGGTGGATCTCCGGGTGGCGCTCAAGGGCCACTTGTATATCGACAGCCCCCTTGGAGTAGCCCATCAACACCAGGTCGGGCCCCGGGTCATCCCGGGGCATCCCGAGGACGGAATCCCGGATCCGCGTGGCATTGGATGCGCTGCTGCCAAGACCGTCGATGGGCACGGTACGCATGTCGAACCCGAATTGCCCCAGATGCCGGGGAATCGTGTCTTCCATGGCCAGCCAGTCCGCAAAGCAGTCCCAGCCGACACCGGGCACGAAAAGCAGCGTGAGCTTGCGCTGCACCGTCCCCAGCTCGACCCCCGCGCCCGTGCCCGGGGGCTCCGGCGCAAGCCGGGTCAAGGCCAGATCGCAGGCCCGATGGTCCGGCAGCACATCCTTGCGAGCGTCGAGCACGGCACAGAAAACCTCCCGAAAACGTCCGCGCCGATCCTGCCCCGCCCCGTGCGCAGCGGGCAGCCGTATCTGCGGATCCACATTGAGGGTGTGCGGCAAGGGCGGCGCCGAGGCACAACCGGCCAGCAGCACGGCGACGAGCGTGCCGAAAATGGCGTAACGCTGCATCATGGCGTATGCGGAGTTCGGTATCGCGGAGTGCATCCGAAAATGATACGGGACTTCGACAGCACCGGCGCACGTGCCCACGGATGGCGCGCACACTTGAAAAGCACGGCACGGGGGCATGGCGCCACCACGGGCCGCAGCCCGAGTGAAGCAGTTCATAGGAAGGCGGGAACGGCGGTGCGAGCATTGCCATGACCCGCGGATACGGGACGGATACATGAAGGGCCGGCGACACGATGACCTTCGAAACACGTACGCAGGCGTCTGGAACCAAGGGCGGCAAGCAGGCCGACGGCTCGGGAGGCTGTCGGATGTTTCAACAGCCACGCCACGCCGGGTGAGCTCGCGATCAAGGCACATCCGTCCGCGGCCTCGACCATCTCCACCTCAAACAAGGGAAACACCCATGGCCAATGAAGAATTCCTGCATCTGCAGCATAGCGAGTCGGTCGTGGCGAGCATGTCCGCCACCATCTTCGCCGGCTTGATCCAGAAGGTTGAACTGAGCACGGCCAATGAAGACGCCCTCGTGGACCGATCCATCGCCATTGCCATCAAGCTCGTCCAAAGGGCCGAAAAACTCATAAAGAGCGATGAAGAATGGGTCAAGAAGGAGAGCGGCTCTTCTTTTCTGGCGGTCTAGCCGGCAGAGCGGGTCAGCGCTTGAAACATCAGAAGGGCAGAGCGAAATCCGCGACACGCTGCCGGCACGGGGTGATCGTCCTGACCCTTGCTGAGCGGCGCGTTGCCCGCGACGACCGGGCGGGGGCACCGGCCTTGCCCCCGAACAACGCGCCCTCACCCCTTGGGCAGCCGCCCCATCAGGAAGAACTCGTCGTTCGGCCGCATGCCGGTGAGGTTGGCCAGGCGGTTGCTCATGGCGAAGAAGGCGGTGATGGCGCCGATGTCCCACACCGCCTCGTCATCGAAGCCGTGGGCCTTCACGGCGGTGATGTCTTCGTCACCGACAGCGCCCGAATCCAGGGCGAGCTTCATGGCAAAGTCGAGCATGGCGCGCTGGCGCGGGGTGATCTCGGCCTTGCGGTAGTTGGTGGCGAGCTGATCGGCAACGCGGGGGTTTTTGGC
>WBZX01001352.1_pt1 | contig 12088 bp, 8 predicted proteins | sample 5204211 | NCBI WGS metagenome assembly WBZX01 (sample SAMN12344362, study PRJNA552823) | activated sludge metagenome | biome: Activated sludge suspended growth; feature: Nitrification reactor; material: Wastewater; isolation source: activated sludge from nitrification reactor of wastewater treatment...
CGGCCCAGCGGGCTATGTCGCCCTGCGTGTAGCCCACCACGGTCGGCTTGCCGGTGGTGCCCGAGGAGGCATGCACGCGCACCACCTGCTGGCGCGGCACGGCGAACATGCCGAAGGGGTAGTTCTCGCGCAGCTCCTTCTTGGTCGTGAAGGGAAACTTCGAGAGATCGGCGAGCGATTTCAGATCGTCCGGGTGCACGCCCTTGGCGTCGAAGGCGCGCTGGTAGTGCGGCACGTTCTCGTAGGCGTGGCGCAGCGACCACTTCAGGCGCTGCAGCTGCAGCGCCTGGAGTTCGTCGCGGCTGGCCGTCTCGATGGGCTCGAGCTCGCCGGGGGCAGGGCGCTTGACGGGCATGGGGCAAGTCTCCGTGGGCGGGGCGAAGTCAGGTCGGGACGACCTGCTTGCCCTTCAGTCGGTACGAGCGGCCGCGGAATACCGCGATGCGCTCGCCGCTCGGGCTGGTGACGGTGATGTCGTACACGCCCATGCGCGCGCCCTGCGAGACCACGCGCGCATCGGCGGTGAGCGTCTCGCCGAGCTTGCCGGGGCCGAGCAGGTCGACGTCGAAGCCGGAGGCCACCGTCATCTCGTTGTACGAGTTGCAGGCGTAGGCGAAGGCCATGTCGGCCAGCGTGGCGAGCAGGCCGCCGTGGCAGCTGCCGAAGCCGTTGAGCATGTCCTCGCGCACGACCATGGTCACGCTGGCGTGGCCGGGTGAGATCGCGCTGACCTGCATGCCCAGCGTCTGCGCCACGCGATCGGTGGCGAGCATGGTGTCGCGCACGCGCTCGGCGAGGCGCTGGGCATGGTCGTAGCTCGCGTCCTTCATCAACGATCCTTGAACGCGGGCGCGCGCTTGGCGAAGAAGGCCGACACGCCTTCCAGGTAGTCGTGGCTCATGCCGAGCCGGCGCTGCAGGTCGGCTTCCAGGCTCAGTGCGCCCTCCAGGCAGCGCGGCCAGGCGTGCGGCGAGCGCCAGCGTTTCGGTGGCGAGCGCATCGTCGGCGACGCAGCGCCAGATCAGGCCGATGCGCTGCGCCTCTTCGGCGCTGCACTTCTCGCCCAGCAGGGCCAGCGCCATCGCGTTGGCACGGCCGACCAGGCGCGGCAGCAGCCAGGAGCCGCCGCAGTCGGGGATCAGGCCGATCTTGGAGAAGGCCTGGATGAAGCTGGCCGACTTCGCCGCCAGCACGATGTCGCAGTTGAGCGCGAGGTTGGCGCCGGCGCCGGCGGCCACGCCGTTCACGGCCGCGATCACCGGCACCGGGAAGTGGTGGATCGCCAGCGCCAGCGGCTTGTAGCGTTCTTCGATGAGCTTGCCGATGTCTTTCGGCGCGGCGCCCGGCGTCAGGTCGGGCGCGATCGCCGGGTCGGAGAGATCCTGTCCGGCGCAGAAGCCGCGGCCCGCGCCGGTGATCACCACGCAGCGCACGCCGGCATCGCCCGCCGCCGCCTTCAGCGCGCCGATGAGCGCGTCGTGCAGCGCGCCGTCGAAGCTGTTGAGCGCCTGCGGGCGGTTCAGCGTGAGGGTGAGTACGGCGCCATCGCGGCGGCTGAGCAGGGGAGTGGCGTCGTCGGCCATGGGCACCTCGGGCGGGGATCACGATTCATCGACCGATCGGTCAATGAATGTTTAATGTAGATCAAAGCCATGCCTCCGACAAGGCCGGCCCCGCTCGGGACTTTCACTGAAGGGGAAGTCGCCGGCCTGTCAGGCCGACTGTTCGCGCGGCAGCTCGCAGGCCATGTGCCGCAGCCCGCGCAGCACGTCGCCGATCACGATGATGGCCGGGCTGGCCAGGCCGTGTTCCTGCACCAGCTCGGCCAGCGCGCCGAGCGTGCCCACGGCGTGGCGCTGGGTCGGCAGGCTGGCGTGCTGCACCACCGCCACCGGCGTGGCGGGCGGCAGCGCAGCCAGCAGGCCCTGCTGCAGCTCGCGCACGCTGGCCACGCCCATGTAGACCACCAGCGTCAAGCCCTGCGCGGCGGCAGCGGCGAGCGTGGGCCAGTGCAGCGGTGCCTCGCCGGCGCGTGCGTGGCCGGTCACCAGCATCACGCCGTGCGCGTGCGCGCGGTGCGTGAGCGGCACGCCCAGCGAAGTGGCCGCCGCCAGGCCGGCGGTGATGCCGTTGATCACGTCGACCTCGATGCCTTGCTCGCGCAGGTGCTCGGCCTCCTCGCCGCCGCGGCCGAAGACGAAGGGGTCGCCGCCCTTGAGGCGCACCACGCGCTCGCCCTTCAGCGCCTCGGCGGCCATCAGCTTCTCGATGAAGGCCTGCGGCGTGCTCGCGCAGCCGCCGCGCTTGCCGACGTGCACCACGCGCGCCGAGCGCCGCGCGAAGCGCAGCACGCCGTCGCCGACCAGGTCGTCGACCAGCAGCACGGTCGCGGCGCGGATCGCGCGGACGGCTTTCAGGGTCAGCAGTTCCGGGTCGCCGGGGCCGGCGCCGACCAGGCTGACGCGGCCGGTGCTTGGCTTCATGCGCTGAGTTCCTTCGATGTGTGCTGGGCGAGCGCGGCGAGTGCGGCCAGCAGCGCCTCGACCTGCTGCTGCAAGGGCGCCGGCGCCGGCTTCTCGCCGCTCACCACCGACTGGATGTACAGCGAGGTGGTGGCGGCATCGTGGCTGCGCGGCAGCACCGGCATCTCGGTCAGCACGCCCTCCTGCGCCGCGCGCGACAGCTCGGCGCGCAGCTGCCCGTCGATGAAGACATCGAGCCGGGGCAGGCGGCGCGGGTCGGCCACCGGCTCGCCTTCGGTGCCGCGCATCAGCATGGCATCGGAGCGTGTCGCGGCGAGGAACTCGGCGAGCGTGCGGCCGTACTCCGGGTGGGTGTAGTTCACCACCCGCAGCGAACGCCGGCCCTGGGCCGGCGCCAGCAGCTTGGCCACGGTGTGGCCGGGGTTGCGCAGGCCGATCACGCGGCGCACGTCGAGCAGGCGCGCCAGCGGCGGGCACAGCGCCTCGGTGCGGATGAACACCGGCTCGCGGCGCGCCCAGGCGGCGTGGATGTCGGCGCTGTCCTGCGCGATGGGCAGGCCCAGCGTGTGGAAGATCTCGGCCGTGGTCACGCGCCCGGGGTCGTGCTCGAGCCCGTGCACCAGCACCGGCACGCCTTCCTGCGCCAGCAGCAGCGCGAGCAGGGCAGTCAGATTGGGCAGCTTGCGCGCGCCGTTGTAGGAGGGCAGCACCAGGCTGGGTTGCGTCGGGTGCAGCGGGATGCAGCGCTCGTGCGCCGAGCGCAGGAAGCCAGCCAGCTCCTCGATGCTCTCGCCCTTGATGCGCATCGCGATGGCGAAGGCGCCGATTTCCAGGTCGCTCGCCTGGCCATCGAGCACCTGGCTCATCAGCTCGTGCGCCTGCTCGGCCGTCAGGGACCGCGCGCCTTCCTTGCCGCGGCCGATTTCCTTGATGTAGGGGGCGATGCTCATCGTCTTGTCTCCGTGAGCGGCATCGCAAGCTTCATGCCGCTCGTTCTCTGAGCCGCACGATACGACGGAGTTCAGGCAGGCAGGAGCCGCAGTGGGTGCCGCAGCGCAGCTCGGCTTGCAGTTGCGCAAGTTTCGCGTCGACCGTGCCGGCCGCGTGATCGAGCACGCCGGCGATCTGCGCCTCGCCGACGTCGAAGCAGCTGCATACCTGCCTGCCGCGTGCGGGCAGGGCCAGCGGCGCGCGCTCGCCGCCTTGCAGCAGGGCACGGCCGAAGGCGGCCGCGCTGCCACCGCCCTGCAGCAAGGGCCGCACCCAGGCCTCGGCACGGGTGTCGCCGGCGAGCAGGAAGGCTTGCAGCGAGGCGTCGCCGGAGAGCTTCATCGCACGATGCTGGCCGCGGCGCTTGTCGACATAGCGCAGCGCGCCGGCCTGGCCCAGCCCGAGCACGGCCTCGATGCGCTGCAGCAGCCCTTCCGGCGCCGCCTCGTAGGCCGCGGCGCGGAACAGCACGCCAGAGCGTTCGCGCCCGAAGGGCACGGCGGTGGCGAAGGCGAAGGCGCCCATCAGCTCGCGCAGCTGCTCGCGTGCGCGCAGCGCCTCGCCCTCGGGCAGCCAGGCCATGGCGAGCAGCCGCCAGGGCAGCTCGGCCTTGAGGATCTTCACCGCGGCGTGCTTGAGCTCGGGCTGGCGCGACGCGGGGCAGAAGGCCGGGCTGGTGAGCGCGTTGACGCCAGCCGCCGCCGTGCCGTTGGCGCTGCGCCCGCCGAGGTATTCGTCGCCCCAGTGCATGGCGATGAAGGCCTGCGCCGGCGCGATCTGCGCGCTCGTTGCCACCGGCAGCACGATGGAGCCGCGCCGCGAGGTGACGTGCACCAGGTCGCCCTCGGCGAGCTGCAGCCGCGCCATGTCCTGCGCATTCATCTCGACGGCCGGCTCGGCGACATGGCCGAACAGCCGCGCCACCGTGCCGGTGCGGCTCATGCCGTGCCACTGGTCGCGCAGCCGGCCGGTGGTGAGCGAGAAGGGCCAGCGCGCCTCGCGCGGCTCGGCCAGCGGCAGGTGGCGCGTGTCGGCGAAGCGGGCGCGGCCGTCTTCCGTGGGGAAGACGCCGTCTTCGTAGAGCCGCGCGCGGCCGCTCGTGGCGCCGGCGGGGCAGGGCCATTGCCGCGGCGCCGCTTCGAGCGCGGCGTAGCTCAGGCCGGTGATGTCGAGATCGCGCCCGCGTGTGCTCTCGCGGTGCTCGTTCCACACCGATTCCGCGCTGGCGTAGGCGAACAGGCCGGGCCGGCCGGGGCGCAGGCGCGCTTCGAGGCGCTGCGCGAAGGCGGTGGCGATGGCCCAGTCGTGGCGTGCCTCGCCGCTGCCCCACACCGCGGGGCGCACGCGGCTGATGCGGCGCTCGCTGTTGGTGACCGTGCCTTCCTTCTCGCCCCAGGGGGTGGCGGGCAGCAGCAGGTCGGCATACGTGCAGGTGGCGGTGGTGGCGAAAGCCTCCTGCACCACCACGAACTCGGCGCGCTGCAGCGCGCGGCGCACCGTGGCCTGGTCGGGCAGCGACTGGGCCGGGTTGGTGCAGACTATCCACAGCGCGCGGATCTCGCCGTCGGCCGCGGCCTGGAACATCTCCACCGCGGTCTTGCCCGGCGTGGCGGGCACGCTCTCCACGCCCCACAGGCGCGCCACCTCGGCACGGTGTTCGGCATTGCCGAGGTCGCGGTGCGCCGGGAGCAGGTTGGCCAGGCCGCCCACCTCGCGCCCGCCCATCGCATTGGGCTGGCCGGTGAGCGAGAAGGGCCCGGCGCCGGGCTTGCCGATCTGGCCGGTGGCCAGGTGCAGGTTGATGAGCGCGGCGTTCTTGGCCGTGCCGTTGGCGCTCTGGTTGAGGCCCTGGCAATACAGCGAGAGCGTGGGCCGGCGCGTGGCGGGCTCGCCATCCAGCCCGGCGAACCAGTGCGTCGCCTGGATCAGCTCGGCCTCGCCGATGCCGCAGAGCGCTGCCGTCTCTTTCGGCGTGGCCTCGCGCACGCGGTCGCGCAGCGCGGCGAAGCCGCTGGTGCGCTCGGTGATGTAGCGGCCGTCGGTCAGCCCCTCCCACAGCATCAGGTGCAGCATGCCGTTGAAGAGCGCGACGTCGCTGCCCGGCTGGATCTGCAGGAACAGGTCGGCGGCCTCGGCCGTCTCGGTGCGGCGCGGGTCGACGACGACGAGGCGCAGCGCCGGGTTGGCGCGCTTGGCGTCCTCGATGCGGCGGAACAGGATGGGGTGCGCAAACGCCGTGTTCGAGCCGGCGATGAAGAGCGTGTGCGCATGCGCCAGGTCGTCGTAGCAGGCCGGCGGCGCGTCGGCGCCCAGCGTGGCCTTGTAGCCCGACACCGCCGAGCTCATGCACAGGCGCGAATTGGTGTCGAGGTTGTTGGTGCCGAGCAGGCCCTTGGCGAGCTTGTTGAAGACGTAGTAGTCCTCGGTGAGCAACTGGCCGGAGAGGTAGAAGCCGACCGCATCCGGCCCGTGCGCCTGCACGATGCCGGCGAAGCGCTCGGTGGCGAGATCCAGCGCCTCGTCCCAGGCGATCGCCTGCGCCGGCTCGCCGCGCTGCGCGCGCCGCATCGGCTGCAACAGGCGCGTCTGGCGCGTCACCGCGGCGCTGGCGCTCAGGTGCAGCGTGCTGCCCTTGCTGCACAGGCGGCCGAAGTTGGCCGGGTGATCGGGGTCGCCGCGCACGCCGCTGATCTGGCGGCCGTCCGACTCGATGATCACCCCGCAGCCGACGCCGCAGTAGGGGCAGGTGGACTTCGTCTCGGTCACGTCAGCGCGATGGTGTTGAGCTCGGCAACGTCCAGCGACACCGTGCCGTTCTCGACCTTGACCGCGAAGCGCGGCGTGCAGCCGTGATCGGGCGCCGCCGCGACGCCGTCGCACAGGCCGATCGTCCAGTTGTGCAGCGGGCAGGCCACGCTGCGGCCGAAGACGATGCCCTGGCTGAGCGGGCCGCCCTTGTGCGGGCAGCGGTCGAGCAGCGCGAACACCTCGCCTTCGGCGTTGCGGAAGAGGGCGACCTCCGGCCCCTTGGCGCGCGCCACGCGGCGCGCGCCGAGCACCGGAATGTCGTCGACGCGGCAGATCTCTTTCCACTCGCTCATCACAGCGCTCCCACGGGGTTGAACTGGCGCGTGTCGACGCGCGCCTTGTCGAACTCGAACCACGGATCGGGTTCACCATCGAGCGCGAACTGCAGCCGCGCCCACAGCGCCTTGCGGCCCTCGGCGTCGTCGAGGATCTTCTTCTTCACGTGGTCCAGGCCCACGCGGCTCACCCAGTGGCAGGTGCGCTCGAGGTACCAGCCTTCCTCGCGGTAGAGCTGCAGGAAGGCGCCCGAGTACTCCAGCACCTCGGCCGCCGTCTTGAGCTTGACGAGGAACTGCGCCACCTCGGTCTTGATGCCGCCGTTGCCGGCGACGTAGATCTCCCAGCCGGAGTCGACGCCGATCACGCCCACGTCCTTGATGCCGGCCTCGGCGCAGTTGCGCGGGCAGCCCGAGACGGCGATCTTCACCTTGTGCGGCGCATACATGCGCCACAGCGCGCGCTCCAGATCCTTGCCCATCTGCGTGCTGTCCTGCGTGCCGAAGCGGCACCACTCGGAGCCGACGCAGGTCTTCACCGTGCGCAGCGCCTTGGCGTAGGCGTGGCCCGAGGGCATGCCGATGTCCTTCCAGACATTGACCAGGTCTTCCTTCCTCACGCCGAGCAGGTCGATGCGCTGGCCGCCGGTGACCTTGACCGTCGGGATCTTGTACTTGTCGACCGCGTCGGCGATGCGGCGCAGCTCGTCGGCCGTGGTTTCGCCGCCCCACATGCGCGGGATCACCGAATAGGTGCCGTCCTTCTGGATGTTGGCGTGGCTGCGCTCGTTGATGAAGCGGCTCTGCGGGTCGTCCTGCGCTTCCTTGGGCCAGGTGCTGATCAGGTAGTAGTTGATCGCCGGCCGGCACGAGGAGCAGCCGTTGCGAGTGCGCCAGCCGAGCAGCTGGTAGACCGAATCGATGCTCAGCAGCTTCTCGGCCTTGATCGCCTCGCGCGCCTCCTGGTGGCTCACGTCGGTGCAGTCGCACATCGCCTTCTTGGTCGGCGCCTTGGAGTAGTCTCCGCCGGCGGTGAACATCAGCAACTGCTCCACCAGGCCGGTGCACGAGCCGCAGCTCGCGCTGGCCTTGGTGTGCTTGCGCACCTCGTCGAGCGTGAACAGGCCCTTGTCCTTGATGGCCTTGCAGATCGCTCCCTTGGTGACGCCGTTGCAGCCGCAGACCTCGTCGCTGTCGGCCATCGCGGCGGCCTTGCTGTGGCCCTCGTGGCCGACGTCGCCGATGTTGCTCTCGCCGAACATCAGCCGGTCGCGGATGTCGCCGACGCTGCGGCCCTCGCGCAGCAGCTTGAAGTACCACGAGCCGTCCACCGTGTCGCCGTACAGGCAGGCGCCGACCAGCTTGTCGCCCTTGATGACGAGCTTCTTGTAGACGCCGCCCTGCGGGTCGCTGAGCACGATCTCCTCGCTGCCGTCGCCACCCATGAATTCACCGGCGGAGAAGAGGTCGATGCCGGTCACCTTCAGCTTGGTGCTGGTCTGGCTGCCGGTGTAGCGGCCGATGCCGAACTCGGCCAGGTGCGTGGCGCACACCTTGCCCTGCTCGAACAGCGGTGCCACCAGGCCGTAGGCGATGCCGCGGTGCGCGGCGCATTCGCCGACCGCGTAGATGCGCGGGTCGGTGACGGTCTGCATGGTGTCGCTGACGACGATGCCGCCGCGGTCTTGAGGCCCGCAGTGCAGGCCGATCTTCACGGCGAGTTCGGTGTTGGGGCGGATGCCGGCGGCCATCACGACGAGATCGGCGGGGATCTCGTTGCCGTCCTTGAACTGCACGGCCATGACCCTTCCATCCTTGCCGCCGATCAGTGCCTGCGTCTGCGCGCCGATCATGAAGCGCAGGCCGCGCGCCTCGAGCGACTTCTGCAGCAGCTGGCCCGCCACGTCGTCGAGCTGGCGCTCCATCAGCCAGGGCGCGATGTGCACCACGGTGACCTGCATGCCGCGCAGCATCAGGCCGTTGGCCGCTTCCAGGCCGAGCAGGCCGCCGCCGATGACGACGGCGTGCTTGTACTTCTGTGCCGCGGCGATCATCGCCTCGGTGTCGGCGATGTCGCGGTAGGCGATCACGCCCTCGAGTTCCTTGCCCGGCACCGGCAGGATGAAGGGGTTGGAGCCGGTGGCGATCAGCAGCCGGTCGTATTCCTCCTCGGTGCCGTCGGCAGCGCGCACGATGCGCTTGCGGCGATCGACCTCGACCACCTTCTTGCCCAGGTGCAACCGGATGCCGTGCTCCTCGTACCAGCTGAGCGGGTTGAGCACGATCTGGTCGATGGTCTGCTCGCCGGCCAGCACCGGGCTGAGCAGGATGCGGTTGTAGTTCGGGTGCGGCTCGGCGCCGAAGACGGCGATCTCGTAGAGCTCCGGCGCGATCTTCAGCAGTTCCTCGAGCGTGCGCACACCGGCCATGCCGTTGCCGATCATCACGAGTTTGGTTTTCTTCATGCGGGCCTCCGAAGGGCGTTGATGGGGAGCCCGTTCGCCGCGGGCGCTGGGGCGCGGCCGCCGCGCTCGACCCAGGTGCGCGTCCAGCGCATCTGCACCACGCGCAGCATCACCAGCATCAGCAGCGCCAGCACCGCGAAGGAGACGAAGCCCCACAGGTAGCTGCCGCTGTACTGCTTGGACAGGCCCATGGCGTTGGGGATGAAGCCGCCGCCGAGCGCGCCGACCTCGCCGATCATCGAGCCGGCCACCGCGGTGGCGAGCGGCCAGCGCAGCGGCACCAGCTGGAACAGCGCGCCGTTGCCCGCGCCCAGGCAGGCGAAGCAGAGCATGAAGAGCAGGGTGCTCGCGGCCAGCGAGCCGGCGCTCATGCCGCACAGCGTGAGCGTCGCCGCCACCGCGACCAGCACGCCGGAGAGCGTGTTGACGCCGCCGATGCGATCCGAGATCCAGCCGCCGACCACGCGCACCGCCGAGCCCATCAGCGTGGCGAGCATGGTGAGCTGGCCGGCCTCGACCTTGGTGACCTTGAACTGGTCGTAGAAGTAGGTGGGCAGGAAGCTGGCCAGGCCGATGAAGCCGCCGAAGGTGACGACGTAGAGGAGGCTGAAGGCCCAGCCGTCTTTCTCGAACAGGCAGGCGATGTGCTGGCGCAAGCTCTGGTGCTCGCGATCGGGCGGCTCCTTGGCGGCGAACCACATCACCGCCATCGGCAGCAGCATGCTGAAAGCGGCGAAGCCGTAGACGGCCTGCCAGCCGAAGCGCATGGCCAGCGGCGGCGCGAACAGCACGGCCAGCACGGTGCCCGAGTTGCCGGCGCCGGCCAGGCCCATCGCCAGGCCCTTGTATTTCGGCGGGTACCAGCCGCTGCCCAGGCTCAGCGCGACGCCGAAGCTGGCGCCGGCGATGCCCAGCAGCACGCCCATCAGGATCACCTCGTCGTAGGTATCGACGGCGAGCCAGCCGAAGGCGAGCGCGGCGACGATCAGGCCCATCTCCACCAGCGCGGCGTTCTTGCGGCCGATGTACTGCGACAGCACGCCGAGCGGAAAGCGCATCAGCGCGCCGGCGAGGATGGGTACCGAGAGCATGAAGCCCTTCTGTGCGGCGCTGAGCTGGAAGGTCTCGCTGATGAACGGGCCCATCGCGCCGTTCAGCACCCAGATGGCGAAGCAGAAGTCGAAGTAGAGGAAGGAGGCCAGCAGCGTGGGCCAGTGGCCCGCGGCCAGGAAGGCGCGGGCTCCGTAAGCAGGGATGGATGGAGGACGGACGACGGCCATGACGGGCTCCAAGCTGCTTCGCAGGCGTGTGCTCGCCGCGAAGACGGAGATACATCGCCGCGCACGGCGTCGTGCGCGTGGCCCGCGGTATCGAAAGCGGGCCGGGTGCGTCGTCACACCCGTGCCGCCTTTACGCAAGAGGTGGGCCAGCCGCCGCAGCGCACTCAGACCCCGGCGTGCGCGCCGCGGTGGCGCACGGTTCCCCACGCTGGTGCAGTGCAGCAGAAAACTTGGTGCGGAAGGCTGGCGCACCACGTGCTTGATGGCATGCGACACCACGCCGCCATGCTGAACTCCGTCCTGCTGATCACCACGTCCGATGCCCCCGCCCTGGCGGCCGATTTGTCCACACTCGGCGTGCGCGTGGCCGCGTGCGCTGGCGTCGACACGCTGCTGCGCGAGGCGCTGCGCGCCGAGGTGCAGGCGGTGGTGGCCTGGGATCCCTATCCGGCGCTGGCCCTGCTGCCGGCGCTGGCGGCGCTGCACGAGCACCACCCGCTGCCGGTGCTGCTGTTCACCAGCGACGCCGAGGCGGAGACGCTCGCCGAGGCGCTGCGCTGCGGCGTGCAGGGCTATGTGGTCAACGGCTACGCGCCGGCGCGGCTGCGCCCGCTGCTGCAGCTGGCCGAGGCGCGCTTCGAGCGCGAGAACGCGCTGCGCAGCGCGCACGACGAGCTGGCGCATCGTTTCGAGGAGCGCAAGCTGGTCGACCGCGCCAAGGGCATCCTGATGCGTTCGCTGCAGATCCCCGAGGACGAAGCCTTCCGCCTGCTGCGCCGCGCCTCGATGCAGGATCAGCAGCGCGTCGGGATGGTGTCGCGCCGCGTGATCCAGGCGGCGCACGACACCGAGGCCGTCAACCGCGCCGGGCAGCTGCGCATGCTCTCGCAGCGCATCGTCAAGCTGCACGCGCTGCGCCAGGCGGGTGTCGCGTCCGGTTCGGCGCGCAGCCTGCTCGAAGCGTCGGTGGCCCAGGTGACGGCGAACCTCGAGCATCTCGCGCGCGAACTCTCCAAGCCCACCTTCGGCGATCTGCTGGCGGCGGCGACGAAGCGCTGGCGGGCCTTGTCCGCGCTGCTCGATCGTGACGGCGAAGCGGCCGCGCTCGGGCCCAGCGATGCCGCGGCGGAGGAACTGCTCGTCGCGGCCGAGGCACTGACGGCGGCGCTCGCGGCCGCCAGCCCGCTGGCCACGCTCGCCGTCATCAACCGCGCAGGCCGGCAGCGCATGCTGTCGCAGCGCCTGGCCAAGCAGGCCCTGCTGGGCACGCTGGCCGAGGGCGAGGCCGGGCGGCGCGCCGCCATGGACGCGGTGGCCGGCATCCAGGAATTCGAGGCGGCGCTGGTCGAACTGGAACGCTCGCCGCTGAGCACGCCGGACATCCGCGCTGGCCTGGCCGATGCGGTGACGATCTGGCGGCGCCTGACCGCCGCGCTGCGCGGCGCCCACGACGCCGCAGCGCGCAGCGTGATCGCCGCGGACAGCGAAGCCCTGCTGCAGGCCTTCGAGCGGCTGACCGAGCTCTACGGCCGCGGCGCACAGCAACTGCTCGAGTCTGCATAGTCGCTCGGCGCGGATTGCGTCGCACTTGCCCGGCACTTGCGCCGGGGGAGAACCCGATTCCCCCTCATTCAAGCGGTGCTTGAACGGGGGGCGTGGCTATCATGCATGCGAACCTAGGGGGCGCGCCCGATGCAACAGACGGTCGCCATCCTTGAAAACCATCGCGCACGAGAACAAGATTGTTGGGGCCGCCGCCCGTCGGGCCGGCGGCACGTGAGCACCAC
>WBZX01002625.1_pt1 | contig 12086 bp, 1 predicted proteins | sample 5204211 | NCBI WGS metagenome assembly WBZX01 (sample SAMN12344362, study PRJNA552823) | activated sludge metagenome | biome: Activated sludge suspended growth; feature: Nitrification reactor; material: Wastewater; isolation source: activated sludge from nitrification reactor of wastewater treatment...
TGTACCCGGATTGTATAAGATAAACCTGAACTGCTGCACTCCATCGCATACCGCACCAAAGAGTTGCTTGTCAAGTTCTAAGGGGGTAACACACAATTCCTCCACAAAAGCCTCAAGATCATCCGCTAGGTCACCAAAGTTTCCAATAGAGAAATCAGAGGTACCCATGGTATTTACCCCGCTCATGTATTCAATAAGTCCGCTCATTCGCTGCAGATTGAGTTGCACGATACCACTACCAACCCCAAGCATAAACATGTGAGTACCTTCACCCTTTAGTTTATTGGCAATCTTTACTGGATTGACAATTTCAGGAGTTTGTGTGGATGTTCCATCTCCGCATGTATTGAATGTTCCATTCAATCCCCAACCGGTAGGCTCTCCATCGGTAAAAAACATTACCATATCTGCAGTTGGCAATTGGTCCGCTTCATCCATCGCATCATGCCAGTTAGTCCCACCGGAACTACTGTAAGTCTGGCCATTAAACGGGACGCCATTGAAGTAGCCTTCCATACTCATGATGAAACCATTACTGATTGTGGTGTAGCCAGCTACCAGCCTGGCTGAAGAAGCAAACTCTATAATGGCAATTTCAATATCCTGCCCATTCAAGGCATTGAGGAAGGCTAGAACACCAAATTCCACACTATCAGCATAATTAGTAGGAGAAAAAATGGAGCCTGATTCATCCAGGATCATGATAATCTTTTGCTGGTAACAACCTGAATCAAGATCTGGATTATCTAATGCGGGGGGTAGAAAACAATCACCACACACCAATGGATCTGCAGTGCAGTTGGTGCAGGTATTCATGTTGTTGACGTTGATACAAACCCCCACTTGCAGTGTTGCGCAGATTGCTTCGCAATCCACTTGCTGGGAGGTTCGAACATAATAAGTAACAACCCCTTCGGTCGCTGGTGCTGTAACCGTAAAACTAGAGGAGGTCGTAGTTTGCAATGGAGTCCCAACACCACAACCAGCAGTATAAAGCTCCCAATGTGCTCCCCCAGCCAAGGTACCTGAGATATCAATCGTAAAGACCTGGTTAGTATTTACTGCTGTGGGACCTGACAAAACCGGTGGACCGATAGGTGCTGTAGCCCCACAGCAAAAGGAACATACCGGAATTGGATTGATATAGTTATTAGATTCCTGCCAGTTATTGGATCCATCGGCGATCAGGCCGCCTGCTCCATTATCATTCGTGATAGCAGCCTGAATGGTAGCCGCAGATCCCAAATTGGGAGAACAATCATATTTCGCATTGTCTACTTCTGAATTAAACCTGACTACCTGGTTATTGGCCAGTCCGGTTGGCTGCATGGATGAATAATCATCATTATTATTTGCATTCCAGGCACCTCCGTTCATGTGAATGCCCGTGACAAACGCTGTTTGATTTGCCGGGTTTGGTTCAGGGAGTTGGTAAATAAACAATTGATCCCCGTCTGGAAAAGATGGAAATGGACCTACATTAAACTCTATTCCATCCGGATCCTGAGCTGGTGATTCAGTAGTTGAAGTCAAAATGGTAACAATACCCATATTTACGCCATAAGCATCCTGCGCACGCCAGTCATTTGCTCCGCCAATATCCTGAAATACGATACTCGTGCCACAAGGGTAATCCTCGGTAAATTCAAACTTAATCGTTCCTTCACCATCATTGTCATCACGAAATCCGGTCGTAGAACTCCATCCCCTGTCTGTGATGTATATAATCGTTCCGTCCAGCACATCTGAAAGCAATACAATTGAAAACCCATCAGGGTCATCAGAATTATAACCCGTAAACATTATTTGCCCGGGGGCAAAGTCAGTCTGGGCATGCGCAGCTGTTGTGGAAATAAAAAAACTCAATAAGGTAAACGTAGCTACCTGGAGCAGTCTGTAAACAGGTTGGGTCTGGCAATGATACATCTGGTCAAAAACTAGGTTGGTGATGTCAATTAAGGCTGTCCGGATACGATCATTTGAACCTATCGTCCTCAATTGAAACATCTGAAATTATGCAATAAATAAAGGGTTGTCGGGGTCAGTACACGGATTAAGTGCACCCAAAAAGCAGTGGCTGACGAAATTAACGTTTTTTCCTTTTTTAAGCGGTTTTTTATCTGCCTTTATCATCAATATAAAAGACCGGCAGTCAAATGAAAATTACAACTATCTGTATATGAGCTAATTATGACTAAATATGCAAGTTATGTGCCATACTCCCTTTATGCCATAGTCCATCGATTTGCCGGATATGACGTCCTTGAGACAAATTGAGGCTTACTCAAAAGGCAGCATTTTACAAGTCTCCATAAACAAAAGCCCCTGCCAAAATGGCAAGGGCTTTTGTTTATAAGACAGCTGAACCGGATTACCGGACCAGCACCATTTTCTTACTGGCCACATTGCCTCCGCTCTCAAGGCGGTAGTAATACACGCCTGCTGCTGACACATCATCTGTTGACAACATCACCGAATTGTAACCTGCCTTGTATACATCCTTAAATGTCCTTATGACTTGCCCATTGAGATCATATACCGTGAGGATCGCCTCAGCTTCTGCCGGCAGGTGGAAACCGATGATGGTATGATTGTTCCATGGATTAGGCTTGTTTTGATATAAGGCAAAATCCTTTATGATCCCCGTACTGCTAAACGTCAGGTTTACGTCAAGTAAATCTCCCGTCTCCGCATAGGCTTCAGTCGGAGTCACTTTATTCGATAAGGCAATCATGTCCATCAATCGGCCAGGTTTTGTAACCCTGAATCTGAGGTATATTGCCATGCCCGTTTCGCCTGAAGGTTCCTTCCTGAGCTCACCATTCCAGCTCATCGTTAAGACGCCATTAGCATGCCTCCCTATGTGCTGCTCACCGATTTGAATATCCTCACTCCTTACACCCAGATATTCGAGATCCGTGGTCTCCATCGTCCATTGAAAGCCAGCAACCATTTGTGGAAAGGACAACTCGATTTCTACCTCCTCGCCCACTTCAAATTCACCTCTACCGGTTGCCATGACATTGATAGATTGGTTTGAATTCCGTGGCATTACCTGAGCTGCATTGGCCTTAGCTGAATGGTTGACATCACCGACTTTAACACCGACAAAATCAAGCCCTGACCCATTCTGCGGGTTCAAATTGCTGATCTGAATCTGCTCATTGAAAGGCCATGGATTACCCGGAGCCATTTCAGTGGTCTTTGGTACAAAACGCCAGCTTTGGCTTGTTGGTAATTCATCCTGTAGCCCAAGAATTAATTTCCTGATTTCTATCAGGTCGACAGCACTGACAGACTGACTGTTGTTTGCATCCGCAGCAATGTACTGATAAGGGCTACTGAAGAGTTCTTTTCCGAGCAGGTGCTTTTGGATATAGACCAGGTCAAGTGTACTCACCCCGTTCCTTGGATCATCATTTCGTTGGGGCACTATCGTGTAGTCTGCTCCTGGAGGTACGTCGTCAAATGAAAATTTACCATCCTGTGCGGTTATCGTTTCGGGAAATACTATCGAAGGGCTGCTTAGTCTCATGCTGACATTACTTACAGCATCTGTATGCTCCGTCATGATTTCACCTTCGAGCACTCCACCCTGGTTGTCGCATACATTGTTGTTGTCAGTAATCACAATATAGGTCGTACAGAAATCTGAATTTCGTTCATTCCATTGGATCTGGCCGTCACAATTCTGGTCCACTCCACCATCGGCTGCCCATATATCCACGGGCAACTCAACACCAAAAACCGGCACATTGTCACAAGTGTATGTAAAGGTGGGTTGATAGGTTGTCCCACTGAAGCTAAAGACCAGTTCATCACCAGGCGTACAATCATCAAAACTCGACCCATTGAAACTGCTGGCAAAAACGGTAACCTCCCCCTCCTGTGGCATGACCACCGTGCTCAATCCATCAATGCATACCGGCGTTGGATCTTTGCAATCTTCCAGCCTGAACAGATAATCCGCATATGACCTGTTGCCACACCCATCTTCGACGGTCCACAATACACGATGGTATTCACCGCATTCCGCACTCGTGTAGGGAAGACCATTTGCACTGACAGATGGTATGCCTGATGCAGCGGTGTTAAATCGTATTTCACCCACATGGTTAGTATCCAGGAGCACTTCTGTCTCCGGTACAACCTGGATGAAACTGAGGCCGTTGAATGGATATATTTTTACATTATAGAGGACCGAACCACTACATGATTCCTGCACATGAAGTCCCAGGTCAACATGGACACTGCAATTGCTCGCGAGGGGATTGTCTTCTCCAAGGAATAACTGATTGTTGGCTGGCAGACTGATACCGGGATCAGTGAGGCAATATTCCACAGGACCTGTTGGTGCATCTAAAAATGTCACCCCTTCAGCATCTGCAACTTTTATAGTCTGTACATAGGTCCAGATGCCATATCCTGTATTTGGATCAAATTGGCACCAGTCAAGGACTTTCCACTCTCTGCGTATCTTAAAACAGACGCTGTCTACAAAATCAAATCGGGTGTCTTTATGGCTGACTCCAATGATACTGCATCCATCATTGAGAATGATCGGTTCACCGGTATCCCCGATGTCATCCGGACAGGTATTCAACAATACATCACATGGCCATATCACCCCATCATTCGGATTCTCATTACTACAGGTAGTATCCTCGATATGAAACCTGTTGTAATCCACTACCCAGATTTGTTGAACACATGATCCTGTCTGCACACCATCATACCCTCTAAATATCCTTTGGATGAGTTTCACTGCCCCACGTACTGACTTACCCGGAAAAGTACTTCCGGTACAATCTTCGATGACCTTGACTTCAACGCTCAGGTCCAATTCACAATTGTCTAAAGCCCATCCTTCAAGTCCCCAATCATTTGGATGAGGCACCTGGGGATTATTAGGATCATTGATGATGATATGCCTGCGGTCAGCCTGAGTATACCTTGCTGCATCGTACATGTTACCAAAGAGTTCGCTCAGTGGATCTTCATCCAGGGATCCATTCCGGTTTCCTTCAGTGTCCCGGAAGGTCCCTTCCTGTATATCAAACAGAAATTCACAACTCACGTAAATTTCTTCAGGGCAAGTCAACTCAGGGGCCAGCTTGTCCTGCACTTCCACCTCGACCATACAGTAATTCTTATTGCCCGCTTCATCAGTCACTTCCAGTTCAACCATAATACCAGGTTGCCCAATATCACAGCATGCAAACGGAACACAGTCCCTGAGTACTGTCCCATGATCCCTGCTGTCAATTGGCGGATTCCCTCCAGGTATATCATCCATGCAGGCCCCTTCAGTGGTCCAGTTAAAATCAATGCAACTTGTCATCCTGCGTGCCCTGAAGGTGACATTGCTGCAATTGTCATAACTCCCATCATCAAAAGCATCAGCTGAAACCAATGTCAATCCCTGCGGACGATCACTTGTCAGGGCAACGACGGTATGCAAGTGACAGCTCACTGCAGGAGGTACATTGTCTGCAACGGTAATATAGAAACTGCAAATGGTGCTATTGTAACATTCATCTGTAACTGTCCAGGTGACCTTGTGGACCCCTATTGGCAACTCCCTGATCACATACGAATTCCCCTGAGGCACCACAATGCCTGCGTTTGAAGTCAGTTTGTAAGATGCTATTGTGCTGCATGCGTCTCGCGCCTGGGGCCTGGCAATAGTAACGGTAGCATTGCATGCCCAGGCATCTGTACTGACCGAAATATTCTGTGGACATGTCAGTACAGGTCCTGTATGATCTGCAAGATGAATAAATTGCACATGATCTATTTTTGTCGGTACACACCAGTCAAACACAGTCCAGGTGCGCATGATCTTTGTGCCTCCTCCGCATTGCTGAATCACCTTGTCCTTGTAAGAAGATATAATATTGCATTGTCCGGGTATGAGGGTGATATCACCGCCATTGACCTGTGGCCATCCTGTATTAGAAGGGTCACTATTGTCTCCGCATTCACCAATATAGTCCGCTGGAAAGAGTAGCGTCTCGAGGTTTAGTGGAACGATGTTAAATTCCTGTATGCATGTGGATGTATTGCCTGAACCATCCGTAGCTAGCCACTCCACACGGACATATCCGCCTGAGCATTGGGCAAAACTCAGATCTACATTTGTTAGCTCCAGTGTTGGTGCTCCGCAATTGTCTATCACACGCGGACGTAAATGATCAGGTATATTCCCGTTGAGGATTTGATCAATCTGGAGACATGTAATATTGCATCTCTCCCCTTCTCCGCCTACCGGACATATACAATTGATGATTGGACCGAGTTTGTCTTCGACGGTTATGTAGCCCCAGCAACTTTGGCCGGTACATTTACTTGCAACAGATACTTTAAAGGTCTGTCCTACATGCTCCCAGGTGAGCGTAGCATTTGGTATTGTATCGCCATGGCTATCGATCACAAAGACTTCATACGTGTTGTTCCCCTCCTGGTCCCCGGTCAGGATCATTCCACTGACGACAACTGTCCCGCATGCATTATCAATGGATATATTCGTATGATCTATGCAAGCCAGTGCTCCGGCTTCTTCAATCATCACAAAGATACTATTGGTCTCCTCGCATCCGGAAAAGGCTGTGACGGTCAATGAAAGCTCAAAATTGTCACCGGGCTGTCCCGTCCAAATAATTGTAATGGATGAATCAGTAGACGTGTAGACCGTCCCACCACCTGAAAGTGTAAACAAGTAGGTATAATCCGGATTGTACTCTTCGGGCTCGTAGGTTACGGTGTCGCCCCTGCAGACAAATTGTGCTCCAAGGATGACTGGTGGCTCAAGGAGGCATATCAGCGCTCCATCATGGTCATCTTCTGCTACGGGATCATTTGTATCATCTTCATCAGGGGTGCTGTCGCTGTCATTGTTAGAAACATCAGCACCTGCAACATCATATACAAATGAAATCTCAGCAAAGTTTTCATAGACACCGGAAGGTATAGATGGATCAATATGCAGTGTGATCTGAACCGTAACACTTTGTCCACTCAGCAATCCACCAACCGGAAGCTCACCATTTGCTTCTGACAATATGATAGATGCACTTTGTCCTGTGCTGCCAAGATTTCCTGCAGTCCAGTCTGGATCATTGAGCGAGAACCCAACCGGGATATAGTCAATCAGGTGAATTTCTCCGACTTGTATATCGCCCTCGTTGGTAACCTCTATAGTAAAATCCAGATCATCACCTGGCTGTGGGTCATCCTGGCCCATATCCAGGGTCTTGGTTAATGCCAAATCAACCGGGCATAGCAGGGATACACACTGGGTAGGTGCAGGGGCCCCAAAAGGTGCGGCGCCCTGGCCAGTGTAGTTCCAGTTGAATTGAATTACTTGCTCATTCGTTGGTCCAGACATCGCTGGTGGAGGGGCCACTGCTGTGATGACTATCCCATCATCACCTGGAAGGTAACCGCCATTGGCTGGATTAGCTTCCAGGTCCCATACGATCGGGGGACAGAAATTACTGCTATCAGGAAGTGTGCCATCCACATTAAAACAAACCTGGTATAGCTTGGTCCAACCTGTTGTACTGATAAATAAAGGTGGCTGAGTATTGTCTGTCAACTGGATAGCCCCATTGACAAAATCGGCAACTCCCGGGGGTGGAAAACCAAATGAAGTTGTACCTGTACCCGCTATAGTCATCATCACTGAAGGCGGGTTAGGTGCTACCGGACCATATCCACCCTGGAAGTCTGAAAAGCCAATCAGTTCCATGAAGGTATCATCATAGAAAAACCTGACGTTCATCCCGAAGAGCTGTACGTTTGGAGCATTGGACTGAAACTCCACATCCAGGCAATATTCGCCTGTAATGCAATCGTAAGCCGGGTTGGCAAATCTAACCGTAACGGTTGGGGACTGGGAATGGACTATTGCACTTAAACCTAATAAGCCAATAGTAAGGACCAGGGCCAGACGGCCTGCCCTCTTGGGGTAAGTTGTAGTTTCCATAGTTTCAATTAACCTTTAAAAGCAATAATACAGGCGTGTGACCTTGGGGGTAAAGGTATGAAGAAAATTAATTTTATAACAACAATTTAAAAAAATATTTAACCTTTACAATTCTGATTTTCAGGTATTTATGTAATTATATTAAAATATATTATAATATTTAATATAAAATTGGCCAATTCTCTCAAAATTTCATTCGTTTGGTATTCCTTTCGTGTAATGCATCCAGTCCAGGCTTTTCGAGGCTATACTCCCTCAGGAAACCAAATCAAAATGTATCATTTAAAAAGCCTTGCAGGAGGAAAACATATACGTTTCAATCCAGTTGAGATGGGAAATCGGCAATCACTGTGCTGTCAAAAATCCGATACTGGGATTTAGCCAACCACAACGTTTTAAAATGAAAACGGGAGTCCTGTTGCAGGACTCCCGTTTATTTAAGATGTATTCCTTTACCTAAGGATTAATCCCTGGGGACACTGGTAAACTTACCATTGTTTCTTTCCCAGGTCAGGCGGTCGTTGAAGTTGGTATCCCCATTGAGGTTATAATCACCTATACGGTATTCACCGATATCTCCATTCTCCCCTTCCCAGAAACTACGGTCATCAAAGTTGATGTCGGTATCTGATTGCCCGGAGATCACCTGGTCTCCGTTTCCGGCAAACATGGCAAACACGCCAGGTAGGATTTCAATCTGGGAGAATACCCCAAATCCAAACTGATCATCCTCATAGCTCAACTGCTCTGTGAAATTATAGAATATCGTACTGCTATCCGCTCCAGGCACAATTGGCAATTTCTCATGAGACATTACGATAAGATGGTTACGATGTTCTACCACCAGGTAGAAACTATCCGAAAGGTTCAGATCACAGCAATCAAACGGTTCGACAAAATCGATATATCCGTTCTGATGCAATAATGCCGCAGCCTGGCAAACCGGTCCACCTGTACCTAAAGCGTCTGTCCGCAGGCTCACCAATACCCAATCTACCACAGTGCCAGGGTATCCGGCATCTCCGTTCATCGGGTCACCTCCTGAATCAAAACTGTCCCCTTCGGTACCCATATAATTCCAAGGAGATATATCATATGGTTGGCCCGGAGGAGTGTATTTGTTTCCAAAAAACGGATCTTCCAATGTCTGGCCTGGCAATATCCTAAGATCATTCAAATCCGTACGCATAGGAATGGTATAGGCGTCTGGCAATCCATTAGGATCTGTAGCTGCCCCTTCCAGATATACCCATCCATTGATGGTCACACACGGTTCGTAACACTGATCTACCGTAACCGTAGCTGTACAGGTTGAAGTATTACCACACAGGTCTGTTACAGTCAAAACCACAGGATTGACCCCAACATCATTACAGGTGAAGGAATCCCTGTCAATACCTAGCATCACCGGTCCGCATGCATCTGTCGACCCGTTATCAATCTGTGCCGGAGTGATGATCAAATATCCTATGGCCGGATCAATACTGATCGTGATGCTCTGTGCTATACACATTGGAGGTGCTGTGTCAGCCGTCCAGGTAAATACCTGGGTGCAGGTTGAGGTATTGCCGCATCCATCCGTAGCTACATAAGTCCTGGTCTGTTGACGGAAACATCCATCCGAACTGATTGGACCCAGAACCGACAAGATCGTTGGAGTACCACATGCATCTGTCGCAATGGCAGCACCAGGCGCAGGTAATGTTGCTGGATTACATCCAAGATTAGATCCCGGAGGACAGAAGGTAAATACAGGTGGGTTCAAATCTACCGTCCATGTAAAGACTTGCGCGCAGGTAGCTGTATTCCCGCAGCCATCAGTTGCTGTATAGGTCCTGGTTTGTGAGCGACTACATCCATTGGATGAAATGCTTCCCAGGGCAGAAGTGATCGTTGGAACACCACAAGCATCTGTTGCCGTTGCTGCACCAGCTGCCGGAACACCTGCCGGATTACAACCTAGATCTGATCCCAATGGACATAATGTAAATACTGGTGGGGTTAGATCAGAGGTCCAGGTGAATACCTGAGTACACGTGGCTGTATTCCCACATCCATCTGTCGCTGTATAGGTACGTGTCTGTGATCGGAAACATCCATCTGAAGTAATACTGCCAAGCCCGGAAGTGATAGAAGGTGCTCCGCAGGCATCAGTGGCTACTGCCGCACCAGGTGCAGGTATACCAACAGGATTGCAACCAAGTTCTGATCCTGGAGGACAGAATGTAAATACTGGAGGCGTCACATCAACAGTCCAGGTAAATTCCTGCGTACACGTTGCCGTATTACCACATGCGTCCGTCGCCGTATAGGTTCTTGTTTGTGAACGCAAACATCCACTGGTGGTAATTGTCCCAAGGCCTGAAGTAATAATCGGTGCACCACACTCATCTGTAGCAGTTGCAGCACCAGGTGCAGGCACTCCTACAGGATTACACCCCAGGTCAGATCCAACAGGGCAGAAAGTAATCGTTGGTGGCGTCACATCTACTGTCCAGGTAAATAACTGGTCGCACGTCATTGTATTCCCGCATCCATCGGTAGCTGTATATGTACGGGTTTGTGAACGGGAACATCCATTTGATGTGATACCACCAAGTGATGATGTGATCGATGGAGCTCCACATGCATCTGTGGCTATAGCTGTGATAGGCGGTGGAACTCCTGCCGGATTACATCCAAGATCTGAGCCCGGAGGGCAGAAAGTGATGACTGGTGGCGTAGTATCTTCTATCCAGGTAAATACCTGGGTACAAGTGGACGTGTTGCCGCATCCATCAGTTGCCGTATACGTCCTGGTCTGTGAGCGACCACATCCATTTGATGTGATACCACCAAGTGATGATGTGATCGTCGGGGCACCACATGCATCAGTTGCCGTTGCCGCACCGGGAACAGGCACTCCTGAAGGATTACAACCCAGGTCCGACCCGAGAGGGCAGAATGTAAATACCGGTGGGGTCACATCTACTGTCCATGTAAACACTTGCGCGCAGGTGGCTGTATTGCCACACGCATCAGTCGCTGTATAGGTCCGTGTCTGTGAGCGCGTACAACCATCGGTGGTAATAGTGCCCAGTGAGGATGTAATCGTTGGCACTCCACAGGCATCTGTCGCTGTTGCGGATCCTGGTACAGGCACTCCGACTGGGTTACAGCCCAGGTCAGAGCCAACCGGACAGAAGGTAATTGTTGGTGGTGTCACATCAACTGTCCATGTGAAGACTTGTGCACAGGTGGCTGTATTGCCACACGCATCAGTCGCTGTATAGGTCCGTGTCTGTGAACGCGTACATCCATTGGTTGCAATACTACCCAGCGATGATGTAATCGTTGGTATTCCGCACGCATCTGTCGCTGTTACAGATCCTGGTGCCGGCACTCCCGCAGGGTTGCAGCCCAGGTCTGAGCCCGCAGGGCAGAGCGTAATAGTTGGTGGCGTCACATCAACTGTCCATGTAAACACTTGTTCACAGGTAGCTGTATTGCCACATGCATCTGTCGCCGTATAGGTTCTGGTTTGTGAACGACCACATCCGTTTGTTGTAATACTGCCAAGTGATGAGGTTATCGTTGGAGTACCGCATGCATCTGTTGCTGTCGCTGTTCCAGCCGCAGGTACACCCGCAGGATTGCAACCAAGGTCAGAGCCAGCAGGGCATAATGTTATGGTCGGTGGGGTCATATCAACCGTCCAGGTAAAGACCTGGTCACATGTCGATGTATTGCCACATCCATCCGTTGCAGTGTACGTCCTGGTCTGTGAACGACCACATCCGTTTGATGTGATACTTCCAAGTGATGATGTTATCGTTGGAGTACCGCATGCATCCGTCGCCGTAGCTGCTCCTGGTGCAGGCACACCTGCTGGATTACAACCCAGGTCAGATCCAGCAGGGCATAATGTTATAGTTGGTGGGGTCACATCAACTGTCCAGGTAAACACCTGAGCACATGTCGTCGTGTTACCGCACGCATCTGTTGCTGTATATGTTCTGGTCTGTGAACGACCACATCCGTTTGATGTAATACTTCCAAGTGATGAAGTTATCGTTGGAGTACCACATGCATCTGTAGCCGTTGCTGTTCCCGCCGCAGG
>WBZX01002626.1_pt1 | contig 12086 bp, 19 predicted proteins | sample 5204211 | NCBI WGS metagenome assembly WBZX01 (sample SAMN12344362, study PRJNA552823) | activated sludge metagenome | biome: Activated sludge suspended growth; feature: Nitrification reactor; material: Wastewater; isolation source: activated sludge from nitrification reactor of wastewater...
GCACCGGTATTTTGCGAGCTACCATAATCCCAATTTTCAACCCTATCACCAAAGATTCTTTACTCAATGACACCCAAACGGCCTTTTTATACCCCAAGGCAGGTGCGGCCAACGCCGTTAGTCAGCAGTCATTCATCACTAGTAACCAGAGTACCGACTTGGGCCAGGGTGTGTGGGTAGACGGCAACTGTAATAACGCCAAACAGCCGCGATTTTGTAAAGCGACAATAACTAACCTAACGGCGCGTGGTGCCACCGATAAGTTCTATTTGCGCCTGCGGGGTATATACCGCTCTTCAAAGGTAACTATTACGGCGCGCGAAGTCGCCGCCACCGAGGATGCTCAGTTAGCTAATGCTCAAGCCTCAATTGACGTAACTGGCAAAGCCAATAACGTCTTACGTCGCATTCAAGTACGCGTACCGTTCCAGGCCAGTTATCACCGACCAGAATTTGCCGTCGAGAGTATGGAATCCATCTGTAAGCGCCTAGTTTCCTGGCCAGGTGGCTCGAGTGTTGATCTACCTAGTGGTGTCAACGCCGGTGACGCGCCAGCCTGTTCGCCTAACTAGTCTTTAGGTTTGTGATGATGAAACTTTTCGTGCACGGCCTTTAAGTGTGGGTCGGTGACGTGGGTGTAGATCTGGGTGGTGGCGATGTTGCTATGGCCCAGCATGGCCTGGACCGAACGCAGGTCGGCACCATTCATTAGCAGGTCAGTCGCAAACGAGTGCCTAAGGGTGTGCGGCGAAACATGTTTGGTAATACCAGCCAGTAGGGCATAGCGCGCCACCATGCGCTGGACACTGCGGGCCGTTAAGCGGCTAAAGTTACCGCTGGTGTCGGCTTGTTTGCTGCCACTGTAACGCACAAACAGGGGCTGAGCCGTGTCTTGGCGCTCGGTTAGGTACTTTTGCACCCATTCGGCGGCATCCGGGCTAATAAAGATTGGTCGGTCCTTTTGGCCTTTACCTCGCACCATAAACTCGCGCCGTTTGAGGTTGATGTGGTCGCGGTCCAGCCCCACAAGTTCAGACACGCGCAAGCCACTACTAAATAACAGTTCTAAAATCGCTCGGTCACGTAGGCCAGCCAGCCCACTAACGTCGGGCTGACTAAATAAGCGGCCCAGTTCGTCGGGGTTCAAAAAGGTAACTTGCTTGCGCACAGTTTTGGCCAGTTCAATCTTGTCGGGGGGCAGGGCGGCGATATCGCGCTTGCCGCAGTACTTTAGAAAGCTGCGCAGAGCAATCAGGTGGTAGTTCTGGGTGGTCTTTTGGAGTTCATCACTGGTGTTGGTGCCGAGACGGTTGAGCCACAAACGCCACTTACGAATCAACTCGCCATCGATGTCGGACACCTTAATGTCACCGGCAAAATCGCTTAGCCGCGTTAAATAATGATCGTAGTTGGCGATAGTTTTTTGGGAACGGTTTTGTTCAATTTCCAAGTATTCCAAAAAATCAGTTTTAGCTTTAGCGAATAGCATAACTATATTGTACGACATTGGGGTAGAAAAGCCCTGTTACATCTGTTACAATTGTGCCAATGGAAAGAACCCTAATTATACTCAAACCCGACGCCGTCAAGCGCGCCGTCGTGGGCGAAGTGCTCAGTCGCTTCGAACGAGCCGGACTTAAAATCGTCGGCATCAAAATGCTTAAACCAACTTACGACGAATTTTATAACCACTACGAAAAAATCGGCAAGATGATCAGTCGCCGCGGCCAAGAGGCTTTTGACATGACTCTAGAATTCATGGAAGAAGGCCCCGTAGTCGCTGTTGTTTTAGAAGGAATCGACAGCGTAGGCTTAGTTCGCAAGATGGTCGGTGACACCGAACCGCAAAAAGCCGCCCCTGGCACCATCCGTGGCGACTACGCCCACATGGGCTTTGGTCACTCTAATAAAGAAAAGATCGGCGTCCCTAACATTATCCATGCCTCGGGTGATCCCGAAGAAGCCGCCGAAGAAATTGCTCATTGGTTCTCGCAAAGCGAACTTTTCGAATACGAAACCGTCCACGAAGTTTACACCCAAGCCAGAAATCGCTCTAAAAAGTAAGACTTTTCGCGCAGCAAACCCTTTGGCTGCGGCTTCGGCCCTAGCGGGCCTGCAGATGCAGACCAAAGGCCTTCTGCCGAAAACTGTTTATTGATAAGACTATACTGGTATCCCCAAACGGATTCGAACCGCTATCTGCTCCTTAGGACGGAGTTATTCTATCCATTGAACTATGGGGACATGAGCGAGAAAGTTAGGACGCATGCTTGCATGCGGACAACTTTCGAGCGATTGGCCCGACAAGCGAAGCTTGGGGGGACATGAGCACCAGTATACCGCCTCTGGACAGTAGCCCCAAAAAGCTTTACGCTAATGCTATGTCTAAAAAAGCCAGTAACGGCGGTCACAAGTACTTTGCCGACCAAATGGATGACGAAGAGGTGTTGTTTGTCTTTCGCAAGCACCCAGTAGTGATGCGCAAGGGGTTAATCATCAGTATGCTGGCGCTACTGATTGGCCCGTTGTACACCTTGGCGCTGACTTATTCGCGGCCGCCCGAGCAGTATCCGTCGACCCAGTTCTTCTTTACCAGTTTGCTGATTAGCTTTGTGTTGAGCGCGGTTATCTTCTTTCCATTTTGGATTGGCTGGTTCTATAGCGTGTTTATTGTCACCGATCAGCGGCTGATTCAGATTACTCAGAAGGGTTTATTCCATCGGGCGGTGGTCGACATTGGCTTGCCGCAGATTCAGATGGTGAATTACGAGATTGCCGGATTGCAGGAAACTTTGCTGGGATTTGGTACAATAATGATGCAAACCTATCTTGGGGACTTAATTATCCATGACGTCCACCATCCGGCCAAAATACAGAAGAAACTGCTGGGGATTTTGCGAGAACAGGGCGTATTAACCGCCAATAATTATCCGGCCAGCCCGGGTGGGCAACCAACTAACCAGTCTGACGACGAGGAATTTGATGAAGCGGAAGTTTAAGAAGCTCCATAACCGAGCTAAAGAAGAAGTCGAAAAGCGGATCGATAAGCAGCCGGACACCCCGGCCGATGCGCCGCGTATTACCAACGACACCGTCGCCGTCCACCGCGAAGAGGTCCTCAGTAGCGCCCGTAAGTACATTTACCCGTTGCAGCACTCCAAGCACCGTGTGGTGGTGGTCACGACCACAATTATTATCGCTTTCTTTGTAATTTTTATGAGTTACTCGGTGTTGTCGCTGTATCGCCTAGATGGTACCTCGGCCTTTTTGTATCGTGTTACCCAAGTGGTGCCATTCCCAGTCGCTAAGGCCGGTTCGAGCTATGTATCGTACGAAAACTACCTGTTTGAACTGCGTCACTACATGTACTTCTACGAAAACCAGCAAAAACTCGACTTTAACACCGAAGCCGGCAAGCAACAGTTAACCGACTACAAAAAACGCGCCCTCGAAAAAGTTATTAACGACGCCTATATTAAGCAGTTGGCTGCTCAAAAGCGCGTATCGGTCAGTGACAAAGAGGTCAGTGATGCCATTACCATCCTGCGTCGCCAAAACCGCTTAGGTGGTAGCGAGCAAGCCTACAACGACGCCCTGCGTCAGAACTTTGGTTGGTCGGCCGACGACTTCCGCCGCGTCATTCGCCAACAGATTTTGGAGCAGAAGGTAGTAGCGGTGATGGATCAGAACGCCACGGCGCGCGCCCAAGCCGCTCTGGCCGAACTCAAGGCTGGTGCCAGTTTTGCTGCCGTAGCCGCTAAATACTCCGACGATGCCGCCAGCAAGCGCAATGGCGGCGACTTTGGCTTTGTGGTCGACCCCACCAACCGCGACATTAGCCCGATCATCATCGATGTGCTGTTCAAGCTAGCCCCGGGTCAGATATCAGAAATCGTCAACACTGGCTACAGCCTACAAATACTCAAGAACAACGAAGCCACCCCCGACGGCAAGATCAAGGGCGCTCACATTGACATCAACTTCCAACCGGCCGCCACCTACATAAACGACCAAAAAGAAAAGAACCCGGCCCACGCCTACATTAGCTTCTAGCCAAACCACCTAATAGGGTTTGCAATTTGCCTCTAAACTTGCTATGATTACCCCTGTTCTTTCGCCCGCAGGGGCGGGGAACCAAGCGCGGGGGCCCGTGGTGTAGCTGGCCTAACACGCCTCCCTGTCACGGAGGAGATCGCCGGTTCGAATCCGGTCGGGCCCGCCAAAGAAAACGAGTCATCCAAAGGATGGCTCATTTTCTTTGCTGACTCCCGAGAGGACTTGAAGCGATAGGGCGCAGCCCCGGTTCGATCACAAGGAGCTGTCGCAGAAGCTTGCTTCGAGAAAGCTCCGCAGGGAGTAGCGCAGCGTCTAGGAGGTCGGCCCCTCAAGCATAGACAAAATACCCGAAATATGGTATTTTTTGTTTTATGACTGTTTGGTGCACCCCGCAAGAAGCAAGAGCTTTTGTTAAAGAACGAATTAATAATAGGCAAGAGCTCCCCCATGATATTGACTTTGGTTCTACGAATAACCATCTTGCCTCAGCGCTTATATTCATTGCATTAGGTGAGCCGGAACAGGTTTTTAATCTCCAGCAAGTTTACGGCGCATTTAGAGTTCGCACTCCAAAAGATTGGGAAAAGGAAGAAGGGGCAAGCAGAAGTAGTATTCGAGATGACGCTTATTCAAAGTTTACTGCTTACGAAGAAGAAGCTCGAGAGAGGGTAGAGAAGGGGCAAAGTTCAACAATCCTTGACGGGATACAGTTTTCTTCCGCAAACATGTGGAAGGTTGATGATGACATAACGACCACGTTTGCAGTTAATAGCCAAGGAGTAGCCGTTGGGGTGATGAATACAATAGGCTGGGCTAACCCGAATGATAATTCATATTCAGCCGTATCTAATCGTGAACGGTTGCAGCGGGATCTTGAACGAAGCATTGATCTGGCTGAATTCTAGCCCAATAGTTCCAAGCTTAAGGCCCGCCAACATCGACATAATACCTGAAAAATGGTACTTTTTGTTTATGTCATCTGATATTGAAAATCCTCATTTGCCCGGACCACGATGGTCTGAGATAAATGATCCAGAATTTTCTGAGGCAAGAAGGGCACTGGTCGCTACTGCTGCACTGACGGGTGGTACGCTATTACTCGAAACCATTGCAAACACTACAGATAGCCTAGCTGCCGCTATTAGCCTAGTCCAAGATGGCTTATTAGCTCTCGATGAACAAGACCCCAGCAGAGTACGTCTAACTGAAGCTGGTGCTTGGACAGGCACCCCAGAAACCATCCATACTGTTTAGCTTTTCGAAAACAGACTTCACCGCCCAGAAGTGTTTTTTGGTATGATGGGGCAATGGATGAAATCTTTAAATACGACCCACTTGTTACTGGCGTAAAAGGCCTGGTGATTATTGGTGACCAGGTTCTTCTCTACAGAAGGGATGATAAAACAAATCTGGAGCCATTGAAGATAGATGTACCTGGTGGCGGGGCCGAAGGGAAAGAGTCGCCTTTTGAAGTGTTCAAGCGCGAGGTTAGCGAAGAATTCGGCATAAAACTGAATGAAGAAAATATGACCTACGCTAAACGCTACGCCGGCACTATCCATAAAGACAAGTTTGTGTATTTTGTTGTAGCAAAGTTACCGCCAGAAGCCCAAAAAGACATTATTTTTGGCGACGAAGGACTAGAGTATATGCTCATGCCACTAAACGAGTATTTAGGTCGCAAGGATGCCTGGGCTATGTTCCAAGAAAGAGCCGCCGATTATATGGCGAGCTTGGACAAAGAGTAATAGCTCCACGCCTCCGCCACAGTGCAACCCCCGGCCAGTCGTTACTCGGTGGGCGAGAATTAAGCTACTGGAGATGTAGCAGGGAGTTGCAATAATTCCTGAGTCATTGGCAGTGCTTGTCCCTCTACATTGAGGCTGCGAGCGGCTACGTACAGCATAAGCCCAAATCCTGCAGAGATCTGTTCGTTAATACTGTACTCGTCGGTCGGTGTGAGCAGGTCTCTTATGCTGACTTTGTGGGCGTACATAGATAGTACTTCGTCGGCTCTCGGAATCTCGGCTAGGCCGATCATGCCGATATCCATGGCATTGCGCCGACGAACCTCTTCGGGAACTACACCTGGTTTGCCAAGTTCGCGAAGTGTAGCTCGCTGCAGGCTCCGTCGTATCGGAAAAATTTCTGGCACAGTAGCTTGAACTACGGCTAGGCCAAATTGAGCTCCATTATGGTACGGCCCATAATAATACTGCGAATGAGGAGCGGCTAATGAGAACTTTTCAATGAGAGAAATCAGGCTCATCCGCGCGCGATAATGGCCATTATCCTTAGATCTCATATAGCGTGCTAGGTGCGTATCGATAGCATCTTGAACGTTGTCTGCACTAAGCCTTGTCGTTCTATCTAAAGGTAATACATCAGCAGTTAACACCTCTACGTCATTCGATCCCATAACGCAATAGTATCTGCAAATCGAAGGGGTTGCAAGGAGGCCCGTAAGAAAGCTCCGCAGGGAGTAGCTAAGCGTCCACCCGACCTTTTTTGCTATAGTTAAATCATGAATATCGCAGAACAGCTCCCTCAACCTCTAAGAGACTTCGTTGTCGATGTGCCAGCCAATCAGTATTACGATTTTGAGTTATCACCCGGAAGTACTTATCCGCTCAAGGGTGTGACATACCCGGTCGATTACGGAAACATTCCTGGCTACACGGCCGAAGATGCGCATGAGCTGGATTTCTTTGTCGGCAAAGCAGTCGATGGCGAAGCCGGTAGCCTTGTTGTGGATCGTGGCAGCAGTATTGGGTATGAACGTAAGTTCTATGTAGGGCTCACTAAAGAAGAGCTTGCTTTGGTCTTAAAAGAGCTGGAGCCGGTTCTGGTTGATCATCAGGAATTATCCGACGTTGACGCTGTGTTGGCTGCGATTGAGCCGTATAAGGATAAAGCGTGATTGACCCAAAGCTAACTTCTGTAAAAGAATTCCGCCTTAAACTTTACCCAAAAGATTTTATGCTAGTGCGAGACTTTTATGAACATAAATTAGGCTTCCCGGTGTTTCACGAGTGGGATAATGGCCCCGTCAACAAAGGTGTTATGTTCTCTGTGGGCAGCACTACGCTTGAACTTCTTAGCCCGGCAGACGGCTACAAGCCCGTTCAAGGAGCCGATGTTTCCTGGGAGGTAACAGATGTTAATGCTCTATGGGAAAAACTAAAAGACAACACGCCAATAGTTCACGCCTTGCGTCATAATAGCTGGGGAGACACTTCGTTTCGTATTACTGACCCCGAAGGTTTTCACATCTCATTCTTCACCAAGGACAAGTAGTCACAAAAACCACAGCCGCCAACAGATTGACAAACCAACACGTTTATGCTAAAATCAAGATAAGGTATAAAACCAAAATGTCTGAATCTGAACCAAGCCAAAGCCAAATCCTAGAAACCGCCAATGCTCGTTTGCATGAGTTTACCAGTGACCCTTTAGCGGCTGGTCTGGCTCGTGCCCAAGAGGAGCGTATGGACGAGATGGAGAAATGGGCTAATGGCATAGGAGCGCACACCGAACGCCTGGCCAGTGCTCATCACACTGTAACGACCCAAATTAGGGATGATGCCCAAAGAGGGCATTATAACGAAGACATGGCAAAAGAACGTCTAGCGGGTGTTGCTACTCAATGGCGTACCGGTGTTAAAGTTGATGCCGAGGGTGATATCGAGGTCCACGAACACTATCCTTACTCAACCGATACGCCGGCAGGTAACTGGGCTACATATCGTTCTCCAAAGAACATTCGGAAACAAAACAAACATGTCTAATCCAGCCGAACAACTAGATATACGCCCAATCACAGACCCACTTGAAGTCGACATGGCAGCTAAGCTCATTGTTAGCGAGCTTTGGCATGATCCTAAACTTAAGCCGGCAGAAGTTGAAGCTGCTAAGAAACACCTGAGCAGGATGGATGAACTCCAGATTGGAGCGTTTGATGATGACGGCAGGCTGGTGGGAGTAGCTGGTCTGGCTAACGGGAGCACCCTAGATGAAAGACAATGGGCACTGGTTGTTGATGTGGCAACCATTAGTGATAAACGGCGCTCTGGTATCGGGACAGCTGTTATGGCTGCAGTGCACGACTTTGCTAGAAGCAAGGGAGTTGAAGAGGCAGTAATTGTCTCGCCCACCAAAGCCGGGGGAGCTTTATACAGAAAGTTAGGTTATCAGTGGGATGATCATGCTGATGCCTACCGCAAGCAACTCTAAAGATACCTCTAGCTATTGAAATAGTACCGGAATATGCTATAATTAGTTATTATGAATAACCGAGAACGTCACCCGACATGGGTTAGCCCGACCCCAGATCAGCTTTCAACTATCTTAGGCGACTGTCTGTCTAGCCCAGTTTCTAAAGTCAACGTGACTGCATCTCCCGAATCTCTGAGTGATCCTACCTTAGAATTTGATGTAAATTGCTGGAAGTTCCCAGAAGGTCACACTGTTGAAGTGCCATTCCCCCTAATGGACACAGCCGACACAAACAGAGAGCAAACTCAATTAGGGGTGGACTCAGCCCAAGTGGCCCTCGACGCACTGTGCGCAACCTGCCCATTCAGGTCGTCAGTCGGGTAGAGAATCATCACCCCATGAATCTTTTGTATATAAATGGACTCAATCCCGCGGGTGGCGTTAAGCAGTCTGAGCTTCAAGTGCTTGCCAGCCTGGAAGAGCAGGGAATCGTCGCCGAAGCGGCTGATGTTAACCACCGGTTAGACGGGTCTTTTGAGGACATCACCGATCGCCTAGAGGCTCGAGTACGCGAGCTCGCCGAACTTGGTGATGTCGCTATTGTTGGCTTCAGCGCCGGTGGTAGCTATGCCATGAATGTGTTCGATCGCGTCCGCGATCTGGATAATGTTACCGCCACCAGCATAGCCGGCCGCTTGCAGGTGGGCAACTACCGCAACGCTCATCCTTATAGCCTGTACCAGGCAGCGCACTTAGGCTCATCCAAAGGGCCGCATTACCCAAACTTCCACGAATCTGTTCGTTATTTCGACAATGTTGTACGACCAAGACTGACCGAAGCAGATAAGAAACGACTACTAGTAATTAGACCAAAGTTCGACCAGGTTGTGCCAGTAAAAACCATGACCGTACCTGGCGTGGAAACAGAAGTCGTGCGGGCTATAACCCACCAAACCGCTCGCAATAAAGGCCTCCGCGTGGTGGCAGCCCGTCTGGCTGCTTAAAGTCTAGCTTAAAAAGTTTCACATCACTCTGCTAGGTCCTACCATGCATCGACAGAACGCCTAAAACATGGTATTTTTGTTTTCATGACAGATCAAAGACTTGACGCCGAAGCCGAGCTAAAGCATCAAATTGACGAAGGTGCCCGGCTTTTAGAAACAGCCCGAGCCGTTGCCGAAGGCTGCATGGCATTGATAGATCCAGTCGAGTTGCCCAAAAGCACCGACGGCGCGTTTACGATTTTGCTTAAGAATCAGGACAGCCCCTATGGTCAGACCTACCTACCAGGCCATGAAGATAGGGAAAGAGCCTATCTTAAGGGCCTAGGCTACCACTCGAATACAATTCGGCACGCTATTTATAATGCCCACGACTGTGACCCGCAATTTCATACACCCTGGGATAATCCACATTATGGCATCACAGCCCGTGAATCACCCGGGGAACGCCAGTGGCGAAGAACTGCCTCGATAACTATCGAAAAACCGGCTTATGTAAGGCTTGCCGCCGAAAAGGGCTGGGGATATTTTGATGAGAAACACAAACAAGCGGCCCTTTTGCTCTTGCTAAAAATGGCCGAGATCACCCCGGACCACGTCGCCTCTATACAGGCAAATTTAGACGCTTGGGAATAACTCCAACAACAAGACTGCACTTTGATACAATAACCCAGTGAACAAAAAACACATTTCTATATTGGCGGTAGCCGCAGTCTTAGTTATCGTTTTGTCTGCCACTGCTCTGATGCGCCATAACCACCGCTGTAACAGCAACGCCACCTACTTTAGTACTCACCCTGATTCCTGCCCAATCAGTCGGGTGATTGGGCGATGAGCCAGACTATCGGTCGCAAAAGAACAGCCTTAATATACATTGTCGGTATAACTGTGAGTTTGCTGTGCTTATTTTTGGTTAATCGAATGGCGATAGGAAGGGTGCAGGGAATTAATCTGCCTTTTGGCTGGGAAGGGCCACACTACGTCATGGCGGCTTGTGAGCCGGGCTGTTCAAGTATTGGTGTGCCTTTTGCTTATGACTCAAAAGATGACGCCGACTGGGGCTGGTACTCAAACAATGCTGCCGTGTTGCTAGACATAGGTACGGGTGTTGCTTTGGGTCTTGGCATAGGCGTTTTGGTAAATCGTAAACTACAATGATTTTGTATCTGTAGCTAATACCCTAAGCTTAACCAATTTTCAAAACGCTCAAAACATGGTATTTTTTGGTTTATGTCTGCCGAGCAAGCAAAACTATCGTTTGAAGTTACCAAAGCATTTAACTTTGACCCAGGCGTTGAGGTCGATGGCTACTTTGCCTGTCCTCATCGTCCCGACGTTTACTCTTTAGTCAGCGCAGTCGATGGCCTTGGCGAAAATGCAGACCAGGGCGTACTGCCAGTAATTACCAGTGAGTATAATTATCCCAACATACACAAAATTCTGCCTAGATTTATTGAGCAGGGTGTTCCTATAAATGGAGTTGTAACGTTTGGGGCAACTGGAGATGTTGGGTCGCTCAGGCACGGCTCGCACCTAACCATTATTTGTCGTTCGCTCGAGATACCGCTGTGTATTGCCCGCGTACCGTTGGGCCCTGACACGGGGTTCGATTACCGCCGTTCGCTTTACGACTCGCGTATAAGCCGGCTGCACGGCCAAGCCGGACATGTTGCCCTCTCTAAGGGACGAAAAAAGATTAAGCTCTGGACTGAGTAGCTCCTCGGCTCTAAAGCCATAGGTCGCCAAACAAGAGCACTTCTTCCGGGAGCGTTTTCGGTTTTTGCTATTATGTAGAGATGAACCAACTGTACGAATATATTGATAGACTGAATCCCACTTTCAAGTATTTGCAATTCTCTCAGCCTGACAATTGGCTGCATGCTAAAAAATTTAGTAGCAAGCAAGTGCATAAACCGCTGCCAAAAGATGCTTTAGACAAGATTGATAAAGAAGCTGTACTTGAATTCTTTTTTGAAGTTTCAAACCACCGTAGTTTATTTTTGGGGTTTAAGTATAGCCCAGAACTAGCCAAGGTTAACGACCCTAAAGAGTTCGTCAGTCAACTTTATAGCCTTGCAGCGACTGTTAAAACGCCCACCCAGCTACTCTTGCAGGCGGGGAATGTTCTAAACGGCAACCCAAGTACTTTCATTAATCGCAAAGTTGATCGGGCAGTTGAGTTTGTGCTCGACTACTGGACGGTGGTCGGTGTTAAAAGATTATGGAAAAATGGAGAAAAGCCGATTGATTCTAAAGGTATTTTGCGGAAAATTGAATCAAACCACCAGCTGCTAAAAACAACCAAGAATCCACTAGTATTAGAGATAGATTATGGGGCTCCCGGCTTATGGATTGGTATTGAGGTCTCAGAAAAGAACGGTGAAACCTACAGCCTACAGACCGACTTTGTCTTGGCATTACTCGAACTTATCGAGACCGAAGAGTAGGATCATGGGTGCTCTAATACTTATTGCCATACTGGCGATCGTTTGTCTGGTCTACCTGGCGCTACAAATTGTTGTATTAAGCCTGATTTCGATTGGGCTAGTTCGCGTATTTACCGGGCAAAATGTTACCAAACGCCAACGCGTATCTATTCTTAAAGCATATATTGCATACTTTGGTTTTTTCTTGGTCGTGGTGGTGTTGCTAACCTTGCTTGGGTTTGGCGAAACCAAAACACCAGCTTGGGCAGTCGTTTTTCACTACCTTGGTGCCGTTGTGGTGGGCACGCTGGCCGGCTACCTAGCTGCTACAAAGAAATCAAAAAAGTAGTATGCTGGGGCTATGAGCATAGACAACGAAGCAAGTGGC
>WBZX01002627.1_pt1 | contig 12085 bp, 10 predicted proteins | sample 5204211 | NCBI WGS metagenome assembly WBZX01 (sample SAMN12344362, study PRJNA552823) | activated sludge metagenome | biome: Activated sludge suspended growth; feature: Nitrification reactor; material: Wastewater; isolation source: activated sludge from nitrification reactor of wastewater...
GGCGATTGCAGGCCCGTTGATGATTCTGCCAAACGTAGGTTTGAATGAATGGGGTCATGCATTCTGGTTCATGGAAGAACTGTTCAGTGCACCACTGCACTGGGGCTTTGTGATTCTGGGTTGGGCAGGTTTATTCTCAGGTGGTATTGCAGCACAGATCATCACCCGTTACTCCAACCTGACCGACGTCATCTGGAATAACGCAAGCAAAGACATTCTCAATAACCGGATTGTTCCTTAATCCAGTTTCTCTCCATCTGCAACTATCTTTCCCATGGTCTGCTCTAACCAGACTATGGGAGTAAAAGGACTTAAAAGTATTCCCTAGATTATTGATCAATAAGTGTAGGAGGTTTATATGATTAAACAAATAATAAAAATATGGGCTTCAGCAGTGATGCTTTCCGCAATACTTTATTCTGGTTTAGCTGCCGCACATGGAAAAGTATCTTTAGAGGCAGATATTTGCGCACGTAATATATCCGGTAGCATGGTACATTTAAGCACTTACCAGCCACAACACGACCCTGAGGCTGAGTACTGCACAGAAATTCCTAAAGAAGGTGAAACTCTGTGGGTTTTGGATCTGGTAGATCAGGCACTACGCGATATGCCGGTTGGAATAAAGATCGTCAGAGGCAGCGGCAAAGCTTTAAGTGATACGGTGGCATCCTTATATTCAACCAATCATTCCGATGGCATCATTAAAGGGGAATTTAATCTGGATGAAGGGCAATATACGCTGTTTGTTACAGGAGAAGGCGTACCTCCCCTGCACTATGAGTATCCACTGCGAATACAGATGACCAACTATACCGAAACTTTCTTTGCGGCTATACCCTACATCATTACGTTCTTGTTACTCGCTTTATTGACAGACAAGCTATTGAAACGGCGGCAAATGCAGCAGTAATACTCGTTATGATTTCATGTAGGGCAATCACGAAGAAACAAAATATTTAGAGGTATACCGACATATTGAACGACGTTACTACCCTAAAGCGAACACAGTACTTGCTATCTTTTGATAGCAAGTACTGAAAAATTATCGTGGCGGCGGTGGTGGCGGATTACCGGGTGGCGGGGGGGGAGGAATAAAATCTGCAGGTGGTGTCGATAGCCTCCGGACCCCACTACTACCCGATGGATCATTCGTAATCCTGCCATCAACAGGAACACGATGACCCTTGGCATACATACACTGAATATAGCTGATATCATAGCGCCGCTGGCTAGCGTATCCTGAAGTTGTCGCGGTACTCGATCCAACCAATCCACCCATTAACAAGCCCGTACCAGCACCAATAGCAGCACCCTGACCGCCTCCCAAAGCAGCACCTGCAGCAGCACCAAGCCCGGCTCCAATAGCCGCACTTTCTACGCCACTGGTCCGCGCTGCTTGTCGAGGCGTGCTGCCGCCCACTTGCTCATAAGCATACTGCCTGCATTCATATTCGTCAGCACGAAACTGATCAAAGCTTTTACCGGAACCGGGTAAAGTCATGACGCTTGGGCCTGATGGTATATGCACACATGCGGTCAGTAGGCTAGCAATCAGTAAAATGAATAGATTTCTTAGGGTTAACATGTTTTACCTCCTTACGTTATTGTGCGGGCGGTTGAGGGGCAACTTGCAGCCAACCGTCCGGACAATTTTTGACATAGGGATAATAGCCTTCCGGATTCCGGCAATAGTGCCAGTAATTGGTTTGCTGCTGGGTAGACCGAGGTTGCTCTTGCTGAATATAGACAGGGGGTGTCACCGGCACTATCACTGTTTGCGGGTAGTTATAAAACGGTCTATTAAAGAATGGATCAGGATAGCCATAAGAACGATATCCGTAGAAGCCAGGGCCATAAAAACCTGAACCATAACCGGGATAATACCCACCCACATTGATACCAAAATTTAAATGATGGTGTCTGTGACCATGTCCTCCCCGCGCCCAAACACTATCGTTTAATGCTAATGCAAATAGAATAATCACCCAATATATCCATCTACGATTTGTCATATAAACTCCGTTCAGCATCGGTAACCTAGCACAAGATCAATTTTAATTTATTCACTCATTAAATTGACACCCTTTAAACTTTATTACTTTGGAAAAGTGTATTGTTTTAAAGCTGAATGAAAGCTGAATGCACAACACCTCATTGCTATTTTGCAATGCGGCCATGCCATAAATAGTGAGAAGAAGTTGGAAAAATATAGGGTAAACCCTCAGGCTATACCGATGGCTACCCTATTTAGGATACTAATAATTTATTCAGTTGATTAGCGAAAACTTTACGATCATTTTGATTCAAAGCAGATAAACCGCCAGTATCCACTCCACTGGCACGCAGACTCTCCATAAAATCCCTCAGACTTAGTCTCGCACCTATATTTTCTTTGGTATATAACTCGCCACGAGGGCTCAGTACCAGCCCATCTTTCCTGATAACCTCAGCCGCCAGGGGAATATCGCTGGTAATCACCAGATCACCTTTTTCCAGTCTTTTTACAATTTCGTTATCTGCCACATCAAATCCGGATTCCACTTGATGCATCCGGATAAATGGTGATGGCGGTATATATACCGGATGGTTAGCGATCAGCATCAAATGCCGTTTGGTTCTTTCAGCAGCTCTGAATAAGATTTCTTTAATAGCTACAGGACATGCATCCGCATCAATCCAGATTTTCATTATTTATCGCCCGGTTAAATGTGGCCATCAAGAATCCTTTTGATCAACCTTAAGTACCTGTGGCATCGCAGCTTTCAAGTAGTAGAACATCGACCACAGCGTTAAAACGGCCGCAATATAGATAAGCCAGGTACCAATTTCTTGTGAATTAAAGTGCTCGCCAATATTTTCATGATAAAGCAACAAAGGAATCGCAACCATTTGTGCGGTGGTTTTAATTTTTCCCAGGAAAGATACGGCAACACTCTTCGATTGACCGATTTGCGCCATCCACTCACGCAGTGCTGAGACAGTAATCTCGCGCCCGATAATAATTAAAGCGATCGGCGCATCCAATCGCCCCAGATATACCAGAACGATCAATGCAGCAGAAACCATCAGTTTGTCCGCAACCGGATCAAGAAATGCGCCAAATGCAGAGGTTTGATTTAAAACGCGCGCCAGATAACCGTCAAGCCAGTCAGTAATCGCTGCACCGGCAAAAATCAAGGTAGCCACCAAATTCTGATTAGTCGGCGATAACCAGGAATGCGGAAAATAGAAGATACCGACAAATAACGGTATGGCGAGTATTCGTAGCCATGTGAGTAAATTGGGCAGATTGTAAGGCATATGATCTCAGCTGAGCTGACTGATTAAAAAGATATCCATTTATATTCATACCATTAGGAATGGAAAGTATCGAATTGCGTAAGCAACAAAACAACGATCACTATTTAATGCAATTCTTTATATATTTGTTCGGCCAGCTTCCGGCTGATTCCTTCCGTTTGTTGCAATTCTTCTATGCTCGCGGTGAGAACCCCTTTCAATCCGCCGAACCGACCTAACAAGCGTTGCCTGCGTTTAGCACCGATGCCGCTGATATCCTCTAGGCTGGAGCTGGTTCTAGCCTTACCGCGCCGACTGCGATGCCCTTGTATCGCAAAACGATGCGCTTCATCGCGGATTTGCTGTATCAGATGTAGCGCCGCATGTTCACTGGGTAATTGTAACGGCTTTTCAAGTAGCGGAGAAATCAATTGCTCCAGACCGGGCTTACGTTCTTCACCTTTGGCCACACCCAACAAATTGGCATCGGAAATACCAAGTTCTTGCAAGGCTTCCCGTGCCGCCGTCACTTGCCCTTTGCCACCATCGATCAGAATCAGATCCGGCAATTGTCCCTCGCCGCTAGCAATCTTCTGATAACGCCGGGACAGCGCTTCCCGCATGGCGGCATAATCATCGCCGGGAGTGATGCCTTCGATGTTATAACGACGATACTCATTATTGCGCATGGCATAATTATCGTACACGACGCACGATGCAACCGTAGCCTCACCCAGGGTATGGCTGATATCGAAACACTCAATACGATTCAAGCCGGGCATCTGTAATGTCTGTTGCAATGCCAGCAAACGTTTTTCCTGACTGGCCTGCCGGCTCATCATTTGTTGCAACGCTAAATGTGCATTCTCGGTTGCCATATTCAGCCAGACACGTTTTTCACCGACAGGATTTAATTGAATGGTAATTTTATGCCCGCACTGCTCGGTTAACAATTGCTGCAACGTTTCACGTTCGATCTTCTCACCCAAAATAATCAGCGGCGGCGCGCTTCTATTTAGGTAATGTTGCGCCAGGAATGCTTCGACAACACTAGTCGGTGTGTAATCATCCGCATTCTGCGGAAAAAAACTCTTGTCCCCCAAATGCCGCCCTCCCCTGATCATTGCCAGGTTGACACACACTTTTCCGGAACCATCCTGCATCAGCACACAGGCAACGACATCGGCATCCAGCGCTTTCCCGCTATCGACAAACTGCTTCTCACGGATTTTGCGCAAAGCCTGAATCTGATCCCGCAATAAAGCTGCTTGCTCATATTCCATACGATCTGCAGCTTGTTGCATCTTGACCGAGATGACTTCCATCACTTCGGTTTGTTTGCCTTGTAAAAACAATTCAGCATTCCTGACATCATTTTCATAGCCTTGCTGGGAAATTTGGTCAACGCAGGGCCCACTGCATCGTTTAATCTGAAACAATAAACAAGGACGGGTGCGATTACTGAAAACGCTATCTTCGCAAGTACGCAGCCGGAATATTTTTTGTAACAATTGTATGCTCTCACGAACAATGCCCGCATTGGGATAAGGCCCAAAATACTGATGCGTCTTATCCAATACCCCGCGATAAAAACCTAAGCGGGGAAAATTGTGACCGCTCAGAATAACATAGGGATAGGATTTATCATCTCTGAATATGATGTTATAACGCGGCTTGAGGCTCTTGATCAAATTGTTCTCGAGCAACAACGCTTCAGCCTCAGAGCGGGTGACCGTCGTTTCAATACCGGTCACTTGTGAGATCATGAGTTGTATTCTGGGCCCCAGATTGCTTTTCTGGAAATAAGAAGAAACACGCTTTCTGAGACTAACCGCCTTCCCAACATAAATCACTTCGCCTTTGGCGTTGATCATGCGATAAACGCCCGGCTGAAACGGTAGATTGACACAAAAACCCTTGGCGTCAAAACCGGTGTCCGACAAACTGTTTAGTCCTCTTTGCCGAGCAATTTTCCTGCAATCGCCCAGTTTTCATCGGGAATTTCATCAAAGCTGATGTACGTATAGGATTTCGGCTTTTTGGCGACGCGTTCCAGCGTGTCGCACAATTCTGTCGCAATCTGCTGTTTTTGTTCGCGTGTTAGTGTCCCGGCCACACGGATATTAACGTAAGGCATATAAATTTCCTCCTTTAGTTTATTAATGTTCTTGTAATTTGATATCAGCGACAATTTTATCAAACACCTGCTTAAACATTTCTGCTGTGAGGCGTTTGGTTTGCGTATTGTAGCGACTGCAATGATAGCTGTCATAGAGTTTCAGACCATTTCGCAGCGGTAAATGATGGATCGCACCGTGACCGAACGGATAATCTTTCGATCTAAGTTGTAAACTCATCAACGTCGCCTGATGCGCGACCGTTCCGAGTGCAAGTACCGCCATGCCGTCATTCTGCACAAATTCGTTTATCTCTGTTGTAAGATATTGATTACATTGCTTGATTTCTTGTAGAATGGGTTTATTTTCGGGCGGCAAACACTTCACCGCATTGGTGATGCGACATCCCAACAATTGCAAGCCGTCATCCGTTGCAACAGATTCCGGTCGGGTAGAAAAACCAAATTGATGCAATGTTTGGTACAGTAGAATCCCCGCATAATCACCGGTAAATGGCCGTCCTGTTCGGTTAGCGCCATGCATGCCGGGTGCCAGGCCAACAATCAACAACTTGGGATGTATGTCGCCAAAAGCACTGACGGGACACGCATAATAATCAGGATATTTGGTTTTGACGGCTTGTAAAAAACCGGATAAACGTGGGCATTGTTTACAATCAAATGTATGCAAATTGTTGCCGTGCTGCGTTAGAGAATCATTCGTCATTCGTGAAGATCAGCGTAATGGGTTATATTGCATAGGTTCATTCAGTTCAAAACACACTGCCTGTTTAATTTCTTTGGGTACTAAAATTTGTATTCTGTTAACCATAAAATAATAAAAATGACAATTAGGTTAAAGCCATAGCCGGTTTTAAATCAACGACTATGCCAAGTATTCCATCAGAAGCTGACTATTGCTATACCCGACTCTGTGCGGTCATCCTGCTATTCATCGCCATCATACCGGGTATCGCTGTGGCGCAAGAATCATCCGATGCGACAAAAAATTCAACCGTCGTTATCATATCGGCACCGGATGACATTAAAGAATTTCTTGCCAAGTACTTTAAACTCCCGACAGAGCCATTTACGGATAATACCGCCGAAAAGACCTTTTTGTATCGTGCACAAAAAGAAATTCGCAGCTTATTGGCCACAAAGGGATATTTCTCGCCATCCATTTCATGGTCACAGCAAATTCAAGATGAGACTACGAAACCTGAAATCAAAGTGGATCCCGGCACATTAACACGCATCGGTACAGTTTCCATCGAGTTTCGTGGTGAAATCACGCAAGCAAGTGAAAAATACCAAAAACGTATCGAGCAAATTCGTGCCGCGTGGCCTCTGAAAGCAGATTCACCGTTTCGTTCCTCTGAATGGGAACAAGCGAAGTCAACGCTATTATCTACCGTGACGCAAGAAGAATTTGCCGCCGCGGCTATTGTCACGAGCCAAGCCACTGTTGATCCTGATCATGCCCGTGCCGATCTCTCCATAACCATTGATTCCGGGCCTATTTTTTATTTTGGCGATATACAAATCACCGGACTGACGCGTTATGATCAAACACTGATCACTAACCTCGCGCCATTTAAAGCCGGTGATGCCTATCGACGCGACTTACTGCATTCCTATCAGATCGCGTTGCAAAAGGCACCGCAATTCAGCACGGTGTCGGTTAGCATTTCTCCGGATATTGCACAACACCAATCCATACCCGTCCAAGTCGTTCTGACCGAAGCTCAGTCGCAACGCTTTGCTTTTGGCGGTGGTTACAGTTCTAACAATGGCGCACGCGGTGAGATCAATTATCGCAATCATAACTTCCTGGATCGTGCCTGGAACGTAACCAGCATGCTGCGTCTGGAGCAAAAGCGGCAAACCTTCTTTACCGGCATTGACACGCTTCCCGATCAAAATAATGTCAATTATTCATTGGGAGCCAGTCTGCAGACGACGGATATTGAAAATCTGAAGACAATTGAACAAAAAGTTGGTGTTACGCGCAATTATCAAACACCGGAAACCCAAATGCAGTTTGGCTTGAATTGGCAAAGAGAACATAAAAAACCCGCTGGTGCAATCAACCAAATTAATGAAGCATTGGTCCTTGATTGGCGCTGGCGACGCCAGATTGTCGATGATCCGATTAATATCCGGCGTGGTGATGTGACAGAAATCCGTGTCGGTGGCGGTAGTCAGTTATTTTTGTCAGATCAGGATTTCATTCGTAGCTATGCACGGCATCAAACCTGGTGGCCGATCGGTTCACAAGATGTCATCTTTTTTCGCGCAGAAGTAGGCTACACACTGGCTTCATCACGGTTTGGCATTCCCCAGGAATATCTTTTCCGTGCCGGTGGTATTCAATCGATCAGGGGTTATGACTTTAAAAGTATTGGCGTGCAAGAAGGCAATGCGATTGTGGGTGGCCGCACCATGGCAACCGGCACTATTGAATACACGCGTTGGCTCACGCAACAATGGGGTGCTGCTGCTTTTGCAGATATCGGCAGCGCTGCGGACAATTGGCAAAAAATGCATCCTTTTCTAGGGTATGGCGGCGGCGTTCGCTGGCGCAGCCCCGCAGGACCGATCGCGCTCGATTTAGCTCGATCCCATGAAACCGGTACACTGCGCGTACACTTCTCCATGTCAGTTGCATTCTGAATTTCTTCATGATGAATCAGACACATAACAATCAAAATCCCCAAACCAGCCATAAGCAATACAATCGACTTATCAAGCTACTCTTGGTATTGTTGGTGTCGGTCTCAATGGCTGGGTATTGGCTATTCAACAGCCCATCAGGATTGCAATGGACTTTCTCTACCATCAATCGCTTGAGTTCTGATGCGATTCAATTGACAGGAATCCATGGCACGCTACGAAATATGCAAATTGATCACATCCATTTTGCCAACGATGATTTGCAACTATCTATGCAAAATGTCCGAGTTTCCTGGAATCCTAATGCATTGTTTCAGAAACAAATACAAGTCAATCAAGTATCAATTGAAACAATGCATATCCAAGTATTGCCTGCTACCACTGAACCCTCACCAGCTGTTTTACCCGAAAATTTAACCATCCCATTCGCGCTATCGATTCAGGCGCTTACAGTAGGCGCAATACATCGAATCTCAGCAACCAATGAAAATTCTGATCTTATCATTTCTGACCTCGCACTCTCATTGGATAGCAATGGCCATTATCATCGACTTCACAATTTGAATTTCCATACACCATGGGGTATTTTTAGCGCCCTGGCAAAACTCAATGGAAAATCTCCATTTGATTTATCTGCGCAGATCGATCTGTCAAATGCTGATCCATGGGGTGATACTCAGACTACGATCACCGGCAATCTGGCGCAAATGGATATTCAGATCCATGCCACACAACCTGCTGTCAAAAGAGATTTGAAGCTGCAACTGCAACCTTTTTCAACCGACCCAGTAACACAATTTCATGCGGTTTTAGAGAAACTTAATCCGGCTACTTTGCTTTCTGATGCGCCTCATGCCAGTCTTTCAGTATTTGCAAACCTGACTCAGAATGAATCAGGGCAACTGACAGGTAGAATTCTGGTTGAAAATCATGCAGCAACCACGATGAATGACGGTGGCCTTCCCTTTTCTGCAATCAGCACGCAGGCACTAATCACCTCGGAAGTTTTTAAATTACAGGATATTCGTGCTCGAATTGCCACTGACGAAATCATTAGTGGGAATCTAATCTGGCATTGGAAAGAAAAATCCGCATCAGCCGATTTATTGGTGAGCAAACTAAACCCACGACATATTGATAGTCGCATACGGGCAGCGCGAGTTTCTGGTCAAATCCAGCTGGAAGGAAATACTCAGACACAGTCTGCGCGCGTCCATCTCAAGGACAATTCAGTCAGCTTAAGTGCCGCAGTGATGCGATCAGGTGAGCGTATTACGCTGGAGAAATTTAATCTTCAGCACAGCAAATCGCAATTAACCGGGCAAGGAAAGCTTGATCTCGGCAATGAACAATCGTTTGAATTATCAGGCAATCTGGCAAGTTTTAATATTGCGGATTTTATCCAGGCACCTGATTCCAACCTGAATGCAATGATCGACCTATCTGGAAAATTATCCCCGCAAATTTCCGGAATATTAAGCTACACAATCCAGAAGAGCCGCTTAGCAAAATTTCCGGTAACGGGAACCGGTCAAATTGCATTCAACGGGCTTGATCAATTCAAGGGTAAAGCGGAATTAACTGCCGGATCGAATCATTTTATCGCACAAGGCAACATCGGTGAATCCGGAAATGCCTTTCAATTGACAGTAAATGCACCATCTTTAGCGCAAATTGGATTCGGTTTGGCAGGCGATTTACAGGCACACTTTACACTGAATGGAGACCTTAAATCACCCAATTTCGATCTGCAGCTCAAAAGTCGGCATCTAAGCTTGCCGGGAAATCAACGCTTGTCAGGCTTAGTTGCGAATGGACGTCTCAGCAATGACACAATGTCACTCAAAATAGCGATTGAAAACTATGCGGTACATGATAAAGCAACCTTACAGTACCTCAATATTACCGCAGATGGAAAAATCTCCGACCATACCTTATTGGCTAAAACACGGATCAATAATGAGGTTAGCGTCCAGCTAAAAGCAACGGGAGGAGTAAGCGAAAAAACACCACTGCAATCCCTGCGCTGGAATGGCCAGTTAACAGAATTATCCTCCGTCGGCAAAATACCTGTTCACTTAGTAGCACCCACGACATTCTCAATCAGCCCGGAATTGATTTCACTCGATCAGGCAAAACTCTCGATTTCCGAAGGGTTTATGCACATTGATCAGTTGCAATGGACACCCAAAACGTGGAAAACCCGAGGCCATCTCTCAGGCATTGCTTTGTCTCCGGGTGAACACCAAGAATCCAAACAACCCCTCTTGCACTTGGGTGGTCATTGGGATTTTGCGTCCAATGCTGAGTTAACCGGCAACCTGCAAATTCATCGGGAAAAAGGCGATTGGTATTTACCCGGCGAGATACCGCAGCCCTTAGGTTTGGAAATAATCCAACTGAAAGTAGCGGCACAGCACGGAAAAATAACCGGCGGGTTTGAGTTATCCAGCAAAAACATCGGCACTGCTAATGCGCATCTAACCCTGCCAATCAAGCAATCGAACAATAGCTGGTCTATTGCAAACGAAGCGCCGCTGAATGGCGAGGTGATGGCTCATATCACCCGCTTAAAGTGGATGGATGCCACTCTGGGCGACAGTATGAATGTGAATGGGCAACTCCAAGTTCAGGCAACTATTAAAGGCACACTGAATCAACCAGATCTTGCCGGCAGCGTCTCCGGCAAAGAATTGAGTGTTCTATTGTTAGAGCATGGCATCAATTTACAGCAAGGCAACTTGACCGCCCATTTCCACCAATCGGACTTAAAGATTGATCAACTCGTTTTTGTGACACCGCACGAAGCATCACCGGACGATCGCCTGTTCAAAGACCTAAAGCTCGACGGTGCATCGGGTTCCCTGACAATCACTGGGAATATCGGATTTGCTGACAATGAGAGTAATTTATACTTTAAAATTAATCAATTACCGTTAACACACAAAACAGATTACTGGATTATCACATCGGGTTCCGGTCAAGTCAGATTTCACAAAAATAATCTGCATGTAAACGGTGACCTATCGACAGATGCTGGTTTATTGCGGCAACCACCGGAAGATCACCCTGAATTATCGGAAGACATTGTTTTTGTGAATAGTTCATCAAGTCACACCCCAAAAAACATGTCGCTGCTTTTGGATGTGAACCTCAATTTGGGAGAAAAATTCTATCTGCGTGCATCCGGTTTGGAAGGCCGTTTGATCGGTCAATTGCAAGTTCAAAATGATCAACGGAATACGCTTAAGGTCAATGGTTCTATTGCAGCACAAGATACCACTTATAAGGCGTATGGTCAGGATCTAACGGTCAAACATGGCATTGTGAGTTTTCAGGGCCCTTTGGATGATCCTGGATTAAATATTCTGGCCGTACGCGAAGGCCTGCTGGTTGAAGCCGGCGTTGAAATCATGGGCTCGGTGCGCCACCCTCAGGTTAAATTGGTATCGACTCCGGATGTTCCCGATACCGAAAAACTCTCATGGATCGTGTTAGGCAGAAAACCCGATGCAGGCGGCTTGGATACCTCGGTATTACTGTCAGCAGCCGGATCAATATTGGGTGGTCAATCCGGCGGTGGCATTACGGAACAAATCACTAGAACATTGGGTGTCGATGAAATCTCATTCAAACAGGCAGGTGTTGGTAGTTCATTAAGCGGGCAAATCGGCGTAGTCGGGAAACGCATTTCATCGCGTGCCTATTTGAGCTATGAACGCAGCTTGGCAACAACAACTATGGGCATCACCAAGCTGACTTACAATTTGACCCCCAAAATAACCGTTGTGACACAGGCAGGCGAAGATAGTGCGATTGATTTGTTTTATACGATCCAGTTTGATTGAGTTTTTTATCCGAGAAATATGCTCTCATACGTTAAGTAATTAGTCCGCTCTGAATAACCCATAACAATGTGATTTTATGTAATGAATAGATAAATTTGAGCGGTTAAATTCACCAGTTCTTGGTAAAATTGCAGCAATTTCCTGCAAATTTAGCGAGAGTTAC
>WBZX01002628.1_pt1 | contig 12081 bp, 14 predicted proteins | sample 5204211 | NCBI WGS metagenome assembly WBZX01 (sample SAMN12344362, study PRJNA552823) | activated sludge metagenome | biome: Activated sludge suspended growth; feature: Nitrification reactor; material: Wastewater; isolation source: activated sludge from nitrification reactor of wastewater...
CGTGGTGCCGCACGTCGGAGTCGGTGGGGTCGTCGATGCCGGGATCGATCAGCCAGTAGCGCAGCTGGTAGCGGGCGTAGCCGGGGCCGAAGTCGAGCAGCAGGCAGCTCGGCGGCGGCTCGAGGCTGACATTGACGATGCGGGCGGTTTCGAGGTCGTGCAGCACGGCGCTGGTGACCCGCGCCGGCGCCACCGACAGATCGACGTTGAAGCTGATGGTGCGCCGCTGCAGCGGCACCGCCTGACGCTTGTTGCAGATGACGGCGTAGCGGTTCTTCATCAGGTGGCTGTTGGGGATCACGACCCGTTCGCCGCTGCGGGTGACGATCGCGGTGTAGCGCCACTGGATGTCGGTGACCCGGCCGGCGACGTCGTTCATCTGAATCCAGTCGCCGATCTCCAGCGAGTTGTCCATCTGCAGCGCGAGGCCGCCGAGCAGGTTGCCGAGGGTTTCCTGCATCGAGATGGCGACCACCGCGGTGAGTACCGCCGAGGTGGCGAACAGGTGGCTGAACTCGACGCCGCCCATGTTGAGGCGCAGGAAGGCCCAGGCGACGTAGACGATGATCACCAGGATGTCGGCCAGGATGCCGGCGACGTGCACGTGCAGGCGCGGCAGCACCACGTCGAAGAAGGCCAGGCCGAGGTAGCGGATCACCGCCAGGCCTTCGCCGAACACCGCCATCTCGCGCAGCCAGTGCAGGACCGCGGGCTGCAGGCTGCCTTCGAGTACGCCGGCGGTGAGGTCGCCGAGCAGGCAGGTGAGGAAGAACACCCCGGTGTTCATCAGCGAGCGGCGCCAGGCGAGCAGCGGCCGGAAGATGAGGGCGCCGCGCGGCCATCGCGTCGAGGGCGTCGCGCGGCGGGGCGCTGGCGGGCCAGAAGGGCAGCAGGCGGTCGTCGGTGAAGCGCGGCAGGACGTGGATGTGGAAGTGGAAGACAGTCTGCCCGCCGGCCACTTCGTTGGCCTGGAACAGCGTCACGCCGTCGCAGCCGGTGGCCGCCTTGACGGCCCGCGCAACCCGCGCGGTGGACTGGAAGACCGCCGCGGCGAGGCTGTCGTCGAGGTCGAGGATGTTGTCGACGTGGGGCTTGACGATCACCAGCGCGTGCCCGGGATGGGCGGCCATGATGTTCATGAACGAGAGGGTGTGCGCGTCCTCGTGGATTTTTGAGGCGGGCAGTTCGCCGCGCACGATGCGGCAGAAGATGCAGTCGTCCATCGCTGTCTCCGGTTGGGTGGGGTCAGGTGTCGCGCCCGGCGAGCGCCCGGCGCAGGTTGCGTTCGGTCTGCCAGCGGCGCCGTTCCGGGCTGGAGGCGGCGTAGCGGCGGCTTTCGTCGGGGCTCTGGGCGTGGAAGTTCTCGACCGTGCGCTGCAGCAGATCGTGGTGCGGCAGCATCGTGCCGAAGAACAATACCGTGTCGTGGCGCTGGATGAGCAGCGTCGGGAAGTTTTCCACGTCGTAGTCGTCGAGGAGTTCGGCTTCGTCCTCGACGTCGAGCCACACGAAACGGGCGCCGGGGAAGCGCGCGGCCAGCGCCAGAAAGCCGTCCCGGTAGTCGCGGCAGGTGCCGCACCAGGCGGCGCACAGGCAGGCGACGAGGAATTCGGGGGCGTCGGTGGCGATCATGGCTGGGGCGGTTGGTCGGCGGGCGGCGGGGTTTCGAGCGCGATCCACTTGATCCACTGGCCGCAGGCGTTGCGCGGGCCGCGCCGGCTGCTGCCGTGCCAGGGGCCGTCCTGGCAGGGGCCGCGGTCGTTGTCCTCGTCGTAGTCGACGGTGTCGGGTTCGGCGCCGGGCCGGCGTTCGCCGCCCCAGCGGTTACAGCTCAGGCAGCGGCGACGGTCGACGGATTGGGTGGCCAAGGCAGGCGGGGCATGCAAACGGACGGTCTGCCATTATGACTTGGACGCCTGCGGTTTTGGCATGGAAATTCCGTCCCGCCGGGCGTAGCGGTTGGCGAGCATCGAGCAGACGAAGAGCTGCAGCTGGTGATAGAACATGATCGGCAGCAGGATCAATCCGATGGCCGGACTCGCCCCGAACAGCAGTTTCGCCATCGGAATGCCCGAGGCGAGGGTTTTCTTCGAACCGCAGAACACGATGGCGATCTGGTCCTCGATCCGGAACGCCATGCGCTGGGCCAGCCAGGTGGACAGTGCCAGCACGGCGGCCAGCACGATTCCCGCGCCGGCCATCGCGAGCAGCAGCACGTCGAGGCCGTTGTCGCGCCACAGGCCCGAGGCCACCGAATCGCAGAAGGCCGAATAGACCAGCAGCAGGATCACCCAGCGGTCGAGCAGGTGGGTGAAGCGCTGGTGGCGGTGGTGCCAGGCATGCAGCAGCGGACGCATCAGCTGGCCGACGACGAGCGGCAGCAGCAGCAGACGCGAGATGCTCGTCACCGTCTCGACGAACGGCAGGCCCTGGCCTTCGACGTGGGTAAACGCGGTGATCAGCAGCGGCGTGACGACGATGCCGAGCACGCTCGACAGCGTGGCGTTGAAGATCGCCGCCGGCACGTTGCCGCGGGCCAGGCCGGTCATCGCCACCGACGACGAGATCGTGGACGGCAGCGCGCACAGGTAGCAGAAGCCGAGCGCCAGATCGCGCGGCAGCCAGCGTCCGACCAGCGCATCGGCGAGGAACCACACCAGCGGAAAGACCATGAAGGTCATGGCCTGCACGACCACGTGGATGCGCCAGCTGAGGAGACCCTGGCGCAGGCTGGCGAAGGACAGCCCGAGGCCATGCAGGAAGAACACGATGGCGATGCCGGCGCTGGTCAGCGCCTCGCCATGCAGGATGCCGCCGCTGCGGCCGAGCTCGGGCTGCAGCGTGGCGAGGATCACCGCGCCGAGCATGCCGGCGAGGAACCATTCGCGCTGCAGCCACGCGAGGGCGCGCCGGACGGGGGCGACGCGCGGGGTGGGGATCGGGGACATCGGGGCTCCTGCGGACATGGGCGTGGGCGAACTCGGGGCGGGCTGCCGCTCCCCACGCACCGCCGCTGGTGACGGCGGTGCGCTGAAGTGCCGGATTGTCAGGGCGTCGCGAGCGCTTCCGGCGCGGCCGGGGCGTTCATCTGCCGCAGCGTGGCGACCAGATCGGTGAAACGTTCGCCCTGCACGACCACGTGCTTCTGCAGCAGCTCGGCGGCCTGCTCGCCGTGGCCGGCGATGATCGCGTCGACGATGGCGGCATGCTCGGAAAACGACGTGTCCATCCGGTTGCGCACCCGCAGCTGCAGGCGCCGGTAGGGGCGCAGGCGGCGGTGCAGCGCGGTGGCCTGCTCGGCGAGGAAACCGTTGTGGCTGGCATCGTAGATACAGCGGTGGAAAACTTCGTTGAGCTGGTAGTACAGATCCGGCTTGCCGGCATCCCGCGCCGCCTCGCAGGCCTGATGGGCTTCCTGCAGGCGGGCCTGCTCGGCGGGCAGGATGCGTCGGGCGGCCAGCCGTCCGCACATCGACTCCAGTTCGGCCATCACCTCGAACATCTCGCACAGCCGGTCGGCGCTCATCTCGGGCACCGTCGCGCCGCGCCGCGGGCGAATCTCGACCAGGCCGCTGGAGGCCAGCTGGATCAACGCTTCGCGAACGGGCGTGCGCGACACGCCGAAGGCGGTCGCCAGTTCCTGTTCGTCCAGACGCATCCCCGGGGGGTACACGCCGGTAACGATGCGTTCCTCGATTTCTTCGCCGAGCTGCCCCGAGCGTCGGGCGGGGGCGGAATTCAGTGCATCCATGTCGTGGCTCCTTTGCATCAACTATACAAAGCCCTTGACTTTGTGTCCACAACGATTAATCTTGTATACACAAACAAAACTAATGAATACATAAAAGTTGCTTCTGTATGTGTTCATGAAGTTGAGGCTCACCAAGAAGCTCACCTTTAACTCATCCCTGTGGTTGATCCACGCAAAGGAGGCATTGAAATGATCATTTACGGAACGGCCATCCTGGCCGCCTGCCATCTGCTCGGCGTCTATATAGGCGATCTGCTCGGCAGTCTCATCGGCGTCAAGGCCAACGTCGGCGGGGTCGGCATCGCCATGATGCTGCTCATCGCGGTGCGGGTTTATCTCCACAAGCGCGGCCTGATGCCCGACACCACGGAGGCCGGAGTCGGCTTCTGGGCCGCGATGTACATCCCGGTGGTGGTCGCCATGGCGGCCCAGCAGAACGTCGTCGCGGCCCTCAAGGGCGGCCCGGTGGCGCTGATCTCGGCCCTCGGCGCGGTGATCCTGTGCGCCTGCGTCATCGCCCTCATCAACCGCACCGGCCCGAAAAACCAGGACAGTTCCTGGCAAGTCGGCACCGTGGCCGACGAAACCTGATCCGAGCGGAGCACACACACCATGGAAATGATCGAACACGCCCTGCGCGAAAACCCCCTTGTCGCGGCTTTCGCCTTCGTCGGCATCATCATGTGGATCTCGGTCCATCTGTCCCGCCACCTGACCTTCGGACGGGTGCATGGCTCCGCCATCGCCATCGTGATCGGCCTCGGGCTGGCCTACTGGGGCGGCATCCAGACCGGCGGCGCCAAGGGTCTGGCCGACCTCAAGATCTTTGCCGGCATCGGCCTGATGGGTGGCGCGATGATGCGCGACTTCGCGATCGTCGCGACGGCCTTCGAGGTGCATGTCGACGAGGCCAAGAAAGCCGGCATGGTCGGCGTGATGGCCCTGCTGCTGGGCACCATCATTCCCTTCGTCGTCGGGGCCAGCGTGGCCTGGTCGATGGGCTACCGCGATGCGGTGGCGATGACCACCATCGGCGCCGGCGCGGTGACCTACATCGTCGGCCCGGTGACCGGCGCGGCCATCGGCGCGAGTTCCGACCTGATGGCCCTGTCGATCGCCACCGGCCTCATCAAGGCCATCATGGTGATGGTCTTCACCCCGGCGCTGGCCGGCTTCATGGGCCTCAACAACCCGCGCTCGGCGATGGTCTTCGGCGGCCTCGCGGGCACCGTCAGCGGCGTGTCCGCCGGCCTCGCCGCCACCGACCGGCGCCTCGTGCCCTACGGCGCGCTGGTGGCCACCTTCCACACCGGCCTCGGCTGCCTGATGGGCCCGTCGGTCCTGTTCCTCGCCACCAAGGCCCTCGTCGGTTGAGCCGGCGCCCTCCCACCATCCGTCAGGAGATTCCATGAACGCTCCCACTCCTCCCGCCGCCTGGGACACCCGCCGCCAGGGGCGCCAGCGCCGCCTGGACCGGGCCGCCAGCCTCGGCGTCGCCGGTCGCCAGGTGCCGGCCGCGCGCATCGGCGCACTGCTCGAAGCGGTGATCGAGCCCGGCGACCGGGTGTGCCTCGAAGGCAACAACCAGAAACAGGCCGACTTCCTCGCCGAAACCCTGGCCGACTGCAACCCCGAACGCCTCCACGACCTGCACATGGTGCAGTCGGTGCTGGCCCTGCCGAGCCACGTCGATCTGTTCGAGCGGGGCATCGCCAGCAAGCTCGACTTCTCGTTCTCCGGCCCGCAGGGCGGCCGTCTGGCCCGGCTGGTGCAGGACCGGCAGATCGAGATCGGCGCCATCCACACCTATCTGGAACTGTTCGGGCGCTACTTCGTGGATCTCACCCCGAACGTGTGCCTGATCGCCGCGCAGGCCGCCGACGCCGCCGGCAACCTCTACACCGGCCCCAACACCGAGGACACGCCGGCCATCGTCGAGGCCACGGCCTTCAAGGGCGGCATCGTGATCGCCCAGGTGAACGAGCTGGTGGATCGCCTGCCGCGGGTCGACGTGCCGGCCGACTGGGTCGACTTCTACGTCGTCGCACCGCGCCCCAACTACATCGAGCCGCTGTTCACCCGCGACCCGGCGCAGATCACCGACGTGCAGGTGCTGATGGCGATGATGGCGCTGAAGGGCATTTACGCCGAGTACGGCGTCAAGCGCCTCAACCACGGCATCGGCTTCGACACCGCCGCCATCGAGCTGCTGCTCCCGACCTACGCCACCGAGCTCGGCCTGAAGGGCAAGATCTGCACCCACTGGGCGCTCAATCCGCACCCGACGCTGATCCCGGCCATCGAATCGGGTTGCGTCGAGTCGATACACAGCTTTGGCTCCGAAGTGGGCATGGAAAACTACATCGCCGCCCGCTCGGACATCTTCTTCACCGGCGCCGACGGCAGCATGCGTTCCAACCGCGCCTTCAGCCAGACCGCCGGCCTCTACGCCTGCGACATGTTCATCGGCTCGACGCTGCAGATCGACCTGGCCGGCAACAGCTCGACCGCCACGCTGGGGCGCATCACCGGTTTCGGCGGGGCGCCCAATATGGGTTCCGATCCCCACGGCCGGCGCCACGCCTCGCCGGCCTGGCTCAAGGCCGGGCGCGAGGCCGGCGGGCCGGACGCGATCCGCGGCCGCAAGCTGGTGGTGCAGATGGTCGAAACCTTCCGCGAACACATGGCGCCGGTCTTCGTCGAGGAACTAGACGCCTGGAAGCTCAAGGAAAGCATGGGCATGGAGCTGCCGCCGATCATGATCTACGGCGACGACGTGACCCACATCGTCACCGAGGAAGGCATCGCCAACCTGCTCCTGTGCCGCACGCCCGAAGAGCGCGAGCAGGCCATCCGCGGCGTGGCCGGCTTCACCCCGGTGGGCATGGCGCGCGACCGCGAGATGGTCGAACAGCTGCGCCAGCGCGGTGTCATCCGCCGCGCCGAAGACCTCGGCATCGACCCCCGCCGGGCCAATCGCGACCTGCTCGCGGCCCGTTCCGTCAAAGACCTCGTGCGCTGGTCGGGCGGCCTGTACGCCCCGCCCGCCCGCTTCCGCAACTGGTGACCGCCATGGAAAACCTCGAATTCCGCTTCAACGCCCAGCCCGCCAGACCCGCGGCCGGCGCCGCCCTGTGCGGCGTAGTCGGCTCCGGCAACCTGGAAATCCTGATCCGCCCCGGCGACGAGGCCGATGCCTGCACGGTGTCGGTCAAAACCTCGGCCCGCGGCTTCGGCAAGATCTGGGAAGCCGTGATCGCCGACTTCGCCTCGCGCCATCCGGTCGGCGGCACCCGCATCGCCATCAACGACATGGGGGCGACCCCGGCGGTCGTCACCCTGCGCCTGGGCCAGGCCCTCGGCGACTACACCGGAGGTGCCCAATGAACGCCCCCATCAATCCGAGCCGGCGCCACAGCTACTTCGAGGCCACCGCCCGCAACCGCGTGGCGGCCGTGCTGGATGCCGGCAGCTTCACGGAATTCCTGCCGCCCGAAGCGTCGCAGCCCAGCCCGCACCTCGCCGTGCTCGACATTCCCGGCGCCTTCGACGACGGCGTGATCGTCGGCTCGGCGGCGCTCGGCGGCCAGCCGGTGCTGGTCATCGCCCAGGAAGGGCAGTTCATGGGCGGCGCGGTCGGCGAGATCCACGGCGCCAAGATCGTCGGCCTGCTGCGCCGCGCGATGGCCGAAAAACCCGCCGCGGTGATCTTGATGGTCGACTCCGGCGGCGTGCGCCTGCACGAAGCCAATGCCGGTCTGATCGCCATTTCCGAGATCATGCGCGCGGTGCTCGACACCCGCGCCGCCGGCGTGCCGGTGCTGGCGCTGGTCGGCGGCAGCTGCGGCGCCTTCGGCGGCATGGGCATCGTGTCGCGGCTGTGTTCGGCGATCGTGATGTCGGAGGAAGGGCGGCTGGCGCTGTCCGGCCCCGAGGTGATCGAAACCGTGGCCGGCGTCGAGGAGTTCGACTCCAAGGACCGCGCGCTGGTGTGGCGGGTCACCGGCGGCAAGCAGCGCTACCTGACCGGCGACTGTGCCGAGCTGGTCGAGGACGATGCCGCCGCCTTCCGCCAGGGCGCCATCGACGTGCTCGCCGGGTGGACCGAGCCGGCACCGTCGAGCGCCACGCTGCGCGCCGAGCAGGACCGTCTGACGAGCCGCCGCCAGCGCTTCGCGGGGATGCGCGACGGCCTCGAAGTGTGGGCCGCGCTGGGCGTGCCCGATCCCCGCCAGATTCCCATCATGGACCGGGACAGCCTGGTCGCCCTCCGCAAAGGACTGCCAGCATGACGCTCCACGACATTCTCGATGCCCTGTTCCCGGCCGGCCATGCGGTCGAGGTCAGCGACCAGCTGGTCGCCGGCACCGCGCAGACGGCCACCGGCACGGTTGCTGTGCTCGGCACCACCGGGCCCGCCGCCATCGGCCACGACATCGCCCTCGGCCTCGCCGGGCGCATTCTCGACATCGTCGACCGGCACCCCGGCCGGCCCATCGTGTTCCTCGTCGACACCAAGGGTCAGGCCCTGTCCCGCGCCGAGGAGCTGCTGTGCCTCAACGGCAGCCTGGCGCACCTCGCCCGCTGCGTCGATCTGGCGCGCCGGCAGGGCCACGTCAGCCTCGCGCTGGTCACCGGCGAGGCGGTCAGCGGCGGTTTTCTGTCGTTCGGGCTGATGGCCGACAAGACTTACGCGCTGGCCGACGCCCAGGTGCGGGTGATGGACCTGAAGGCGATGGCGCGGGTCACCAAGATCGCCCACGAGCGTCTGGTGGAACTGGCCGGCAGTTCGCCGACCTTCGCCCCCGGCGCCGAGAACTACCAGCGCATGGGCGCCATCGAGGCGATCTGGCCGGCCCCGTCGGCCAGCCTGCTCGAAGCCGCGCTGGCCAATCAGGCGGCGGCCGGGCCGGCCACCGACGGGCGGATGGCGAGCGGCCGGGCCCGCGACGGGCGGCGTCTGGCCGCCGACGTCGTGGCCGCGGTGCTGGCGGCCTGAGGCGCGGCCATGCGTCGCCATGACCTTGCCTGGCTGCGGCCGGGCGCCGCGGTCGGTTTCCTGTGCGGGATCGCCGACGCCGCGCTGTCGGCACGGGTGGCCGAATGGATCGCGGCGGGCCGCCCGCTGGTGGTGGCCCGGCAGCCGGCCGGCGCTGCCGGCGTCCTGCTCGGGCTGACCCTGCCGGCCAGCGAAGGGCGCCGGCGGGTCGGCTGCCTCGTCGATCCGCGCGATCTGCTGCGGACCGCGCCGCCGCTCGCCATCGGCGCCTGCCTCGCACGCCTGCCGGATGCCGTTGCCGCGCCGCTGGCCCGGCTGGAGAGGCGTCTTCTCGCGGGCGGACTGCGGGTCGGCGTGTATGGTTCGCTGGCCTGGGAGGCGGCGAGCGGGGAGACCTACCGTCATGCCGGGTCGGACGTGGACCTGATCTGCGATGCGGCCAGCCGCGACCAGTTCGCGCTGGCCATCGCCGCGCTGAGCGAGGCGGCGGCCGGGCTGCGCTGCGGGCTGGACGGCGAAATCCGCTTCCCGGACGGCTGCGCGGTGGCCTGGAAGGAACTCGCCGCAGCCGGCGGCGACGCGGCCGCCCAGGTGCTCGTCAAGGGCGCCGCCGAGGTTGCGCTGCTGCCGGTGGGCAGCCTGCTGGCCCAGTTCAACGAGGAGCACTGTCATGCATGAAGCCCTGGCCCGCCGCCCGGCGCAGCCTGCCGCCGGACGCCGGCACGACCATGAGGCCGCCGCCCGCCAACTGGGCAGCCTGGCGATCCGTTCGCTGTACCGCGAGGTGGAACTGTCGCCCAAGCCCGGCCTGGTCAGCCCGGCCGATTCGGGCAGTCACCGCGACATGGACTTCCGCACCTTCGTGCGCAGCCTGCAGTCGCTGCGCGACTACTTTCCGGAAATTGCCCGGCTCGGCGCGACCCGGCCGGATTTCGAGCCGCTGCGTGTGCTCGGCGTCGCCGCCGAAGCGCGCATGCTGCGCGCCACCGGCGGCATCAACACTCACCGCGGGGCGATCTTCAACCTTGGTCTGCTGTGCGCGTCGGCCGGCGCGCTGCTGGCCGACGGCGCTCCGCTGACCGCCGAGGCGGCGTGCGCCGGCGTGACGCGCCGGTGGGGCGACGCGATCCTCGCCGCGGCCAGCCCGACGGCCACCAGCCACGGCGCCGAGGTGGTGCGCCGCTACGCGTGCGGCGGCGCCCGGCAGGAGGCCGCGGACGGTTTTCCGGCGGCGCGGGAGGTCGGCCTGCCGGCCTATCGCCGGGCGCTGCAGCACGGCGCTTCGCCCGAGCAGGCGGCGGTCCAGGCCCTGTTCGCGCTGATCGCCGTGGTCGACGACACCAATCTGCTGTGGCGCGGCGGCGACGCCGGGCTGGCCTTCGCACGCGGCCGGGCGCGCGCCTTCCTGGCCGCCGGCGGGGTGCTCGCCGACGGCTGGGCGCCGCGCGCGCAGGCGATCCATGCCGAGTTCGTGGCGCGCAATCTGAGCCCCGGCGGCAGCGCCGACCTGCTCGGGGTGACGCTCTTTCTCGACGCACTGTGAGGCCGGCGATGCGTCTGGCGATCCTTTTCAGCGGTCAGGGCAACCAGCAGCCGGAGCACCTCCGGCGCCTGCGCGCCGAGGCGCCGCCGGCACTCGCCGCGGCCCTGGCGACGGCGATTCCGTCGGTGTGGCACGACGCCGAAGTGACGCCGGCGGCGCTGCTCGCCAATCGCGTCGCCCAGCCGCTGATCTTCGCGCTGCAGGCCAGCCTGTGGCAGCAGCTGCGGCCCGGGCTGCCGCGGCCGGTGTGCGTGGCGGGCTATTCGCTCGGCGAGATGGCGGCGTGCTGCGCCGCCGGCGCCTTCTCCGTCGACGACGGGCTGGCCTTGTGCGGCGCGCGGGCGCAGCTGATGGACGCCTGCGTGGCCGGCCCGGCCGGCTTGCTGGCGATCGTCGGCCTGCCGGCCGCGGCGGTGACCGCGCTGGCGGCGGAGTGCGGCCTGGCGGTGGCGATCCGCAACGGGCCGGATCATTTCGTGCTGGGCGGGCCGGAGGCGGATCTGGCGCAGGCGGCCAGCCTTGCCGAAGGGCAGGGCGCGGCGCGTGTCGTGAGGCTGGGGGTCACGACGCCGTCCCACACGCCGTGGCTGGCGGAGGCGAGCCGCGCCTTTGCCGCGCGCCTCCAGCCGTTTTCCGCCGGCCGGCTGGCTTTTCCGGTGCTGAGCGCAATCGACGGGCGGCCGGCGCGACACGGGGCCGACGCCACCGCGGCGCTGGCGCGGCAGATCAGCACGACGCTGGACTGGGCGGCCTGCCTCGACGCGGTTGCCGAAATGCAGCCGGACGCGGTGCTGGAAATCGGCCCCGGCAATGCGCTGGCGCGCATGTGGAGCGAGCGCGAGACGGCGGTGCCGGCGCGCGCCACCGACGATTTCCGCAGCGTCGAGGGAATCCTCGCCTGGGTGCAGGCGCGGGCTTAGTGCCCGGCCTGGGCCCTGAGCGGCGCGCGCAGCGCCTCGAAGCGCGCCGGCGCGACGTACTGCAGCAGCTCGCGGCCGCGGCTGTCGAGGGTCAGGTCGAGGCCCTTGGCCGGGTAGAGCAGGTGTTCGACGTGGTCGTTCACGCGGATGCGTTCGGCCGGCTGGCCGAAGCGTTCGAGGACCACGGCCTCGTCGAGCTGGGCCGACGGAACGAAGGCGATGGCGCGGATCGGCGCGGCCAGCGCGGCGGCGAGGTCGGCGTCGAGGAGCCGGGCCTTGCGCGTGGTGCTTTGCATGTATTCGGTTTTCGGCGAGCGCTCGCGCATCGCGGCGATGGCCGCGGCGGGCAGGTCGGCGGTGATGATCAGCTTGCCGGCGACGAAGCCGGCGGTGATGGCCTCGTAGTAGCCTTCGACGTTGCCGGTTTCGTCGGGCTCGGCGACGACGGCGACCTGCATGTCGGGGCCGAAGCGGGCGCGGGCATCGGCGAGGGTGCTGCGTCCGAGGGTCAGGTCGAAGACTCTGGCCTCGCCGCCCGGCAGGGTGTCGATCTGCCACGGCAGGCCGCTGGCCGGGACGGCCCGCGGGTCGAAGTGGAGGAACTGCCAGACCACCGGGCCGAGCAGCACGGCAGCGGCGAGCAGGACGAGGGCGAGGGTTTTTTTCATCGTGACGGGGGCAGGGGCGGGGAATGGAGGGCGGGCCGCGGCGATGCCCGGCGCTTCCCGCCCGGCATCAGTGGGGTGCGTGGAAGCCGTCCGGCAGCCGGGCGTGGAAGGTCACCGGCACGGCCGGCATGGCCAGCACCGAGTTGCGGATGCGGCCGACGACGTGCATCTCGCAGCGCTTGCAGTCGAAGCGCAGTGTG
>WBZX01002629.1_pt1 | contig 12080 bp, 17 predicted proteins | sample 5204211 | NCBI WGS metagenome assembly WBZX01 (sample SAMN12344362, study PRJNA552823) | activated sludge metagenome | biome: Activated sludge suspended growth; feature: Nitrification reactor; material: Wastewater; isolation source: activated sludge from nitrification reactor of wastewater...
ACCGTGCCTTGAATGAATCCCTTGCTCACAGCAAAGGCGTAGATTGCATACGTGGTGTCATCGGCGCGGCTCTTGGTAGAGTCTGGATTCGCAGCAAGGAACGCATCAAAGTCGGCTCCAAGCATTCCAATGCTTTGCGTTTCGAGTTGCGATCCATCCAGCAACTTCACGAACGTGACGCGCATCACCTTTGCCTGCATGTCAATTGACAGGCTTTCGAGTACGAAGCTGATGACAGCGGGGCGAGAGATAGGCATTACGCAATTCCTTGCGCGCGACCATCAGGACCGCGAATGATCTGCTTCGGTGCGCCCATCTTCTCAACAGCAGCGCGGAAGCCGTCGATTGACGCAGCCAGAGCGCTTTGTATGTCGTTCTCTGCGCCTTCCAAGGGCTTTGCACCGCCTGCGCTCATCTGCGCGATGTAAATCTGTGTGGAGGCTTGCAAATCGGCCTTGTAGCGTTCCAAGTCGATCTGCTGCGCGTCAGACTGCGCCTTGAGTTGGGCGCGGAATTGCTCAAGCTCGCGCTCCTGCACCATCTTCTGTGTCTGCTGTTGGGCTTCCACTTGCTGGCGGTGCGTGTCAACCTGGGCCTGCATCTGCATACGGGCCTGCTCAAGCTGCATTTCGTGCTCTCGGCTCGCTTGGTCGGTCTGCGCTTGAACCTGCGCCTTCATTTGCTCGACCTGCATCGTCGCCTGAGCCTTCATGGCTTCGGGGTTCTGGTGCGGTTGGGGCGGAGTGGCATCGGGGAAATACTCTTCCGCAGCGGTCAAGCCAGCAGCATCCGCAAAGTCACGGGCCGCGATGATGACTGCCTGCGGAGGGATGACACCAGCCATAGCGAGAGGCTGCTGGATCTGCATGACCTGTTGCAGCGTCATTGCGCGCTTGTCTTTGTTGCCAGTACCTAAACCAGCATTGACCGTGATCTTGTAGCCTTCGGCCCATTCACGGGCGTCGATAGGCACCCACTCGCCCATCAGTTCAACAACTTCTTCGGCCTGCTGATACCGGCACATGCAGGCCAGCATCTTCTGAAACATCCGGCGCACCGACTGTGCGGCAACGCGGGCAATCAGTTCAATGCGCTGATCTGCCTTCTCGGTGATGATGCTCACACCCGTCGCAGTCGGGTTCAGAGCATCAGGGCTCATTCCTTGGTTGTAGCGAGTCAGGCCAGTGCGGTATTCACGCCACTGTTCAGCCCACTCCACCATTTGCCAAGCGGAGTTATCAAGACCAGCTTGTTGCAGAGGCTGCAAAGCGCCCTGAGACTTGACGCGAACAACACCCCCAGGGCGGCTCATCAACAGGTCATCAAGGTTTACTTGGTCTTCAACAGCGATGGTGCGCTGATTAACCGACAGGTAAACGTTGTCGAGAACGGCACGGATCAGCGATGTGCGCATCCGCTGTGGTTCGATTGCCTGGTCAGCCGGGCACAGACCAAAAAACGTATGAGGCAGAGGGATGGGGCAGAACCACACAAACGGATGGTCTGGCACCTTCTCCTGTTCTAGAACAGTCTTGCCGATCATGAAGACACGCACCCACTCAGGGATGCCGTCGCCGTCTTGGTCAAGCTGGATATAGCACTCAGAGCAGCGATAGCGTTGCAGTTCGCCGTCTGAGGCATCGAAGAAGAACGGGGTTTGCGTGTTTGCCCGCTCGATCTCTTCCATGTTCCAACCGTCCTCGGTGGAAACATTGCGAAGGTCGTAGCCTTCTGCTTCAAGCTCCTGGCGCGTGCGATAGAACTGCTGGGCAATGAACAAAGGTTCGTCACCGTACCGTGCACGCGGGTGAATACGCATTTCCTCGGGCGGGATGCACTTCACAACACAGCGGGATTCGGTCTTGGTCAGCTTTACTGTGAGGTCGAAAACCTCTACTTGCTGGCCCAGCACATCAACAATGCGTGACTCTTTGCTGATCGGCGTTACTTCGTCCTTGTCGCCAAGCAGCTCCTGCACTTGCTCAGGCAGCAAACCCTTGTAGGACTCTTCTACGTCGCGTTCTTCGTCTTCCCAATCGACGCGGACGAAACCAACCTTCTGCACCAGCGCATCGCGGAACCAGGCGTTCAGAACGTCGAAACCTTCGTTCTTCTTCCAAAACACATGCCGCATGTACTCGGATGCGAGCTTGGCTTGCGGTGCAAAGCGCTGTTGGCGAGGTTCGCACTCAACAGCGTCAGGAGAGGCAGCAAACACCCGCACAAGGCTGGGAAGCATCCATTCAACCGTGTCGGCCACATCGCTTGAAACGATGCTGCTACGGTCAGGAATAGACGGGGGCGCAAGTTCTCCGGTTGCTTCGGCTTTGTAGTACTGGAGATTACGAAGACGCAGAGAGGCGATTTCAGACGTGGGCGCACCTAGACTCTGGCGCAATTCCTTGTCGAGCATCGCGCCCAACTCGGCGTCAGAATATTTGCGTTTGGTCATCTGTAGCCCATTGCTGGGTATTTGAGTGAGCCGCCCCACTCGTCGTTAGTCAGTTGGTCAGAGCACACAGCCAGGTAGCGGAAAGCGTCCGCACCGTGGCTGAACTCGTCGTGAAGCGGTTGCCCTGCTTCGCCTGTCTTCTGCGTGATGTTTCGCCGGTATCTCTTCAAGCACTCAATGAGCCTGTGGACACCATCTGACTCTGTGTTGAACCAGATACGCGAGAACACCATCCGAGCGGCCTTGATTCCGCCCTCAATGTCCATCTTTGGAGTCGCACGCACCTTGCGTTGCAGAGCTTGGAGAATCTCCTCTGCGCTCTTGCCGGTTCGGAACTCCCTGGCGAACCCGTCATGCGGGAGCCAGTCGCTGCCCCAATTGAAGGGCTTTTGCTTCAGGTCTTGCACATAGTCTGCAAGCGTCCTGTGTGAGCCTTCGATGTAGTCAATCACCCGAATCTCACCACCACCGGAGCGCTGGACGAGGATGATCGACATTGCATCATTCCAACCCAAGTCCCAAATGGTGTGCACCTTCAGGAGCGGGTCATACGGTGTCGGCCTGAAGCGTCCAGCCTGTTCGGCTTGGCTCACCTCATCGAAGTAAATCGCACCTTCAACAGCGGGCTTGCACTTGCCTTCCCATATGTGCCGATAGTCCTCGGCCTTCATGGTTTGGAGCGCGTGCTTGCGTTCCTGCTCTAGAACTTCAGGGAACCACGGATTGTCTTGCCAGTTCACCTCTAGACTGATCGTTCCAGGCGCGGGCTTGATAACCGCCATCTGGTGCGTTTCGTCAGTCTCTAGTTCTGGGTTGTATGTCGCCCAGATTTCCGAGCCTTCAGCCCGGATGGTTGGCGTCAGGATGCGCCAGCTTCGCTGCGTGATGGTCTGTGCTTCTTCGCACCAGACCAACGTGCAACCTTCAAAACTCTTGATTGTGTCGGCTGTTTGATCCGACAGGCCCGAGAAATAGAAGCGCGTGCCGTTCTTGCCGCGAATCTCAGTCTCCAAAACTTCGTAGAAGCTCTGAAGGCCCAAATTCTCAATCTGATCTCTAAGCAGTTGATGAACAGACTGCTTGATGGACTTCTGCACTTCACGAGTGCAAAGAACACGCTCAGTCTTGTTCGCGCCCTTGAGTAGCAGCGCACGAGCAACAGCCCAAGACTTACCACTACCCCGCCCACCCCGAACGAACTTGAACCGGCTGGGCTTGAATAGGTCTTCAGCCCACAGCGGGAATTTGGCACTCACTTGGGCCGCACAAACTCAATGGTCAGACTGTGGCGCAGTGGGTTATCAGGATCGCCCGCAACCGTCATAGGCAGCACCTTGCCTAGAAGCGTGAGAAATGCAGAAGCCGTCTTAGGATCAAGAGCACGCTCTGTGAGGTATTCAACCCCGCCAGCGTTGTCTAGAGCGTTTCGGATCATGTCCTTAAGCTCTGCGGTCACCTTGTTGGGGCCGCGCTTGCCTTGGTTAGGCTTTTTCTCGCCTTTCTTAAATGTCATGGCTTCGCCTCATGGACTCCCTTTCGGGTTGGTCTATGTTGGTTGCTAATAGGTGGCGGGCGGTGTTCTAGGAGTACAAAGACAGCCGAGGATGATGAACACGCCCGCCGAAACGAGTAGCGCTGTAACTCACATGCGCCGAATGATGTAACCAAGTAACGAGAATCAAGCAGGCTAGCCCCCCGTCTGTCTTTGACCTCTTACACGCCAGGACAAAGACCTACGGGTAGCGCAATGAACCAACCTAAGTTGGCGGCGTTGCCTTCTGCTTTATTTATCCCGCGCCCGTTCGTGGGCCAGTCGCTCTCCCCTTTCGGGGCGTCAGTTGACAGTTCGCGGGTTTATCACTTGCCGAAGGGGGCTCGTGCAGCCGGGGGGCTTAGCTGATCCGGTTTCTTGCAGTTCAGCCCCGGACTTGGGCCACCAACTCAGAGCGCTGCGGGCTCAGAATGCAAAAACCCGCTGAGGATTGCTCCCGAGCGGGTCTAAATTTTGGGCGCACTTCTGCACCCAAATTTCATGATATCACAAAACGCCAGCGTTCTGCAAGCGTTTCGTCAGAAAAGATCGCGCTTCAGCTAAATGTGGCGAAATAAACACATTCCGGCCTGTGTATAGGTTTCGGGCCTCTTGCTGGATGCAATAGCGGTGCATCGGGTCTAACTGGCTGACAGCGAAGTCAACAGCCTGCATGGTGCGCTTGTGCAACTCGCCATCTAAAGCCCCGTTCTCATCATCGTACTGGCGGCTAACCCGGTAATCACCACAGACCAGCGAGTGAGTGCAATAACCCGTCCCCATGGGTGCTGCTGCACCGTAGGCGTGCCATGCGGCCAACAGGTCGTCAAGGATTGCGGCTTGTTCAGTCATGAGCATGTCTATCAGTTTCCTAATTCGCATTGCGTGCCTTTTCCAGTTCTGCGAATAGATCAATCTGTTTTGAATCCGGCTTTGTAGATCTTGGCAAGCGCGTTTGCTTTGGCCCTGTAGGTGTCCCGGATTCCCCTCACATCGGCCCGTGATAGGTGTAGGAATTCGCTGTTGGACTCCAGCGCAGCCAGCCTCTCAAGGCCAATTCGTTGAACAAGTCCGGCCCGGTAACGAATTGGATTTCCGGCAAGGTACTGGTTGCAGTGCTTGCACTGGGCGTGACAGTTGTCTTCGTTGAACCGAAGATGCGGCGCGCTTCCCACGCTTCGATAGTGGCCCGCGTCAACCGAGCCACCACATTTCTGTAAAGCCACGGCAGAACCACAGCTAATGCAAGGCCTTCCAAAATCCCTAAAACGAACATATCGGTTGAACTCACGTTGCGCCTCTTTCTTCAGTGTCGGGAGGGTTTTCATTTCCTCCCTTCGTTTTCTATCTTGCTTTCCTTCTTCTCGGACTTGCTTGCGTTCTGCCTGCTCTCGCTTGGCTTGGGCTACCTTCAGAGCACATTCGATGCTGCAAGCCTGCTGAAAGCTTCGGGCCTTGGTGTAGTCGCACCGGCAGGCTTTGCACTTAGCCACTCTTAGCCGCCGCCTGCGCCGTGCGCCAGTGGTAGTCAAAGCTGAACGCCACCTGTTCCCGCATGGCCGAATCCTTGGTTTCCAGCGCCTCTAGGTACAGGCGACGGTTCACCACCTGGCCGGCTCCGGTCATGCGCATGAGGTTGGCAACGTGCTTCAGTATCTCGTGCTGCCTGGCGCGCCATTCCGGGTCGGCCATCTTTTCGTCAAAGGTGCGGGCGTCGGTCACGCTGCCTCCAGCGCCTGAGCAAACGTGAAGACAGAGAACCCGCCGATCTTCTTGGCGATTTCCAGCGTTTCATTTGCGCGAGCCAGCGACTTCCGCTTTTGCTCTTTGTCCTTGGTTCTCTCTGCCTGAAGTTCCTTGGTCTTCTTCTTGTTGTAGACCTTGCGGTATTTCAGCGGGCAAAACTCAGGGCGAGGCGCGTCAGGCTCTGAACCCATGCCCCAAACCGCTATCGGTGCCCCTGCTGCTGAAACCTTCGACCGAACAAGCCAACGATGTACGCGGACGATACCCAGCGTTTTGCCGTGGTTCACAAGGTCATTGGCACTCGCCACGAACATCCCGGCTTCTTCAGAAAGCTCCTTGCACGTCATGGTCTTGCGAAGCGCAATAAGCGCCTTGCAGAACTTCACCATGAGGTTAGGCATGCGCGCCAGGTTTGGCTTTTGAACCTTGCCGGGGTACTTGGCGTCCTCTGCTGGGTCATCTGCATAGATCGGCTGATGTGGGCCTTTCTTGGCCTGCACCCATCCTGCTACGTGGATAACCCCCATCCTGTGCATCACGTCCAGCAGGCGCAGACAAATTCGCTGACCTGCGCCGGAGACTTCTCCGAGCGTCTTTGCCGTGTGCGGGCTGCTCTTCAAGATGGCATAGACGCTAAGGTAGCCGGTCATGCTCAGGTGTGAGCCAAACGGGCGGTATGTTCTGCCTCGGGTCATTCCCACGCCTCCACCATCGAAAGGCGCGAGCCGACAACTTGCGTACGGGTCACGTTGGCAGAAACCGCAGGAAGGGGCCTAGAAGGCTTTGCGCCGCTCAAGTCACCCGTTACCACCAAGGCTTCAATGATCTGCGCTTGTGTGGCCTCTAATCCAGCCCTAGCGGCATTCAGGAATGTGTGGGCTTCTCGTTTGGTCATGCAACCACCTTCAGGTTTGGCATAGCTGCGCGTATCGCTGCGGCTCTTGCCTTGTTGGCTTCGATTTCTTCAGGGCTCAGGGATTGCGAGGCAATCAGGGCCTGCGTCTGAGCAATAGCTGGGCTGATGAGGGGTGAGCCCTGCGTGCCGGTGCTTTGACCGGGCGCGGCCTTCATCGGGCCATCGTTGAGAACCCAAACTTGCCAAGTCTTGAACCAGTCCAGCTTGGTGGCGTCCTTGCCGGTCTTGGATTGCCAGAAGGCACCGAACTTCACGCCGATTTGGCGGCAGTGGTCAGCCGACCATGTTGGTTGTTCCTTCATCGCCCACTCTCCCCAAGCCTTCGGCAAGATCCAATCAGATTCCAGCCGTGAGCCTTTAGGCGAACGGGTGGGCTCTGACGCGTCGTTAGTCGCGTCTACTCCTTCCCTTCCTTTCCCTTCCTTTCCCTTCCTTCCCTTCCTTCCTTCCGCTTTCACGCCACTTTCACGCGTGGTGCACGCGTCAACGGTTGGGGCTGGAATCGTGCTTTCTGACTCTCGGTTGTTGATGACTTGGTGCTTTTTGAAGCTCGGAATCTCTGCATACTGTTTGCCTTCGATGGCGTACAGGGTCAGCATTCCTGACTTCACAAGCTCATCGGCAAGCTCATCAACATTGCAGTTGTCGCCCGGCAGATAGCGGAGTTTCAGAGTCTTGACGCTCCAAGACATGCGGCCTTCTTTGTCGGCCTCGCACCACAAGCCGATGTAGAACAAGCGGGCAAGAGGGGACAACTCGACAACATCCCCGCTGGTGAAGAACTCAGGTTTAATCGTGCGGATTCGCGCCACAGTCAGCCCCTCACAACACGAAGGCGCAGCAAGCCGTCTGGGCCAGTCTTGCGGGCTATCTTTTCGCCTGGCTTGAGCCAGCGGTGCCCAGACTCGCTCAGGCGCTTCCAAGGGCATTGGCTGATGCGCAAAGCCTCAAGATCGCCTGTTGTGTGCCAGCCCTTGCGCAGGGCTTGGACTAGAAGTGCTGCGTGTGTCATGCGGCCACCTCCGCAAACAGATCCTCGGACTTGGCCTGGCTGGCGCTTGCAAGGTTGCGAGCGGCCTGCTCAAAGTAGCTGCGCTTCAGTTCCACGCCGACGAACTTGCGGCCCATCTCAAGGCTCACGTAGCCCTCGGAGCCAATGCCCATGAATGGGCTCAGAACAATGTCGCCAGGGTTCGTCCAAAGCATCACGCCGCGCCGGATCACCTCAAGCTGCAGCGGGCAGATGTGGCGCTCGTCGTCGTTCTCGCGGGCGCTGCGGTATTGCAGGGTGTCGCTCGGGTTGATGTCCATCCACACCGGGCTGGCCACCTTCTGCCACAAGTCAACGGGGTATTCCTCGCCGTGGGTGACGCGCTCGCACTCGCCGGGTGCGCGCATCGTCACCAGATAGTCGGCGATGCCCTGGCGGCTCATCGCAGCATTGCCGCGCACGGTCTTGTGCAGCAGGCCCAGGGCCTTGGTACGCTGCATCGAAGTAACGGGGTCTTTCCAGATGCAGACCTCGCTGGCGTAGATGAAGCCTTCAGCCTCAAAGGCGCGGATCAGGTCGCCTCGGAAGTCGCGCAGGCCGATGTGACCATCGCGCTCCTTGCTGGTTGGCATCAGCATGCAGTGGAAAGAAACATTGCGGCCCGGCTTCATCACCCGGCGCAGTTCCTTGACCAAGAAAGCGAAGTGCGCGAAGAATTCGGCATCGTTTTTGACGTTGCCCATGTCGCGGGGGCTGTTGCTGTAGGTATACAGCGAAGCGAACGGCGGCGAGAAGATCGAATAGCCGATGCAGTGGTCAGGCAGTCCGCGCAGGGATTCAACGCAATCGCCATTGATGGCGGTGTAGTTCTCGGTCACAACTTGATCGATGCAGTTCATGCTGCCTCCAGAAATTTGGGAACAGCCACGCGGCGGGCTGCGTTGTATTCGTTGGTTTGGCGCGTGGCGCCCTTGATTTGCGACAGCACGGCATCGCGGGTTTCCGCGCTCAGGCTCTCAGCCATTTCCAGCGCATCGCGCTCCTTGCGCTTCAGGTTCGCAACCACGGCGCCCTCGTTGCTGCTGGCAAAGATGTGCACATGCACCGGGCGTGTCTGGCCAAAGCGCCAGCAGCGGCGAACAGCCTGGTAATAGGCCTCGAATGAGTCAGTGACTCCGACAAAGGCCATGCGCGCAGAGTGCTGCCAGTTCAAGCCAAAACCGCAGATGCTTGGCTTGCTGACCAGAACCCGGATGCGGCCAGCGGCGAAGTCCTGCAGGCGCTTTTCCTTTACTTCAACATCATCAGAGCCAGCAATCTGCACAGCGCCATGAATGGCTGCGGTCAGTGCATCGCCCTCGGCATTCAGGTCGCACCACACCACCCATGGCTCTCCGGGTTCGCTGTTGCAGATGGCGGCGCACTCGGCAACGCGGTCTTCCATCGAAGCGCGGCGGGCATCACGGCGCTCGCTCAGGGTCTGCGCCTCGAGCGCGAACAGCATGCCATTCGTCGGCGTGCCCACCTCCACGGTGTGCTCGTGCAAGTGCAGGCCGGGCAGGCTGTAGGCGCCGTCATCGTGACCCAGGTCGGACGGGCGACGGATCAGCGCACCCCAGGCAACCACCCACTGCCAGAAGATCGTGCGGGCGTGGCCCTTCAGGCGCCAGACGCTGGTGTCGCCGCCGTCATGGGTGAAGAACTCGGCCAGCATTTCAGCGCGGGTGCAGATGCCCATGAATTCGGCATGGGTTCCAAGCTCCGTCCAGTCGTTCGGGGCCGGTGTAGCGGTGGCGCACAGCTTGAATGCCGTGCTGCGGAAGGCTTCCAGCAGAGTTTTCAGGGTCTTGGTGTCGTGGTGCTTGATGCAGCTCGACTCGTCCAACACCACCGCGCCGAACTTGCTGCAATCGAAGCGGTGCAGGCGGTCATAGTTCGTGACGTAGATGCCGGGCTCGATCACTTCGGAGCCGTCGCGTACCTGCTTGACGTTGACGCCAATATCGGCGCCTTCGTGCACGGTCTGCTGTGCCACCGCCAGCGGGGCCAGGATCAGTACATAGCCTCCAGCAGCGGCACGCACGCAGTCTGCCCAAGCCACTTGCATCCTCGACTTGCCCAGGCCGGTATCGGCAAAGATGGCAGCGCGGCCACGCTTGAGCGCCCAGCCAACCAGATCAAGCTGGTGCGGGAACAGGTGATAGCGGGTCAGGTCTGGCACGGATGCCAGGCCAGTCGGCGGGACGGTTGACAGCTTGCGCTGCACAAACCCCACGTACTCGGATAAACTTTGGTCAGCCATTACGATCCTTTGTCATCGTTGTGGTTAGAGGAAGCCCGCCGTCACGCGGGCTTTTTCGCTTTTGCGGCATCAATTGCCGTCTTGCACTTGTTGCACACCCACTGCTTGCACGCGGGGTGCGCCTGTGACTCCCAAAAAGAACCCCCAGCCCACACGGGCCAGGGGCGAACGTCCTGCAAGCTGTGAGGAGCACACAGGCCGCGATTGCGTCAGGACGGGAGGACACTGGTCAGGCCTTCGCGGTGCGCAGCGCGGCCAACGCAGAAGCGGCCTCTTGCTGAGTTGGATAGAAACCCGCGTGTTTGCCTTGGCTGCCTGCGCGCCAAGGGTTCTTTGTTCCTGGATAGAGGCAGAAAACACCCGGGTACTCTTTGGGTGGTTTGCCTTGCCAAACCTTGACAGCATCGCGGCTGTTCTCAATGCAGCTTTGAATGTGAACGTTGCCAATCTCATAGCCGCCAGAGTAGGACAAGCGAGACATGCAGTAATGACCCTTGCCGCGCCCTTTGAGGCGCAGCTTTCCGCTTGCCTGCCAAATCGCCAACCACTGCGGAAAAGTAAGGGAGAACGGGATGCAGCGGCGGGCGGCTTTAGTCCGGTGCTGCTCGAAAGCGGCAATGGTCTTGTCGGCCCGGTATGCCTTCCACTCGGAATAGCTGACACCCCACTCAGCCTCAATTCGGCGCATAGTCGCCGCCATCTTGGTTTCCCGCCTAACGCGGGCCGAAAAGCGCTGTCCTCCTTTTGTGCAATCAACACCAAGCTTCTCAAGCTTCTGTTGAACGCACTGGCGGGACACACCAAACTTTTCTCCTATCGCTTGATAGGTGATTCCTTGCACGTACATGGCGCGCATCAACTCAGTACGCTCAACGCTCTTCGGGTCGCGCTTTCGCGTGAATTCGATGCCGTGTTTTTTTGCGTAGTTGTGGATTGCTGCGTATGAGCATCCGATCTGCTCGGTGACCTGCCCTACGTGAGCACCACTGATTGCAAGCAGACGAATCTCTGCATCGAATTGCTTAAGCCTCATGGCTCAGGCCCTCACACGCTTGGACGGATTGATCGTCAGCCCGAGGTGGTCAGCGATGGCTTGGACGATCTTCAGACCCGGGTTCTTCAGGTCTGCATAGGCTATTCGCCTGATCGTGTTGACGTTGCAATCAGCCTTGTCGGCGATCTTTTCCCAAGCATCAGGGCCAGCGGCCTTTAGCTTCATCTGGAGGGTTTCGAGGATGTTTGCTTCCATGGGAACCGATTCTAATCCCGTTTGCGGGATTCACGAAATACCCTACTTGTGCGCAAGGAATCCCGTTTCGGGGATTGACAGCATCCCATTAACGGGATGCAATACACCCATCGCATCAACACAGATGCAGCAACGGAGAGCAGAGATGAACAGCTACAAGGCAACCGTCACTTACAGCAGCGCAGCCGGTCAACGCGAAATCACCACCTACGTAGGTGCGCGCACTGCAAAGCAAGCGATTGCACAACTGAAGCGCGAAGGCTTCACCGTTGTGCATCTGTGGGTTCTTGACCTGTCGGCCTGCAAGTAAGGGGTAGCAGCAATGAACACCCCCGACGAAATCACCCACGCGATCAACCGGCTGGAGTACGTGAACCACGCAGAGCTACAGGCGCTGATCGGCGCAGTTGAGCGGCTTGTGAACCGGCAGACCTGGGCATTCATGGGCGAGGTGCAAGACCACCTTACCGATGCGTTCAGCGCGATGGATGACGTGTATTCACACGAAGCCGCGCCGCTGTTCGATCTGCCGACTTTCCCGAGCATCAAGAGGGCTGCGTGATGGACTACGAAGCAATTCAATTCCGCGTGCACCTCGCGTCGTATCACTGCGAGCTGCTGGGGCTTCCTGTCACTTGGATTGAGGTGAACAAATGAACACTCAAATCAAACACCGACTCACTGGCGCCGTGCTGTTCGAGTGTGAAGTGCCGGAAGGCCTTGCAAGCGGCTTGCACATGAGACATGCAGCAGAGAAGGCTGCGAAGTCCCGTGCCAACCTGTACGGGGCCGACCTGTCCAGGGCCAACCTGTACGGGGCCGACCTGTCCAGGGCCGACCTGTACAAGGCCGACCTGTCCAGGGCCAACCTGTCCGGAGCCAACCTGTCCAGG